>Ga0129308_1000011_pt1 | contig 363460 bp, 366 predicted proteins | sample L827metagenome_FD_94440 | JGI IMG/M metagenome (GOLD analysis project Ga0129308, IMG submission 94440) | Ring-tailed lemur group fecal microbial communities from Wisconsin, USA - L827 metagenome | ecosystem: Host-associated > Mammals > Digestive system > Large intestine > Fecal | place: USA... | reverse complement strand
CTAAACAGTAAAATAATTAAAAGAGTTCAGGTAGCAATTGCTACCGAAGGTAAATTTTACGCCGATGTAGAAATATCTGGAATAAAGACGACATCATTAGCTATTGCGCAGCGTCGAACAGCCTTTGACAATACGAGCGGGGCTTATATAGTTGGATGTCGCTGTGATACAGACGGAACATTGCGAGTTTATTTTAATAAAGAATGCAGTGGAACATATGCTGTAACAGTAATGTATACGGGGTAATTCTCATTTTAGTTTACTTGTGATCAGTTTTTTTAATTCGAGAATTTCTTGCTGCTGAATCTGTACCATTTTAATTAACGGGGCAATGAACTCCTCGTACCTAAGGCCGTAAACATATTCGTTTTCGATGATATCGTATCCAATAATTTCGCCTTTATCATTCAGCACAGGTTTCATTTTTGGCGATTTGACAAAACCGGCAAAATCCTTAGATGCCATTCCAAGGACTTCCATTAATTTTTCGACGTCCTGAGCAATCAAGCCATAATGAGAGCGACCGGAATTTCCGCCGTTGAATTTGTAGGATACGGGATTCAGCCCCATAATAAAATCTTTTACGGATACAGGAAGTGGCTCAATATCATGTTTTTCGTTTTGGTCAGAGGTACTGATGGATGATGTTGTGGAATATATCTGTCCCCACTTGTAATTTGATGTACCAAGCTGCAGAGCGCCAGATTTAAACGGAGATAGGTTCCAAGTGTTGTCTCGCACTCCGAGACATAAAACATAATCTGTTTCGGCCGAGGCCCATAACTGCAATAACTGCGCAGTATCTCCGGATATTATAGATTTGTTTTTAAAGTAAACCTTATCTAAATATCCGTTGATATCGCCTTTTGTTATCTGGGACCACGTTACTGACGGTGTAGTTGTTCCGCTTACATGTCCAATATAATATAAGGCGTTGCTTTGGCATATGATAAATCCATCAATATCGCTGCTTCCTCCGGGCGCATTTTGCAAGATGCAAAACCCATGATACCATGATGATGTCGTTCCTCTTGGTCCCCATCCACCGGTATCTTTCCATCGCCCAATATACGTTTTTCCGATGTTTCCTTCATTTACATCGGCCAAAAAGGCTGCTAAAGTAGCATACTCTCCGCTACCCGTGGATGCTTTACCATTAAGTTTTGTATCGGCATCTTCCATTTGATAATACCGACTATCATGGTTATGGGATGTAGACGATTTTTCCTCCATTTTGGAGTCAATATCATCCTTTGGATAATATCTTTCGTCGTGGTCATTGCTGGTTTTGTGTTCTTCAAAATTACTATTTAGTTAATCTCTTATCTCTCCCGCATCAGGAGTTGATGCGTATGATTTTATAATCAGGCCATAAGTGCCTTATTTTTTAAATAAAAAAGAAAGAGGGATAGAAAAAATGAAAGTGATTGATACCTACAACATGATTGTTGGTGCAGCGGTAACCGTTATGACAGCCATATTTGGAATCTACTGGTACATATTCGCTGCATTTTTGATTTTTAATGTGTTGGACTGGCTGACCGGATGGTATAAAGCCAGAAAATTAAAAAAGGAAAGCAGCTCCGTAGGATTAAAGGGAGCTTTAAAAAAGCTGGGATATTGGGCCATAATCTTAGTTGCATTTATCATATCCTACGTCTTTGTTCATATGGGCCAGGATATTTTACATGTCGATTTAAACTTTTTAGCAATGGTTGGCTGGTTTACGTTGGCCTGTCTCATGGTCAATGAGGCCCGGAGCATCTTAGAAAATTTGGTAGAGTGTGGTTATAATGTGCCAAATGTACTGATTAAGGGCTTGGCGGTAACTGATAAATTGATTAATAAGGATACAGAGGAGGAATAATCATGGCAAAAATTTGGTTAAATGCAGGACACGGTGGGAATGATCCAGGGGCCTGTGCAAATGGACGAAGTGAAGCGGTTCAGGCGGAAAAACTCACAAGAGCAGTAGGAAAGCTGCTTTCTGGCGCCGGTCATACAGTGTGGTATACCCGGGATGTATCGCCATATATGGCAACATATGTGCCGTATGAAAATGGTAAACCGGCGGATATTTTCGTAAGTTTCCACCAGAATTCTGGCGGTGGCCGGGGATACGAATCTTTTGTGACGGGAACAAACAACTGCGCCTTAGCCTGTGCAAAAGCATTGGCAGGGGATATGAAAAAAATCTGGTCATTGCGCGGCAGTACATATGGCGCCGGACTGAAACATCACACAGAAGCTGCAGCAGGCTCCCTCTATGTGGTCAGCGGCACGGTATCCCCGGCATTTTTGGGCGAGTTTGGATTTATCGACAGTACCAGCGATATGAAGATATTTGACGATAACTTTGATTATATTGTTCGGTGCTGCGCGAACCAGATTTCTCAGGCTGTAGGAGGAAAAGAGATTAACAATAATGCACCGGTAAAAGTGGATATCAAACCAGCTCCGGCAACCTCTGTAAACAAGGGGACGGCAGGACATAATGCTGTAGGACAGAGCGGGCCAAATCCGAAAATGAAGTTTTCCGGAGAATACGACCCATCGGTTAAGGCACTCCAGAGAATTTTACAGGCTAAAGGCTATGATTTAGCAGCAGACGGTATTGCAGGACCGGTAACTTATAAAGCCGTAGCCAACCATACTGTGGAGGCTGGAGAACGCACCGATTTGGTAAAATGGATTCAGAACCGTCTGAATCTTCTCGGCTTTAATGCCGGAACAGAAGATGGTTATGCCGGTACTGTGACAATGGCAGCTATTGGACGTTTCCAGAAACATTATGGTTTAGGAGTCGGATATCTGGGCGGCACTGATTGGTATTATGCTATCGAATCATAAAAATATGTAGAAAGATTTAAGGCTCTCGGGATTCCGGGAGCCTTATTTTTATGCATATCTTGATTTTGGTAACCAATCATAGTATGATATAGGTAACCAATAAAGGAGGCGCGAAGATGGTAGAGCGGAATATAATCATTGCAAAAGCAGGAGGGACGGCCGGGAAAAATTCGGTAAATTATAAAATCAGCCTTCCGGCAGAAATGGTAAAAGAACTTGGTATAACGCCAGAGGATAAAAGTGTTATAGTATCCCTCGAGGATGGAAAAATAATCATCGAAAAGAAGAAAAACTCTTGACATTGGTAACCAATAATGATATAATATAATTGTCAGGAGGGGAAACCAAATGACAATAACCGGGCAAGCGGGGAAAGGAGTAGTAATGACAGAGAATATGACGGATAAACAGTTGGAAGTAATTCTTAATTTGGTAGCCGATAAATTTGAAGCTTGCAAAGATATGAATGAGGTGGCCAAAGCGGTGGCGGAGGTCAGAAACATGGCAAAAAAAGAAAAGCCTACAGAATAGGCTTTAGGATTTAACAAGGAGGGCGGGCTTGCCACCGCTCCCCGTCAAAAAAATTATAACATAAGAACAGGAAGAAAGACAAGGGACCTTTTGTAAGAGGTCCTTTTTTCTTGTAATTATCTTGCGACCAGACCGGGTTATCATTGGAGAGGTGCGCGGGGCTGAATGTGTGGATATGGTCCAGGCCATGTCCAGTGGACATGATGGTTCCATTTCAACAGGGCATTCCGGGTCGCCGGAGGAAATGCTCAGCCGTCTGGAAACGATGGTTCTTATGGGGACGGATATACCGTTGGTCGCTATACGCAAACAACTGACTTCAGCCATTGATATTATCATCCAGTTGGAGCGTCTGAGGGACAAAAGCCGTCGGGTGACAGAAATTACAGAGGTTGTTGGATACGAAAATGGAGAAATTCGGTTAAATCCATTGTTTGTATTTAAAGAGACAACGGAGAAGGAAGATAAAAATTTTGTGCGGGAAGAGGCATGCTATATGGAAGATATACCATCGGTTTCCGGCCGTCTGGTATTATCCGGAAATGCTCTTGTACATCGAAAGAAACTGGAAGCTGCGGCTGTGCAGCTGGAGGATGGACTTTGAAGCTTACCAATGAAGGTATATATCGTCTGACCTTATTTGAACACTTACAGTTATTTTCTTTATGGATCGTCATATGTGCGGCCGCAGGCTGGATGTTTTATGATACGATTCTTCTTTCAGCGGTGACCTGGCCTGGTTACCTGCTGTTTTTCCCCAAAATGCGTATATACAAACAAAATAAATGTCAGAAACAGTTGGCGTTGGATTTTAAAGATGTGATGATCTCCATTTACAGTTCATTATCTGCCGGTGCAACGGTTGAGCAGAGCCTGAAGCGTGCACTGGAAGATATCGGGCGGAGCCTGGGGCAGAAATCCCGAATGTTTTTGGAACTGGACATTGTCTGTCAAAAAATGGAACGCAATGTACCGGTGAATCAATGTCTTGAAGAAATGGCGGCCCGGTGTCATGACAGGGATATAGAAAATTTCACTCAGATTCTTATTCTTGGAAAGAAGCAGGGAGGCAATCTGGCCATACTTGTTCGGGACAGTGTGGAAAAAATTCAGAGGCGCATTGAAATAACTTATGAAATAGAAGGTCTTATTGGGGCAAAGCGGAATGAGTTTTTATTTATGTGTATTATTCCGGCAGGAATCATCCTGTATATGCGGATTTTTTCACAGGAATTTATGTCGGTACTGTACGGGAATATGGCGGGCGCTTTGCTGATGACAGTCTGTCTGGGTGTTTATATTGGCGCCTGTGGTCTCGGAATGAAAATTTTAAAAATAAAAGATGTGTAAGGGGGATATCCGGATGGATAAACGAAAGAAGTGGTTGATTGCCGGATTTGTTGCTGTATGGGGTGTTACAACGGCACTTTGGCTGAGAAGCCGGTCCGGCGGGACGGAACCGATTCGGGTATTGGAAAGAAATCCGCCGGGGATGGGAGATTCGGAGATTCAGATGGAAATCCGAACGGAGGAAGGAAACTTTCCGATAAATTTTTTGCTGAAAGAACGCCGTTACAGGGAAGATGAGCTTGAAAAGGTTTTTGAGCAGGGCAAGGCCTGGCTGGACAGTGTATGGCTGGGAGATAATACATCGGCTCAGGCCGTATCTGAAAATCTGTATTTTCCTGCACGGATAGAAGAACTTGGCTTGATAATTCGTTGGGAAACAGAGAGCTATCGGTGGATTCGGACGGATGGCAGTATTACGGAAGAAGCCAGAGCGCAGGCGCCTTTGAACACAAAAGTTCGGGCGGTTCTTAGCTATGGGACGGAAGAGAGGATGGTAGATTATCCGGTCACGGTAATCTGTCCGGAAAAGAATGAAGAGGAAGTATTTCAGGAAGCTGTTCTTGAAGTATTGGAAGCACAGCAGGCGGAATTGGCGACGGAGGAGACTTTAAACTTACCCGAGAGTGTGGGGAATGTCATGCTTACATGGTATGGAAGAGAAATGCCGATATGGCCGAAGGTGTTTGTTTTCGGAAACTTATGCGTAGTTTTATTGTATTTTTCCTGGGAGGAAAAACATATGCAGCAGATGAAAGACAGAGAGGATGGATTAAGGCAGGATTATCCGGAAATTGTCTATCGGCTGGTGTTGCTGATCAGTTCCGGAATGACTGTCCGGGCGGCCTGGGAGAAAATGATATCGGATTATCAGGTATGGCGGGAAACGACGGGAAAAAGCCGATGGGGCTATGACGAAATGGAGATGGCCCTCAGAGAGATGAATTATGGGATTCCGGAGCTGAAAGCTTATGAAAGCTTTGGAAAACGCTGTGGAACCCAGGGGTATATCCGGCTGTCATCGCTGCTTGTACAGCAGGTAAAGCGGGGAGCAAAGGGGATGAATCAGCTTCTTATACAGGAAGTGGCCGAAGCGGAGGTGCTGCGCAGAGAGAATGCAAGGAAGTCTGCGGAAGAGGCGGGGACCCGCCTGATCCTGCCAATGATTTTATTGATGACCGTTGTCTTTGCCGTGTTAATGATACCGGCATTTTTATCCATGAGTTTTTAGGAGGTATTTATGAATTTGATCAGAGATTTTTTTGAAGATAATGATGGTGTTGGTGTTGTGGAAATTATTTTAATACTGGTGGTGCTGATAGGACTGGTATTGATTTTTAAAACCCAGTTAACGGCGCTGGTTAATGATATTTTCAGCAGGATAACCAGCCAAAGTGCAGGGATATGATGAGCCGCAGGCCGGATGGACAGGTGACTGTATTTATGGCTTTGCTCTTTATGGTTGTTGTAAGCCTTTTAATGGCTCAGTACCGCTCCGCATTATTTTATGCCCGACGGGCCGATGCGGAACGGGCAGCAGCCTTAAGTGTATCCAGCCTTCTTGCGGAATATCAGCAGCCGTTACGGGATTATTATCATATATTATCCGTGGATGGAGGCTTTGGCCAGGGAATATTTCAGGAAGAACTTCTGGAGGAGCAGCTTCTGACAGTATTCGATGAAAATCTGGAGACATCATTGGGAATGAATTCCGAAGGAAATACGCATATGGATGAACCTATATTTACAATGCTCATTGACAGCGATTGGGATTTTTTTCTAAGAGAGATTTCTATGGATTGGACAGATGCACTCATATCGGAGGGGATTGGATATATTATGAGTCAGTGGCAGAGCAAAAAGGATGGGGAAGTCCTGGAGTTAAATCAAAAGCAGGACGAGGCTGAGGCTGCACAGGCGGAAACGCAGAGCGAAGCAGCAGAAGATGGAGATATATACGCAGATACTTTGGAGCCGGTCACGGACCCAAGAGACTTTGTTATGGAAATATGGAATCAGGGAATTCTGATAGCGGCCTGTCCGGAAAATTTTACCGTATCAGAAAAAAGCTGCGGGATGACGGACGTGTCTTTTCCGGAGGCCGGGCGACGTATTCAGGAAACAGTTGACTTTAAGGAGACTGCCAGTGTTCAGAATTTGATGGGAAAATGGGACGGTATTTTAGAGCCGGAATTGGGAATCCGCGAAATGGCAGAAGATGGGGCGGTCCAGATGTATATTATGGATGTTTTTCAGAATGCCGCATCAAAAGAGTGTCTCGTTGAACATGAACGGGTATTAGATTATGAAGTGGAATATATTATTAGTGGGAACGATAGTGACAGTGAGAATTTAAAAACGGTTTTATGGAAACTTCTGGCTTTCCGAAGCGTTATGAATTTGTCCTATATACTGATGTCTGCTGAAAAGAGCCTGCAGGCCGAGGAGACAGCGGTATTACTGTCGGCGGCGCTATTGATACCACAGTTTGTGAAGGTTGTTGCGTTTCTTTTAAAAAGCGCCTGGGCCTTTGCCGAAGCTTTGGCTGACTGCCGAACGCTGCTGAAAGGCGGAAAAGTACCGGTGATGAAAGATGATAAGACATGGTATTTATCCTGGGAACAGATGATGTGTCTGAATGGCAATATTCTGGATGGAAACAACGGCGAAAAGGGAATGGATTATGAAGGCTATCTCCAGATGTTTTTGATGTTGACAAAACGGGATACAAAATACCGCCGGATGACCCATCTTATGGAAAAAAATATCCGTCTCCTGCCGGATTATTCGGATTTTCGGATGTCTGACTGTATTTACGGCATCCAGGCTGTATTTTATTACGATGCCGGGGCCGGAATAGAAGGCAGAGTACAGACGGCGTTATCCTACTAAAGAAGGGGGTGAGGGCGGGATGTCCTTTGAGACGTATCAAATAAAAAATAAAAACGAAAAGGCGATACCTGCTTTATATAAAAAGAATGTCAATAAAAATCTTACCAAAAGAACATACACACTCCGCGTCAAAAGGGCATTCTGCCGTCACTCTCTTCGAAAGTCCGGGATGATTCGTCAGAATCTGCGGATTCATGGTTCGATGTCTGTTGAGGCAGCGTTAGTGTTTCCTTTAGTGCTCTTTGTGTGGGTAGCATTTATTTCCCTCACTTCGGTAGTACGGGTTCATGAGGCGGTACAGCAGTCACTGGCAGATACGGCAGCACAACTGGCCGTAGAAGCCGGAGAAAATGAAGCTGTGGTACGTGCCGGATGGATGGCAAAGGTTTGGTTTGGACTTCAGACTTTGGAGGATTTGGAAAGCGGAGGAATTCGTTCAGTATCGGGATATGATTTTTGGGGGTCAGAGGTACTGAACGACGGGGAATGGCTGCGGTTTCAGGTTCGATATCGGGTGAAACTTTTTAGCGGTTTTATACCTGTTCCGGAAATTCCTCTGGAAAATCAGGTTTATGTTCGGGCATGGACAGGATACGTGCCTGGAAATTATGCGGGTAATCCGGATGGGCTGCAGAAAAATGTGTACGTCACCGAATATGGACGTGTGTACCATGAAGATCGGTTGTGCAGCCATATTCATTTGAAAATTTATATGGTCAGCGAGAGCGAAGCAAAACAGCATCCTCCATGCGAAAAATGTGCTAAAGATATTGGGGACACGGCCGGAACATTTTATGTAACAGAGTCTGGTGACTGTTATCACAGTCGGTTGGGGTGCAGCGGATTGAAACGAAGCGTGGAGCGAATGTCTGTTGAAGAAGCCGTATCCGGGGGTTGTGTGCCATGCAGCCGCTGCGGGGAAGGAAGTGAATAAACATGATGATAACGCATATATGCAGTGCTGCATTGGTTTTCTGGCCAATATATGAAGATTTACGGGAGCAAAAAATCTCTATATTTCCGGCGATGGGATTTATAGTCATCGGTGTGCTGGCGAAATTGGTGAATATGGATGATTCGACGGTAATCTGGCTTTCGGGGGCTGCTCCGGGAATTTTGGTTTTTCTGGCTGGACGGGTGTTTGGAAAATGTATCGGTGCGGGTGACAGCTTTTTGATTGTCGGGGTAGGTCTGATGGAAGGTGTCCAATTTTGCTGCAGAATGATTGCGGTGACCGGGTGTGGTATATTTATCTTTTCTATGGGTATGATGGCAGTAGGGAGACTTCGGAGAAAATCAAAAGTGGCCTGTGTGCCCTTTTTGGCATTGGGATATGTTGGAGCGTGGTTTTTATGAATTTTTTTGGATGGAAAGGACGTGGCAGTTACACGGTGGAAGGGACAGTGATTATCAGTCTTATATGTCTGAGTATTGGCTTAGTGATTATGTTTGGATTTTATGGTCATGACAGGGCTTTGATGCAGAGTACGGCGGATGAATTGGCCTTATATGGGAGTTTATGGGAAGGCAGATATGCCCATCCGAAAATTCGGGAAGTGGATTACGAGACGATGAAACGGGAGGGAACGGTAAGCCATGAAACGATAGAGGCCGAGGGGTATCGAATGCTTGCGGGCCGGCTGTTTTGCGGAGAAGTCCAGGGAATCAATGTGTCAAAGAGCCTTTCCGGACGGGAGCTTCAGATTGAGATTCAATCCGATTTTCAAATTGGGAGATACAGTGTTCCATGTACGGTCAGAGCTTCATCGGCAGTCATAAAAAGCAGGGATTTGCCGAGAAAGGGAGAAAAGACTCAGGAGGATGAGACGAATGAATCGTGAAAACCACAGAGATAAAGATTTAAAAAATACCTATCTCCGGGTAGACAGAGAAGGAATTTATGGAGAAAAATATGAAGAAATATTATTATATAAACAATCTGTGCCCGGATTGCTCACATTCTATGAGGTCGAAGAAAATGAAGAAAAGAGTCTGGTCTATGTATTGAATCATCAGAATTCTTTTTTGGAGATTTTATCCGGAGGGCGCATGACCTGCGCCCATATGGAAAGCTTTATAAAATCATTGGTACGGGTGATGGAAACGATCGATGAGTATCTTTTGGACCCGTCGAATCTTGTCGTGGAAATGGCCTATATTTTCGGAAGCGGCGAGCATTGGGAGTATATATACATACCGGGATATGGTGAGGACTTCTGGCATCAAATGGAAAAGGTGTCGGAAGAGTGGCTGAATTATGTGGATTATGGCAATGAAAAAGCCGTATTGTGGGCCTATACGTTTTATCAAAAGGTACATGGAGAAGGGTGTTTTCCGGCGGAGCTCATGGAAATATTAACATTAGAGAAAACCGGCCCAGAGGATATCCATTCATCGGTAATCCAGGAAGAAAATGTGACGTGGGAAGCAGATCATTCAGCTCCGGTAAAAAAAGAAGGATGGACACATCAGTTGACAAAGCGATTAAAGAAGATGATTTCAGGGAAAAAGCGTAAGGATACGGATGTTTTCGGAGATTTTTATGGGAATGGCTCGGGTCTTGGGGAGACTTGTCCGGATTTGGGGGATGTGGAGGCTGCTTTTGGTTTAAAATCTGATTCAAACCGAACGCTTATCCTGATTCCTGTAGGAGATAATGAGATACCGGCCATCCATGTGGAACATTTTCCATTTTTAATCGGAAGAGCTCCGGAGGAAGTGGATGTTCGATTGGATGATTTGAAAATCAGCCGGATACATGCCCGGCTGGAAGGGAATGGAACAGAAGCCAGGGTCGTGGATATGAGTTCAGCTAATGGGACATGCCGGAATGGGGAACGACTCAAAGCGGGAACGGAATATCCTCTGTACTCGGGAGATATATTAAAACTGGCAGACTTGGAATTCGTCTGCCAGTGGTGTTAAAATTTTTCAAATAATTTCATTAATCGAAGTAAAGTGATATCGTGAGACACATAAGGTGAATATATCATTGCCAGACGAATCATATCATCAGTGATACCGAGTTCCTCAATCATAATCTTACAGCCCATTTTCTGGAAACATGTTTCAATTTCTTGAAAAGCAGGGAGTTCATCGAGAATCTGCAGAATCTCCTTTTCGTGTTCAAGAACCTGTTCTCCGGTGATATCTGCCATAGGGTCCGGTGTGTTGAGCTGGATGACGGCCTCGCGTACTTCAGTATTCCAGAAACCTTTTCGGATTTCCTTTGTAGCCGAAGGAAAATGGACTGCAGGAACAAGCTGATGATTTTTCAAAGCTGTCTTAAAGCGCTCATAAGCTTTCAGACAGAGAAGCGTTCCAACCCCAACCTTTTCGCCATGTACAGCGTTTAGTTTTGGCTGTTCGACGGATATGTCCAAATAACGGGAAAGATGATGCTCCGCACCCATCAGGGGACGAACGGCATCATAAAAACCAATTTCCATATCCGGTAAGATCAGAGCGTACAGTAATTGTTCACAGACGGAAGGGTCTCCGGCTGCCAGGTTTTCAACCTGGCTTATGACTTTTTTCATCGCCAGATCTTCCGCCGCATATAACTTTTCATTAAGGGCTTCGCCGGTGACGAGGGAAGCAATCCGTGCATCGGCCAGAGCGATGTAATTTCCCATAAGGTCACTGAACCCCGCGGCGGTTAAGCGCGACGGTGCAGCGGCGAAAATATCTGTATCTGCAAACATATAAGTCGGTGCAGAAGCCATGACATTTCCTTTGATGCCTTCATGGACAACGGCGGATATGCAGGTGGTATAACCTTCGCCGCTGGCGGCCGTAGGCACGGAGATGAAAGGCAGTTTGTATTGTCGGCTTAAGTATCGGGTAATATCATGAATCGTGACACTGCCAAGAGCAATCATGCAGTCTGCTGTTGCCGGAATTTTATTCCGGGCCAGAGAAACACTGCGCTCATCGGCAGCCAGTCCTTCAGGGTCGAGACAGATTAAGTCATAATTGTCCAGGTCTTCCAGAAGTTTGTCTCCGAGAAAATAGGTGTTCTGGTCACAGATAATGACAGGTTCCTGCCAACCTTCCTGTTCCATAGTCGCTGTTATTTTGGAGATGGCACCGGGCTCAATCCACATACCGCGGATAAATGCATGATTTTCAAAATCTTTTCCGCATAGACTGCTGATTTCTTGAAGATTAATTTTCATGGGTAAGTCTCCCTGCTATTTGTTTAAGGCAATTTTGATCTGTTCAGCAACAGCGTCTCTTTCATCGGCTTCCGATGTGCCCGGAACCCAATTGATATTCTGATTGTCCCCTTCATAACGCGGGATGATGTGCATATGGAAGTGGAAAACAGTCTGACCGGCAATTTCTCCATTGTTCTGAACGATGTTCAGACCATCACAATGAAGTGCTTCCTTCATTGCTTTGGCAATGCGGGAGGCCAGAACAAAAACTTTTCCAGCAGTGCTTTCATCCATTTCAAAGATATTTGCCATATGGTTCTTTGGAATGATCAGGGCATGTCCCTTCGTGGCCGGAGATAAATCCAGAATGACCCGGAACATATCATCTTCATAAATGGTTGAGGAAGGAATTTCCCCATTTGCTATTTTACAAAAAATACAATCGTTGTCCATTGTTTTAAATCCTCCAATCTTGACGATATAAAATATCGGGATACTTTAATAATAGTTCACCTTCCGCAAAATGTCTATTCCGAATTCAAAATAAATTCAAAGAGCATTGCCGCTTTTTGTCGGGAAATGTCAAGCAAATATATTTGATTCGATGCATAAATTATGATAAATTGGAAAAAAAGTTAGAAAGGAAGACCTTTATGCACGAACAGCCGGTGCTTTCCCTGTCGACGATTTCTCATGAACTGAAAAATCCATTGACGCTGATTCATAGTACACTGCAGCTTATCGGACGTCATCATCCGGAGGTGGTCGATGATCCGCTGTGGCCCCAGCTTCTTTTAGATATTAATTACATGTCTCAATTACTTTCGGAGTTGTCTTCATTAAATTCCAGTCAAACCCTGAATTATTCTCAAATAAATATTCGACAATTTTTGACAAATATCGTATCCTCTTTTTCTTCCTCAGCACAAATCCAAAATAAAGAACTGACTTTAAACTTTGAAACAGAACAGAAAACTTTCTCGGGAGATGCTTTAAAAATCCGGGAGATTTTTGTTAATTTAATTAAAAATGCTTTGGAGGCAACAGAAAGCGGTGACCAGATTGTTATTGATGTAAAATCCCGGTGGAATCGATTGATCATTACTGTCAGTGATTCGGGCAGCGGTATGGATGCCTGCCGTTTGTCCACGATCTTTGAGCCTTTCGTCACCTATAAAACCGATGGCACCGGCCTTGGATTGACTATTGTGAAGAATATTGTTACTGCCCACGGCGGCGCTGTTCAGGTGTATTCAAAGCCGGGAATCGGGACAAAATTTATTTTGATTTTTCCTCTGACACCGCCGGAAAAGACAAAGGAAAACTGAAAAATCGGAACAAACATGTTGATATCGTATATGGTGTAAAATTATAGGCGTCCAGTTTCATACATCGAGGAATGTATTGAAAAAGGGCGCCTTATTTAAAAAAATCTTTATTTTTTACGTTTTTTATGGCTCATGACGGCTTCATCGCACAGATTTACGATAATATCAATGGCGTTGGAAGCGGTATTTGTTTTCATGGCCTGAACGTAGCTTTCGCGGTTTTCGTATACTTCATTTACTGCTTTGACAAGGGATTCGTCGGTAACCATTTCTTCCGGGAGAAGATAGCTGAAGCCCTGTTTTTCAAAGGAGGCCGCATTGAGAATCTGATCGCCGCGGCTGGCCGAAGCCGGAAGCGGAATCAGGATATTCGGTTTATTCAAAGCAAGAAATTCGCAGATGGCATTAGAGCCGGCCCGGGAAATGACCAGGTCTGCAGCAGCTAAGAGGTCACTCAATTCCTGCTTAACATAGTCGAACTGGATATATCCCGACAGATTCTTAATTGAGGTATCAACCTTGCCTTTGCCGCATACATGAATGATCTGATACGACGGTAAAAGAACCGGGAGAGCCTTGCGGACTGCTTCATTGATGGCAACAGCACCGAGGCTTCCGCCGATGACGAGAATTATCGGTTTTTCGTCATTAAATCCGCAGAGCTGGAGTCCCTTCAAACGGTTTCCGTCCAGAAGTTCCTGGCGAATCGGAGAACCGGAGAGAACGGCTTTGTCTTCCGGCAGATTATCGGCGGTTTCCGGGAAATTATGACAGACTTTGTAAGCTGAAGGAATAGCCAGCTTATTTGCCAGCCCCGGAGTCATATCCGATTCGTGGATGATGGCCGGAACTTTGCAGCGTTTAGCGGCCAGAACCACGGGAACGGACACGAAGCCGCCTTTGGAAAAGACCACGTCCGGTTTCAGTTTCTTTATTAATTTTTTGGCTTCAAAAAATCCTTTAACAACCCGAAATGGGTCTGTAAAATTCTTTACATCAAAATATCGGCGGAGTTTTCCTGAAGAAATTCCGTAATATGGAATATTCAGTTCTTCAATCAGCCGACGTTCAATACCGTCATAGGAACCGATATAGGAAATCTGATAGCCGGCTTTTTTCAGAGCAGGCATCAGGGCAATATTCGGTGTGACGTGTCCGGCTGTACCGCCGCCGGTCAGGACAATTTTTTTCATTTTCTCAGACCTCCTGAGCGGAACCAGATACTTTATATTCTTTCAGTGCTTTAGCAAGCTGATCCGGACATGATGTGCCGCGGCCGCCGCAATCAATACCGGAAAGAAGCTGGATGACATCATCTACCGGGCGGCCGACAACGAGAGCAGCGACGCCTTTGGTGTTTCCGTCACATCCTCCGATGAATTGACAACTGGTAACAATGCCGTTTTCTACTTCAAAATCTACGGCTCTGGAACATGTATGTTGATTGATATGACGCATGTAAATCACTCCTGTTCTTAAATTATTTCCACACTATTATAGCAGAAGCCTTATGTATAAGCCAGTAAAATTTTGAACTTCTTATGAGACAGAGGGGGAAAAATTTGAACTTCTCATGGGAATCAGAAAAGGTTTGTGGTATCATAATAAAAGCAGGTATTGGCATCTGCGGTAAATCAGAGTAAAACAGGAGACGAAAAAATATGAGAAAAATTGGAATTATCGGAGCCATGGAAGAAGAAGTGGCTTTTTTAAAAGACAAGATGGAGATTCAGGAAGTACGGACCATTGCGGGGATGGAATTTTTTCGGGGAATTTGTGAAAAGCAGCCGGTAATTGTCGTACGCAGCGGTATTGGAAAGGTAAATGCAGCCATATGTACACAGATTCTCTGTGATATTTTTCAGGTGGAAGCGATTATTAATACCGGTGTGGCCGGGAGCCTTAAAAATGCCATTAATATCGGTGATATCGTACTTTCGGTGGATGCTTTGCAGCATGATATGGATGCCACGGGTTTTGGATATGAGCCGGGAATTATCCCGAGAATGGAAACTTCTGTATTTAAAGCAGACGATGCGCTGGTAGAACTGGCAGAAAAAGTTTGCCGGGAAGTGAATCCGGATATCCAGGTATTCCGGGGACGGGTTGTGAGCGGTGACCAATTTGTTTCCGACCACGATGTGAAAGAGCGGCTGATTCGTCTGTTTGACGGATACTGCACCGAGATGGAGGGGGCATCGATTGCCCAGGCGGCCTGGTTAAATAACGTACCTTATGTAGTAATTCGTGCTATTTCCGATAAAGCGGACGGCAGTGCGGAGATGGATTACAGTGAATTTGAAATGAAAGCGATCGAGCATACCGTGCGTCTGGTAACGGGAATGTTGAGAAATATGTAAATCCGGCGACAGGTGCGCTGAGAAATATGTAAAATATGCCCGACCGATTTGAATAGATTTTGTCTTTTTGTTGATATTATAATGGAGCTATCTTATCAACGAAAGGAGTTCACAAAAATGAGAAACTGGTTTTTGGGACAGGGTATTCCAATGTATGCGGAAACCATATTGCTGGTGGCCGGATTGTTCACCTTATGGATGACAGGAAGAATTTACAAAAGATTGATACGTGAAGCTGATTTGATGGGGACTTCCAATCAGCGGTTGATTAAATACATTAAACTGAAAGTGACCAGTTACTACAAAATCGGTATGCACCCGGAGGATACACAGGCTTTGATCGGACGCTACATAAAGAAATACCGGGTAGGTCCGTTTTCACTGCAGAGCTGGAGCCGTCTGCCTTATCTTTTGATGACGGCAATGCTGGCTGTCGGCGGCGGAAATTTGATGTACCGCTGGACACGGGGAGAAGAGCTTTACCAGATGTCTGTTATATTCGGAATGTCAGTTCTGGGAATCGTTGTTCTTGGCGGCCTTTTAATGTTTATGGATTTTAAAGGCAGGGAGACGCTGCTTGTCCATAGTATTTCAGATTATGTGGATAATTATCTCAGCAATAAGCTGGCCCAGGATTATAAGGCTCAGACCGGAAAGGTATCGCCGGAACAGTACAAACGGGCGCTTCAGGAGATTGCAGCGACTGGGACAGGACGGCGCAAGGAAAGAAACAGCCAGTATTATTACGAAGGCTATGAAGACAACGATTTAAACCGGAAAAATGACGAGGTGGATGCAAAGATCGTGGAAGATGTTCTAAAAGAATTTTTATGTTGAAAAATCATTAAATCATTGATAAAATGCGGTCATTTTGGTATTATGATAGATAAGAATATTTAAATACTTATGGAGGTAAACAACATGGCAAAAGGGGTTACATTTGATTATTCGAAAACATCGCCGTTTATTCGTGCTGATGAAGTGGAATTAATGAAAAAACTGGTTGGGGATGCCAAAGAAGTTCTCGTCAGCAAGACTGGTGCAGGAAATGATTTCCTGGGCTGGATTGACCTCCCTGTGGATTATGACAAAGAAGAATTCGCGCGGATAAAAAAGGCGGCTGCCAAGATTCAGAGCGATTCGGAAGTGTTGCTCGTTATCGGTATCGGCGGTTCCTATCTGGGAGCAAGAGCAGCGATTGAATTTTTACAGCATAATTTTTATAATATACTGCCAAAAGAACAGCGTAAGACACCGGAGATTTATTTTGTCGGAAACAATCTGAGCAGTTCCTATATCAGTAATCTGATCGATGTCATTGGAGACAGAGATTTTTCTATCAACATGATCTCAAAATCCGGTACAACGACAGAACCGGCGGTTGCATTCCGTGTTTTCAAGAAGTTGATTGAAACAAAATATGGAAAAGAAGAAGCAGCTAAACGTATTTACTGTACGACAGATAAAGCCAAAGGCGCTTTAAAGAATCTGGCAACAGAAGAAGGTTATGAAACCTTTGTAGTTCCGGATGATGTGGGCGGACGATTCTCTGTATTGACAGCCGTAGGACTTCTGCCAATCGCAGTCAGCGGTGCAGATATTGACCAGCTGATGGCCGGTGCAGCCAGTGCAAGAAAACGCTGTCTTGAAAATGAATTTGAAGAAAATGATTCTTTACAGTATGCGGCTATCCGCAACATTCTGCTTCGTAAAGGTAAATCTATAGAAATTACCTGCAGTTATGAACCATCACTTTTATATATCGGCGAATGGTGGAAACAGCTTTACGGAGAAAGCGAAGGTAAGGATCAGAGAGGTATTTTCCCGGCATCTGTTACACTGACGGCAGATTTACATTCCATGGGACAGTTTATTCAGGACGGTGCCCGGATTATGTTTGAAACAGTTTTGGAAGTAGAAACTCCGAAACATGAAATTTTGATTGAAGAAGAACCGGTAGATCTGGACGGCTTAAACTATCTGGCCGGAAAAAATGTGGATTTCATCAATAAGAGTGCGATGAACGGTACGGTTCTTGCGCATACGGACGGAAGTGTTCCGAACCTGATGGTGCATATTCCTGAACAGAATGAATTCTATCTCGGCGAACTGTTCTATTTCTATGAGTTTGCTTGTGGCGTCAGCGGATATGTTCTCGGCGTAAATCCGTTTAATCAGCCGGGCGTTGAAAGCTATAAGAAAAATATGTTTGCGCTTCTTGGAAAACCTGGATATGAAGATTTGACAGAAGCGTTGTTGAAACGTCTGTAAGCATGATGGACAAGCTCTGTTCGGAAATCCGGACAGAGCTTTTTTCTTCCTTAAGAGACTTGATCCCCGGTTGGGGAGCAGGTAACACAGATGTTCTAAAAAAAATACGATGGATTTATTGTATCTATGCTAAAATACGCTTAGGTTGTTTAAAAGGAGAAGTAACATTATGGAAGTAAAGAGACAAAAGGAAGTCTATGTCATCGGACATAAGAATCCGGATACGGATTCGGTGTGTTCGGCGATTGCCTATGCCTCGCTCAAAAATGAAATTCTTGCCAGAGTGAATCGGGGAGAGTCGGTTGAGCAGTATCAGGATTTCCTGATCGAAGGTGAGGAAAGCGGGCAGGCGGTTTATGTACCGGCCCGTGCGGGACAGATCAATACAGAAACGAATTATGTCCTTAGAAAATTTCAGCAGAAAGTGCCGGTATATATGAATGCAATCCGGACACAGGTGGGGGACATTAATATTCGGCGGATTCAGGGGATATCCGCGGATTACTCACTGAAAAAAGCCTGGGAAATTATGCGTCAGTCTGAAACATCCACGCTGGCCGTTGTTGATGACGACAGGAAGCTTCAGGGGCTGATCACCATATCGGATATCGCAGGCGCTTATATGTCTGTTTTGGATAATCAGATTTTATCAGAGGCCTGCACACCGATCGTCAATATTCTTGAAACGTTAAAAGGGGAGCTGGTCGTAGGCGATGCCGATAAACGTCTGACGAAGGGAAAACTGGTGGTATCGACAGCAACATTGAGTGTGATTGATGAATTTATCAAAGAAGACGATCTGGTCATTCTTGGAAACCGGTACGAAGCCCAGTTGAGCGCCATTGAAAACAGGGCATCCTGTATTATCATATGTGATGGTGCAAAGGCTTCACGGACAATTTGTAAACTGGCGGAAGAAAATGGTTGTGCAGTTATCTGTACGCCGGCAGATACCTATACGGTAACCCGTTCGATCAATCAGAGTATTCCTGTCAGTTATTTCATGATTAAAGACGGCATTATTTCTTTTAGTGAAAGCGACTATGTTGCAGATATTAAGCCGATCATGCTGAATAAACGGCATCGGGATTTCCTCATTGTGGATGATGAGGGACATTATACGGGAATGATCTCACGGCGTACTTTGATCGATATGAATACAAAGAAAGTGATTCTCGTGGATCATAATGAAGTAGACCAGGCGGCGGATGGCGTGGATGAAGCAGAAGTTATGGAGATTATCGATCATCACAAGCTTGGTACGGTGGAAACGATTCGTCCGGTTAAGGTGCGTAATGAGCCGGTGGGATGTACGGCTACCATCGTCTACGAAATGTATATGGAAAATCAGATTCCGGTCACAAAGGAAATTGCCGGGATTTTATGTGCTGCCATTCTTTCAGATACATTGATGTTCCGTTCACCTACCTGCACGGAAATGGATAAGATCGTTGCGGAACATTTGGCGGAGATTGCGGAAATTGATATTGAAAAGTTTGCCATGAAAATGTTTGAAGAGGGCAGTCAGCTCAGAAAGAAAGCGGATTCGGAAATTTTCTATCAGGATTATAAGAAATTTGTTGCCAGCGATATTCCTTATGGTGTGGGACAGATCACATCAATGAACCGGGAAGAACTTCTAAGCGTTCAGGACCGGCTGCTGGCTTATATGGAGTCGGCGATGAAGGAGACGGGTATTCCGATGATTTTCTTTATGCTGACCGATATTCTAAAAGAGTCTACCAGACTTCTTTTTGTGGGAAATGATGCGAAAATGCTTGTGGAGAACAGCTTCCATCAGGATGCAGAAGCGCATTATATTGATTTAGAAGGCGTGGTATCACGTAAAAAACAGTTGATACCAAAATTGACCGCCGTATTGCAGCAGTAGCAGGAGGATGCAGAGATGAAAAAGGAAAAAATTTACGTCATTGGACATAAACATCCGGACACGGATTCCATTTGCTCCGCTATCGCCTATGCTTATTTGCGGAAAAAAGTGACCGGAATGAATTATGTACCGGCCCGGGCCGGGGAGATTAATTCGGAGACAGCCTTTGTTTTGGAGCGGTTTCAGGCGGAGGTTCCGATTTATATGCAGGATGTGCGTACCCAGGTGAAAGATGTGCAGATTTCACCGGCTTATAGCGGCCGGCCGGATATGTCCATCCGGGAAGCCTGGCAGCAGCTCCAGGAGGAAAAAGTGTCCACATTGACGATTGTGGATGATGATAAAAAACTTCTTGGTCTGATCACCAAGGGAGATATTGCAAAAACTTACATGGGTGTTTATGACAGCCGGGTGCTGTCGGAAAACCGGACACCGTACAAAAATATTCTGGAGACCCTGGATGGGGAAATGCTCGTTGGAGACCCGGAGGGCGTGGTAGAAAGCGGTAAGATTTTAATTGCGGCGGCCAATCCGGATCTGATGGAAGAATACATCGAGGACGGCGATATGGTCATGTTGGGAGACAGGTATGAATCCCAGCTCTGTGCCATTGAGATGAATGCAGGCTGCCTTATCATCAGTATGAATACTCAGCCGAACGACAGTATTTTAAAACTGGCAGAGGAACATCATTGTACCATTATCCGGACACCATATGATACTTTTATTGCGGCACGTCTTATCAATCAGAGTATGGCCGTCGGACATTTTATGGTCAAGGATATGAAAACCTTCAAAAAAGACGATTTTATTGATGATGTAAAAGAAGTTATGGCGAAAAACCGTCATCGTGCCTTCCCAATCGTGACAAACCAGGGCAAGGTCGTCGGAATGTTTACCCGTCATAATCTGATTGATCTGGATAAAAAGAAAGTAGCGCTGGTGGATCATAATGAAGCAGGACAGGCGGTAGATGGCATATTTGACTGTGAGATTATGGAAATTGTAGATCACCACAAGCTCGGCTATGTTCAGAGTATGAAACCGGTATTTTTCCGGTGTCAGCCGGTGGGATGTACGTCTACCATTATTTATCTGATGTATCGGGAAAATAAGGTGGAGATTCCGGCCGATATGGCAGGTTTGATGTGTTCGGCCATCATTTCGGATACGTTATTATACCGTTCGCCGACCTGCACACCGTTGGATCGCATGGCGGCGGAAGCTTTGGCAAAAATCGCCGGTATTGAAGTGGAAGCGTATGGTATGGAGATGTTTGAAGCCGGAAGTGATTTGAAGAGTAAATCCGATGCGGATATTTTCTATCAGGATTTCAAGAAGTTCTCTGCCGGAGATGTTCAGTTTGGCGTGGGACAGATCACATCCCTCGATGCCCGGGAATTAAAGAAAATCCATGCTCGTCTGTCTACGATGCTTACAAAAGCAAAAGCAGAACATGGTCTGGATATGATTTTCTTTATGCTTACCAATATTCTGGACGAATCTACGCTGGTACTCTGTTCGGATGAAGAGGCCCTTTCCGTGGCTTCCAGATGTTTTGGAGTTTCGGTGACAAAGGATGGAGACAGTGTCTTTGTCGATAATATGGTATCAAGAAAGAAACAGTTTATTCCGAAAATGGTCGGAACATTGCAGGAATAGAGGTTATTTATGGCGAAACAGAAGTGGAGACCGGGGAATATGGTTTATCCTCTGCCGGCGGTACTTGTAAGCTGCGGGGATAAAGAGGGAAATATTAATTTAATGACAGCGGCCTGGACCGGGACGATCTGTTCCGATCCGCCGATGGTCTATGTATCCATACGAAAGGAACGGCATTCCCACCATATGATTCAGGAGACCGGGGAATATGTCATTAATCTGACAACGGAAAAACTGGCGTGGGCCACGGATTTCTGCGGTGTCCGTTCCGGAAGGGATATGGATAAATTCAAAGAGATGAAATTGACGCCGGTGAAGGGCGAGCTTGAATTTGCACCGATGATCGTGGAAAGTCCCGTATCCATCGAGTGCCGGGTCACCAATGTGATGGAGCTCGGCAGTCACGATATGTTTATGGCTGAGGTGACGGCCGTTTATGTGGATGAGCAGTATATGGATGAGAAGGGAACTTTTCACCTGGAAAAGGCGAATCCACTGGTCTATTCCCATGGACAGTATTATGGGCTGGGGCGGCATCTTGGCGGCTTTGGCTATGCGGTCCGCAAAAAGCCTGTAAAAAAGAGGAAAAAATAAGATGAAAAAAAGAAGAATAATAACATTTCTGGCGGGAGCAGTCGTCTTGGCGGCTATTTTTACCGGCTGCGGCAGCTCAAATACAACGGAGAAAACAGAAACGGCGGCGGAGAGCCAGACCGCCGAAGAAAGCATAGCTGAAACAGAAGCCGTCGTTTCGGAGGAACAGGCATTTTATGACTATTTAGAAAGTACTGTGATTCCGGAAGAGGGGCTGGCTTCGCTGGAAGCCTGTACGGTGGAAAATGGCAGCAAGGGAACCGGATTGAGTGAGGATGGGGCTCTTGGATTGTTGAGTGCTTATGTCCGTGATTTTGATGGCGACGGACAGAAAGAAATGTTAACGCTTTTTCTGGATACCGTACCGATGGGAGATACAAGTCTTGGGAAATTTTCACTTTACTCCGATGCAGGTGAAGAAGAAGCGGTCGTGCTGAAGCTTTGCCTGTATACAAACGGCAGTGACGGCGTTTCCCTGAGTGACACTGTGAATGGCCTTGCCATTATGGAGAAAATCAGTTGGGGACCGATGATTGCCGGGCTTCAGACGGTGGAAGGGATTCCGTATATCTATGGTTACAGCAGTATGACCGATGAAATGACTTACGGTCCGGCCCCTTTTATGGTGTATCATGTAGAAAACGGAAAGTTTGTCTATGATTTGATCGACGGAAGTATCGGCTGGGGTCAGGGAAGTGAAAGCGGTGATGTGAATGCAGTCGTGGGCGCCGCAGGTATGTCCATAGTAAAAACGCCTTTAAATGACATTTTTAATGCCGTTCGGGCATTGAGCGGAAATTTTGAGGAAGACAGTGCGCGGATGGATGGCATCGGTGGTATTGTGATGGGATATGTGTCCATATCCAATTCACAGTCCGGTACGGTGACCTGTCAGGCGCAGGATTATACATATCTTCGTGAAGCGCTGGAGAACAGTTATGAGACTGTGGCCGATAAATTGACGGCAGAGGCAGAGGCGGCCGACAAAGCGGCCGGGGAGGCAGCTCAGGCGGCGCTTGAAGCGGTAGAAGCGGATTCACCTCAGGCAAAGGCAGAGGCCATAATCGAAGAAATTTCGGGAACTATGGGGGTTTCCATGGAACTTACCAATGAAAATGAAGAGAATGGTTTCTATAGTGCCAGATATCAACTGCCGGAATATTCGGAGCTTTATATGCAGTTCTCATCGGAAACAGGCCAGCTTCTTACCCTGGCGGCTTATGCTGACGGCGGAACAGTGACAGAAGAATGGCTGAACTTAAAGGATACGGTGCTTAAATCCGCATCAGCCAATCTGAATCAGGATGCGGTGGCCCAGCTTTTTGGCGACTGTGGTTTTGGATACGGCAGCGGCCTTGATGTGGGCGATGGCATTCGGGTGATTGTTGGAAATGCGGGAACATGTACCATGATGATTCAGTGGCCTCGATAATGATTTGAATAATTAAAAAGATACGGTTTTTGAGAAGCCGTATCTTTTTTACTAATAAATCCTTTAGGGATTCCTCATCATTATTTTTTCAGGAAACTGCCGCGGACAACAGCGTCTGCCCCATATTTTTTTCGGATATCATCCAGAGCTTTATCCAGTTTTTGAAGTTTCTTATCTTCTACAGTATCAAAAAGATTCATCTGGATGGCATCTGCACCGGAAAGTTTGGAAGTACGAATGCCCAGCAGGCGGATCGGCTGTCCGTTCCAGGCCTCATCAAATAACCGGCAGGCATACTTGTAAAGGGTATTTGCATTCTGGCTTGGTGTCAGAAGCTGCATTTGATGGGAAATGGTGGAAAAATCACTGTATTTGATTTCCACGTTGACCATGCCGGCACACTGTCCTGCTTTCCGAAGACGACCGGAGACGGATTCGGCCAGAGACAGAAGAATTTTTCTGGCGGCAGCCGTCTCAGTGACATCCGAAGACAGGGTGGTAGAATTACCGATGCCCTTGGCGATGTGGCGTCGGGTGTCAATCGGCGTATATTCCAGACCGTTGGCATATTCCCAGATGGTCTGACCATGAGTCTTTAAATGGGAAGTCAGAATGGCCGGATCTGTGTGGGCCAGATCTCCGATGGTACGGATGCCAAGGAGTTCTAATGTACGGGCAGAGGAACGGCCGACCATAAAAAGGTCGCGTACCGGAAGCGGCCACATTTTCTGCGGAACTTCTTCGGGAAATAGGGTATGTACCAGATCCGGTTTTTTAAAATCGGAGGCCATTTTTGCCAGCAGTTTGTTGGTCGAAATACCGATATTTACTGTGAAGCCAAGTGCATTTCGTATATGCTTCCGGATATGGTTGGCAGCGGATTCCGGAGTCTCGCCGCCGTTTTTAAAAGGTACATAGGTCATAAAACATTCATCAATGCTGTAGGGCCGGATATCCGGTGAATAGTTTTCCAGAAGAGCCAGCATTTGATGGCTGCATTCGTGATAATATTTGTGGTCCGGCTGAATGATACGCAGGGTAGGGCACTTTTTCAAAGCATCGGTAATCGGCTCCCCCGTGGTAACCTGGAAGGCCTTGGCAGGGATGGACTTGGCGAGAATGACTCCGTGGCGTTTGGACATATCGCCGCCGATGGCTGCCGGAATCGTCCGAATATCTACCGTTTCGCCCTCGGCCAGCAGGCGGATAGCCGTCCAGCTTAAAAATGCGGAATTAACATCAATATGAAAAAATACCTTTTCCATGGAAAATCACCCTCGTTTGATTAATAAATCTATTATAGCCGAAGGGCTTGGGCGGGTCAATGCGGGTAAATCATTGTCGGAAAGTGGATGCATGTAAAATGGTTGAGAATCTTCGATGATAGTGATACAATAAACAATACGAAAAAGGAGGACCTGGAATGAAAGACAACATTATTTTGATTGGAATGCCGGGAGCCGGAAAAAGCACGGTGGGTGTTGTATTGGCAAAGGCTTTGGGCTATGATTTTATAGATTCAGATTTACTGATTCAGGCAGAGACAGGGAAACGGTTGTTTGAGATTATTAACGAAGTGGGCATCGAGGGGTTCCTGAAGGTTGAAGACCAGGTCAATGCCGGAATCCAGGCCAGCCGGACGGTGATTGCCACGGGGGGCAGCGTTATTTATGGTGAGGCTGCAATGTCCCATTTAAAAGCCATTGGAACGGTCGTTTATATCCAAGTGGATTATAAATCTCTTGAAAGGCGTCTTGGAAATTTATTGAAGCGGGGTGTTGCCATACGTAAAGGCAATACACTGCGCGACCTTTATAATGAACGGGTCCCGTTATATGAAAAATATGCAGATATCACGGTGGATGAGCGTGGTAAGGGAATCCGGGAAGTTGTTGAAACTATAGAACATATGCTTGAAGCGCAGAGTGGTAAAGAAGAATGAGAGTGAGAATAAAACACTGGGCATCTGAAAATATCTGGTACATTTTAGCATTTGCCCTGCCCTTTGTAGTCGCTGCAGTGGCCTTTATCTGTCAGGGAATGTGGCCTTTTGGTGACAGGGGAATTACAATTATCGATTCTTATCATCAATATGTACCGTTTTTTTCGGAACTCCAGTATAAGTGGCGTCATTTTGACAGTTTGCTTTATAGTTGGAACGGTGGCCTGGGGATGAATTTCTGGGCTGTGATCGCTTATTATCTGGCGAGTCCATTGAACCTTTTGCTGTTGGTATTTCCGAAAAGCATGGTCATGGAATGTTTTTCGCTGATTTATTTTATCAAGATCGGTTTGGCCGGTTTGAGTTTTGCTTATTTTATACGGAAGCGGTTTGACCATTATGGTTTTGCGATCACCGTGTTTGGGTGTTGCTATGCTCTCAGCAGTTTTGTGATCGGTTATGCCTGGAATATTATGTGGCTGGACTGTATCGTAATGTTTCCGATGGTCATGCTGGGTATCCATCGGCTGATACAGGAAGGACGGGGATGGCTTTACGGAGCTTCTCTGGCACTGTGCATTTTTACCAATTATTATATAGCTATTATGATTTGTATTTTTTCCTGCATGTATCTTCTTGCGGAAGTCATCTGTGAGCGGAGTGCAGGAGTGACAGCAAAAACTCGGAGAATTGTTGGATTTGCAGGATATTCGCTGATGGCCGGAGCCTTTGGCGCTGTTATGCTCATACCGACGGCCTATGCGCTGATGTCCAGCCAGTCCGCATCAAGCAGTTTTCCGACGAAGGTGAAATTCTATCATAATGTATTTGAACTGTTATGTCAGCAGTTTGCATTTGTAGAGCCTACTTGTCTGGACGGGAATTTTAACCTTTACTGCGGGGCGGCAATGATGCTGCTTGTTCCGTTGTATCTTTTTAATCGAAAAATCAATCTGCGGGAAAAGGTCGTGAACATGGTTCTCGCCGCATTTTTGCTGGTCAGTCTGAATACAAATTATCTGGCCTATATTTGGCATGGGTTCCATTTTCCGAATGGACTCCCGGGAAGGTTTTCATTTATTTATATTTTCATCCTTTTAGTCATGGGCTATGAAGGCTACAGACATCGGAAAGACTGTCCCAAATGGGCGACAGCCGTCGCTGCATTTGGCTGGCTGGTATTTCTTGGATATAGTTGGTGGAGCGGTAAGGCAGAGCTGGAAACATATACATGGGCGATAAATATCGGTCTGCTTCTGGCGTATGGCGTATGGTTTGTGTACCTATGCGGTCCAGCAAAGAAACGGAAAATTCTGGAAATCGGATTGCTGGCCGTAATGTTGGTTGAGGCCTGCGGTTATGGCGCTTTCGGTCTCTGCATGAATGGAACAGTCAATCGAAAAGATTATTACAGTGATCAGAATGTGGTCAGCGTATTGAAAAAAGAAGTGGATGAAAGAGAAGCCGGCAATTTTTACCGGATGGAACTGGAAGAACGCCGGGGACGGGACGATGTGACATGGCATCATCTGCCGGGAATGTCCCTTTTTTCTTCGACAGCGAATGCCGGGGTGGACCATTTGGCAAAACGTCTGGGATTTTATGCGGTGACAAATAAGTACAGCTATCAGGGGGCAACGCCGGAAACAGATGCTTTTCTTAATATAAAATATTTAATCAGTAAATATAAAAATGATTATATCCGGACTTTTGAGTGGATGGAGGAGACGGAAGCGAGAAATCTTTACCAGAACCATTGCGCTCTGGGACTTGGTTTTATGGTATCCGGCAATATTTACCAATGGGATTATGAAAAGACGAATCCATTTGAGGTGATCAATCAACTCATACTGTCTGCGACGGATTTGGAAATACGGCCATACAATTATTTTGGAATTCCTGAACCAACGGCCGAAGGCTGTGAGTTGACGACGGACAGTTGGGCGGACTGGTCTTATACAGCGACATCCGGTGAGGAGGGAAAGGTAACTTATACCTACATACCGGAAAAAAATCAGGATCTTTATATTTATTTTAAAGCGGCCCATTGTACGAAGGTGGAAGTTATTCATAATGGGGGAACGGAGAACTATTCGGATGAAGACGGTCACATTATTCAGGTGGGAACAGTGGAGGCCGGAGAGACAGTGACTTTGATCTTCCATTTGGATGATGCCTATGATGACGGAAATATTAAGCTCATTGCGGCTGAGCATTCCATGGATGCTTTTTACCAGGTATTTGATCTGCTGAAACAGCAGCAGTGGATGCTGGATGAAGTTTCATCCACCAGATTGTCGGGAACGATCACTGCAGAGAATGATGGGGTTATGTTCACTTCCATTCCATATGATGAGGGATGGTCAGTCAAAGTGGATGGCGAAGATACCGAGCTGGAAAAAATTGCCGACGCATTTATTGGTATTTCGTTGTCAAAAGGGGAACATAAGATAGAGATGAGCTATTGTCCTAAGGGATTTCGCATCGGATTGACGCTGACATGCATTTCAGGTATTCTGTTTATCGGGATGTATCTCTTGGAAAAAAGGCTCAAAAAACATTAATTTTCTTGTAAAAAATGGATGGAATTTTTACGAAATTATAAAATTCAATTTACAAATTCGTGGAGTATGCTATAATGATTAGGACTATAGCAGAAAGTTTGTTGAGGTGTACCATGGAACAATATGTTATAAAAGGCGGAAATCCATTGGTCGGTGAAGTGACAATTGGCGGAGCAAAGAATGCCGCTTTGGGGATTCTTGCAGCGGCCATCATGAGTGACGAAGATGTGCTTATTGACAATTTGCCGGATGTGAGCGATATTAATGTGTTATTGCAGGCGATTGCATCCATTGGCGCAGATGTGGTCAGGATTAATAGAAACGCTGTAAAAATAAACGGTAAAAATATTCACACTTACTGTATTGATGACGGATTTATACGTAAGATCAGAGCTTCTTACTATTTACTGGGAGCACTTCTCGGGAAATATAAAGAGGCGGAAGTCGCACTGCCGGGCGGATGCAATATCGGAAGCCGTCCGATCGACCAGCATATCAAAGGATTTCGGGCACTTGGTGCCAAAGTGGAAATTAATAACAGTATGATTGTTGCGAAGGCAGAGCATTTGAAAGCGCGGCATATCTACTTGGATGTGGTCAGTGTCGGTGCAACGATTAATATTATGATGGCGGCCGCCATGGCTGAAGGACGTACGATCCTTGAGAATGCGGCAAAGGAACCACATATTGTTGATGTGGCAAACTTCCTGAACTCCATGGGCGCGGATATTAAAGGCGCAGGAACCGACGTTATCCGTATACAGGGTGTTCATAAGCTTCATGGAACGGAATATACCATTATTCCAGACCAGATTGAAGCAGGAACCTTTATGTGTGCCGCAGTGGCTACGCAGGGTGATGTGACTGTAAAACATGTGATTCCGAAGCATCTGGAGTCCATATCGGCAAAACTGCTTGAAATGGGAGCTGAGATTGAGGAGTTGGATGACGCGGTGAGAGTTGTTGCCTCCAAACGTCTTCAGCCAACCAATATAAAAACCTTACCGTATCCGGGATTCCCTACGGATATGCAGCCTCAGGCAGCGATTGCTCTGGCTCTGGCTGATGGTACCAGTGTCATTACCGAGAGCATTTTTGAAAATCGTTTCCGATATGTGGATGAGCTGGCACGGATGGGAGCACGTATTAAAGTCGAAGGAAATGCAGCAATCATTATTGGCGTTCCGAGTTATAAAGGTGCCCATATGAGCGCACCGGATTTACGGGCGGGAGCAGCCTTAGTGCTGGCAGCGCTGGCGGCAGATGGTATTTCGACAGTGGATTCCATCGGATATATTCAGCGTGGATACGAAGACTTTGAGGGAAAACTTCGCAGTCTTGGTGCCTGTATTGAGAAGGTTGATAATGAAAAAGATCTTCAGAAATTTAAATTAAAAGTCGGCTGATATGCCGCGAATCCCGGAAGGGATACAACTGAACATGGAACAATCTCTCTTATTCAGAACAATGGAGCCTAAGGAGCGATGATATTGTGGCAACCCCGATGAACGGAAGGTGCCTGCCGGAGCGAGTAAACTCGAACAATAAGAGGATTTGATACAGAGAATCAAGTCCGCTTTTTGCGGACTTTTCTTTTTGATATACTATTATTTTTTTGATTTTAAGAAAGGGGTATAAAAACATGGAAAAACTTTTATTTACTTCAGAATCTGTTACCGAAGGGCATCCGGATAAAATCTGCGATGCAGTTTCCGACGCTATTTTAGATGCAATGATCGCTCAGGACCCGATGAGCCGTGTGGCTTGTGAGACATGTGCAACGACAGGATTGGTCATGGTCATGGGAGAAATCACTTCCAAGGCCAATGTGGATATTGCTCAGATTGTACGTGATACAGTCAACGAAATTGGTTATAACCGGGGCAAATATGGTTTTGATGCGGAAACCTGTGCAGTCATGGTAACATTGGATAAACAGTCTCCGGATATTGCCATGGGTGTGGATAAGGCCCTTGAAGCCAGAGAAAATGCCATGTCCGATGATGAGATTGAAGCGATTGGTGCCGGAGACCAGGGTATGATGTTTGGTTATGCAACCAATGAGACCGAAGAGTTCATGCCATATCCGATTGCATTGGCTCATAAACTGGCCAGACGGCTGACAGAGGTGCGTAAAGACGGAACACTGCCTTATCTGCGTCCGGATGGAAAAACTCAGGTGACTGTAGAATATGATGAAAATGGGAAACCGTCCCGTCTGGATACCATCGTGCTTTCAACTCAGCATGACCCGGATGTGACTCAGGAACAGATTCATGCCGATATCCGTAAATATGTATTTGATACGGTACTTCCGGCAGATATGGTGGATGAAAATACACGGTTCTTCATTAATCCGACAGGACGTTTTGTTATCGGCGGACCTCACGGCGACAGCGGACTGACAGGACGTAAGATCATTGTAGATACCTATGGTGGTTATGCACGTCACGGCGGCGGCGCATTCTCCGGTAAAGACTGTACGAAAGTAGACCGTTCTGCGGCTTATGCAGCCCGTTATGTGGCAAAAAATATTGTGGCAGCCGGACTGGCAGAAAAATGCGAAATCCAGCTTTCCTATGCCATCGGCGTAGCCCAGCCGACATCCATTATGGTGGATACCTACGGAACAGGTAAGCTTTCTGAGACAAAGCTCGTGGATATTATCCGTGAGAATTTTGACCTGCGCCCGGCCGGTATTATTAAAATGCTTGATCTGCGTCGTCCAATTTATAAGCAGACAGCAGCTTACGGACATTTCGGACGGAATGATCTGGATCTGCCATGGGAAAAAACAGATAAAGCGGATACTCTGAAAAAATATTTATAATTAAAAACAGATAAAAAGGGGGTTTTCTATGCGGTTAGCCACTCGAATGAAAATTACATATGGGATGGTGTTTATTATTCCCATATTATTGATGGTGATTACTTTCTGGGGAATGGGACGACTTGAATTGAAAACATTGCGGCAAAAGTACGATATGGAAAATGCCGGAATGGAAGTGTTGGTCAATCCCTTTGAGGTTCTCGGGAAAATGTCATCCAGTATTGTGGAGGAACTCCAGACAACTGCAGACCAGGCCCCGGAACAGCTCGGCGATACGGCCTATTTGGACCGGATGGATGAACGGCTTTCCGAATATTCATCCTTTCTGGTGGCGCGCCGGGACGGTGTTACCTATTATTCCGGCCAGGATGAAACGGTGACATCAATTGTGGAGAGTATGGGGATTCAGGAGACGGACGGCGGATATATCGTGGGAGAAGACCCTTTTTATCTGAAACAGATAACTTTTTATTTCGATGATGGAAGCAGGGGAACGATTCAGATTTTCACTCCGGTTCTCTCGGTTGTGAAACAGGTGGAAAAGACGATTTTCAGGAGTCTTCTCAGCGCGCTGCTCATATTATTGCTTGTTGGTGCGCTGGCGTTCTTATGGCTGTATCAGAGCATTGTTCAGCCGTTGGAAAAATTGAAACGGGCGGCGGTGAACATTAAGGAAGGCAATCTGGATTTCAATGTCATTACAGATACGGAGGATGAAATCGGAGAAGTATGTACGGCCTTTGAGGAGATGCGCATCAAGCTGAAGGATCAGATTGAGCTGAGTATGCAGTATGAAAAAGATAATAAAGAATTGATCAGTAATATTTCCCATGACCTGAAAACACCGATTACGGCCATTAAAGGTTATGTCGAAGGCATTCGGGATGGTGTGGCTGATACACCGGAAAAAATGGACAAATACATCCGAACGATTTATAATAAAGCCACAGACATGGATAAATTAATCGACGAACTTTTCCTTTTTTCCAAACTGGATAGTAATTCATTGAATTATTCCTTTGCAAAATTGAATTTAAAAGATTACTTTGAAGACTGCGTGGATGAAATTTCTCTGGATTTAGAATCCCGGGGAATTACACTGGCCTATTATAATCATGTGCCGGAAGATACGATCATTATTGCAGACCCGGAACAGCTGAAAAGGGTTATTAATAATATTGTCGGAAATTCGGTCAAATATATGGCTGCAGATCGGCCGGGACATATCGGCATTTTCATAAAGGACGAACCGGAATTTGTTCAGATAGAGATTCAGGATAATGGCAAAGGAATTGCGAAAAAAGAATTGCCGCATATTTTTGAACGGTGCTATCGGACGGATGCCTCCAGAAACTCTTCAAAAGGAGGCAGCGGCCTTGGCTTGTCTATTGCAAAGAAAATTATTGAAGAGCATGGCGGAAAAATCTGGGCCAACAGTGTGGAAGATGAAGGGACAACGATGAGCTTCGTTTTGAGAAAGTACAAGGAGTGTGTAACCTATGAGTAAAATACTGATTATTGAGGACGAAGTGAGCATTGCCGAACTGGAAAAAGATTATCTGGAACTGAGCGGCTTCGAAGTAGATATGGAACACAGCGGAGATACAGGGCTGGATAAGGCTCTGAAAAATGATTTTGACCTGATCATCCTGGATTTGATGCTGCCGGGAATCGATGGCTTTGAAATCTGCCGCAGGATCCGGGAACAGAAAAATATTCCGGTGCTGATGGTTTCGGCCAAAAAAGAAGATATTGATAAAATCCGGGGACTTGGAATGGGTGCGGATGATTATATCACAAAACCTTTCAGTCCGAGCGAATTGGTAGCCCGGGTGAAAGCCCATCTGGCCAGATATGAGCGGCTGATCGGCAGCGCGGCAAAATCCAACGAAGTCATCGAGATCCGGGGCTTAAAAATTGATAAAACAGCCCGTCGGGTTTATGTGAATGGTGAAGAAAAGGCGTTTACGACAAAAGAGTTTGATCTGCTCACATTTCTTGCGGAAAATCCAAATCATGTATTTAAGAAAGAAGAATTGTTCAATAAGATTTGGGATATGGAATCGCTGGGGGATATTGCCACAGTAACCGTACACATTAAAAAAATTCGGGAAAAAATTGAATTTAATACATCCAAACCTCAGTACATTGAAACCATTTGGGGTGTGGGATATCGGTTTAAAGTATGATAGATGTAAAGATTTTATATGAAGATGAAGAGATCATCGTTTGCGTGAAGCCGGCGGGAATGCCGTCCCAGCCGGAGCGTTCATCATCGATGGACCTGGTGAGCTGGCTGAAAAATTACCTGGCGGCGAAGAGGCGGAACAGCGTACCTTATATTGGCGTTGTCCATCGTCTGGACCGGCCGGTAGGCGGCGTGATGGTCTATGCCAAGAATCAAAAAGCGGCTGGGGAGCTGAGTCGTCAGTTTTCCGGCCACCAGACAGAAAAAAACTATCTGGCTTTGCTGACGGGAAGACTTCCGGAAAGGTCCGGAACACTGACAGACCTTTTGCAGAAGGATGGAAGGACAAATACCTCTTCGGTGGTGGAAAAAGGCGGAAAAAAAGCAAGTCTTACCTATCGGGAACTGGAAGAAAAGCGGGGACTTTCTCTGGTTGAAATTAACCTTCAGATAGGCCGTCATCATCAGATACGGGTCCAGACAGCCCATGCCGGAGCCGGAATTTATGGAGATATGAAATATAATTCAGAACGTACAAAAAACTGGAATGAAAAGGAAGGCATAGGGTCCGGATATCCGGAATTATGTCTTTTTTCCTGTCGGTTGACCTTTGACCATCCGGTCAGTCATCAAAGAATGTGTTTTAAAGTTCTTCCGGAACAGAAGATGATGACTATTGACGAATGGCCGAGTTTATCTTACTATAAATAAAGAAAATAAAAGGAGATTTAATGATGGCGAAGGAAAAGAAATTAGTTGAGGCAATTACTTCGATGGAAGAGGATTTTGCACAATGGTATACAGACGTAGTGAAAAAAGCTGAGTTGGTAGATTATGCCAGTGTCAAAGGCTGTATGGTGATCAAACCGGCAGGTTATGCGATCTGGGAGAATATCCAGAAAGAACTGGATGCCCGCTTCAAAGCGACCGGTGTGGAAAATGTATATATGCCGCTGTTTATCCCGGAAAGCCTGTTGGAAAAAGAGAAAGACCATGTCGAGGGATTTGCACCGGAAGTAGCATGGGTAACCCACGGGGGCCTGGAACCGCTTCAGGAACGGTTATGTGTCCGTCCGACATCCGAGACACTGTTCTGTGATTTTTATGCCAGAGATATTCAGTCTCACAGAGATTTGCCGAAGTTATATAACCAGTGGTGTTCTGTTGTAAGATGGGAAAAAACAACCCGTCCTTTCCTGCGCTCCAGAGAATTTTTATGGCAGGAAGGTCACACAGCCCATGCAACAGCCGAAGAAGCAGAAGAGAGAACCATTCAGATGCTGAACCTCTATGCGGATTTCTGCGAAGAAGTACTGGCTATGCCGGTTATCCGGGGCCGTAAAACCGATAAAGAAAAATTTGCAGGTGCAGAGGCAACTTACACGATTGAGGCTCTGATGCATGACGGCAAAGCCCTTCAGTCCGGTACAAGCCATAATTTTGGCGATGGCTTTGCAAAAGCTTTTGGTATTCAATATGCCAATAAAGATAATAAGCTGGAATATGTACATCAGACATCCTGGGGTATGACGACCCGTCTGATCGGTGCTATTATCATGGTCCATGGCGATGATTCAGGTCTGGTACTGCCTCCAAGAATCGCACCGACCCAGGTCATGGTTATTCCGATTCAGCAGAAGAAGGCAGGCGTTCTTGATAAAGCCTATGAGATAAAAGATATGCTGAGTAATTTCCGGACAAAAGTGGACGATTCGGATAAGAGTCCGGGATGGAAGTTCTCTGAGGCAGAAATGAGGGGAATTCCTGTGCGTATTGAAATCGGACCGAAGGATATCGAAGCAGGACAGGCTGTTATTGTACGCCGTGATAACCGCGAGAAACAGGTCGTTGCTATTGCTGAACTGGCAGAAAAAGTGGCAGAAACTCTGGACAAAATGCAGACAGAAATGCTGGAGAGAGCCAGAGCACACAGAGATGCACACACCTATGAGGTGACCGACTTTGAAACTTTCAAGGATACGATTGAGAATAAACCAGGCTTTGTCAAAGCTATGTGGTGCGGCGACGAAGAATGTGAAAATATGATTAAAGAAGTGACCGGAGCAACATCCCGCTGCATGCCGTTTGCACAGGAACATTTGGCAGATACATGTATCTGCTGTGGAAAACCTGCAAAAGCAATGGTATATTGGGGAAAAGCATATTAAAGAACAGGATGATTTGTTTGGAAAAATCCTATGAAAAGGTAGTGGACTTCGTTCAGGATCAAATCCTGGACGGAGTCTATAGTACAGGAGATAAACTGCCGTCCGAGAGGGAGCTGGCTCAGCAGCTGAATGTGAGCAGAACTTCTGTCCGAGAGGGTATCCGTATATTAGAACAGATGGGAGCTTTATCCTGTCAGCAGGGTTCAGGAAATTACATAACGGGTGACTTTGAGAATACATTGATTCGTGTGATGACACTGATGTTTGCAGTGGAGGGGACACCTTACCGTGAGATCAGTGAATTCCGTTTTGCGCTGGAATATCAGGCCCTGTCCCTGGCGGTGCATCATGTGACGGAAGAACAGATGGATGAAATGGAATATCATATGAGCATGTTGGAGACGGCCCAGGAGGAAAATGTCCGTTCAAAACATGACAAACGAATTCATTATTTACTGGTGGAAGCTTCACATAACAACTATCTTATTGTTAATTTTTTGGCATTAACGCAGGTTCTGGACAAATATGTCAAAGATATGCGAGTGCGTATTCTGAGTGATGAAAAAAACCGGGAAGGTTTGATGCAGACCCACAGAGACCTGATTAAAGCTGTAAAGGAGAAGAATGTTCAGCTTGGTCAGGAAGCACTGAACCGGCATTTTGTGTACATTTATAATTATCTGGATAGTTAAGCAAATATTGAAAAAAAAAAGACAAACAGTTTGTGCGAAAGAACTACAAAATTTAAAGATAACAAAATTAGAACTGTGCAATGCTTATAAAAAATACACGGGAAATACAAAGGAAAACGGTAAAAATGCTTGACAAATGCGCTGGCTTATTTTATGATGGTCATATGAATGGTAGGACCAGTATGGTACTTTTATGTGTATTTTTAATGGTTATTGTGTACATGGTGTGCAATACGAAATATATAAAGCAAAGGGTTCTATTAAAGGATTAAGGAGGCATGATGAAATGAGTGCATATGGCAAAGTAACTCCAGAAATCGTGGAGAAATTAAAAGAAATTGCACCAGGACGGGTTTATGTAGGAGAAGAAATCAACGATGACTTCACACATGACGAGATGTCTATTTATGGTAAGGCTATGCCAGAAGCTGTTGTTGATGCTATGACAACAGAAGAAGTTGCAGCAGTTGTTAAAATCTGTTATGAAAATACTATTCCGATAACAGCCAGAGGTGCTGGTACAGGTCTTGTTGGAGCATCTGTTCCAATCGCCGGTGGTGTTGTAATCGGTACAACAAAGATGAATAAGATTCTTGAATATGATTTAAACAACTTCGTTGTTAAAATTCAGCCAGGTGTTCTGTTAAACGATCTTGCAGAAGACTGTGTAAGCCGTGGACTTATGTACCCACCAGATCCAGGTGAAAAATTTGCCGCTGTTGGTGGTAACGTTGCTACAAATGCAGGTGGTATGAGAGCATGTAAATATGGCGCTACAAGAGATTATGTACGTGCTATGACAGTTGTACTTTCCAATGGTGATATCGCTCATTTCGGAAGCACAGTTTCTAAAACATCTTCCGGTTACTCTCTTGTAAACCTGATGATCGGTTCTGAAGGTACTCTTGGTATCATCACAGAGCTGACATTAAAAGTTATTCCAGCTCCGAAGGAAGTTATCAGCCTGGTAATGCCTTTCGAAGATTTGGCTTCCTGTATTTCTACAGTTCCGTTGTTCAAGAAAAACAATCTTGATCCACAGGCTCTGGAATTCATGGAAAGAGCAATCGTTGAAAAATCTGAAAAATATGTTGGTAAAGCTGTATATCCAAAGAACATCGATGGCGTAGAAGCTGGTGCTTACCTGCTTGTAACATTTGATGGACGTAACATGGATGAATTGGAAGAGATTATGGAACAGGCTTCCGAAATCGCTCTTGAAAACGGCGCTATCGACGTAATCGTTGCTGATACACCGCCTAAGATCAAAGACGTTTGGGCAGCAAGAAGCTCCTTCCTGGAAGCTATCAAAGCTGAAACAAACTGGAAAGATGGACTTGAACTTCTCGATGAATGTGACGTTGTTGTTCCTCTTGATAAGATCGCACCATATGTTGAATATGTATATGCTGTTGGTGAAAAGATGGGTCTTCAGGTAGAAAGCTTCGGACATGCTGGTGATGGTAACCTTCATATCTACGTTATCGGTGATGACCAGATCAGCGTTGAAGATTTCAAAGCTAAAGCAGATGCTTTCTTTGATGATATCTATCCGGAAGCTACACGTGTTGGCGGTCTTGTATCCGGTGAACATGCTATCGGTTCCGGCAAGCTGAAATATCTTGCAGAAGCTGAAGGCGAAAGAAATATGGAACTTATGCTTGGAATTAAGAAAGTATTCGACCCTAAGTTGATTCTTAACCCAGGTAAAGTTTGCTACAAACTGTAATTTATAAAATAATATTTATAAATCATTTAACATTACTTTTTATTTATATTTTAATTAAGGAGGGCTTAAGAAATGAAATTTCATTTCAGTGAAGAAGAACAGGAAATCATCTCAATGGTAGAGGATTATGCGATTAAAGAAGTTGGTCCTAGAGCACAGGAAATCGATGAAGAAGAAAGATTCCCAGTAGAAGCTCGTGAAGGATTAGCTGAAATGGGTATGATGGGTGTTTATTTCCCAGAAGAGTACGGCGGTGCTGGCATGAGCTACCTTACATACATCGGTGTAGCTGAAAAATTAGCTGAGTACTGTGCAACAACATCTATTATGATGATGGCTTCCGAATCTCTCTGTGCATGGCCAATTTTCCAGTATGGTACAGAAGAACAGAAACAGAAATTCCTTGCACCACTTTGCTCCGGTGAAAAATTAGGTGCATTCGCTCTTACAGAGCCAAGTGCAGGAACAGACGCTGCTATGCAGAAGACTGTAGCTGTTGACAAAGGTGACCACTGGTTAATCAACGGTTCCAAGATCTTCATCACAAACGCACAGTATGCAGATATCTTTGTTTTCTTCGCTATGACAGACAAAGAAAAAGGAACAAAAGGTATTTCCGCTTTCATCGTTGAAAAAGGAACACCTGGATTTGAAGTTAGCGGACATGAAAAGAAAATGGGTATCCGTGGTTCTTCCACAAGCGAATTAATCTTCAATGATTGCAAGATTCCAAAGGAAAACCTGTTAGGACAGCTTGGAAAAGGCTTCATGATCGCTATGACAACACTTGATGGCGGCCGTGTTGGTGTTGCAGCTCAGGCTGTAGGTATCGCTCAGGGTGCTATCAACGATGCATTAGCATATGTTAAAGAACGTGTACAGTTTGGAAAACCAATCTGGAAATTCCAGAATACACAGTTCCAGTTAGCTGATATGCAGGCTAAAGTAGATGCAGCTCGTCTGCTTCTCTACCGTGCAGCTCAGGCTAAACAGGATGGCGAACCATATAGCCACTTAGCAGCTATGGCTAAATTAGTTTGTGCTGAAACAGCATCTGATGTAACACGTCGTTGTGTACAGCTTGCTGGTGGATATGGATATTCTCGTGATTATCCGTTCGAACGTCATATGCGTGATGCTAAGATCACAGAAATCTACGAAGGAACAAGTGAAGTTCAGCGTATGGTAATCTCCGGATGGATGGGAAATAAATAAGCATAGCTTAAATAGATCCCGGATTTCCCTGTGATATTAATTCGTTGCGGAATAATTAAAGTTTACATACGACTGGTGTGCAGAAAATCTACACACCAGTTGTGTTATTAGGAAAAGAAGGAGCGTACAACAAAATGGAAATATTAGTTTGTATTAAACAGGTGCCAGATGATTCTGTGAATATCAAAATGAATCCTGCAACTAACGCACCTGATCTTGACATTGCTACGCCTATCGTAAACGCATTTGATACATATGCTCTCGAAATGGCTACACGTTTTAAAGAAGCTGTTGGCGACAGCACAATTACAGTTGTTTCTGTTGGCCCGGATAAAGCTAAAGATGCAATCAAAACTTGTCTTGCAGTTGGCGCAAGCAAAGGTTATGTTGTTAAAGCTGACGCTACAGACACAATCAGCACAGCAGATGCTCTTGCTAAAGCTGTTGCTAAGATTGAAGAGGCTGAAGGCGTTAAATTTGACATTATTTTCTGTGGTAAAGAATCTACTGACTGTGCATCCGGACAGGTTGGTACAATGTTAGCAGAAGATTTAGACGTTCCTGTAGTTACTAACCTGGTTGATATCGAAAAGATCGATGCAGGCATTAGTGCAAAACAGGAAACAGAAGAAGGATATAATGTTGTTGAAGTTGCTATGCCTTGTGTAGTAACCGTAACAAAACCAGAATACGAACCAAGATATCCTACCATTAAGAGCAAAATGGCTGCCAGAAAGATTCCGATTGGTGAATTAGAAATTGGCGACGTTGTTGCACCTGCTGTTACGGTTGTTGCAAATGCAGAACCTCCAAAGAAAGCTGCTGGTGTTAAGATTAACGAAGAAACACTCGAAGAGTCCATGGCTATGGCTCTTGGAATGATGAGAGACGCTAAAGTATTATAAGGAGGAAATGTCATGGGTTGCAAAAATGTAATGGTATATGTTGAAACAGCAGAAGGCAAGCCAGTCAATGTAGGCCTTGAAATGCTTACAGCTGCTAAAGAAGTTGCTGAAAAAGTTACTGCTGTTGTTATTGGTGCTGCAGATGCTGCAGCTACAGCAATTGCATATGGTGCAGATGATGCAATCACAGTAGATGCTGCTGAATATAATACAGAAGCATACGCTGCAATTGTTGCTGAATTAGTTAAAAAATACGCTCCAGAAATGTTATTTGTTGGTGCTACACCAAACGGTAAAGATTTAGGTGCAAGAGTTGCTGCTAAATTAAAAGCTGGTTGTGTTACAGATGTTATCGGAATGAAAGAAGCTGATGGAAAAATCGTTCTTACAGCTCCTCTTTACGGCGGAACAATCTACTCTGATGTTACTGTAGAAGGTACTATCGTAGCAATTATCCGTGGTGGTGTATTCAAGAAAGTTGATGAGCCAGATACAGCAAAAGAAGGCGCAATCACAGCAGAAACTGTAGAAATTGCTGACCTTAGAGCTAAAATCGTAAACAGTGTTCAGGAAATTTCTGAAAGTGTTAACCTTGAAGAAGCTGAAATCATCGTTGCTGGTGGTAGAGGTGTTGGAAGTGCTGAAAACTACGAATTAGTTAAAGAACTTGCAAAACTTCTTGGTGGTGTTGTAGGCGCTACACGTCCAGTTATCGAAGAAGGATGGGTTTCCCGTGCACATCAGGTTGGACAGTCTGGTAAGATTGTTGCTCCTAAGTTATACATCGCATGTGGTATTTCCGGTGCTGCACAGCATGTTTCCGGTATCACAGGATCCGATTATATCGTATCCATCAACAAAGATGAAGATGCTCCAATCTTCGAAATCTCCAACATCGCTATCGTTGGAAACTGTGTTGACGCTTTGAAGATCATGATCGAAGAAGTTAAGAAAATGCAGGCTTAATTGTGAGTTAAATCATTGATTAAAAAAGGCTCAGACGATGAAAATCGTCTGGGCCTTTTGAAATTCATAAGAACATACAGAAAAAGATTGGAAGAAATATTCCTGGAACTGTATTCATAATACGTATATTTGTAATTTTTAAGAGATTCAGGCCGACGCCTACGATGATAATTGAACCGGCACAGGTCATTTCATTAATGACAATCTCTGTAAGCAGAGGGGCTATGAATTGGGCCATAAGGGCCATAAGTCCTTCATAGACCATAACGAGAACACCGGAAAGGGCAACACCAATTCCCATAGTTGAAGCCATAATAAAAGCGGCGACAGTGTCAATGAAGGATTTTGCAAATAAGGTACTGTGGGTTCCGGTCAATCCGCTTTCCATGGCACCGACAATGGCCATAGCTCCAACACAGATGAGAAGACTGCAATTGACAAAACCTTCGGCGATGGAAACATTGGAATTTTTCGGTTGAAAACGCTGCTGGAGCCAGTCGCCGAGCTGGTTTATACGTTTTTCTAAGTCAAATAATTCACCAATCACTGTGCCCAGGGCCAGAGAAGCCAGGGTAACCATAATATGCGAGCCTTTCAGGGCGCCGGAAAAGCCTATGTAGATTGTTGCAAGTCCCATTACTTTCAGGAGTGTTTCCCCCATGCGTTCCGGGATGATTTTCTTTGCTGTACTGCCCAAAATGCCTGCGGCAATGACGCCGATACCGTTGACAGCGGGGCCTATAAATAAATTCATAAAAAACTCCTTTTACATGTTCTGCTTAATAGATTATAATAGATTTTGCAGGAATTGCAATATTAAAAAACAGTTTGTTTAGAGAGAAGGGATAGGCATGGCGTTGTTATCGGTGATTTTACCGGCATACAATGAAGAGATGATGATTGAACGGGCAGAGGAACGGTTGGAAACACTGCTGAACGCCGAGAAGATATCATTTGAATTGATTTTTGTGGATGATGGCTCCAAAGATGGAACCTGGTCAAAGATTGATAAGATGGCTAAAGCACATGATTTTGTCCGAGGCATTCATTTTTCCAGAAATTTTGGAAAGGAAGCGGCCATTTTTGCCGGATTGGCTGAGGCATCAGGGGATTGTTCGGTAGTGATGGACTGTGACCTGCAGCATCCGCCGGAAACCGTTGTGGAGATGTACCGCCAGTGGCAGGCCGGATATGAGGTCGTTGAGGGAGTGAAACATTCCCGGGGCAGAGAAAGTTTTGGGCATAAAGCAAGTGCAGGCCTTTTTTATAAAATGATGACGAAGGCGACGGGAATTGATATGTCCAGAGCCTCGGATTTTAAATTGCTTGATCAACGGGCCGTGGCAGCATTGCTGGACATGCCCGAACGTAACGCTTTTTTCAGAGCATTGTCATCATGGGTCGGTTTTGAGACGACTTCCGTAGAGTTCGATGTGCAGCCGAGGGAGGCGGGGGAATCCAAATGGTCAACCTGGTCTTTGGTGAAATATGCGGTGACAAATATTGCGGCATTTTCTTCTGTGCCGCTGCAGATGGTGACGGTGGCCGGCGCGTTTATGTTTATATTTGCTGTTGTCATGGCCATCGAATCTCTTGTGCGTTATTTTGGCGGTCATGCATTGGAGGGATTTACAACGGTGATTTTGCTGCTTCTTATTATAGGTAGCCTGGTCATGATGAGCCTTGGAATCATTGGTTATTATATATCGAAAATATATGAGGAAGTTAAGGGACGTCCACGCTATATTATTTCAAGAACGGCGGGGAAGAAAAATAAAACTTTACAAGTGCCGAAATCGTGTTATAATGAAAAAGAAATCGAATAATGTTGATTATGCTAGGGGAGCGAAAGCTGAGAAAGTCACAGACTTGACCCTTTGAACTTGATGCGGGTAATACCGACGTAGGGAAGCAGAACATAGAATTTACAGAGCTTTCCTTTTGGAAAGCTCTTTTTTCGAGTAAGGCATGAGTCAAGCGAAGAATTTCGAGGAGGAAAAAAGATGATGTTAACGGATGAATTATATGAAAGTGTAAAGGATATATGGAAGGGATACCATGAGCATCCCTTTGTAAATGGAATTGGGGATGGCAGCCTTCCGATTGAAAAATTCCGGTTTTATATGCTTCAGGACTACCTGTATTTATATGATTATGCCAAAGTATTTGCCTTGGGTGTTGTTAAATCTACGGAGCCGTCGATGATTCGTCGTTTTTCGTATTTTGTGGAAGATACATTGGGTGGAGAAATGGACATTCATTCGGGTTATATGGAGCGTCTTGGAATTACCGATGAAGAAGTGGCGAGAGCTACAAAGAGTCTGGCCAATGCGTCTTATACAAGTTACATGCTGGAGGTTGGATTCAGAGGAAATGAATTGGATATTCTGGTGGCCATTTTGTCCTGTGCCTGGAGTTATGCGGAGATTGGCCGAAAATTGGCTGAAAAATATCCGGATGCAGTTAATCATCCATTTTACGGGGAATGGGTGAAAGGCTACACATCCAAAGAATATAACGATATGAACAATGAAATACTCTATCTTGTCAATACCCTTGGCGACGGCATTGGCCGCAAACGTGTAGAAGAATTGAAAGAAGTATTTATAAATTGCAGCCGTTATGAAGGTATGTTCTGGGATATGGCATGGAATATGGAGATGTAAAAATGCTGACATTTAAAAATGTAACCTTCCGTTATCCGGAAGATAGTGAAGCGATGATGACAAATTTGTCTTTTCATGTAGATCGGGGAGAGTTTGTATCGCTGATCGGTGCCAGCGGCTGCGGTAAAAGCACGATTTTTCGATTGATTAATCGTCTTCTGGAAGCAGATCAGGGTGAGATTTATGTAGATGGAAAGGAAATTCACGGAATCAAAAGCTATGCCGGATATATGCCTCAAAAAGACTTGTTGTTTCCGTGGCGGACCATTGAAAAGAATCTTTGTTTGCCCATGGAAATACAGAAAAAAAGTAAGGCGGAGCAGGAAAAACGGGTTGCGGAAGTGCTGAAAGAAGTTGGACTGGAAGACTACCGCAATAAATATCCAAAAGATCTGTCCGGCGGTATGCGTCAAAGGATTTCTTTTGCAAGAACCCTATTGACTGATGCGGATTTGATGCTTCTCGATGAGCCTTTTAGCGCGCTGGATGCCCTGACCCGGATGGATATGCAGGAATGGCTTTTGAGTCAATGGCAGCATTTTCATAAGACGATCTTATTTATCACCCATGATGTGGAAGAAGCAATTTTTTTGTCCAAAAAGATATATATTATTACGGACACACCGATTACTGAACTGGAAGTTGTGGAAGTCCCGGAAGGATATCCTAGAGACCGGGAATTTTTGCGCCGTCCGGATATCGAGGCATTAAAGGCGAAGCTGACCATGAAACTGAGAAGGCAGGTGATGTGATATGAAACGATATTTGCCTTCAGCGATTTTTCTTGTGATCATTCTTATGCTGTGGCAGCTTGGTGCGGGGCATATGGACGCGGCTTATATTTTGCCGACGCCGATGGGAATTCTCAGAAAGCTGTGGGAACTCAGAGAACCGCTTTTCATGATACATCTTCCTGCGACGATGAAGGTGACGGCCATCGGATTAGTCATCTCGATTGTTCTGGGAATTGGACTGGCGGTTTTGATGGATGCCAGCAGTGTTGTGGAGCAGGCCCTTTATCCAATCGTTATCGCTTCTCAGACGATACCGACAACGGCCATTGCCCCTTTGTTTGTCGTGTGGTTCGGTTATGGCATATGGAGCAAAATTGTAGTGACCATCCTCATGACTTTCTTCCCGATTACAATTACTGTTTTTGACGGTTTCAAATCAGTGAAACGGGAGATGGAAGAATTGCTGATTAGCTATGGTGCGACGAAAAAAGATATTTTTATAAAATTAAAGCTGCCGACGGCCCTGCCGCATTTTTTCTCGGCGATAAAGATGGCGATTCCGTTGAGCGTTATCGGGGCGGCTATCGGTGAGTGGCTTGGAGCCCAGAGCGGGCTTGGATATTTTAGCCGCAGAATGATGACTCAGCTTGACGGGGCTGGAGTTTTTGCACCGATCATATTGTTATCTGCGGTAGCGATGATTTTGGTGGGCGTTATCAACTTGCTTGAAAACATATTAATTAAATGGAGGAAAGAGTTATGAAAAAAATACTTGCAGCATTTTTGTGCGGCGTTATGCTCTTGAGCATGACAGCCTGCGGACAAAAAGAAAGTAAAGAAACAACAGCTGAGACCGGAAACAGCGCGGAAACGGCGGTCGAAACCGGAAGCGGCGCCGAGGCAGCAACTGAAGCGGAAAATCCGGATGACGGCGAATTAAGAGAAATCAATATCGTTCTTGACTGGTATCCGAATGCGGTGCATGCTTTTATTTATGATGCCATTGAAAAAGGATATTATGCGGAAGAAGGTATTAAAGTGAATGTTCAGTTCCCTTCAAATACCAATGACGCCATGTCTTTGACTGCCGCAGGAAAAGCAGAAGTTGGAATTTATTATCTGCCGGATGTCATTATGGCCCGTGCAAACCAGGATGTACCGATCCGCTGTATCGGCGCCCTGACCCAGTCGGATTTAAATATTATTTTATCTTTAAAAGAGAAAAATATTAATGGACCGGAAGATTTAGCCGGTAAAACTATTGGATATTCGGGAACCGAACTGAGTGAGGCGATGATTCGTACGATGATGGAAACAGCCGGGGTTGATGTGGATTCGGTGGCATTGGTCGATGTGGGATTTGACCTGATGTCCTCTATGACTACCGGACAGGTTGATGCAACAATTGGATGTATGGTAAACCATGAAGTGCCTCAGATGGAAAAAGAAGGCTTTGAAGTCAGCTATTTTTACCCGCAGGAATATGGTGTTCCGGGAAGCTATGAGTTGATTTTTGTCACAAGTGATGATATGATTAACAACGATGCTGATACTCTGGCTGCCTTCATGCGGGCTTCTGCCAGAGGATTTGAAGATATGAAAGCAGATCCTGAAGCAGCTCTTGATATTCTGCTGGCTAATCAGAATGCTGAAAATTTCCCATTGGATAAGGATGTGGAGATGCGGAGTATGGAAGTGCTTCTTCCGGTACTGGCTTCTTCCGATGGGGGATTTGGGGCACAGGAAGCTTCCGTATGGCAGGCAAATATTGACTGGCTGAAAGAAGAAGGATTGCTGAAAAATGACATCACGCCGGAGGAACTTATGGCGGATGTATTGAATTAGGATTTCAACCGGAGCTCCATATTCCGGCTTGAAATTAAAAACAAAGGAGGACGGAATATGGATATTGTAAATCAGGTTCTACTCGTTGTCCAGTCGGCGGCCATTCCTTTGCTGGCTGTCATCATGGCGCTTGTTGTGTTTAATATGATGAAAAATCCTGGAAAAACAACGGCAGTGGATGAGGATAATTTTAAGGTGACAGAAAGCAGCTTCTGGCTGGTCATTGCTCTTTTTGGAATTGTGGCTGCAGCGATTTTTGTCTGGCTGGCATCGACCAATACAACAGAAGGTCAGGTTGTCACGGCATATGTACTGGCGGCCGCCTGTGTGATCGCATCGATTATAACATGCTATGTCTATTTTAAACGGAATCTGACAGTACAAGGCGATACGCTGACCTATCAGCCGATTAAAGGAAAGGCTGAATCTTATCCGGCGAAGAGCGTGGGAAGAATTGATATTGTAGTGTCTCCAAGATGTGAGGAAATGCGGTTTTACAATCGTTCCGGCAAAAAACTTTTTGAGATTCAGGGATATATGGTAAATTCCCAGGCGCTGCGTAAATATATGCGCAAATATCCGGTAAAAATTTCGAAAGTAGATTATGATAAAAATAAATAAATTCTAAAGAAGTAAAATGAAATTTTGGCAGGAGCAGCTCCTTAATTTCTTCACATAAACGTGGATGGAATAAGGGATGCTCCTGTTTCGCGCTTTTTGTCAAAATTTAGTCGTTTTCATGCTTGTTAAGATAATAGCAAAATTTGGTTAAAACAATATTGAATTATTGAAAAAATAGGTACAAATAGTGGCCAAATTCTCTAAAATGTGTTATACTGACAGAGTAATTATATTGCATTTTTTAAAAATAGTTTAATTTGCATGCAAAATATTTCAAAAACGCATTATGCACAAATGCATGAAAATGCGAAATTGCATAATGCGTTTGTGAAAAAAACGACAAAAAGCCTTGTATTTGCGGGCTTTTTGATGTTGAAAAAGTTGGCATGAAAATTGCGGATTAATCTATTGAAAAAAATTATAAGTTTAAGGAGGATGAATTTTATGGAGTTTGGTTTATCGAAAGAGCATCTTCTTGCACAGCAGTTATACAGAAGCTTTGCTGAAAAAGAAGTAAAACCGTTGGCTCAGGAATTGGATGAGGAAGAAAGATTCCCATGGGAGACTGTTAAGAAAATGGCTAAGTATGGCATGATGGGTATTCCGATTCCGAAGGAATATGGTGGACAGGGTGCAGATGTCCTTACATATATCATGGCTGTTGAAGAAATGGCTAAAGTTTGCGGTACAACATCTGTTATTATGTCCGCACATACATCTTTATGTGCAACTCCGATTCTTGAAAACGGAACAGAAGAACAGAAACAGAAATACCTGGTACCTCTGGCAAAAGGCGAAAAAATTGGTGCATTCGGCTTAACAGAACCAGGTGCTGGTACAGACGCTTCCATGCAGCAGACAAAAGCTGTTCTGGAAGGTGACCACTATGTATTAAACGGTTCCAAGATTTTCATCACAAACGCTGAAGCAGCAGATATCTTCATCGTTATGGCTATGACTGATAAATCTAAAGGAACAAAAGGTATTTCCGCATTTATCGTGGAAAGAGACTTCCCAGGATTCTCCGTGGGCCCTCACGAGAAAAAGATGGGTATCCGTGGTTCATCCACATGTGAGCTGATTTTTGAAAATTGTATCGTTCCAAAGGAAAACATGCTCGGCAAAGAAGGAAAAGGCTTTGCTCTGGCTATGAAGACTCTGGATGGCGGACGTATCGGTATCGCAGCACAGGCTTTAGGTCTTGCTGAAGGCGCTATCGATGAAGCTGTTAAGTATACAAAAGAAAGAAAACAGTTCGGAAGAAAAATTTCTCAGTTCCAGAATACTCAGTTCCAGTTGGCAGATATGTTTGCAAAAACTGAAGCCGCTAAATATCTTGTATATAAAGCAGCTTGGAGAAAAGGTGAAAAACTTCCATATACTGTTGACGCTGCTACTGCAAAATTATTCGCAGCAGAAACTGCTATGGCTGTAACAACAAAAGCTGTTCAGTTATTCGGTGGTTATGGTTATACAAGAGATTACCCGGTTGAACGTATGATGAGAGATGCTAAGATCACTGAAATCTATGAAGGTACTTCTGAAGTTCAGAGAATGGTTATCTCTGGTGCAATGTTACACTAGTATTTTGGAGAGGAGAATCAGGACATGAAAAATATCGTAGTATGTATCAAACAGGTTCCGGATACAACAGAAGTTAAACTTGATCCGGTTACTGGAACACTTATCAGAGATGGCGTTCCAAGTATTATTAACCCTGATGACAAAGCAGCTCTTGAAGTTGCATTACAGATTAAAGAAAAAACAGGCGCAGCAGTTACAGTTGTTTCCATGGGACCTGCACAGGCAGATGTTGCTTTAAGAGAAGCATTAGCTATGGGCGCTGATGAAGCAGTACTCGTATCTGACAGAAAATTCGGCGGCGCTGATACATGGGCAACATCTTCCACAATTGCAGGCGCAATCAAAAAACTGGATTACGATCTGATCGTAGCAGGACGTCAGGCTATCGATGGTGATACCGCACAGGTTGGTCCTCAGATTGCTGAACATCTTGGAATTCCACATGTGAGCTATGCAGCAAGCGTTGAAGTTGAAGGCGATGACACTGTAGTTATCCGCAGAAACTTTGAAGATCGCTATCACATTATCGAAGCTAAAACACCATTGTTGATCACAACTCTCGGCGAAGAGATTGAACCTCGTTATATGAGTGTTGGCGGTATTTTTGACGCATACAGAGAAAAAGAAGTCAAAGTATGGGGTTACGAAGACCTTCAGGGCTGTGTAGATGATTCTAACTTAGGTTTAAAAGGATCTCCGACACAGGTTAAGAAGTCCTTTACAAAACCTGTTAAACCAGCCGGAACACTTTATCAGGAAGTTTCCGCTGACGAAGCAGTTGAAATTATCGTTAACAAGTTAAAAGAAAAATACATCATTTAATTAGGGAGCAGGTGAAACAATGAGTAAGAATGTATATGTTTTCGCAGAGCAGAGAGATGGAGTTATCCAGAAAGTTGCTTATGAACTGATTGGTAAAGCTAGAGAACTGGCAGATGCTTTAGGCCAGGAAGTTGTTGCTGTTGTTTTAGGCGATGGTATCCAGGCTGCCGCTGCTGAATTATTTAAATTTGGTGCTGACCAGGTTATCGCTGTGGACGCTCCTGTTCTTGGAGAATATTCTACAGAACCATATGCTAAAGCAATGAATGAAATTATTAAAGCAAAAGAACCTGAAATCGTTATCTATGGTGCAACAGCTATCGGCCGTGATCTTGCTCCTCGTGTATCTGCAAGAGTACATACAGGTTTGACAGCTGACTGTACGAAACTTGAAATCGATGAGGAATCCAAAGGTCTTTGGATGACTCGTCCGGCTTTCGGCGGAAATATCATGGCAACAATCGTTTGCCCGAACTTCCGTCCTCAGATGGCTACTGTAAGACCAGGCGTTATGCAGGCACTGGCAGAGGATCCTTCCAAATCCGGTACAGTAGAAGTATTTGATGCAGGCGTAAGCGAAGCTGATATGAACATCAAGATTCGTGAAGTTGTTAAAGATACAAAGAAAACTGTGGATATTACAGAAGCTAAGATCCTTGTTTCCGGCGGACGTGGTATCGGCGGACCAGAAGGTTTCGGTATGCTGAAAGAACTTGCTGACGAACTCGGCGGCGAGATCGCTTCCTCCAGAGCATGTGTTGATGCAGGATGGATCGACAGAGATCGTCAGGTTGGTCAGACTGGTAAAACAGTTCGTCCAAACCTTTACATTGCAGCAGGTATCTCCGGTGCTATCCAGCATGCAGCTGGTATGGAAGATTCTGATTTGATCATTGCTATCAATAAGAATAACACAGCTCCGATTTTTGAAATTGCTGATGTAGGTATTGTTGGCGATTGTACAGCAATTATTCCAAAATTAACAGAAGCATTGAAAAAATTAGAGAAATAGTATAGTATTTATACATTGGCTGAAACCCCGTTTGGGAGGTTAGGGACTCCTGAACGGGGTTGAAGATAAATAGCCGGAATTCAGTGGTGCGTTTTCCGGTCATTAATTATATTGCATTTTTAATTTAATTAAGCTGCAAGAAAAATATTATATGTTTGCTGAAGGCTGGCAGGCATATAATTGTATGGGAGGTTTTTGATATGAGTAAAGTAGTTACAATGGATCAGGCCGTTGCTATGATTCAGCCAAATGACACTGTCATTACCAGTGGTTTCCTTACCGCAGGTACTCCAGACGCTATCATGAAGGCTGTTGCAGATTCTTTTGATGCAACGGGAACTCCGAACAACCTGACGATTATGTATGGTGCCGGCCAGGGTAACAAAAAGGGCGGACAGCAGGAACGTTGGGCCAAAGAAGGATTAATCAAACGTTGGATTGCCGGACATTATGGCTTTTCTCCAAAGGTAATCGATATGATCATTAATAACAAGGTGGAAGCATACAACCTTCCTCAGGGTGTTATTATCGAGATGTACCGTGCGATGGGACAGGGACGTAAGGGCTACATCACAAATGTAGGTCTTGAAACTTTTGTTGACCCTCGTCTGGAAGGCGGTAAGTTAAATAGCCGTACAACAGAAGATATCATCAAAGTTATCGAAGTTGAAGGCGAAGAGCAGCTCTATTACATGCTGCCAAAGGCAAATATTGCATTAATCCGTGTAACTACAGCGGATACAAACGGTAACTGTACAATTGAAGATGAAATTCTTCCATTGGACATTTTATCTGCTGCTATGGCTGCTAAAGGCTGCGGTGGTAAAGTTATCGTTCAGGCTAAACATATTGTTCAGGCTGATACGATTCCATCCAGACAGGTTGCAGTTCCTGGCATCTTTGTAGACGCAATCGTTGTTCCGGATGATCCGGAAGAAACCCACAGACAGTGTGCCGATTTCTTTGTAAACCCAACATTATCCGGTGCTTACAAAGTTCCTACGGACGCTGTTGCTCCAGAACCATTTGGTACCAAGAAATTTATTGGTAGAAGATGTGCGATGGAACTTGTTCCAAATGCAGTTGTTAACTTAGGTGTAGGTATTCCTGAAAAAGTTGCTACAGTAGCAGGTGAAGAGGGATTTGCAGATCAGTTGACATTGACAACCGAGTCCGGTATGATCGGCGGTGTTCCAAGCGGCGGCGGCTCCTTTGGTGCAGGAGTTAACGGCTGGGGCGAATTGCCGGAAGTCAGCCAGTTCGATTTCTACGATGGCGGCGGACTTGATGTTACATATCTTGGTCTTGCTGAATGTGACCCTAATGGTAACGTTAACGTAAGTAAGTTTGGAACAAATGTTGCAGGCTGCGGCGGATTTATTAACATTTCCCAGAATACACAGAATTGTATCTTCTGCGGAACTTTCACAGCCGGCGGACTGAAAACAAAAGTAGAAGATGGTAAACTGGTAATCGTTCAGGAAGGTAAGAAGAAGAAATTCGTTTCTTCTGTTGAACAGGTTACATTCTCCGGTGATTATGCTCGCAGAAATAAGATGCATGTTATGTTTGTTACAGAACGTGCGGTTATCGAGCTGTTGGAAGATGGTCTGACCGTTACTGAAATCGCTCCAGGTATCGATCTTCAGACCCAGGTTCTTGATCAGATGGATTTCAAACCTCTGGTTGCTGAGAATCTGAAAACTATGGACCTTAGAATTTTTGTTGATGCTCCGATGGGTATTAAAGACGAAATCTTGGCTAAGGCAAAATAGTTGTAACTTAACGAGGGAGGAAAAATAATATGAGTTTATTTGGTATTGTATTAGGTTTGGCCCTGCTTATCTTCTTAGCATTTAAAGGCCAGTCCATTCTCTGGGTTGCACCGGTTTGTGCAGCAGTTGTAGCGCTCGTCAGCATGGTTGAAGATCCTACAATTAACGTATTGACAATGTGGACAGATAACTACATGGCAACGATGGCAGCATTCTTACAGACATGGTTCCCAGCATTCATGCTCGGTGCTATTTTCGGTAAAGTTATGGAGGTTTCCGGCGCTGCTAAGTCCGTAGGTCTCTGGCTTACAAAATTGATCGGTGCTAAACAGGCTATGCTGGCTACAGTTATTGCTTGTGCCGTTCTGACATATGGTGGTATCTCCCTGTTCGTAGTAGTATTCGCTATCTACCCACTGGCAGTAGCTCTTTACAGAGAAGCTGATATCCCTAACAAATTGATTCCTGGTGCTATTTCCCTGGGTGCTTTCACATTTACTATGACAGCTATCCCTGGTACACCTCAGATTCAGAACATTATCCCTACAAACTACTATGGTACAACACCTATGGCTGCTCCGATTATGGGTGTTATTGCAGCATTAGTTATGTTGATCCTTGGTGTTCTGTGGATGAAACACAGAGAAAGCAAACTCAAAAAAGAAGGTTTACACTTTGTTGAACCATCTAACATCGAAGCTATTGCAGATGACACAAATCTGCCAAATCCAATTGTTTCTCTGATTCCATTGATTTCTGTTCCTATTACATTGAATGCATTTAGTTTCCCATTAGTAGGTTCTCTGTTACTGGCAGTTGTTCTTGCTATCGTATTGAACCTCAAGTGTGCTAAGGAATTCCCGAAGGCTATCAACGATGGTGCAGCCGGTGGTCTTATGTCTATCGGTAATACAGCAGCAGCTAATGGTTTCGGTGGTGTTGTTAAATCTGTTCCTGGTTTCGCAACATTGACAACAATGCTTCTTGGAATCCCTGGAACTCCTCTGATTTCCGAAGCAATCGCTGTATCCGTACTTGCAGGTGCTACAGGTTCTGCTTCCGGTGGTATGGGTATTGCTCTTGAAGCATTAGGCCCGAAATATATGGAATTAGCAGCTAACGATCCGAACCTCAGCCCAGAGGCTCTGCATAGAGTTGCATCCGTTGCTTCTGGTGGTCTTGATACTCTGCCACACAACGGCGCTGTTATTACTCTGTTAAGTGTTTGTGGTTTGACACATAAAGATTCCTATATCGATATCGGTATGAACTGCTGTGTTATCCCAACAATCGCAGTAATCATTTGTATTATCTTTGCTATGATTGGTATTTGCTAATTTGTTATTGATTAAAAAATCAAAATAAGTTATCATTAAGATACACTCCTTTTTATAGAATAAAAGGAGTGTATCGTGCTGTTTAGAACTATATATACTGCTGTAAACGGGAGAAAGGGCAGTAAGGACAAGGGGATTTTCATGGAAAAAGTAGCAACCATCGAAGAAAGATATGAATTTTATGAAGACGTTTTTGATAATATGCCGGATGCGCTGTATGTTCTGGATAATAAGGGGAATATGATTTATGTAAATTATGCAATGATAAAAAAATTTGATCTTCCCAGAGAACGGCTGCTCCAGTATAATGTTTTTGATATGTATGACGACGGTCTGATTGATTATGTAATTTCCCGTAATGTGTATGAGCAGAAAAAAGAAGTCGTCATGTGCCAGAGGATTTTTAACAGCCAGGGCAAAGAACAGATGCAGATGGTTTCACAGATGCCGATTTTCGATGATAAAGGTGACATTAAATATATTATCGGTGTCATGAGAGATATGGAAGAGCTGATTGGCTATTATTATGACGCGCTGAATAAATATCAGGCAGAAAAAGAGATTGAAAATAAGCATCCGTCAGATAATAAGCTTTTGATATATAATAGTCCTCAAATGTCAGATTTAATTCGGGCAATGAATAATGTGGCTTCCACCGATGCCAATATTCTTATTCAGGGAGAATCAGGAACCGGTAAAGAAGTGCTGGCCGAATATATTCATGAAATGAGCGAGCGCAAGGATAAAGAAATGGTGCGTATTAACTGTGCGGCCTTCCCTGAGACTTTGCTTGAATCCGAATTGTTTGGTTATGAAAAAGGAGCCTTCACCGGTGCTTTGGGCAGCGGTAAAAAGGGTCTCATAGAGACAGCCAATGAATCTACATTGTTTTTGGATGAAATTAACTCTCTGCCTTTAGCACTTCAGGGGAAAATTTTAAGAACCATTGAAACAAAAATGGTGCAGCGGATAGGTTCTGACCGTCCAAAGCGAATTGATTTCCGACTGATCGCTGCGACAAATGAGGATTTGAGTGAATGTATTAAGAAAAAAACCTTCCGTGCGGATTTGTATTATCGATTAAATGTTATCCCGGCGCTTATCCCGCCGTTGAGGGAACGTCCAAGCGATATCGAACCGCTGATTGATTATTTCCTGAATAAATATTGTAAAAAATATGGACGGGAAAAGACCTTTTCACCGGAGGTTATGAATATATTAAAAAATTATTCCTGGCCGGGAAATGTCAGGGAACTTAAAAACTTTGTGGAACGAATTGTTTTGATCAGTGCATCGTCCGTTTACTGCATTAAAAAGATTCCACCTCAGATGCTGGACGGCCAGTTGATGGTTCCGACGAATCGCAGCGGTGAAGGCATTACCGGATGCCAGTTTGACAGTCGGATGAGCCTGGAGGAGAACCTGAACGCATTCGAGAAGCAGATCATAGAGTCTGTCGTTCAGCGTTATGGAAGCGGCAAGAGTGCTGCGGAAGTTCTCAAAGTCAATCAGTCCACCATTTCACGGAAAATGGCAAAATATAATATATCTTACGATAAATAAAAATTTTAAGAGCGATTCCAAACTTAACAAATACGACAAAAGGGCCTTAGGAGACAGTGAAGAACCGCTTCCCGTCAAGTAGACAATTAAAAAAATAAAAATTTATTTCCGCCACCAGTTGAAAAACTGGTGGCAGTTTTCATGCTGCCAACATATATTGTTCGTGTTTTTCTTCCGGAGTTAATACTCCAAGATTTCTTTGTAATCGTTTCTTGTTGTAATACTCAATATAGCTTTCAACCATGTTTACAAGTGATGTACGACTGGTAAATCTCTTGCCATAATAACGTTCTCTTTTCATGATTCCCCAGAATCCTTCCATCGGGCCATTGTCAATACATTTTGCAACTCTGGACATGCTTTGAGTCATCCCTACAGCTTCCAGCTTTGCATGAAAGGCGCGGTTCGTGTACTGAAAACCTCTATCTGAATGACACAATGGATGGGCATCCGGATTGCTTTCAATAGCTTTATCAAAAGTATCATATACCAATGCATTATTATTGTTATCTCTGATCACATAAGACACTATTCGTCTGTCATAAAGATCCAGGATCGCACTCAGATACACTTTATGTTTTTCCTGCCCGATGTAATATTTAAACTCCGTAACGTCTGTAAGCCATTTCTCATTTGGCGCATCTGCATAGAATTCGCGATTTAATACATTTTCTGCGATAAACTGGGGATTTGCAGCCTGACGTGTGCATCCGTTGTTTGCATACTTGATCGTTGATCTGATACCTTTTTTTCGGCAAATACGAAGCACCCGTTTATCATTTACTTTTATACCATGGTAGCGTTCCAGATCATCCCGTATTCTGCGGTAACCTTTATCTGGATATTCTGTATGTATCTTTTCGATTGCTACTGCAATACGCTCATTTTTCTCTTCGTTAGCCGGAATCGCTCTATGCAGCCATTTATAATAAGCAGCTCTGCTTACATTCCCAAGTTTACAAAGTGCGCGGATAGGATATCCATATGTTTCGTTTTCTTCTTTGATTGCCTGATAAATCTGCCTGTGCCTTAGCAGGCTCAGCCCCGCCTCCTCTCTATTTCGTCGAGTTTTTTTAGAAATGATGCCTCCATTTCAGCTTTTTGACGCTTAGCCTTTTCTAATTTTAATTCAGCCCGGAGTTTTTCGATTTCAGTAAGAGAATCTTCTGGTTTCCGTTTGCCCCGTTTGTCTTGTAATCCATCAATGCCCCTTTGTTCATATTTAACAGTATAATTTCGTGCCTGCTGATAAGAAGCGCCAAATTTTTTAGCTGCCTCGGCATAATTATGATCATTAGCAATGCAATAAGACGCAATCTCTATACGCTCATCAAATGTGGTTTTTCTTCCTTTCGTCATGATGACTGTACCTCCATTTCCGGAAGCTTTCAGCTCCTCATGACCATTATACTTCTTAATCCATCTTCTGAGTTGGGCAGTTGAATGAATTTTGAATTTTTTGCAGATATCCATATGGGAACCTTCTCCTGCTAAATATGCTGCAACTGCCAGTTCTTTTTCTGCTTTAGAGTAATGCTTATTCTGACGAATCATAAAGGCATCGGTTCCCATTGATTCATAGTTTTTCACCCATTGCCGAAAAGACGGCAATGCTATACCCAAACGTCTGGAAATTGAACTCATACTGTCTTTTCCATCTAAATATTCTTTAACGGCATTTATCTTTTCCTCAATGCTATACTTTGTCTTTCTTCCCAATAAAAATACTCCTTTTCAGGCAACAAGCTTTTTATTATTTTGCTTGTCTACCTAAAAGGGAGCATATCATGAATGTCTTCTAAGGCTCTTTTAATGACTGTGATTTTGTTGAAAGTAACGAATCAGGTTATAAACGATAGAAATTTCAGTTTCATTCAGGGCGGAAATGTCAATAGAATTGTGGGTTGGCAAATCCAGCAGATAGTCTGTAGAAACCCGAAAAAGTTGAGCCAATTCTACGATGAATGTGGTAGAAGGGATGGAGATGCCCATTTCCCAGGCATTGACGCTGCTTCGGGTGATGTTTAATTTTCTAGCCAGTTCCGATTGGGTCATATTATTTGCATTTCTAAGCATTTTGATTTTTTCAGCAATCATAATGGCCTCCTTTCTAATTATAATAAAATAACCAGAAGGATATTACATTATCAAAAAGATAATATAATTTGACAAAATAGACGAATTATTATAAAATTTTTAGGGGGGGGGGTAGAAAGGAGAGAGGGAAAATGCGAATGATTGAGCTGGAAAGGGTCAATTTTTTTATTGGAAGTACAGCGCTTTTAGAAGTTTATATAGATGGTATAAAATGTGGTGAGTTGAAAAATGGCAGCAGTTTGAAACAGGTGGTTGATGAAAATGACCATACGATTCAATTTTCAATGAATATTCGGATTGACCAAAAAGAATACCGCAGAATGTTTTATAATGTGATTCGATTAGAAAAAGATGGAAATGACAGAAACTTTCAAGTATGTATGCAGGGCGGCAAGTTGAATGTTATAGAAATATCAAACTAGGGTGTCCACAGCGGAGTCGCTTTTTCAGTGGAACAGGTCATTTTCTGTAACGCTAAAAAAGCGGCATCGTCTGGTACGAACGATACCGCTTTTGCAAGTAAAACTTCAATTTAAGAGGGGAAGTCTTACATGCTGCCCTTTGAATGTAACCCCATTTTACTTAGGTGGCATTACCATAGCTTCGCCTTTGGTAACAACAACGCCATCCTGGTTAGTACAGATGGTTTCGATTTTTACTCTGTTCTTTTCAGGAATCATTTCAACAACTTTACCTGTTGCTGTGATTGTATCGCCCATGCGAACTGGAGCTAAGAAGTTCAGAGTCTGGCTTAAATAAATAGTACCTGGTCCTGGCATATGTACGCCGAGTACAGCGGAGATTAAACCAGCGGAAAGCATACCGTGTGCGATACGGCCCTTGAAGAATGTATTTTTTGCATATTCTTCATTTAAATGTGCTGGGTTGATATCGCCTGTAATACCGGCAAATAAATAAACGTCTGTTTCACTGATAGTTTTTGTGAAGCTGGCTTCCTGTCCAATAGATAAATCTTTAATTGTAAAACCTTTCATTATAGTAAACCTCCTTTTATTATTCATCTTTTTATACCGCAATTCTCATGCCAACTTTTTGTTAAAAAAAAGACAGCAAAAATGCGGGCTTTTGATAAAAGTTTCAGAAAAAAGTATATGCAATTATGCAATAATTGCAATTTTGCATTTGACGCAAAATGACTTGATACTTTTACAGTATATAAACTATAATAAGAAGGTAAAAATTGGAAGGAAGGAGCATGCAGCCAGAATGAAAACTGGTTGTGGTGAGTGATATGAATCCAATGTGGGTGCCAGAGGGATATGAATCACCTCTGAATATTCGGGAAACAGAAGTTGCGATTAAGTGCGTAAAAGATTTTTTTGAAAAAGAGCTGGCCAGACAATTGAATCTGACCCGTGTGTCGGCTCCGTTTTTTGTATATCCGGAAAGCGGTTTAAATGATACCTTAAATGGTGTCGAGCGCCCGGTACATTTTGGTGTTCGGGAACAGGAAGACCGGGAAGTGGAAATTGTGCATTCCCTGGCAAAATGGAAACGTTTTGCGTTGAAACGGTATGGATTTAAGCATGGTGAAGGACTTTATGCAGATATGTATGCGATCCGCCGGGATGAGGATACGGACCATCTTCATTCAATCCTTGTAGACCAGTGGGATTGGGAACGGATTATTGATAAAGAAGAACGGAATGAAGAAACACTGAAATCTATTGTGAAGAAAGTCTACAAAGCTTTGAAGAATACCGAAAAATATATGGCGATTCAATATGAATACATTGAAGAAATGCTGCCGCCGGAGATATCTTTTATGACGACTCAGGAGCTGGAAGATATGTATCCGGATCTGACACCGAAGGAAAGAGAACGTGAGGTCGTGCGTTTGAAAGGTGCGGTATTCTTGATGAAAATCGGCGGGGCACTGGGTTCCGGTGAGATTCATGACGGACGCGCACCGGACTATGATGACTGGGAATTAAACGGTGATATCCTCGTTTACTATCCGCTGTTGGATACGGCTTTTGAACTGTCATCCATGGGTATCCGTGTTGATGAAGAAGCCTTAATGCATCAGCTTGAAGTTCGGGGCTGTCCGGAACGTAAGGAGTTAATGTTCCATAAGGCCCTGTTAAATGGTGAGTTACCATATACGATTGGCGGCGGTATTGGCCAGGCACGGATTTGTATGTTTTATTTAAGAAAAGCTCATATCGGCGAAGTTATTGCTTCTGTATGGCCGGATAAAGTGGTTGAGGCGCTGGAAAGTCAGGGCGTCCACCTGCTGTAAGACGGAGTATTCAGGTAATATGATGAAGCCCTCCCTCATATGTTAAATAGAAACTGTCTTTTAACATATCTGGGAGGGATTTCTTTTGGAAGAAAAAATCAGAGAGCTGTTAGAGTGTTACCATTTGGAAATCAAACGTCTTTACCGGGGACGGGGTGCCTGGCTGTGCGATACGGAACAGGGGTTAAAGCTGTTTCGGGTCTATCATGGTTCGCCAAAGCATCTTCAATGGGAAATGATGGTGAAAGCCTGTCTCAGAGAACGTGGATATATTTACATAGATCAGTTTGTTGCAAACAAAGAAGGGAGTTTAATGACGACGGATGAAGATGGACAAAATTATGTCCTGACAGACTGGTATGAAGGCAGGGAGTGCAGTACAAGAGATAAAGAAGAGATTTTAAGGGCGGTGGCTTATATGGCCGGCCTTCATAAAGGGATGCATGACATTTCACGGAATGAAGAAATCTATGAGGTGTTTTTGCAGGGGAATCTTTTTGATGAAATGGCTCGCAGACGCCGTGAGTTAAAGACCATCCGCAATTACATTTACCGTAAGAAACAGAAAAATGCTTTTGATCGCAGATTTATGGAAGTTTATCAGGAGTTTGATGAGGCGGGGGCTGCCGCTCAGGAAATCCTTTCCGGTGCTGGATATATGGACTTATATGAACAGAACAGGAGGGAACAGAGGCTATGCCATGGGGATTATAATCAGCACAATATTTTGGTGACCCATGGGGATATGGCTTTAGTGAGGTTTGACCAGATGCGTATGGACCTTCAGGTTTATGATTTGTATGTTTATATGCGTAAAATGCTGGAGAAGAATCATTGGAATGCAGGGCTTGGAATGGCAATGTTAAAGACCTATCACCGGGTAATGCCTTTGAATTATGGTCAGGCCTGCTGCATTTATGGAATGATGGTTTTCCCGGAGAAGTTTTGGAAAATTGCCAATCGGTATCAAAACTCACGAAAGAGCTGGATGTCGGCTCAGAACATGGATAAGCTGAATAAACTGATTCGGGAAAAAAGTGAACGGAGTACATTTTTGTCAGAAATGGATGATTTTTGTAAGAAAATCGGACAATTTGTCTAAAAATAAAGTAAAGAAATCAAAAAAATAGTGCATTTTTGTGAGGAATCGGGTATAATAGAAGCACATAGAGTTTTGAAATTATAAGGAGGAGATTCCAATGGACTACAAGGAGATATACGAGTCCTGGCTGGCAAACCCATATTTTGACGAAGGGACCAAGGCAGAGCTGTTAAGCATCAAGGAAGATGATAAAGAGATTAAAGAACGTTTTTATAAGGATTTGGAATTTGGTACCGCAGGTCTTCGAGGTATTATTGGTGCCGGAACAAACCGGATGAATATTTACACTGTGCGTAAGACGACGCAGGGGCTGGCCAACTACATAAAGAAACAAAATGGAGAATCCAAGGGCGTAGCTATTGCGTTTGATTCACGGCGTATGTCACCGGAGTTTGCTGCAGAAGCAGCGCTCTGTCTGGCTGCAAACGGTATTAAAGCTTATTTATTTGAGTCTTTAAGACCGACACCGGAACTGTCCTTTGCAGTGCGTGAATTGGGCTGTATCGCCGGAATTAATATTACAGCAAGCCACAATCCGCCGGAATATAACGGATATAAAGTTTACTGGGAAGACGGCGCTCAGATCACACCGCCGCATGATGGCGGAATTATGGCTGAGGTTCAGGCTGTAACCGATTATAATAACGTTTTGACGATGGATAAGGATGAAGCTGTTAAAGCTGGTCTCTGCACGATCATCGGCAAGGATATTGACGACAAATATATCGCCCGTCTGAAAGAACAGGTGAAACATCCGGAAGCCATTCAGGCTATGGGAAAAGACTTGAAGGTTGTCTATACACCGCTTCATGGTACAGGGAATGTCCCGGCCCGCCGGATTTTAAAAGAACTTGGATTTGAGAATGTATACGTTGTTCCGGAGCAGGAACTTCCGGATGGAGAGTTCCCGACAGTCAGCTATCCGAATCCGGAAGCGGATGAAGCTTTTGTACTCGGTCTGAAGCTGGCTAAAGAAATAGATGCAGATCTGGTTCTGGCGACAGACCCGGATGCAGACCGTCTCGGTGTTCGTGTAAAAGATAAAAACGGCGAATATCATAATCTCACAGGCAATATGTCCGGCTGCCTGTTGGCTGAATATACAATCAGCCAGATAAAGGCATTGAACGGCGGATTGCCGGAGGATGGCGCACTGATTAAAACAATCGTAACAACAAACATGGCGGATGCCATTGCAAAGGGTTACGGCATTCGTCTGATCGAGTGTCTGACCGGTTTCAAATATATTGGACAGCAGATTCTTGGTTTTGAGACAAGCGGAAAGGGCACTTACCTTTTTGGCTTCGAGGAAAGCTATGGCTGTCTGATTGGTACGCATGCAAGGGACAAAGATGCCATTGTTGCAACAATGGCTCTCTGTGAAGCTGCCGCATATTATAAGACTCAGGGCAAGACGCTTTGGGATGCAATGGTGGACATGTATGAGAAATACGGATACTATAAGGACGATGTGAAATCCATCTCCTTATCCGGAATTGAAGGCCTGGCTAAGATTCAGTCCATTATGGAAACACTGCGGTCCAACCCGCCGAAGGAGATTGCAGGTCTGACTGTAACTTCCGCCCGGGATTATAAGAAGGATGAAATCGTGGATATCCAGACAGGTGCCGTTCGTCCGACCGGCCTGCCAAGTTCCAACGTGCTTTATTATGATCTGACAGATGACGCATGGCTTTGTGTACGTCCTTCCGGAACAGAACCGAAGATTAAGTTCTACTACGGAATTAAAGGTACATCCCTGGCCGATGCCGATGCAAAATCTGTTGCTGTCAGCGAGGCGCTGGATGCATTGATCGCAACGATGGTTTAATAAAATATTAAAATTTGAGGAGTTCAGACGTGTGGTCTGGACTCCTTTTTTGTTGCATATTTGTCCGCCATGAGTCATAAGTTTGTAAAAAAGGTGGTTCATGGGTTATGAAAAGGATGTATCGAAGATTTTTGAGTGTTTTGGCGGCACTGTGCCTTTGCTTGTCCATTGGCGGCTGCAGCATGTTTGATACGTCGGATAAAAAGATATCCGATATGGAGTTTACGGTGGCGGATGCGGAAGAATTGCCGGAGGAAATAAAGGCAATGATTGAGGAACGGAAAAATGAGGCTTTCCAGATGGCATATCATGACGGAAACTATTCATATATTATTGTTGGGTATGGGCAGCAGGAGACATCGGGATATAGTATACAGGTGAACGATGTCTATCAGGGAGAGAACGGTATATGGGTGGATACGGATCTGATCGGACCGGAAAAATCGGAGACCACGGAGGCCGTAGCGTCCTATCCCTTTGTTGTCATAAAGATTGAAAGTGTGGACCAGACAATTCGATTTAAAAGTTAAGGAGGCTTTTTATGAATTTATCAAAAACATATATCCGGGTGCCGATGTATAAGAACAGTGCATCGGTTCAGATGACATTGGATAATGATTTTAATGTGCCGGATACAAAACCGGATATTGAACGTCTGATTCAGGAAAAGGGAACACTCCATATCCGGGATGTGAAGCCGTCAAAGGATAAGTGCCTTATTCGGGGTGAGCTGGTGTTTGGCGTTCTTTATATGGGGGATGAGGGCAGCGGCCAGCTTCAGTCCATTGAAGGTTCGATTCCGTTTGAGGAAACAGTTAATATGGACGGACTTCAGGAAATGGATCAGATGAGTGTCCGGTGGGATATGGAAGATCTGCGTACCGGCATGATAAATTCGCGGAAGATCAGTGTGCGTTCGATTGCAGTCCTTCATGTGACGGCTGTTCGGATGGGGGAAGAGGAAGTGGCAACGGCCATGGAGGATGGTGAGGATTTATGGGCACAGAATCGGACCTGTCATCTGAGCCAGCGGTGTGTCAGTCAGAAAGATCAGCTCCGTATCCGCGAGGAAGCGGCGATTCCGGCCAATCGTCCAAATATGATGGATATTATATGGTATCAGGAAAACCTGGAAAATCTGGAGATGAAGCTTCAGGACGGCGGGGTGCTGATTCGGGGGCAGTTGTCCGTGTTTTTACTGTATCGGGATGAGACATTGGAAAATCCGGTGAATGATGTGGAACTGACAGTACCGGTGGATGGACGGATTGATTTTGCCGATGTGACCCAGGAAATGATTCCGGATATTAAGATACATATGGATCATCTGAATCTGGATATCCGCAGTGATAAAGATGGAGAGGCCCGGATTGTGGGCGTTGAAGCCGTATTGGCCGCGGAGATGAATATTTATCAGGAAGAGACGTTAAAGCTTCTGCAGGATATTTATTCACCGAAAATCACATTGATTCCGGAGAAAAAGCAGCTTTGTCTGGATAATCTGGTATTGAAAAATCAGTCCAGGTGTCCGATTCGGGAAAAGGTGCATCTGGGCAGTGAGGGTGTGCGGATGCTGCAGATTTGTCATACCCGGGCCACGGTAAAAATCGACCAGACGGAAATCAATGAAGACGGCATTCTTGTTGAGGGCGTTGTCTATCTTGGGATTCTTTATATTGCGGCCGATGACAGGAAACCGGTGAATTCGGCGAAAGCCGCGATTCCATTTTCTTATACGGTAGAGTCGGAAAATATCGGAGAAGGGGATTCCTATGACATTTTCCCGAGTTTGGAACAATTGAGCGCTACAATGACAGATAACGATGAAATTGAAGTAAAGATGGTGATTTCCCTGGACGCATCCATTTTTAAATCTGAAAATATTCAGGTTGTGACCCAGGTGAGGGAAGAACCTCTTGATTTTGAAAAAATTGAGGCAATGCCGGGGATGACCGGACATGTGATTGAAGAGGGAGATTCCATCTGGACGCTGGCTAAAAAATATTATGCTTCACCGGAGGATATTCGGGAAGTCAATGGTTTAAAGGGGGATGAACTGCCGGTAGGGCAGCCAATTCTTATTATGAAAAATATGGAAATATTGAAATAAAGACTTGAAAATAAAATAAGTTTCTTTATAATTGTATATATAGTGAATATTGTATACAAAAAACAATGGGGAAGGAACAGAGATGAATACGATTCAGATGAAGGCATATGGCAAAGTGAATTTGGGACTGGATGTTATCCGGCGGCGTAAAGACGGATATCACGAAGTACGGATGATCATGCAGACAGTTCAGCTATATGACAAGATAACGATGGAAGAAAGACGTCAGAAAGGTATCACGCTGGAAACGAATCTGTCATTTCTTCCTGTGAATGAGAACAATATTGCTTATAAAGCGGCCCGGATGCTTATGGAAGAATTTCATATTTCGGGAGGCCTGAATATAAAAATTGAAAAACATATTCCGGTGGCGGCCGGAATGGCCGGCGGGAGTACGGATGGAGCAGCGGTGCTTTACGGTGTAAACCGGATGTATCAGCTTGGACTGACAAAGCGGCAGCTCATGGAACGAGGCGTTCGTCTCGGAGCCGACGTGCCGTACTGTATTATGCGGGGGACGGTACTTTCGGAGGGTATTGGTGAGATACTGACGCCGGTGGCAGCCATGCCGGATTGTCATATCCTCGTTGCCAAACCGCCGATCAGTGTGTCTACGAAATATGTTTATGAGCATTTGAAGCTGGATTCAGTGGAACGTCATCCGGATATTGATGGCATGGTGGCGGCCCTGGAGGCAGGAAGGCTTAAAGGGGTTGCGGACCGTATGGAAAATGTCCTTGAAACCGTGACAATTCCTGAACATCCGGAGATCGAGCAGATTAAGGAAGTGATGTGTTCGGAAGGGGCGTTAAATGCCATGATGAGCGGCAGCGGACCGACAGTATTTGGAATTTTTGAAGATAAGAAACAGGGATTGAAGGCAAGAGACATTCTGAGAAACGGAACACTGGCAAAACAAGTGTATCTTGTGAAGCCATTTAATCCCCGATTGAATCGTTAAGTCATACAGATTAGGAGGAAGTGAGAAGAAATGCACAATTTTCAGATGAATATTAATGAGTATCTGCCCCTGAGGGATGTGGTATTTTATACGCTCCGGCAGGCCATTTTAAAAGGCGAACTGGAACCGGGTGAGCGTTTGATGGAGATGCAGCTTGCAGAACAGCTTGGTGTCAGCCGGACACCGATTCGTGAGGCGATCCGCAAACTGGAGCTGGAAGGCCTGGTATTGATGATTCCAAGACGGGGCGCTATTGTTGCGAAGATTACGGAAAAGGATTTGAGAGATGTACTGGAGGTACGTTCTTCCCTGGAACGCCTGTCCACAGAATTGGCCTGTGAACGTATTAAAGATGAGACGATCGCTGAACTTCGGCAGGCTCAGGAAGCCTTTAAGGAGGCTCTGGACGGGGATGATATTACCCTGCAGGCTCAGCGGGATGTGGAATTCCACGATGTCATCTATAAAGCGACAGGGAATCTGAGACTCATTCAGATGTTGAATAATCTGAGAGAGCAGATGTACCGTTATCGTCTGGAATATTTGAAATATGATCTGGCCCATCAGACATTGATTGAAGAGCATGAAGCAATCATTGAGGCTATTTCCAAGCGGGATAAGGAGACGGCGACAAATATTATCGTCCGTCACGTTTATAATCAGGAATTGACGGTCATGAAGAAGATTCAGGCGGATGAAGACATTCCGTCAAAAAAATAAAGAAACCGTGATAAAAAAGGAGTCATTTGCACAGACTAGTGCAAAGGCTTCTTTTTTTGTGCAGAAATGTTCGGAGGTGGGAGAAATATGAATATATCCAGTCAACTGGAGATGAACATAGAGGAGCTGAAAAAACGTTTTGAAAACTGTCAGGATGTGATTCAGCGGCGGATGATTGCAGTGGGGCTGCCTATTTATGTGGTCTATGTGGATTCAATGATTGACAGAGGGCTTGTGGAAGGTGAGTTCCTGAAAAATATTATGTATAGTCTGGAATATATGCCAAAGACGGATGTGTTTGATTTTTTACAGGAGCGAGCCATAACTACAGCGGACACAAAGGCGGCGGAGACGCTGGAGGATGCCATTTTGGCAGTATTATCGGGGGATACGGCCATCTTTTTGGAGGATTGTCCGAAAGCGCTGATTATATCCAGTAAGAAATTTCCGACCCGTGGGGTTCAGAGCGCCGAATCAGAAGTGGCTGTCCGGGGGCCGAAGGACAGCTTCACCGAATCTATGAGGGCAAATACGGTGCTGATCCGGCGGAGAATCCGGGATACCCGGCTCAAAACCCTTCAGACAAAGGTGGGAGTCCGTTCCCAGACAGATATTACGGTCATGTACATGGAAGGTATTGCCCGGCCGGAGCTGGTGGCAGATATTCAGGAACGGTTGAAGCGGTTTAAGATCGACGGTGTTTTTGACAGCGGAAGTCTGGAGCAATTGACAGAGAAAAAATGGTACTCCCCCTTTCCTCAATTTCAGTCAACGGAGCGGCCGGATAAGGCAGCATCTTCTGTGATGGAAGGGCGGATCGCGTTGATTGTGGACAATTCACCGATGGTTCTTCTGCTTCCGACGACGCTGAATTGCTTTTTTCAGGCGGCGGATGATTATTATAATCGTTGGGGCATCGTCTGTTTTGTGCGGATTTTAAGATATGCAGCGGCACTCATTGCCATGACGCTGCCGGCTTTCTATATCGGAGTGGCCTGTTTTCATCCGGAAATGCTGCCGACCAGTCTGGAATTATCCTTTGCGGCGGCGCGGGAAGGCGTCCCCTTTCCGGTTCCGGTGGAAGTACTGTTGATGGAATTAGCCTTTGAACTTTTGCGGGAGGCAGGAATACGACTGCCCGGGCCGATGGGAAGTGCCCTTGGTATCGTAGGCGGTCTGATCATTGGACAGGCTGCGGTGGATGCCAATATTGTCAGTCCCATCGTTGTCATCATTGTCGCATTGACGGCTCTGGCATCCTTTACTATACCAAATGAAGGTTTTGCCTCGGCCTTTCGTCTGGTAAAGTTTTATCTGATTTTTCTTGGTGCCTTTCTGGGCGTATACGGCGTGGTCCTGGGGATGCTGACAGTGTTGATTCATCTGGCGTCTCTGGAAAGCTTTAAGATTCCTTACCTCATGCCTTATGTGGCTGTGAAGGCGGATGAGAATCGGGATTTTCAGGATGGTCTGATACGAATGCCTTTATTTAAATTAAAAAAACGTCCCGTTTTTGCCAGGAAGGATCAACGGATACGTTATAAATCGGAGGGGGAGCAGGATGTTTTCAAATAATGGAAAAATTTCAAATCACCAGGCTACACGGCTATTAATTTTAGATGTGTTTACCGGAGCCTGTCTGTTTTTACCGATGGCCCTTCCGCGACTGGCCGGAGAAGGCGGATTTTTTGCATTAATTCTCGGGCTTTTGTTGACGCTGCTTGATGGTGCAGTGCTATCCTGGGCTCTGGGAAAATGTGGAAGCCATTATATTCAAAATCTTGGCGGCGGCTGGCTGGGTTCGGTGCTGCGCTGGATTTATGGGCTTCGCTGCTTTGCCTCCTTTGTTTTTCTTATGGGAATGTTTTCTTCAGTCTTAAATGAAACCTTTCTATATGCCATGCCGAAATGGCTGGTCATTGCCGGAATGGTGTTCGTGTTAATCTATGGAAGTACAAAGGGGATTGAAGTCCGGGCACGATTGTCGGAAATTTTATTTTATCTGATTTTAATACCAATCCTGCTGATCGGACTTTTTTCCATACCGGAAGGCAATATTTTTCGCCTGCTGACGTTTTCAGAAACTTCTTTTTCAGGGATTTTTCAGGGAATATTGGTGACCTGGGTGCTGATGGCTCCGGTGGAGTGGATGCTTTACATTGCTCCGGAGAATCCAAACGAAAAGCCTTTTCGGATTTTTGCCTGGGCGCTTGGTATTGGAGGCGGTCTGACTGCGCTGATTTATGCACTCTGTGTGACGGTAATGACTGTGGAGGGCATGGCCGGAGAGCGGTGGCCAACGGTAATTTTGATGCAGATTGTCCGGATTCCCGGCGGCTTTTTATCGAGGCAGGATGGTCTGATGCTGTCGTTTTGGATTTTTGCCATGTTTATCAGTTTGTCCGGAGCGTTGAGTCACACAGTAGAATTGTGGGGAATCCGTGAAGCGAAAGTCAATCGATGGAAGTTTTACCCATTCGGGCATACCGCAGTTCATTCCCTTCGGGAGGGCCCGCTTCGTCAGGCTCCGCGCGGCAAGGTATGGGTTTGTGCCCTGGCTGGGGCCGCATTGGCCTGGTGGCTTGGAACCCAACGGCAGTTCTTAAATGTCTATTTTTCGTGGATGCTTTTCTCGGGGGCTGTTCTTTTGTGGATTGTGCCCTGTTTTGTGGGGCTGTCCCGGAAACGGGTCCGGAAGATTGGCACGATGGTCTTTGCACTTTGCCTGATCGGCAGCCTGACCGGCTGTGAAAACTATGTGGAGCTTGAGAACCGGGCCTTCGTTATGGCTCTCGGTGTGGATTTGGGAGAGGAAGAAGCTTACCGATTCACCTATACGTTTCCGGATTTGGAGGCGTTGACGGGAAATGGCAGCAGTGCCAAATACCCGCCGATGACGCTGGAGGCAGATAGTTTACAAAAAAGTGAGGATAAGTACAACAGTATGTCGGGAAAGTCTCTGGATTACGGCCAGGTGAAGGTCATTGTTATGGGGAGTGAAGTGGTTTCTGACCGGGAAAAGCTTAAAGGATTGCTGGAGGAAATACAAAACAATCCAGAATTTGCGCGGACAATGCTTGTATGCGAGAGCTTGACATCTGGAGAAGAAGTGCTGGAGCTGGATGAAGAAGTGGTTGGATCCATAGGTATTTACATGGAGGAAATGTTTGAAAATAATGGAAAACACCTGGGAATTCCATCAGTTATCTTAAATGATGTGATATTGAAAATGGAGACGACGGATGTCAGTGAAATTCTTCCGAAAGTATATATTTATGACGAAAAACCTCGGATCATGCGCTGAGCTGGGTGTTTTTTACGGGAATTTCAGGGGAAGAAAGCAGTTGAATAATTAGAGTGAATCAGGTACAATAGATAAAAAACTACAATACCATAAGTATGGATAGATAACCGAGGTGCAAAACATGAATAATAAATTAACTGTAGCGGTAGTGTTTGGCGGTCAGTCCTCTGAACATGATGTTTCCTGTATGTCGGGTGTGACGATCATGAAAGCCCTGGACAGGGAAAAGTATGATGTGATTCTGATTGGAATTACAAAGGACGGACACTGGCTGCTGGCAGATTCAATCGATGATGTGGAAAGCGGCGCATGGAGAAATAGTAAGATACAGGCGATTATTTCTCCGGATGAGCAGGATCATGGATTGATTCTTTCGGAAAACGGCCGGAACCGGAAACAGAGACTGGACGTCATTTTTCCGGTGCTTCACGGTATGTACGGCGAGGATGGAACGATTCAGGGCTTGTTTGAACTGGCTAAAATTCCTTATGTCGGCTGCGGTGTTCTGGCCTCCAGCGTTTCTATGGATAAATGGTACACGAAGATTGTTGTGGATGATTTGAATATCCGTCAGGCAAAATATGTGCCGATCAATCATATCGATATGAAAAATATCGACGAATGCGCGGCAAAGGTGGAGGCGGCGCTGCCTTATCCGGTTTTTGTGAAACCATCGAAAGCCGGGTCTTCTGTCGGAGTCAACAAGGCTTCCAACAGGGAAGAGCTGATCGCAGCGTTAAATGAAGCAATTAAACACGATATTCACATTCTTGTGGAGGAGGCCATTGTAGGACGGGAAATTGAGTGCGCGGTACTTGGCGGTTATGCGCCGGAAGCCTCTGATGTGGGTGAAGTGTTGTCGGCAGAAGATTTTTATACCTTTGATGCCAAATATAACAATCAGGAATCCAGAACGGATTTACATCCTGTATTTCCGGAGGGAAAACTGGATGAAGTCCGTGCCGATGCTGTGAAAATATTTAAGGCATTGGACGGCTTTGGCTGTGCCCGTGTGGATTTCTTTATGGAAAAGGATACAAATGAAGTGGTTTTCAATGAAATTAATACAATGCCGGGATTCACTTCAATCAGTATGTATCCGATGCTCTGGAATGAAAAGGGACTTGACAACGGTAAACTGGTCGATGAGATGATCCGGCTGGCGTTTGAGCGTTATGTGAGATAGGAGGTCCGGAAGATGCAGATAGATGCACCGATTGGTGTTTTTGATTCGGGTGTCGGCGGTCTGACTGTTGTACGGGAGATCATCCGGCAGCTTCCTTCGGAAAATATTGTTTATTTTGGAGATACGGCCCGGGTGCCCTACGGAACGAAGTCCAGAGACACGATTATTAATTATTCGGAACAGATTGTGCATTTCCTGAAGACAAAACAGGTGAAGGCTATTGTGGTGGCTTGTAATACGGCGACTTCTTATGCGCTGGATGTTTTGAAGGAAAAGCTGGATATACCGATTATCGGTGTGGTACGGCCGGGGGCCGTGACCGCGGTGAATGCCACGAGAAATAAGCGTATAGGAATCATAGCGACAGAAGGTACCGTAGGCAGCGGCATTTATCCGAAAGTCATTCATGAATATGATCCGGAGATACAGGTTGTTCAGAAAGCTTGTCCTTTGCTTGTATCGCTGGTGGAGGAAGGCTGGACGGATGATCCGGTGACGGATGAAGTGGCGAGACGGTATTTAAAGTCACTGCAGGCTTCCGATGTGGATACGCTTGTTCTTGGCTGTACCCATTATCCATTGCTCAGAAAAGCGATCGGCCGGCTGGTGGGTGACGGCGTTACTTTAGTGAATCCGGCCTATGAAACGGCCTGTGGTCTGCGGGAGTTATTGAAAGAGGAAGGTATATATCGGGAAAGCGGAGAACCGTCGTATCACTTTTTTGTCAGTGATGGTGCGGAACGGTTTACCAATTTTGCCAATTCCATTCTTCCGGTGGATTTGGTGCCGACACGGCTTGTGCCGATTGAAAATTATTAATCAGGATCAATAAAGGATGGGTATACATAATGACAGATAAAGTAATCGTATCAATTAAGGGTGTTCAGCATGAATATGGCGAGGATGGCGCTACGGAGATGATCACGACCGGGAATTATTATTTCAAAAATGGGAAACATTATATCCTGTATGATGAAATGATACCGGAAACCGGCGAACAGATGAGCAATACCCTCAAGATGACCCCGAACCGGATTGATTTGATCAAGCATGGTTCCCACAGCGCCCATATGGTATTTGAACCGAATACAAAAAATATGGTTGTATACCGGACGCCTTACGGAATGATGGAAGTCTGTTTTAATACATTCAGCGTGGAGCTGGAGGAAACAGAAAAGAATATTCATGCCCAGACCGAATATGCATTGGAAATCAATGAGGGATTTATCTCTGACTGTACTATTGAGATTAATGTTCGCGCGAAAGAACATTGATTTTCCGGTATTTAATTGATTTTTTTCTCATTTGAGAGTAAAATTTTAAGTAACTACTAACGAACAAAGAAGATTATGGAGGGTTTAAAAATGTTTGTATCTGCAGAAGAAATGTTAAAAAAGGCCGTAGCCGGTCATTATGCTGTTGGCCAGTTTAATATTAATAACCTGGAGTGGACAAAAGAAATCCTGCTTGCAGCAGAAGAAGCAAAATCCCCGGTGATCCTTGGTGTTTCCGAGGGCGCTGGCAAGTATATGACAGGATTTAAGACAGTGGCTGCTATGGCCAGTGCAATGATCGATGAACTTGGTATTACAGTTCCTGTAGCCATTCATTTGGATCATGGAACCTACGAAGGATGTTTAAAATGTGTGGAAGCTGGATTTTCTTCCATCATGTTTGATGGTTCCAAATATCCAATCGAAGAAAATGTTGAGAAAACAAAAGAACTCGTAAAGATCTGCCGTGAAAAAGGAATGTCTCTGGAAGCAGAGGTTGGTTCCATCGGCGGTGAAGAAGACGGTGTGATCGGCGCCGGCGAATGTGCAGACCCGAAGGAATGTAAGATGATCGCTGATTTAGGTGTAGACATGCTGGCTGCTGGTATCGGTAACATTCATGGCAAATATCCGGCCAACTGGCAGGGATTGAGCTTTGAAACACTGGATGCTGTTCAGCAGCTGACAGGCGACATGCCTCTCGTACTTCACGGCGGCACAGGTATTCCTGATGATATGATCAAAAAAGCAATCTCTTTAGGTGTTGCAAAGATCAATGTAAATACGGAATGCCAGCTTGCATTTGCAGACGCTACCCGTAAGTATATTGAAGAAGGAAAAGATTTACAGGGCAAAGGCTATGACCCTCGTAAACTGTTAAAGCCAGGCGCAGATGCTATCCGTGCGACAGTTCTTGAAAAAATGGAATTATTTGGTTCCGTTGGCAAAGCTTGATTAAAAGGTGAATAAAAACCAATACGGCATTCGCTTCGAAACGGGGTGAATGCCGTTTTTGCGTCTTTTTAGACACAGATTTTTAATAAAAAATGCGAAAAACAGTTGATTATTTACATTATTTATGCCATAATTGTAGTAAATATGTAATAGATTTGTAATAAATCAACAGGGAGGACATTATGAAAAAGTTCAAGGGCTTTAATAAGAGCCTTGTCTATGCGTTGGTGACCTCGATGGTTCTCTCCTGCGGGGCGGGAATCGGTCCGCTGGAAGCACATGCGGCCACAACAGGGACTGTCAACGCAGATGCACTGAATGTCCGTTCCGGTGCCGGTACAGGTTATTCCCGTGTGGGGACGGTAACTCAGGGACAGACGCTCAACATACTGGAAACAGTGCAGGGCTCGGATGGTTATACATGGTACAAGGTGTCCGGAGCAGCTTCGGGATATGTTCGGGGTGATTTTATCTCTAATGTTGTTTCAGATACACCAACACGGCCGACCAGTTCCTCAGGAACGATCACAGCCGACTGGCTGAATGTTCGTACGGGAGCTGGAACGAATTTTTCCCGTATGGGCAGTGTGGCTCAGGGAACACGTCTGACAGTTATTTCGGTTCACGGAGAATGGTATAAAGTGACCTGCCAGATGGATGGAACGATTCAGACCGGATATGTACATAGCCAGTACGTTCAGATGGACGGCGATTCAGGCAATAATAACAATAATAATAACAATAACAACAACAATAATAACAACAACAATAACAATAACAACAATACTGCAGCCATTGCTACAGGTGTTGTGAATGTGGATGCGTTAAATGTTCGTTCCGGTGCCAGCACAGGTGATGCAGTCTTAGGAGTCATTCGTCAGAATGAATCTGTAGAAATCCTGGCGCAGGAAGGTTCCTGGTACAAAGTAAGATGTTCTGTAAATGGAAGTACCCAGGAGGGATATGTTTACGCTGAGTACATATCAAAGACATCGGACAACAACAATAATAATAACAACAATAACAATAATACATCCACAACCATTGGAAAGGGCGTTGTCAATGCAGATGCATTGAATGTGCGTACCGGAGCGGGTACGAACCACAGTGTCATTGGGCTGATTCGTAAGAACGATCAGGTAGAGATTCTTTCCCAGAGCGGTTCCTGGTATCAGGTAAAATGTACGGTCAACGGCAGTGAGACAACCGGTTATGTTTCAGCGGAATATATCACCCGGACAAATGAGAATAATACGGGTGGAAACAATGATCCGAATAATGGCGGCAATACGAATACGACACCGGCCTATGAAAAGAAAAACGGCGTCGTGAATGCGGATGCGCTGAATGTACGTACCGGAGCCGGAACCAATCATTCGGTCATCGGTATGATTTATCAGAATGCTTCCGTGACAGTGATCGGTGAAGAAAACGGATGGTATAAGGTTTCCTGTGTTGTGAATGGAACAACGCGTGAAGGTTATGTTTCCGCCGAGTATATTACGATTGTTGATAATAACAATAATAATAACAACAATAATAATAATAATAATAATAATAACAACACCGATGTGGTCGGAAAAACAGGTATTACCACTGCGGATGGTCTGAATTTCCGTACCGGACCGGGCACCAATTATGCTACACAGGGCCTTGTATATCTTGGTACTCAGGTAAATATTTTAGGTATTGAGGGTGACTGGTATGAAGTCTCTTGTGTTGTAAATGGCGTATTGAAAAAAGGTTATATGAGCAAAGAGTTCGTAAGGGTTGTTGGAAGCAATGACACTCCATACGAGGGTCCGACAGATGCGGAATTTGAAGAACAGCTTGCAGCCTTCCCTGAAAGCTATAAAAATGCGCTGAGACATTTGCATGCACAGCATCCAAAGTGGAGCTTTACTGCGAAATACACAGGTATTGATTTCAATTATGCGGTTGACCAGGAAAACAGCGGTAATCGTTCGATGATCTATGTTTCTTCGACGACACCATTCTCATGGCTGTCTACAGCTCCTGGAGATTATGACTGGGCAACAGATACTTATGTCAATAAGGATGGCGCATCATGGAAGGGTGCTTCCAGAGAATTGATCGCTTATTATATGGATCCGAGAAACTTCCTGGATGAACAGCAGATTTTCATGTTTGAGACCCAGTCCTATGAGAACTCACAGAGCCGTGATGTTACTGCCGGTATTTTGAGCGGTACATTTATGGCGGACGGCAACGGCTATAACTATAACGGAAAGTATTATACCTATGTTGATACATTTATGGAAGCCGGACAGATTGCCGGAGTAAGCCCTTATTTCCTGGCCTCCAGAGTACGTCAGGAAGTCGGCGGCGGAAGTTCAGCGGCGGATGGTACCTACGGATATTATAACTTCTTTAATATCGGTGCTTATGCGAGTGCTGAAGGCAATGCGGTACAGAATGGTATTGCGTATGCTTCCCAGACCGGAAAATGGCGTCGTCCATGGACAAGCCCATGGCTCTCTATTGTCGGCGGTGCGGAATTCCTTGCAAGTTCCTATATTAACGTAGGACAGAACACAGATTATTTCCAGAAGTTCAACGTTGTGGATACACCATATTTTGATCATCAGTATATGGGTAATATTCAGGCGCCATGCTCGGAAGGTTCCAGCCGTTACAGTACTTATAAGAGATTGGGTGTGCTGGACAGTGCGATTACATTTGTTATTCCTGTTTATGAAAACATGCCGACCAGTGCAGCATCAATGCCGGCTGTTACAGGAAATCCGAACAGCTACATTAAGTCTCTGACGCTTAATAATGGCTCGATTGGCTTCAATCAGACATTTACTTATAACAAACTGGATTATACGGCTGTAACGAGAGAGTCTTCAATCAATATTTCAGCCACACCAGTCAGCAGTTATGGCACGATCGTTTCCGGTGCAGGATACCATGAACTGAAAGCCGGCAACAATATCATCCAGGTAGTCTGCCAGGCAGGAAACGGCAGCCAGACAACATATACACTGAATATTTATCGTCAGTAGAAAAGGAGAAAGACCATGAATAAAAAAATTATTTCTATTATTTGTGCAACGGTTTTAACCCTCTGTGCAGTGGTCGGCGGTGTGGTATTTACCGGGATGCGGACAAGCGCTTCGGGAACCCAGATGACCGTATCCGTGGAATCTCCGACAGTGGGAAAAGACGATGAAGTCAAAGTGCTTGTGACAGCTTCCAGCGGCGAGTCTATGAGTTATATTAAAGCAGATTTAACCTATGATCCTGAAAAGCTTGAGTTGGTGGGAACTTCCACCGACTTGGCTACAGGCGCTAACGGTGAGATACAGATCATTGAAACATTAGCTTACGGTGAGACAGAAAGAACCTATGAACTGACATTTAAAGCTCTGGAGGTCGGAGCAACAGATATCCGTCTTCATGATGCCTATATTGAGCAGTATGAGTCTTTGGAAATGGTCAGCCTGGAAGGTGATTACACATCACTGGAAGTTGTTGTCAACACAGCGATATCAGAGGATGCACGTATCAAGGAACTTATGATTGCGGGTGTGCAGAAGCTGGAAGAAAAGTTTGACCCGGATGTGTATGAGTACAATGTAGAAGTCGGCGTGGATATGGAAATGTTCATTTATTCCGCAGTACCGATGGAGGAAGACAGTGTTATCACCGCACCGGAAGATTTGATGCTTTCCATCGGCGAGAACCATTTCGAAATTCTGGTAACGGCTCCGGCAGGAAATACCCAGACATATATTATCAATGTGACCCGTCTGGATCATGAGCTGGAATCTGAAACAGAGACAGAATCTGAGACCGAAACCGAATCCGAGACAGAATCGGCTCTCGAAACGGAATCTTACACAGAAACCGAAACAGTTCTTGAAACCGAAAGTGAAACTTTAGGGGAAGAACTTCTCGGGGAACCTCAGCCATACAACTATGAAGAGACCGAAAATTTTTATGAATAATTTAATTTAAATCATGACCCCTGTAGGCTTTAGCTTACAGGGGTTTTGTGATATAGTGGTATACTGTGAACACTTATGGTAAAAGGAAGGTTATTTTATGTTAGATCAGAATACATTTACAGAAACGGTGCGAGAGGTATCTGAAATTATAAGAACAGCTTCAGAGCCCTTATCTGAAGAGGAGATTCTTGGCTATTTTGCTAAAATGGAGTTGAATGAAACTCAGAAGAAAATGGTATTGGAATATCTGTTAAAGCCGCAGGCTGGGGCAGATTCACAGACGGAGGAAGAAACCGGGACGGAAGAGGAAAAGAAGGCAGATATGGAGCTGCCGGATTCCCAGGCTCTGCGTATGTACATGGAAGAGATTGAGGGGCTTTCCGTATGTGCCCAGGAGGAGCTTCAGGCGTTGTATGAGAAGCTTTTGAACGGTGATGCGACCGTGATTGAAAAAATATCCGAGAGTTGGATGGGAAGGATTCTGGAGCAGGCGAAAAAACTGTCGGTTGTTCCGGAGGATTTTTCGGATGTTGTGCAGGAGGGCAATATGGCCCTGTTCATGAAGCTCTCAGAGTTATGCGGCAGTGGTGTAAAGGCTGGCCGCAATTCAGGAGTGGGCGGAAGTTTGGATGCGGGCAGGGGAATGTCTGCCGTTTATGTGGAAAAGGAAGTCATTCATGCTGTGAAAACGGCTATGAAAGCCTATATTCAGGAGCTTACCGGAGAAGGTGATGTGGAAAATGCCGTTGTTGGTAAAGTCACATTGGTTAATGAGGCCAGAAAACATCTGATGGAGGAAAATGGCCAGGAACCGACCCTTCGTGAACTGGCTGAATATACAAAAATGTCCCAAAGGGAACTACAGGATATGATGGATATGATTCAGCGGGCAGAGGAACGGGCAAAAGACCGGGGCTAAATAGTAAGGAGATTCCGGGAGCATACTGTGCCGGAGACGGGCATATATTAGTCTGAAAGATTTAAAGGGAGCGGTTGGATGAAAGAATTCCGGGTTTTGGCGGCAGCGCTGAGCATGATTTTAATATCTTTGCTGGTGTCGGGAGCCAGAAGTGTACTGGCCATGTCAGAAAGCTCGACCTTTGATATTTATGAAGAAAGTGAACGATTGGTGGCGTTGACCTTTGATGACGGTCCAAAAGAAGGAAAGACAGATGCGCTTTTGGATATGCTGAAAGAAAAAGGGGTCCATGCCACCTTTTTTATGATAGGTGCCCAGGTGGAAGAAAATCAGGAGATTGTCCGGCGAATGTATGAAGAAGGGCATCAGCTTGGTATTCATACTTACAGCCATGTGGATTTATCCTGTCTGACGGAAGAAAAACAGAAAGAGGAAATCCAAAAATCCAAAGAGGCCATTGAGTCGATCATCGGACCGAGTCATTTGCTTTTGAGGCCGCCCTTTGGTGAGATCGATCAAGTGTTGGAAAACTGGCTGGACTGTCCGATGATTTTGTGGTCGGTGGATACGGAGGACTGGACAGGAAAGGCTGCAGCGGAAATTATCCGGGAAACGGCGGAAACCGTGAAGGATGGAGACATTATTTTGATGCATGATATTTCAGATTATGGGCTGGAAGGGGCTGCCGGAATTATTGACGAATTACAGAGGATGGGTTATACTTTTTTAACAGTAGACCAGTTATTTGCATGCCGGGATATTGAGCTGGAGAACGGAGTGACTTACCGGCGGGCACGATAGCCGGAGCCGGTAGGAGACACGCCGGTAGGTGCGGTGAAAAGGAGAAAATATGCTAAAAATAGGTTCCCATGTAGGGATGAGTGGAAAAGAGATGTTTTTAGGTTCGGCGAAGGAAGCCGTATCCTACGGAGCCAATACCTTTATGGTATATACGGGAGCTCCCCAGAATACAAAACGAAAAGATATCAGTGAACTTCGCATTGAAGAGGGCTGGAACTATATGCGGGAGCATGGAATTGGGGAAATCGTTATCCATGCGCCTTATATTATTAATATGGCAAATACGGTGAAACCGGAAACCTTTGAACTGGCAGTGGATTTTATGAATCTGGAAATGAGCCGTGCGGAAGCTATGGGCAGCCGGATTCTTATTGTCCATCCGGGAGCCCATGTGGGTGCCGGAGCCGAGGCGGGCATCGCTAAGATTGCCGAAGCGCTGAATGAAGTGCTGAACCGGGATTCCAAGGTTTATGTGGCATTGGAGACAATGGCCGGCAAAGGCAGCGAGATTGGCAGAAGCTTTGAAGAACTGTCTCAGATTTATGAGAAAGTTGCCTGTAATGATAAGCTGAGGGTATGTTTTGACACCTGTCACACAAGTGACGCGGGGTATGATATTATTAATGATTTTGACGGTGTCATGGAGAAGTTTGACCGGATTCTCGGAAAAGAACAGATTGCCGTATTTCACATTAATGACAGTAAAAATGCGCCGGGAGCCGGAAAGGACCGGCATGAAAATATCGGCTTTGGACATATCGGCTTTGAAGCATTGAATCGGATTGTTCACCATAAAGATTTTGAAAACATACCGAAAATTCTGGAGACGCCTTATGTGGCTGATGCCAATCAGCCGAAAAAATCCTGGGCGCCGTACCGGATGGAAATAGAAATGCTCCGTCAGGGAGTATTTGACCCTACATTAAAAGAAAAACTTGCGGAAAACGGAGGAATGAAGTCATGAGAGACGAAACAAAATGTTTACATTCAGGCTACACGCCGAGAAATGGAGAACCACGGGTAATGCCGATCGTACAGAGTACAACCTATGTATTTGATTCGACAGAGCATATCGGACAGTTATTTGATATGCCGACGGAATATATGTATTCCAGATTTGCCAATCCAACAGTAGATGCAGTGGAGAAAAAAATTGCGGATTTGGAGGGCGGTGTCGGCGCCATGTGTACATCTTCCGGTCAGGCGGCATCCCTGTTTTCGATTTTGAATCTCTGTAATGCCGGGGACAGCTTTATCAGTACCTCTACGATTTATGGTGGTACAGTCAATCTTTTTGCCGTAACCTTGAAGAAATTGGGAATTGAATGTATTTTTGTGGATGCGGAAGCGGATGAAGAAACCATTCAGAAAGCTTTTAAGCCAAATACCCGCTGTGTTTTTGGAGAAACTCTGGCAAATCCGGCGCTGGCTGTTCTGGATATTGAGAAATTTGCAAAGATTGCCCATAAGAACGATGTACCTCTTATTATTGATAATACCTTTGCCACACCGATTCTCTGTAAACCGATTGAGTTCGGTGCGGATATCGTGGTTCATTCCACATCCAAATATATGGATGGACATGCCCTTCAGATCGGCGGTGTCATTGTTGACAGCGGTAAATTTAACTGGGCGAACGGCAAATTCCCTGAATTTACCGAACCGGATGAGTCTTATCATGGCGTCATCTATACAAAGGATTTCGGTGAGATGGCTTATATTATCAAAGCCCGTATGCAGCTCATGCGTGATTTCGGCGCTTATCCGGCAGCCCATTCCGCATTCTTACTGAATCTTGGCCTGGAAACATTGCCGATCCGTATGGAACGTTATTGCGAAAATGCTCTGAAAGTTGCAAAGTTTTTGCAGGCTTCGGATAAGATTGAATCTGTCAGTTATGCGGCTCTGCCGGGAGATAAATATCATGAACTGGCAAAGAAATATCTGCCGAAGGGAACCTGCGGCGTTATCTCTATCACGATTAAAGGCGGAAAAGCAGCGGCAGTCCGGTTCATGGATGGCTTGAAACTGGCTTCCAATGAAGTACATGTAGCGGATATTCGTACGTGCGTACTCCATCCGGCCAGTGCGACCCATCGTCAGCTGACAGATGAACAGTTGATCGCAGCCGGTGTGAATCCGGGGCTGATCCGTCTGTCTGTTGGTCTGGAAAATGTGGATGATATTATTGAAGATTTGGAACAGAGCTTAAAAAATGTATAAAATTGTAAATTATTGTTGAAAATTTATTGTATGTCATTTTTCTTTATGCTATTCTAATAAATGGCTTTTAAGCCAACTCAGGAGAGACTCAAAAATATTGAGCGCCGAAGGTGTACGCAGCAGCCCGCTGCAATTCTCTCAGGCAAAAGGATGGAGGAAGAAAAATGTTACAACAAATCAACGAACTGATCAAGTGGATTGATGATGCCGTTTGGGGTCTGCCGTTAATTATCATGATTCTGGCGACGGGTATTTACCTGACCATTCGGCTGGGCTTACTTCAAATCAGGCATTTGGGGAAAGCATTGAAGTTTATGGTGCAGAACGAGGAAGACGGTACCGGAGAGGTCAGCAGTTTCGGTGCGCTTTGTACAGCGCTCTCAGCGACGATCGGTACCGGAAACATTGTCGGTGTAGCGACGGCCATTGCCGCCGGCGGACCGGGTGCTTTGTTCTGGATGGTCGTCGCTGCTCTGTTTGGTATGGCGACCAAGTATGCAGAAGGTCTTCTGGCGATTAAGTATCGAACCATTGACGCAGAAGGACATGTTCTCGGCGGACCGTTCTATTATATTGAGAATGGTATGGGGAAGAATTTCAGGTGGCTCGGAAAGATATTTGCTTTCTTTGGTGCCTGCGTTGGTCTTTTGGGAATTGGTACCTTTACTCAGGTCAATGGTATTGCGTCGGCAACGAAGAACTTTTTTGACCCAAATATGCAGTCCACAGTGACGCTTTTTGGCAATACATATTCATGGGTAACTGTGATTACCTGCCTGGTACTTACCGTGATCGTCGGTATGGTTGTTCTGGGTGGTATTAAACGTATTGCAAAGGTTTCGGAGATCGTTGTTCCTTTTATGGCGATTCTCTATGTGGTCTTTGCGTTGATTATTCTTATAACGAATATAACCAGGGTTCCGGCGGCGGTTGCACTCATTGTAAAGACGGCTTTTACAGGCAGTGCCTTAGTCGGAGGTGCGGTAGGTACGATGGTTATTGCCATGCAGAAAGGTATCGCCAGAGGTATTTTCTCCAACGAATCCGGTCTTGGTAGTGCGCCGATCGCTGCGGCTGCAGCGCAGACAAAGGAGCCGGTACGTCAGGGACTTGTATCCATGACGGGAACCTTTATCGATACGGTCATTATCTGCAGCATGACAGGTATTTCCATTGTATTGACCGGTGCATGGCAGATTGAGGGTATCGAAGGCGTCGAGATTACAAGTGCGGCCTTTCAGATGGGACTTCCATTTCCGGCGGCTGTATCCTCTTTTGTATTAATGCTATGTCTTACGTTTTTTGCGTTTACAACGATTCTTGGATGGGATTACTACGGTGAACGCTGTGTGGAATATTTGTTTAACAGAAATCAAAATGTTGTTAAGACCTATCGCTGGCTGTACATTCTGGCCGTATTTATTGGACCGTATATGACAGTGGAGGCGGTATGGAATATTGCAGATATATTTAATGCGCTGATGGCCCTCCCGAATCTGATCGCTCTTATTGCATTGAGCGGCGTCGTTTCACGGGAGACAAGGGCTTATTTTAAAAAAGAGGCGAAATAATGACATTACAGCAATTACATCAGGTAATTACTATTGCAGACAGCGGTTCCATGAATGAGGCGGCAAAAAAGCTGTTCATATCCCAACCGAGCCTTTCAGCGACAGTGAAAGAGCTGGAGCAGGAAATCGGGTTTAATCTGTTTGTGCGTTCCAATCGGGGAATTATCATTACACCTGAGGGCGAGGAGTTTTTGGGCTATGCCCGTCAGGTGGCTGAGCAGTACCGTCTGTTGGAGAATCGATATATTGAAAAAAAATCGAAAAAGAAATTCAGCGTTTCCATGCAGCACTATTCCTTTGCAGTGAAGGCGTTTGTGGAGATGGTCAAGGAAATCGGAATGGATGAATATGAATTTGCCGTCCACGAAACCCGGACCTGGGAAGTGATTGAAAATGTTAAGTTTTTTAAGAGCGAACTGGGCGTGCTTTATCTGAATGATTATAATGAGCAGGTAATGCGGAAGATTTTTAAGGAAAATGGTCTGGAATTTGTGGAGCTTTTTCAGTGTGAAACCTATGTTTATCTGTGGGGCGGACACCCGCTGGCAAACCAAGCTCAGATATCCATGGAGGAATTGCAGGATTATCCTTGTCTGGCTTTTGATCAGGGGAAAAACGGTGCATTTTACTTTGCGGAGGAAATGAAGAGTACCTATGACTACAAGCAGATCATCCATGCCAATGACCGGGCAACCCTTTTAAATTTGATGGTCGGGCTGAATGCCTATACCCTTTGCTCCGGCATCATTTGTGAAGAATTAAATGGTTCGGATTATAAAGCGGTACCGTTAGTGGAAACGGAGAAAATGAGGATCGGTTATATTAAGCGGAAAGGCTCTAATATCAGCCCCATCGGCGAGGTTTATATTCGGGAATTGGAAGCATATCGGGAACGGTTGTTATAGGCTGAACCTATAGTCTGATATTAATTTTGCATATTAACACTTTTTGTGAAATGTTGATATAATGAGAACATGCTAAAAAACAGGTGAAGCAATCTGGCACCTGTTTTTTAATTACTATATATCATAGTAATCATATGGGATTAATGTGATAAAAAGGAGATTCAAGATGATTCGATTTGAAAATGTAAGCAAAACCTTTGTTTCCGGAGGACGGGCCGTCGAAGCAGTAAAAAATGTAGATCTGGAAATTGGGAAAGGGAAGGTTTATGGAATTATCGGATTTTCCGGAGCAGGGAAATCCACATTGGTCCGATGTATTAATCTTTTGGAACGCCCTAGCGGGGGCAAGGTGTATGTGGATGATGTGGAGCTGACCGGGCTGTCTGAAGCAGAACTGAGAAAACAGCGTAAAAATATCGGAATGATTTTTCAGCAGTTTAATTTATTTAAGTCCCGGACAGTTTATGAAAATGTGGCATTTCCGCTGAGGAAAAGCAGTCTCACCAAAGCAGAGAAGGAAGAAAAGATTCATCAGCTTTTGGAATTGGTGGGATTGACAGAATATAAAAAAGCCTATCCATCCCAGCTTTCCGGCGGACAGAAGCAGAGAGTGGCCATAGCGCGGGCACTGGCCAATGACCCGAAGGTGCTGCTCAGTGATGAGTCTACCAGCGCGTTGGACCCGCAGACGACCAAATCCATTTTAAAACTGTTAAAGAAAGTCAATGAGGAAATGGGAATCACGATTGTCATTATTACTCACGAAATGCAGGTGGTCAAAGATATATGCGACGAGGTCGCTGTTATGGAAGATGGCCGGGTCGTGGAGCAGGGCGGTGTATTTGAGGTGTTCGCATCGCCGAAACAGCCGATCACGAAGAATTTTGTGGACAGTACATCGAATCTGTCAAGGATATATGAATTGGTGGAGGAGAAACATCCGCTGACAGTGTTAAAAAAGGGGCAGTGCATTTTAAGGCTGAGGTATTTAAAACAGGATGCTTCGGAGGCATTGGTATCCTACATATCCAGAAAATATGATTTAGACATGAATATTATTTTCGGCAATATTGAACTGATCGATGAAAATCCCATCGGTGGATTGGTAGCCATTGTCAGTGGTGAGAAAGCGTCCGTTGAGAAAGCCATTACGTATCTTGAAAATAAACAGATTGGAGTGGAGGTGATCTTAGATGCTTGAATTTCTTGGGAAGATCATACCAAATGTACTCGATAAGCCGGATGCTTTGGCAGAAAGTATTCAAGAAACTCTGATAATGACCCTGTGGTCCGGCGTTTTGATCTTTGTCTTGGGAATGGCTTTCGGAATTATTTTAACGGTAACAAAACATGGCGGAATTTGTGAGAATAGAGGTGTTTTCCAGATATTGGATAAATGTATTAATTTTTTTCGTTCCATTCCGTTTATTATTCTTCTGACGGGACTGATGCCTTTGAGCCGTTTTATTATGGGGACGGCTATTGGGGTGCCGGGAGCTATTGTTCCTCTTGTATTTGGAGCGACACCTTTTTTTACACGTCAGATTGAAAATGCCTTTGCCGAGGTGGACCCGGGGCTGATTGAAGCGGCCCAGGCCATGGGCTGTTCCACACCGGAGATGGTATTTCAGGTTTATATTAAAGAAAGTCTTCCCGGTATTGCCAGGGGAACGACGATTACGATTATCAGTCTGCTTGGCCTGGTAGCCATGGCCGGCGCTGTCGGAGCCGGAGGTCTTGGTGATTTCGCCATCCGTTATGGTCACGACAGGAATCAGGCAGATGTCACTTATGTGACGGTTATCATTCTCGTTATCTTTGTTTCGGTGATTCAGTACATCGGAACATTTATAGAAAAGAAAAATATACATTGACACGCGTAGCTTGACGGAGCGTGCCCATGCGAAGCATTTGACATGCGGTATGCCCCGTGGGTATACATTGATGGAATTAAGAGGAGGAAATGAACATGAAAAAGAATATTTTACGCATTTGCGCATTAACAGCAGCATTGGTATTAGGTCTGACGGCCTGCGGCAGCTCAGGCAACACACAGACCACAGCGGCAGACACAGAGTCCGCTGTATCTGAAGAAGGGGGCGAGACCGCAGCGGTTCAGGAAGAAGTGACTGTCAGAGTCGGTCTGACCGGGGCCATTTATGAAGAAATATGGAATCCGATTGCGGAAGAATTAAAGGATGAGGGCATCAATATTGAACTTGTTCAATTCTCTGATTTTTCATTGCCAAATGCAGCATTGGACAGCGGAGATATCGAAATGAACGCTTTCCAGCATCATGCTTATTTTAACAATGAAGTTGAGACACAGGGATATGATATCAGCGCTATCGGCGATACCTTTGTTATTGCCATGAATCTGTATTCGGATAAAATCAGTGATGTTTCTGAATTAAAAGACGGCGATACCATTGCCATTCCGGGTGATGCCTCCAATGGCGGCCGTGCGTTAAAGCTTTTGGAATCTGCAGGTATCATTAAATTAAAAGATGATGCAGGAGCAAATCCGGAGGTTTCCGATATTGAAACTTATAATGTTCAGGTTGAATTTGTTGAGGCAGATGCTTCCAATATTTATTCTATGCTGCCGGATGTCACAGCGGCGGTCATCAATGGAAACTACGCACTGGATTGTGGCCTGGATCCACAGGAAGACGGCATTTTCTTTGAAAAGGATTATGATGATGACAGCTATTTCTGCCTGATCGCAGTACGCAGTGAAGATAAAGATAATCCGATATATAAGAGAATTGTCGAGGCATTCCAGTCTGAATCGACAAAACAGATTTTCCAGGATGTATTTAAAGGATTTTTTGTACCGGCATGGGAGTGATAAGAAATGACATCAATTCATGACATAATTAAAGACAGGGAACGGTGTATTACCGAAAATATTGACGAAAAATATCAGAGTGACGTTCTCGGACGCTTGAAAGGCTGTGCGGATACGGTGGTCTTCCCCGTATCCACCGAGGAAGTCAGCCGGATTATGAAATACGCCTGGGAAAATGAAATCCCGGTGACGCCGAGGGGCGCAGGAACCAATCTGGTCGGCTCCACAGTGCCGCAGAGAGGAGGTATTGTTTTAGATGTATCTCTCATGAATCATATTCTGGAGCTCGACGAGGATACCATGACTGCGGTGGTAGAACCGGGAATATTTCTGGAAGATTTTCAGAAATATGTGGAAGAGCGAGGATTGTTTTATCCGCCGGACCCGGGTGAAAAACAGTCTTCTATTGGAGGAAATATCAGTACCAATGCCGGCGGTATGCGGGCTGTGAAATACGGTGTGACCCGGGATTATGTGCGGGGACTGGAGCTGGTTTTAGCCAATGGAGACGTAATTACCGTGGGCAGCAAAAATGTAAAGGATGCCAGTGGTCTGTCTCTGAAAAACCTGATTGTCGGTTCGGAAGGAACATTGGCGGTCATTACAAAATGTATTTTGAAACTGATTCCGAAGCCGCAGACGTCTCTGAGTGTTTTGGTGCCTTATCCGGACATTAAAACGGGAACATCCAGTGTTCTGGCCTTGTTAAAGGGCAATGTGGGGCCGACGGCTGTGGAATTTGTGGAGCGCGGCGTGGCGAAGCTCGGTGAGGATTTTACTGGAACTTCCTTCCCGTGTCCGGAAGCCGGGGCCTATATTATACTCACTTTCGATGGAGAGCCGGAAGAGGTGGATTTACATATTGAAAAAGCAAGAAAACTTGCGCTGGAAAACGGCGCCATGGAATTTATTGTACTGGATGATCCGGAGGAATCGGCTCGAATCTGGAAAATGAGGGGCTCCCTTGTGAAAGCGGTGGAAGCTGTTTCTGAGCAGGAGCCGGTGGATCTGGTCGTTCCGATCAGCAAGGTGGATGCTTTTATTCAGTTTGTCGGTGAACAGGAGAAGAAGAGCGGCATGCAGCTCATTCGCTTTGGACATGCAGGCGACGGTAATGTTCATCTGTGCGTTGTCCGGGGGGACCGGGATGATGAAACCTGGGAAAGGGAACTTCATGATAATATGGTGGCTCTGTACCATCATGCCTATGTTCTGGGCGGTCTGACCTCCGGGGAACATGGCATTGGCTTGAGTAAACGTCCTTACTTCCTTGAGGAAACTCCGGAGTTGGTTTTGAAGACCATGCGTCAGGTGAAGTTTTCTCTGGATGAAAAGGGAATTCTGAATAATCACAAGTCTTATCTGGCATAAGAACATGAAAAGGTTGGCATTTAAGTATGAAGACATTGAGTAAGCGGACAGCAAATTTTACAGATTCGGTCATCCGACGGATGACCCGGATTTCAAATAAATATGGTGCGGTAAATTTATCTCAGGGATTTCCTGATTTTGAACCGCCGAAGGAGATTACGGACCGTCTGGCCGAGGTGGCTGGTCAGGGACCTCATCAATATGCGCTGACCTGGGGCGCACAAAATTTCAGAGAGGCTCTGGCGAGAAAAATTGCCCATTTTTCGGGGATGCAGGTAGACCCGGATAAGGAGATTGTAGTCACCTGCGGCAGTACAGAAGCAATGATGGCAGCAATGATGGCGGTGGCAGATCCGGGGGATAAGGTTGTTATTTTTTCTCCATTTTACGAAAATTATGGTGCAGATACGATTCTTTCGGGCGCAGAACCGATTTATGTCCCACTGAAACCGCCGGAATTTACCTTTGATGCGGATGTGCTGGAGAATGCTTTTAAGCGTGGGGCACGGATTATGATTCTGTGTAATCCATCCAATCCCTGCGGTAAGGTGTTTAGCAAAGCTGAGTTGGAGATTATCGCGGATTTGGCCAAGAAGTATGATGCGTATGTGATTACGGATGAAGTTTATGAACACATTATTTACGAACCAAATCAGCATACTTACCTGGCGGCTTTGCCGGGGATGAGGGAACGGACCATTGTCTGTAATTCTCTTTCAAAAACTTATTCAATCACCGGCTGGCGTTTAGGCTATGTTGCTGCTCCGCCGGAGATTACGGAGAGAGTAAAAAAAGTCCATGATTTCCTGACGGTGGGAGCGGCGGCACCTTTGATGGAAGCAGCAGTTGTCGGTCTCAATTTTGGAGATAATTATTATAAAGAGGTTCAGGCTCATTATACCCACATGAAAAATCTTTTTGTGGGCGGACTTAAAAATCTGGGATTTACCTTTACAGAACCCCAGGGAGCCTATTATGTGCTGATGGATGTGTCCGAATTCGGGGTAAAGGATGATGTTCAATTCTGTGAATGGCTGGCCAGAGAGGTTGGCGTTGGCGCCGTACCCGGCTCCAGCTTTTTTAAAGAGGATGTGAATCATCTCATAAGATTCCATTTTGCAAAACAGGACGAAACTCTTAATAAGGCGTTAGATAATTTGTCGTCATTACGGGCCAAAGCAGCCAGACGATGAGCGGGATACAGTCAGACAATCGGATTGTTTGACTGTATTTTTTTTCGACATTGCAGAATCGGGGCAGTTTCTGCTTGTGTTTGGTTTGGGGGTGAAATATAATAATAAATAACAGGGGGTAGAAGATATGAATATTCAAGATTGGAAAGATATTTATAATTCGAAAGTCGTATCTGCAAAAGAGGCGATTGGCTATATTAAAAGCGGTGACCGGGTGGTGACCGGACATGCGGCCGGCGAGCCTACATATTTGATCGATACATTGGTGGAAAATTATGAGATGTACGAAAATGTCGAAATTTGTCATCTTGTTTCTCTGGGAGAAGGTAAATATACACGGCCTGAAATGAAAGGTCATTTTACTTTTAATGGTTTTTTCCTTGGAGCAGGAACGCGGGAAGCGGTGGCCCAGGGATATGCCAATTATAGTCCGGGATTTTTCCATGAGATTCCTAAGTTTTTCCGTACGGAGCTTCCGGTGGATGTGGCGCTGGTCATGGTCAGTGTTCCGGATAAACATGGTTTCTGTTCCTTTGGAACATCCAGTGATTATACAAAGCCGGTAGCCGACAGTGCCAAGATCGTTATTGCTCAGGTCAATGAGTTTATGCCGAGAACCTTCGGTGGGAACCTGATTCATGTTCGTGATATCGATTTTATTGTGGAACATTCCCAGCCGATTCTGGAGCAGCAGCCGGCGAAAGTAAGTATTTTAGAACAAAAAATAGGCAAATACTGTTCGACTTTGATTAAAGACGGTGACTGTCTTCAGCTTGGTATTGGTTCGATTCCGGAATCTGTGCTTCCGTTTTTATGGGATAAAAAAGATCTGGGACTCCACACAGAGATGGCTTCCGATGGTATTGTTGATCTGATGTTAGCCGGTATTATTAATAATAAGAGAAAGAAAGTGGAACCAGGGCGAAGTGTGATTACTTTCGTAATGGGAACCCGCCGACTCTATGATTTTATTGATGATAATCCGGAAATTTCTATGAACCCGGTGGATTATGTCAATGATCCTGTGGTAATTGCAAAGAATGACAATGTGGTTTCCATCAACAGTTGTATTCAGGTGGATTTAATGGGACAGGTAGCCAGTGAAAGTATTGGATTGAGACAGTTCAGTGGTGTCGGCGGTCAGGTGGATTTTGTGCGCGGTGCAGCCATGAGTAATGGCGGCCGGAGTATCATTGCCATGCTTTCCACAGCCAAGGGCGGAACGATCAGCCGTATTGTGCCGTTTTTGGATCAGGGAGCGGCTGTGACCACCTCCCGAAATGATGTTCACTATGTTATTACTGAGTATGGCATTGCCCTGCTTAAAGGAAAAACTTTGAAAGAAAGAGCACGGGCATTGATAAAGATTGCCCATCCGAAATTCCGGAAAGAATTGAGAGAAGAGTATGAGCGGCGTTTCCTTGAACCCTACGAATATGCGCCGGTAATTCGCCGGAATGAAAATGTGACAACAGAGGAATAGCGGGGGACAGACGATGAATATTCAATGGGATGCGAAGGGTTACACGGATAATTTTTCTTTTGTCCATAAATACGGGGAAAGTGTTCTGGAATTGATTGATGCCAAAGCTGGAAGCTTGGCGGTAGATTTAGGCTGCGGGAACGGCGCATTGACGGAAAAGCTGGCAGAAAGGAATTATCGGGTCCTGGGAGTGGATGCGTCGGCAGACATGATCGGGACGGCAAAAAGCCTCCATCCGGAGCTGGATTTTAAAGTGGCGGATGCTCTGGAATTTGAGTTGTCCGACAAGGCGGATGTTATCTTTTCCAATGCGGTTTTCCACTGGATTGATAGTGATAAACAGGAGCAGATGATTGAACATATTTCCGGTCAGTTAAAACCGGGTGGACAGTTGGTGTGTGAATTTGGTGGGAAGGGCTGTGCGGAAGCGATACACTCCACATTGGAGAAAAACTTTGCAAAACGCGGCCTGATTTATCCAAGAACCTTTTATTTTCCATCCATTGGCGAATATTCACCGATTTTGGAAAAGTTTGGTTTAAGGGTGGAATATGCCGTTCTTTTTGATCGGCCGACGGAGCAGCAGACAGAAAATGGTCTGGAAGACTGGATTTGCATGTTTGTGAAAAAGCCCTTTGAAAATATGGATACAGAAACACAGGATGCCATAATCCATGAGACGGTGGATATGTTGAGACCGGTGCTTTATCATAATGGAAAATGGTTTGTGGATTATGTTCGGATTCGAATAAAGGCACGGCGTGTATGATTGGATTTATACTGGCAAAAAAGATATTATCTCTGTTTTTGATGATGGTCATGGGCGCCATTCTGGTCAGGGCCAAGGTGATCCGGGTGGAAGACAGTAAGAGTATTTCCATTATATCTTTGTACCTTATCACTCCTTGCGCTATATTTTCGGCTTTTCAGATCGAGTATACACCTCAAATCTTACAAGGCCTTATATTGGCTGCGGCAGCGGCTCTTATTTTACATATTCTGATGATTCTGATGACAAAGGTGCTGGAAAAGCCGCTGGGATTGGATGTGGTTGAGAAGACTTCGATGATTTATTCGAATTCGGGAAATCTGATCATTCCCATAGTCACGGCGATTTTCGGTAAGGAATGGGTCATTTATTCTACGGGATATTTATCCGTTCAGACAATCTTGCTTTGGAGTCATGGGCGCATGATGATTTGCGAGGAAAAAGGCGTGGATTTCCGAAAAATTTTCATGAATATCAATATCCTGGCTGTTTTTTCCGGTGTTCTGTGCTTTGTTTTGAAGGTGATGCTTCCGGGTCCGGTGCTGGATGCCATGGATTCGGTGGGAGCGATGATCGGACCGTCGGCCATGATCGTCACAGGAATGATTATTGGAAGCATGGATTTTAAGAAGCTCTTGTCTTATCATCGGCTGTGGTTTATCAGTGTGCTGCGCCTTATTATTTATCCGCTCATAGGCGTTGCGTTTTTAAAATTCAGCGGTATTACTGGACTGGTTCCGGAAGGCGCAACAATTCTTATGATAACCCTTTTAGCTATGACAACTCCTTCAGCGTCTACCGTCACACAGATGGCTCAGGTCTATGGCAGAGATGCGGATTATGCCAGCGCCATTAATGTGGTTACTACCTTGTTTTGTATTTTGACTATGCCGCTGATGGTGACGTTGTATCAAATATAGAAATATTTCCGGTTGACAATATGGAATAAATCCCATATTATGAAATTGGGGAAGGAGACTGATTTTTGGGGAATTTTAAGGTTGATTTTTATAAAAAAGCAGATGGCTCTTGTCCTGTGATTGATTTTTTGGATTCTCTTGATAATAAAATGAGAGCAAAACTGTTGCGTATGGTTATGCTGTTGGAGGAAAATGGCAATGAATTAAGGGAACCCTATTCAAAATTATTAGATGACGGTATTTTTGAGTTAAGAGCTAAACAAGGAAATAATATTACTCGAGTGTTATATTTTTTTGTTGTGGGAAAAAGTATAATATTAACTAATGGTTTTATAAAAAAGACAAATAAAACGCCACAATCGGAAATTGACTTATCTAAGAAATATCGAGCAGATTATTTAAAAAGAGAGGGTGAGTGCCATGAGTGATTTTAGAGATTATCTGGAAAAACAATTACAAAATCCCGAATTCAAAGAAGAATGGGAAAATCTTGAGCCGGAGTATAATATGATGCAGGCTCTTGTAGAAGCCCGTAAAGAATGTAATCTGACACAAAAGGAATTGGCTGAAAGAACCGGAATAAATCAGGCAGATATTAGTAAACTTGAAACAGGAAATGGTAACCCGACATTAGCAGTATTGAAACGTCTGGCGGATGGTATGGGTATGGTTCTAAAGTTAGAGTTTGTTCCGAAAGCAAAATTATAAGAATTAAAGATGCCTTTGGTGAATCGTTATGAATTTCACCAAAGGCATTTTTTTATTCGAGTTCAAAAGCTCCAGTATAGAGCTGATAGTATTTGCCTTTCTGGGCAATCAGGTCGTCGTGCGGTCCCCGCTCGATGATATTTCCCTGTTCCAGAACCATGATGACATCCGAGTTCTGGACGGTGGAGAGCCGGTGGGCGATGACAAATACGGTCCGGCCGAGCATGAGCCGGTCCATACCCTTCTGGACGATGGCCTCGGTTCGGGTATCGATGGAGGATGTTGCCTCATCGAGAATCATGACCGGAGGATCGGCTACAGCCGCCCGGGCAATGGAGATCAACTGACGCTGGCCCTGGGAAAGCCCGGAGCCGTCACCGGAAAGAACGGTATCGTAACCCTGAGGCAGACGGCGGATAAAGCTGTCTGCGTTGGCCAGTTTGGCTGCGGCGATACATTCTTCATCCGTAGCTTCAAGATTGCCGTAACGGATATTTTCCATGACCGTTCCGGTAAAGAGGTTGACATCCTGTAAAACGATGCCGAGGGAACGGCGGAGATCGGCCTTTTTAATCTTATTAATGTTAATGCCGTCATAACGGATTTTACCGTCGGCAATATCGTAAAACCGGTTGATCAGATTGGTGATGGTTGTTTTACCGGCACCGGTAGCACCGACAAAGGCCACTTTCTGACCCGGTTCCGCATAGAGGGTAATATTATGAAGAACAATTTTTTCTTCGGTATATCCAAAGTCCACATCGTAGAAACGGACTTCCCCTTTCAATTCTTCATAGCGGAAAGTTCCATCGCCGTTTGGCACTTTCCATGCCCACAGCTCGGTACGGTGTTCAACTTCCTCCAACTCACCGTTTTTATATCGTACATTGACGAGAGTGACTTCACCGTCATCGTCTTCAGAAACTTCGTCCATCAATTTGAAAATACGTTCAGCTCCGGCCAGGGCCATGATGACCGCATTTAACTGCTGGGAAATCTGGCTGATCGGTCCGTTAAAGGATTTAGTCAACTGAAGGAAGGAGGCGATGGCACCAAGTGTCAGACCGCTGACGCCGTTTAAAGCCAGCGCACCGCCGATGATAGCGACAAGAACATATTGGAGGTGTCCAAGATTATTCATGATCGGCATGAGAACATTGGCAAACATGTTGGCAGCCGTTGCATCTTCACAGAGATTGGCATTTTTTTCATTGAAAATGTCTTTTGCAGCCTCTTCATGGCAGAAGACTTTGATGACCTTCTGACCGTTGATCATTTCTTCAATATAACCGTTGACATCACCGATGGAAGCCTGCTGTCGTATGAAATAAGTGCTGCTTTGCCCGGCCACAAATTTGGTAATATTTAAAATAAAGGTAATACAGACAACGATGACCAGAGTCAGCCATACATTGACGGATAACATGGCACAGAAGACGGAAATAACTGTGATCAGAGATGAAAACATCTGAGGAATACTCTGAGAAATCATCTGGCGCAGTGTGTCCGTATCGTTGGTGTAATGGCTCATGATATCACCATGGGTGTGGGTGTCAAAATAGCGGATCGGCAGTGTCTGCATATGAGAAAACATGGTGTCACGGATTTCCTTTAAAACACCCTGAGCAATCGATACCATGATTCGGTTGTAGAGGAATGTGCAGACAATTCCGACGGCATAAATACAGGCCATGGTAAGGATGGACCTTAATAGAGCATCAAATACCGGGTTTGCTTCTAAAAGCAACGGTGTAATGTAACTGTCAATCAATGTCTGCAGATACAAGGATGAAGCGACGCTGGTCAGAGCACTGATTAATATACATACGAGTACAAAGAAAAAACGCAGCTTATAATGAAAAATATAGGAGAGCAGACGTTTTACTGTGTTTGAAGATACTTTCGGTCGTTTATGTTTATTCATTGTCATCTCCTCCTTTCACCTGTGATGCGTAAACTTCCTGATAAATTGGGTTGGATGCCAGCAGTTCGTCATGTTTTCCAATGGCATTGATTTCTCCGTCATCCATGACAATGATTTTATCGGCATGTTCTACAGAAGAGATTCGCTGGGCAATAATAATTTTTGTTGTTTCCGGAATTTCAGTCAGGAAAGCCCGTTGAATCAAGGCATCGGTCTTTGTGTCCACTGCACTGGTGGAATCGTCCATGATAAGTATTTTCGGTTTTTTAAGCAGAGCCCGGGCAATACAGAGACGTTGTTTCTGACCGCCGGAAACATTGCTTCCGCCCTGCTCAATATATGTGTCATAGCCATCAGGGAAGGTCTGGATAAAGTCATCGGCCTGGGCCAGCCTGCAGGCATGAACCAGTTCTTCATCGGTGGCTTCCGCATTTCCCCAGCGAAGATTTTCTTTGATCGTTCCTGAAAACAGGACATTTTTCTGGAGGACCATGGCTACGTTGTCACGGAGAACTTCCAGGTCATAATTCCGGACATTGATGCCGCCGACTTGAATATTTCCGATAGTGGCATCATAAAGACGGGGAATAAGCTGAACAAGGCTTGATTTACCGGAGCCTGTTCCACCGATAATACCCACAGTTTCGCCGGAAGAGATATGCAGATCGATATTTTTCAGGCAGAGTTTATCCGGATTTTTAGAATAACTGAAACTTACATTTTCAAAATCGATGGAGCCGTCAGCAATGGTCATCACCGGCTGTTCCGGAGAAGTAATATCGGATGTTTCTTCCATAATTTCTACGATACGCTCTGCGGAAGCTTTGGACATGGTGATCATAACAAATACCATGGAGAGCATCATCAGACTCATGAGAATCTGCATCAGATATACGAAGAGACTCATAAGTTCACCGGTACTTAAGCCCACAGCAGCGTCGTTGCCGGAAGCCACGATCATCCGGGCGCCGAACCAGGAAATAAACAGCATACTTCCATAGACACAAAACTGCATCAGAGGCATATTGAATGCAAGGTTTTTCTCAGCATGGCTGAAATCATCATAAATATCCTGAGAAATATCCTTGAATTTTTTGATTTCATGTTCTTCACGAACAAAGGATTTTACGACCCGGATGCCATGAAGATTTTCCTGAACCACATTGTTTAATTTATCGTAGGTTTTAAATACCCGCTCGAAAATCGGATGGGTTCGGGTCATGATGAAATAAAGACCAATGCCAAGGATTGGGATGCAGCACAGAAAGACGAAGGCGAGCGGACCTGCGACTTTGAAAGCCATGACCATGGCAGCAATCATCATGATCGGCGAACGGACGGCTGTACGGACGATCATTTGATAAGCGTTTTGTACGTTGGTGACGTCCGTTGTCAGACGGGTGACAATGCTGGCCGTGGAGAACTTATCAATATTGGCAAATGAGAAGTTCTGCACGTTGTAATACATATCTTTCCGAAGATTTTTCGCAAATCCGGCAGAGGCGATGGCAGCACTGCGGCCGGATAGAAAACCAAGGGATAGGGAGACGAGGGCACATATAACAAGTATAATGCCGGTCCGGATAATATAATTCATGTCTCCGGCATCAATGCCGGAATCGATTAATTTGGACATCAGAAATGGGATGATGACCTCAAGAATAACTTCGCCGCTGACAAAGATCGGCGCCAGGATAGAATCTTTCTTATATTCCCGGATGCTTTTCATTAAGTGTTTAATCATAAGATACCTCCTGTCTTTAATGAATTATTGAATATTTTTTTTGAATTTCTCCATGACCTGAAAGAAAACTTTAAGTTCCTCTTCTGTGACATCCTGGCGAAGCAGGCGTTCCGTTTCACGGCATTCTCTTTCAATGGCAGCCTGGAGTTTTTTTCCGTCGGGTGTCAATACCAGTTTTTTCAGTCGTGCATCGCTGGGGACGGCTTCGCGGCGGATCAGTCCCTTTGTTTCCATCAGACGGATGACCTTTGAAACGGTTGAACGGCGTATGCAGAAGTCATTTTCAATATCTTTCTGATAGATATCCCGATCCGAGTGGTAGGACAGATAAGTCAGAATCCAGCCATTGTTCCGTGTGACAGTATCATCCATATGAGACAATGCCGGAGAGTGTTCCATACGGCGTTTCAGCAGATTTGATAAACTATGGAGCTGAAAACCGATATCCGTTGTATGGGGCATATAATTCCTCCTAAAAAAATGTTAGACACCAAACAGTTAGATGTCTAACATATTATATAGAAAACCTGTTTACTTGTCAACAGGTTATTATTTAAACTTTAATGCTTTGATGATATCTGAGGCCGAAGTGGTTTGAACATCAATAGAATGTTCCGGTTCATTGATGTGCTCCAGATAATGGGCGTCCGAATTGCTGATGATTCGGCATTCGTTTAAATAGAGATGGGTTTCAAGAAGTTTATCCAGTTTGTTTAAATCTTTAACTTCTGCACAGGTGAACTGGCTGTCCGGCGGGATAAATCCAAGGTTTGCGATCAGACTGTTGGTTGTTTTGTCTACGTGGGCCGGAATCATAATGCCTCCCCTTTCTTCTGTGAGAGTGTAAACTTCATCAAAGCGGATGGATGTATTACAGAGGAGAAGATTCGGTTCTCTTCCTATAATTTCGTCCATATCATTATACAGAAGCTGTTCGCCGAAGATTTTTTCTTTATTTGGAATTTTCAGCATTTTGTCATAAACATAGCCGTCGAAATCCATGGCTGCATACAAATCGGGAAAGAGACAGACAACATGGACCTCTTCCTCTGTACACAATTCCATGCCGGGCAGGGCAATGACGCCGTATTCTCCGGCCATTTTCATGGCCGGAGCACAGTTACGGCAGGAATTGTGATCAGTTACGGCAATGATATCCAGTCCTTTGACAGCGGCCATACCGGCAATATTGGCGGGAGTCATATCATTGTCTCCGCAGGGAGAAAGACAGGAGTGGATGTGAAGGTCATAGGTAAGACGCATCACGAATTTAATTTTTGATAAATACTCAGTGCTGCATCAAAAATCGGAAGCCCGGTAGAAAACAAGGTGATTCCCTGCATTTCCGCTTTGGCGAGGGTGACATCGTCCACAAAGGTGTCCTCGGCCAGAATGATACAGGCAGCGTCGGTCAGTGAGGCGACGGCCAGAGTATTGATATTTGCCATGACGGTGACCCAGGCACAGCCGGCGGGTGCCTTCCCCATGGCAACGCTTAAAAGGTCGCAGCAAAATGGCACGGTGATGTCCCTGTCAAGGTCATCACCGGCATTTTTTAATTGAAACAGATTTGCGTTGATTAAATCCTGTACAGTCATTGTCATTCATCCTTATCTTCTTTATTAAGGTTCAGCGCAGCATCCAGAAGGGATATATCGGAAAGGAGTGTCTTCAGATATTGTTTAAATATGTAACGATAGTCATTTCCCTTCATTTCGTAGGCGGAAGCGCTGTTGACCAGGGAATTCATACTGCGGGTCAAGGAGTGAATCTGATCCTTTAATATATGAATACAATAGGTTTCATTGGCTTTTCCGCGGACAATATCTTCTGCCAGGGCTTTACAGGTCGGAGCCCCGCAGGCGCCGCAGTCCAGACCAGGGAATTTCTGGCAGAGCCGTTCGACCCGGTTCATCATCATAATACTTTCCTTCATGGAAGTGCCAAGGCGGTATACCGGCAGGTATTCAACATCCTCGGTCCAGTTGATCTCATCTTCTGCCAGATCGGCAGGTGCATGAGTGACAACTTCCGGAAGATGGCGGTTCAGCTTTTTAAGTTTTGCCTGAGCGACGTATGGATTTTCTACGGTAAGGACACCGCCTACACAGCCGCCGTCGCAGGAATTAAGTTCAATAAATGACAGGTTTGAAAATTTTTCATCCTCCAAATCCTCTAGGACACGGATAACGTTGTCGATACCGTCGGCAGCCAGGTAATTGTCAGTGACAATACCAGCAGCCTCGCCGCCGTGACTTCCCCAGCCGACGCCAATCTGACCGGCCCGGGACAAATTCTTTGGTGATTTTTCAGCTTCCACCATAAGCGGAAGGAGTATCGGATAGATATCCTTGATGGCAAGAACACCGTCAATATCACTTTTTGCCGTTCCAAGAGGTTCTTTTGCGTAGGTAACCTTGGAAGGGCACGGAGAGATGAAAATGATGCCGATATCTTCCGGGGCCATACCTGTTTTTTCGGCAGCGTATTTCCGGGCCAGCCGGGCGGCAACTTCAACTGGTGGGTTAATCGGCAGCAGATGGTCAATCAGATTCGGAAAGCGTACACGAATCAGACGGACCACTGAAGGACAGGCCGTACTGATCAGAGGCCATTTTTCAGGGTGTTCGTCGATATATTTCCGGGATACTTCTGAAACGATCTCTGCAGCGGAGGCCACTTCAAAAACATCGTTAAAACCCATGTAGATTAAGGCGGTCAATACGATGTTGATATCATCCAGGTTATTAAATTGGCTGTACAGGGACGGCGCCGGAAGTGCCACGGTATATTTGAAGTTGCTGAGAATATCCGGTCGGTCATAATGGCTGCGTTTGGCATGATGGGCACAGATGCGTACACATTCGCCGCAGTCAATGCAAAACTGGCTTGTAATGACGGCCTTGCCGTTGCGTACACGGATCGCCTGAGTTGGACATCGTTTGATGCAGTTGATGCAGCCGTTGCATAATTCTTCATTTAAATAGACGGAGTGGAAGAACTTATGATTATCCATAAACACACCATCCTTTCTAATAGTTCTCGATATCCGGTTATTCCGGCATATTTACTGTCATGGTCACGGTCGTTCCCTGACCAAGTACGGTCTGGATATCCATAGTATCGGAATTTTTTTTCATATTTGGAAGACCCATACCAGCGCCGAAACCGAGGGAACGAACATTATCCGGGGCTGTGGAATAACCGGCCTGCATGGCTTTATCAATATCTTCGATGCCGGGGCCGACATCTTTTAATTCCATAAAAATGGCATCCGGTGTAATATCGACGGAAATGTCACCGCCGTTGGCATGGATGACCATATTGATCTCACCTTCATACATGGCAATGGCAACTTTTCGAATAATTTCCGGCGGCACACCAAGCTTTTTTAATTTATTTTTCACGTCGCTGCTCGCCTCACCAGCCCGGGTAAAGTCAGTAGGTGATACATGGTATTTTAAAGACATGAGACTATTTTCCATGTTGTCCACCTCCCCGAAGTCCGGCGTCATAAAGAAGTCCGCAGGTTGTAAACATAGGCAGTGACGTGGCAAGCAGACAAATATTCCGCTCAGCAGCCATCTGAATCATGGCGTCATCCGGCTGTTTGTTTCGGACCATGATGACACAGACAATGTCCATCATTTCCGCGGTGCGAAGCACCTGAGGATTACAGAGACCAGTGATAAGGACTGCCTGATCATCCACATGGGCAAGAACATCGCTCATCATATCTGAGCCGCAGGCAGTAAAAACTTCACGGTCAAGCATGTCATCTCCGCCCAACACACGGGCGTTTAATAATTCTTTTATGGATTGAACTGTCATATTGCTCCTCCTGATTTTATGGATTGTACCAATTAGTACAATTATACCATGAAATTGGAAAAATTGTATATTGTTTTCGCGCATATATATAGAAATTTTACAAAAATAGTGGTATAATTAGTTACTAGATTTTAATTAAGGGGTGATTATTTTGGGAAGTAAGAAACAGAGTGTTCCGTTTACTGGAACAGCAGAGCAGAAAGAGGCATTGCTTTCTGCAATTCATGAGCTCCAGGGAGAAAAGGGCTCTCTGATGCCGATCATGCAGAAGGCCCAGGAAATCTACGGATATTTGCCGATTGAGGTACAGACGATGATTTCCGACGAGCTTCATGTGCCTCTGGAAAAGATTTATGGTGTGGCAACCTTTTATTCACAGTTTGCATTAAATCCAAAGGGGCGTTATCAGATTTCTGTCTGTCTTGGAACCGCCTGCTATGTTAAGGGGTCCGGAGATATTTATAATAAACTTATGGATTTACTGGGGATTGTCGGCGGTGAATGTACGCCGGATGGAAAGTTTTCTCTGGATGCCTGCCGTTGTGTCGGAGCCTGTGGTCTGGCACCGGTCATGATGATCAACGACGAGGTATACGGACGTCTGTCTGTAGATGATGTTGAAGCCATCCTGGCGAAATATGACTAAGTTATGATGACGGAGATTTCCTTAAATATTCTTGATGTAGCAGAAAATTCCACCCGGGCCGGGGCCTCTCTTGTGGAGATCAGTGTTCTGGTAGATAATCTGACGGACCGGCTGACGATCATCATTAAGGATGATGGCTGCGGTATGACGAAGGAGCAGCTTGCTCAGGTGGAGGATCCTTTTTTTACGACGCGGACAACACGAAAAGTGGGACTCGGAGTTCCTTTCTTTAAGATGGCGGCGCTCAGTGCGGACGGGGATTTTCAGATTGACTCGAAGGTCGGTGAAGGCACCCTTGTTCGGGCAGAGTTTCGATTGAGCCATATTGACCGGATGCCTCTGGGAGATATCAGCGGGACAATCTACACACTGATTCATTTTCATCCGGAGGTAGAATTTTGTTATACCTATCGGTACGATGACAGGGAATTTATTTTGGATACGCGGCAAATGAAAGAGATTCTCGGCGGCATTCCTCTGGATACGCCAGAGGTGGCTGAGTACATACGGGAATATTTAACGGAGAATAAAATGGACGTGGATGGCGGGGCCATCATTTGAATAGGAGGTAGCTATTATTATGAAATCGCTTGAAGAATTAAAAGCTATTCGTGAGAAGATGCAGGGAAAAGTCGGCATGCGTTCCGAGGATTCGGGACAGACGCGTGTCATTGTCGGTATGGCGACCTGCGGTATTGCCAGCGGCGCAAGACCGGTACTTAATGTATTATCCGATGAAGTTCAGAAACGGGGCATGAGCAACGTGGTTGTAACTCAGACCGGATGTATCGGATTGTGTCAGTATGAGCCGATTGTTGAGGTGCTGGAACCGGGTAAAGAAAAAGTAACCTATGTGAAGATGAACGTGGATAAAGCTATGGAAATGCTGGAGCAGCATTTGGTCCGCGGTCATGTATTGGGAAAATATACATTAAACGAAACAAGATTATAGTCAGGAGGTAGCGTTCTATGTATCGTGCGCATGTTCTGGTATGCGGTGGCACAGGATGTACGTCCTCCGGCAGCCAGAGAATTTTAGAGAGATTAAAACGAGAACTTGATAAACAGGGATTGACAAAAGAAGTATCCGTTGTTCAGACCGGATGTCATGGTCTGTGTGCCCTTGGTCCGATCATGGTTGTTTATCCGGAAGCCATTTTCTATTCGATGGTAAAAGAGGAAGATATTCCGGAGATCGTTGAAGAGCACCTGCTCAAAGGTCGTGTCGTTAAACGTCTTGTTTATGATGAGACATTGACGGATGATGGTGTAAAATCTCTTGCAGAAACAGATTTTTATAAGAAACAGCACCGGATTGCCCTGCGTAACTGTGGTGTGATCAATCCGGAAAATATTGATGAATATATCGGAACTAATGGTTATGAAGCCCTTGGTCGGGTACTTACCGAGATGACACCGGATGAAGTTATTCAGGTCATTCTGGACAGTGGTCTTCGCGGCCGCGGCGGCGCCGGTTTCCCGACGGGTCTGAAATGGAAATTTGCCTCCTCCAACCGGGGCGAGGTTCAGAAATATGTCTGTTGTAACGCCGACGAAGGTGATCCGGGCGCTTTCATGGACCGTTCTGTTCTGGAAGGTGACCCACACGTTGTTCTGGAGGCCATGGCCATTGCCGGTTATGCGATCGGAGCAGATCAGGGTTATATCTATGTCCGTGCTGAGTATCCGATTGCTGTAAAACGTCTGGAAATTGCCATTAATCAGGCCAGAGAATATGGTCTGCTTGGTAAAGATATTTTTGGAACAGGATTTAATTTTGATATTGATTTACGTTTGGGCGCAGGCGCTTTCGTCTGTGGTGAAGAGACTGCTCTTATGGTTTCCATCGAAGGTAATCGTGGTGAGCCGAGACCGAGACCGCCGTTCCCGGCTGTTAAAGGTTTATTTGCCAGCCCGACGATTTTAAATAATGTAGAAACTTATGCGAATATTCCTCAGATTATTTTGAATGGTGCCGAATGGTTTGCGTCCATGGGTACGGAAAAATCCAAAGGAACGAAAGTATTTGCCCTTGGCGGTAAGATTAATAATACCGGTCTTGTGGAAATTCCTATGGGAACGACGCTGCGTACCGTTGTTGAGGAAATCGGCGGCGGCATTCCAAATGGTAAGAAGTTTAAGGCGGCTCAGACCGGCGGTCCATCCGGCGGATGCATTCCGGCAGAGCATTTTGATATTCCAATCGACTATGACAATCTGATCGAAATCGGTTCCATGATGGGTTCCGGCGGTCTGATCGTCATGGATGAGGATAACTGTATGGTAGATATTGCCAAATTCTTCCTGGAATTTACAGTGGATGAGTCCTGCGGAAAATGTACGCCGTGCCGTGTCGGTACAAAACGTATGTATGAGATCCTGGATAAGATTACAAAAGGCCAGGGAACATTGGAAGATTTGGATCGTCTGGAAGAACTGGCTTATTATATTAAGGATAATTCCCTCTGTGGTCTTGGTCAGACTGCACCGAACCCGGTATTGTCCACCCTGCGTTACTTCAGAGATGAGTATGTGGCCCACGTTGTAGATAAGCACTGTCCGGCCGGCGTCTGTAAGGCGCTCCTGTCCTATCATATTGATGCGGACAAATGCCGTGGCTGTACACTCTGTGCCAGAACCTGTCCGGCCGGAGCTATCGAAGGCAAGGTTAAGGAACCGCATATGATTCATCAGGATAAATGTATCAAGTGTGGCGCTTGTATGGAAAAATGCCGTTTTGGCGCAATTTATAAAGAGTAATGGAGGGCAGAAAAATGGGCGATATTACAATTAAAATCAATGGTATGGATGTAACCGCTCCGGCTGGCTCCACGATTCTTGAGGCGGCCAGACTGGCGCATATTGAAATTCCAACCTTATGTTATTTAAAAGAGATTAATGAAATCGGTGCCTGCCGTATGTGCGTTGTTGAGGTGAAGGGGGCAAGAACATTGGTGACTGCCTGTGTTTACCCGATCAACGAGGGTATGGAAGTATGGACCAACACACCAAAAGTTTTAGAATCCCGGAAAAAGACACTTCAATTGCTTCTTTCCAATCACAGGAAAGAATGTCTTTCCTGTGTCCGCAGCGGAAACTGCGAATTACAGCAGCTCTGCCGGGATTTGGGTGTGACCGATGAACATAAATATGATGGTGAGATGCTTGCGAGTGAAATCGATACTTCCGCCGCACATATGATTCGTGATAACAGTAAATGTATTCTCTGCCGCCGTTGTGTGGCTGTCTGTGAAAAAGTTCAGGGCATCGGTGTTATCGGAGCGAATGAGCGTGGTTTCAAAACTTATATTGGTTCCGCTTTTGATATGGGTCTTGGGGAGACAAGCTGTGTATCCTGCGGACAGTGTATTGCTGTCTGTCCAACGGGCGCATTGAGAGAAAAAGATTATATAGATGAGGTCCTTGAAGCTGTGGCTGATCCGGAAAAATATGTTTGTGTTCAGACGGCTCCGTCGGTACGTGCCGCCCTCGGCGAAGAATTTGGTTATCCAATGGGCACCGATGTGGAAGGCAAGATGGCAGCAGCCCTTCGGAGAATTGGTTTTGATAAAGTCTTTGATACGGATTTCAGTGCGGACCTGACCATTATGGAAGAGGCCCACGAATTCCTTGACCGGGTACAGAACGGCGGTGTTCTTCCGATGATCACATCCTGCTCACCGGGGTGGATTAAATACTGCGAGCATTACTTCCCGGATATGACAGAAAATCTGTCCTCCTGTAAGTCCCCGCAGCAGATGTTCGGTGCTGTGTTAAAGACCTATTATGCGGAAAAGATGGGCATCGATCCGAAGAAGATCGTCAGTGTCAGCATTATGCCGTGTACAGCTAAGAAATTTGAAATCGGCCGTCCGGACCAGAGTGCAGCGGGTGTACCAGATGTGGACTATGCCATGACGACTCGTGAGCTGGCCCGTATGATCAAACGCCTCGGCATCCGGTTTAATGAGCTTCCGGATGAAGGATTTGATGATCCGTTGGGAGAATCTACAGGTGCGGCTGTTATCTTTGGTGCGACTGGCGGTGTTATGGAAGCAGCCCTTCGTACTGCAGTAGAAACTCTGACTGGCGAAGAACTTCCGAATCCGGATTTTGTCGATGTCCGCGGAACAAAGGGAATCAAGGAAGCCACTTACAATGTGGCCGGTATGGATGTGAAAGTTGCCGTAGCTTCCGGTCTCGGCAATGCAAGACAGCTTCTTGAAAAAGTAAAAGCCGGCGAAGCAGATTATCATTTTATTGAGATCATGGGCTGTCCTGGCGGCTGCGTCAATGGCGGCGGTCAGCCTCAGGTATCCGGAACCGTCCGCAATACTGTGGATGTTCAGGGAATCCGTGCGAAAGTGCTGTATGACAATGATGCTGCAAAGACAATACGTAAATCTCATGAAAATCCTTCTATCAAGAAGGTCTACGAAGAGTATTTTGGAGAACCGGGAAGCCATAAGGCTCATGAAGTCCTCCATACAACTTATGTAAAACGGAGTGTTAATGGAAACTAAGTAATTTATAACAAAAATGCAGGAAGAGCAATAAGCTCTTCCTGTTTTGCTTTAAGATATTTTATCGTTTTTAAATACGCAGGAGGAAATTTCCTGGGGAAGATTTATAGTACGGTAACGTTCCAGCACGGTCCGCAGATTTTCAATGCCAGGGGAGGAAACCTTGCTGCCGGCAGGACAGCAGAAATGGTCAGCGCCGCCAGAGTTGTTTTTCAGATAAACTAATTTAAAATGACGGTTCCATTCCCCGGTTTCGTAATGGAAGATTTTTACTGTCTTGTGAATACATTCGTGTTTTACCAATCGTTCAGATATAACGGCGAGGGCGTTATTATAAATGACAGCATTCATAATTGTGCGGGGGCAGTTGGCCTCCCAGGAGGTTTTTATATGGATGTTATGCGTGGATAGATATTGTTCGAATAATTTCCGGGTTCCGCTGCCTTTTTCACGTATGGCAAACTTCTGTCCTTCCAGCTCCGAAGCGTAGACAACCTCTTTTTCATAAAAGTCATGATTTTTTCCGCACACAAGAACGAGGGAGTCTTCTACAATCGGTATACTGGCTAATTCAGGAGATTCGATGATTCCCTCCACGATGGCGACGTCCAGTTCATGCCGGAGTAATTTCTGCTCAATTTCCGCGGTGTTGCTGACGAAGGAATAGATATCCATCTTAGGATATTCTTTTTCCAGGTCAGAAATAACCTTTGCCATAAGACAGGTTCCTACGGTCAGAGAGGACCCGATGCGCAGATGGATGCGCTCCTGGAAACTTTGCATGGAAAGCTCCAGACTGTCAAAGTTACCCACAGTCATGCGGGCCAGATTCAGTAATTGGCGGCCTTCCTCCGTAATAAAAAGCTTCTTGTGTGAACGTTCAAATAATTGTATCTGATAGTGATTTTCCAAATCCCGGATTGCCTGGCTGACAGTCGGCTGTGATAAATAAAGGCGATTGGCTGCGGTACTCATGGAGCCGGTTTCTGCCACTGTAATAAATATTTTCAAATGTCGAATAGTCATATGTATTCCCCCTGAAAGATTCTGTATATATAGATTTTTTCAATATTATAAATTATATTTTACGATTTTTATTTATGGATAACAAGTATTATAATAAAAAAAACGGTTTATTTCGGGATAATGAAAGGAGAAACGGGGATTATGAAGTATGTAATTATTGGCGGTGTGGCCGCGGGTACAAAAGCGGCAGCTAAGTTAAAACGCTGTGACCGTAATGCCATTGTGAAAGTCTATACCAAGAGCGAAGACATTTCTTATGCCGGATGCGGACTTCCTTATTACATAGGCGGAGATATTCCGTCGCGAGAAAGTCTGATTGTGAACACGCCGGAAAAATATTCCGGACTGACTGGGGCTGAAGTTTTCACAGCATGGGAGGCAACTGAGATTGACAGTTGTGCAAAGACGGTCTGTCTGAAAAAAAATTCAGGAGAGATATTGACGGAAAGCTATGACAAATTAATTATTGCTACGGGGGCAATGCCGTTTGTTCCTCCGGTAGACGGCGTACAGCTTCAAGGGGTATTTTGCGTGCGTACACCGGATGATGCGGTCTCGGCCCGTGCTTACATAGAGGCGAAAAAATGCCGTAAGGCTGTTGTCTGCGGCGCCGGATTTATTGGCCTGGAAGTGGCAGAAAATCTGATGGCGCAGGGGCTTGAAGTGACTGTAATTGATGCGGCACCTCAGATTATGCCAAATGCTTTTGATGAAGAAATGGCAGATTATGCCAAGAAGCAACTCAAAGCTGCAGGCATGCGTGTGTTGACATCGACCAGTCTGGAAGGTATTGAAGGAGCGGATAAAGCAGAAAAAGTCATCACAGATAATGGCACATTGGCAGCGGATATTGTAATTTTGGCTATAGGTGTTCGTCCGGCAACAGAATTTCTATCCGATTCAGGGCTTGAAATGGTCAGAGGAACCATTCTGGTGGATGAACACATGAAGACAAATTTGCCGGATGTCTATGCTGTTGGTGACTGTGCTATGGTCAAAAATGCTTTGACCGGCCGGAATCAATGGTCAGCCATGGGGTCAACGGCCAATCTGGCGGCCCGTGCCATGGCAAAATCTCTGAATGGCATCGGGAACGGTTACGGCGGATGCCTTGGCACAGGTGTGGTACGTCTGCTTCCGACTTTAAATGGCGGCCGTACTGGTCTTACGGAAGCTCAGGCGAAAGCGGAAGGATATGAGACAACCTCCATTATCTGTGTAGTTGATGATAAGGCCCATTATTATCCGGGTGCATCTGCATTTACCGTTAAATTGATTGCTGAAACAGCTACCAGAAAGCTGCTGGGCCTTCAGGTGCTTGGTGCAGGTGCGGTTGATAAGATGGCGGATATTGCCGTGGTAGGCATTTCCCAGGGAATGAAGCTGAATGATTTTGATACCCTTGATTTTGCTTATGCGCCTCCGTTTTCAACGGCGATTCATCCGTTCGTTACCGCATGTTATGTTCTGGAAAATAAAATGGATGGGCTCCTTAATTCTATGAGTCCGGCGGAATATGCTGCAGGTGCGGCGAAAGAATACACGGTATTGGATGTACAGCCGGCTCCGGCCCTTCCGAACGCCCGTTGGATTAATCTTTCTGAGGTTGACGGGCCGATTGATGGATTGGCGAAGGATGCAAAACTTTTGCTTGTATGTGCGAAAGGAAAGAGAGGTTACTTCCTGCAGAATCGCCTGAAAGCTTATGGTTATACGAATACAAAGGTACTGGAAGGCGGCGCTTTCTTTAATGATGTGAAAGTACCTCGTAACGGACAGAAGCTTTCGGCAGACGAGATTAAACGTGTCAAAGGTCTGGGATGTCTGCAGGATAAGAGATATGATGATGTATTTAATGTGCGCGTGATTACCCGGAACGGAAAACTGACTTCCGAAGAACAGATCAAAGTGGCTGAGGCTGCTGAAAAATTCGGTTCCGGCGAAGTGACTATGACGACCCGTTTGACTTTGGAAATCCAGGGTGTATCATATGACAATCTGGAATCGTTATTTGCATTCCTGGCGGAAGCCGGACTGGAGACCGGCGGCACCGGTTCCAAAGTGCGTCCGGTGGTATCCTGTAAAGGAACTACCTGTCAGTATGGCTTAATCGATACCTTCGATCTTTCTGAGAAGCTGCATCATTTGTATTATGTTGGTTATCATGGAGTATCTTTACCTCATAAATTTAAAATCGCCGTGGGCGGCTGTCCGAATAACTGTGTAAAACCGAATTTAAATGACCTTGGTATTATCGGTCAGAGACTGCCGGAGATTGACCTGGCAAAATGTAAGGGCTGTAAAGTATGCCAGGTTCAGAATAATTGTCCGATTAAAGTAGCGCAAATGGTTGACGGAAAGATTCAGATTCATTTGGACGAGTGTAATCACTGCGGACGCTGTATAGGCAAATGTCCATTCGGCGCTGTCAACGAATCTCTGACCGGCTATAAAGTATATATCGGCGGACGTTGGGGCAAAAAGGTGGCCGAGGGACGTGCATTGGATAGAATTTTTACTTCCGAAGAAGAGGTCATTGATGTGGTAGAGCGTGCCATCCTGTTCTTCCGTGATGAAGGAATTTCCGGAGAACGTTTTGCAGATACAATTGCAAGATTAGGGTTTGATTATGTGCAGGATAAGCTGCTGAACAGTAAGATTGATAAGAAACAGATTCTTGAAAAAACCGTTGTTGGCGGTGCAACCTGTTAACTTTTGAAATTACAATTCAGGACGGATTTTTACAATTCGTGCCACTTTTAGAGAAAAATATTTTGCTGAACCAGCCGTTCTGCTCTTTGCCAGGGAGCAGGGCGGCTGGTTCTTTTATAAAACGATGACAAGAATTTTATAGTTGTACAAGAATATAAAAAGAACACGGAATGGAAGGTGAAAAGTTTACTAAAGAATGATATAATACAATAGAAAAATATTTCAGGGGTGAAAGCAACTATACACGAATGGGTATAGAATGTTGCACGTAGGGGAGAGCGTTTATGAAGATTATTGATTTTAAGAATGCAAGCTGTAAGCATTGCTACAAATGTGTGCGTTCCTGTTCAGTGAAGGCAATTCGGGTGAAAAATGCCCAGGCGCAGATTATGAAGGAATACTGTATTTTGTGCGGCAAATGTCTGGAAGTCTGTCCGCAGAATGCCAAGACCTTTGTCAGTGATCTGGACCGGGTAAAATATTATATTCGTTCCGGCGAAAAGGTTGTCGTGTCCATTGCTCCGTCTTATCTGGGAATTATGGATTATGATACGCCGGGACAGGTCGTGGCTGGTCTGTTGAAACTTGGGTTTACGGCCGTCCGGGAGACAGCGGAGGGCGCTGCTCTGGTAACGGAGGAATATGCAAAGATTCTTTCAGAGGGACAGATGACAAATATGATCACAACCTGCTGCCCGAGTGTGAATGATCTGGTCGAGAAATATTATCCGTCGCTGGTGAAGTTTCTTGCTCCGGTAGTGTCGCCGATGGTGGCCCATGGACGGCTTATAAAGAAGCTTTATGGTGAAGATACGAAGGTCGTTTTCTTAGGCCCGTGTGTGGCAAAGAAGGAAGAGGCAGAAGAAGATGAGCGAACGGAAGGCGCTATCGATGCGGTCATTCATTTTGGAGAATTAAAAGAGTGGATGCAGTCGGAAAATATTGTACTCAGTGAATGCGAAAATCGTCCGATGGCCAATCCGGACCCGAAGATCAATCGGCTGTATCCGGTGAGCCGGGGCGTTATTCAATCGGTCATGCTGTCAAGACCTGAATCCGGCCAGCCGGAAACCCGGACGGGACCGGACGCTCAGACAGGGCCAGACGCTCAGTTGTCCGGCTACAGACATATGTTTGTCGACGGTATTGAAAACTGCCGGGAGCTTTTGGAAGCCATGGAAGCCGGAGAGATTCAGAATTGTTTTATAGAGATGAATATGTGTGAAGGCGGATGTATCAAGGGACCGGCGACGACGAAGATGGAATTCTCCAGATATCGGGCCCGTTTTAATATCGAAGATCAGGTAGAATATGCGCCGGCTGAAACTTTGGAAGCGCCGGTAGATGTGGTCATGGCTAAGAAATTCTATTCAAGAAAAGAAAATGACCATATGCCGACGGAAGAGGAGATTCAGGAAATTCTGAAGGCTACCGGAAAGTATAACAAAGACCAGGAATTAAACTGCGGTGCCTGTGGTTATACAAGCTGCCGGGAGAAGGCCATTGCCGTATTCCAGGGCAAAGCGGAACTGGATATGTGTCTTCCGCATACATATGAACAGGCCCAGTCCATGTCTAATCTGGTTCTTGAGGCCACACCGAATATGATTTTGATTATCCGTCACGATTTGCGTATCAGTGAGTTTAACGTGAAGGCAGAAAAGGTATTTAAGGTTTCCAGGCAGGAAGCGCTGGAGCGTTACATTTATGAATTTATGGATGCGTCTTTGTTTGAGGATATTTTAAAGACCCACCAGTCTATCCACCGAAGAAAAATGGAGTTGGAACCGTATGGAATGACGGTGCTGACCAGTGTGATTTATATGGAAAATCAGGATTCACTGCTGACGATCATTCAGGATATCACGGCGGAAGAAAAGGAACTGGAGCATCAGTATCAGTTGAAGATGAAAACCGTGGAAGCGGCCCAGATGGTCATTGATAAGCAGATGATGGTGGCTCAGGAGATTGCCGGATTGCTTGGAGAAACGACGGCGGAAACTAAGGCCACTTTGAACCAGTTGAAGCGTTCCATGTTAGAGGATGACGGCAGATAGGCGGAAGGTTGGTGTGAAATGAATGTCAGTATCGATGTGTCATGGAAAAGTTTGAATAAACATGACGAGGAATTATGCGGAGATAAGGTGGAAATCTTAAAGACGGAGGACTCGGATATCGTTATTTTGGCCGATGGCATGGGAAGCGGTGTGAAGGCAAATATTCTGGCAACACTGGCATCAAAGATTCTGGGAACCATGTTTTTAAAGGGTGAACCGATTGAGGAAGCAGTAGAAACGCTGGCCAGTACTTTGCCAGTCTGTAAAGTGCGGGGAGTATCTTATTCGACTTTCAGTATTTTACAGATTTTCCACAGCGGTGATGCGTATCTTGTCGAATTTGACAATCCGGGTTGTATATTTGTTCGGAATAAACGGTTGATGACCATACCGGATAATTTTCGGGAGATCAGCGGAAGAAAAATCCGGGAGTATCGTTTTCAGGTTCAGCCGGATGACTGTTTTGTACTTATGAGCGATGGTACGATTTACGCCGGTGTGGGCGAACTGCTGAATTTTGGATGGACCTGGGAAAGTATGGCCGAATACACCTTAAAATGTGTGAAGGAAACTAAGTCGGCAGCGAGAATTGCTTCCATGCTCAGTCAGGCCTGTGATGATTTATACCAGCAACGGCCTGGAGATGATACGACGGTGGCTGTGACCAGAATTATTGAACGTCATATTGTCAATATTTTTACCGGACCTCCGGAAAAGAAAGAGGACGATGTCCGGCTGATGAAAGATTTTATGGCCGCCGACGGCAAGAAGATTGTCTGTGGCGGTACAAGCAGCCAGATTGCGGCCCGGTATCTGAACCGGGAAATGACGAACAATAATGATGGCACGAAGGATGTGCCGCCGACGGCCAATATCCGTGGTTTGGATTTGGTTACGGAGGGTGTTCTGACCATGAGCCATACATTTAAATTGCTGCGTCAGTTTGATGAGGGAGATATTGACGCCGACTTTTTTGAGGCTCTGGACGCAGAGAACGGCGGCGCCCATCTGGCACGTATTTTATTGGAAGAATGTACTGAACTGAATCTTTTTGTGGGTAAGGCCAACAATCAGGCAAATTATGAAAATAATCAGTTATTTGACATCAGTGTACGCAAAAATCTGGTTGTCCAGTTGAAGGATGCGATGGAGCATTTGGGCAAACAGGTAAATATTACATATTATTAAGGAGGCAATCATGTTTTGTATCAAATGCGGAGCCGAATGTGAAGATTTTGAGGAAGGCGGAATCCTCCGGCAGAAATGCCCGCACTGCGGCTATATTCATTATAAAAATCCTTATCCATGTGTGGCCGTGCTGGTAATTAATGACCAGGGACAGGTATTACTCGGAAAGCGCGGTGAGAAATCCATCTATCCGGGGAAGTGGTGTCTCCCTTGCGGATACATAGAATATGATGAGACATATTTTGAAGCAGCGATACGGGAAACCAAAGAAGAAACAGGCATTACAAGCCCGCCGGACGGTATTATCAACGTCGTTTCAAATATGTTTGATAATGGCGTTCATTCTCTGGTTGTAGTGATGATTTCCTATTATCATGGGAGTGAGCCTCTGAAGCCAGGCGACGATATTATCGATGCCGGATGGTTTGATGTAGACGACCTGCCGCCGCTGGCATTTTCGGCAGATGTGTTCAGCATTGGCAAATATGAAAAGATGCTGGCGGAGGGTGGAATTACCGCCTTGACCCTGGAAGGAAATTCAGTGTACGGTCATTGAAGTGCCGATGGGGAATATTAGTAAAAGCTAAAGAAGGAGACAGACATGCAAGGTTACAGTCCGAAAGAATTACTTGAATTTATTGAAAAAAGTCCGACCTGTTTTCAGGTGGTAGCTACACTGGAAAATATACTGCGTGAGAAAGGGTTTGAGAAGCTTCAGGAAAGCAGCCGGTGGAAATTAACGGCCGGTGGGAAATATTATGTGACCCGTAATGGTTCTTCCATCATTGCTTTTTGTGTACCGGAAATCATCAATGGCTTTCATATTATGGCCAGTCACAGTGATTCACCGACATTTAAGGTGAAAGAACTTCCGGAGATCGGTGTGGAAAAGAAATATACGAAACTCAATGTGGAAGGTTATGGCGGAATGCTCATGTCTACCTGGTTTGACCGTCCCTTATCGGTAGCGGGAAGGTTACTGGTTCGGGATAAAGAGCGCATCATTTCCATGCTGGTCAATGTGGACCGGGATTTACTTGTCATTCCAAGCTTGGCGATTCATATGAATCGGGGAGTGAATGACGGGTATAAATTTAATGTTCAGAAGGATTTGCTGCCGTTATATGGTGATGGGGAGGCCTCGGGAACATTTATGGAGAGAATTGCAGAATCGGCGGGGGTGGATGTTCGGGATATCATGGGGCATGATCTGTTCCTTTATCCGAGAGTTCATGGCAGCCTGTGGGGCGATGATGAATGTTATATTTCATCGGCGCGGCTGGATGACCTTCAATGCGTTTTTGCTTCCGTGAAAGGTCTTACGCTGGCAGAGAATTTTCAGCAGGTGGCAATGATGGCGGTTTTGGATAATGAAGAGGTCGGAAGTACGACAAAGCAGGGCGCGGCTTCGGATTTCTTAAAAGAAACGATTTTCAGGATTTGTCGTGAAAGCGGCCTGGATGAAGTTGAACGAAGTCGGATCATGGCGTCAAGTTTTATGGTGTCCGCGGATAATGCTCAGGCGGCCCATCCGAATCATATGGAAAAATCCGATGCGGTGAATCGGCCGTTTATGAATGAAGGCATTGTTATTAAATATAATGCAAATCAGAGGTATACTTCCGACGGCGTATCATCGGCAATATTTAAAATGATATGTGAGAAAGCGGGTGTACCTTACCAGGTGTACGTCAATCGTTCCGATATTGCCGGAGGTTCTACGCTGGGAAATATTGCAGGCACACAGGTTTCAATGAATACGGTGGATATCGGACTGGCCCAGTTGGCAATGCATTCGGCCTATGAAACAGCCGGGGCAAAGGATACCGAATATCTGATAAGGGCAGCCAGACAATTTTTTGAAAGCGATATTGGGTGTGCCGAAGATGGAATTTTTACAATTCGGTAGATAAAAGAAAAGGGAAGATGTTATGTATCTTGGCGATTTTTTGAAAAAGGTATTTAAAAAGGGCAACACGACGATTTTAATATACTTTTTTATTAACATGTTGATTGTTGTTGGTATTATTGCCCTTTGTTTTGTAAATGTGAATATCGGTATTGGTATTGCTGTGGGTATCGGGCTTTATGCGGTTTCTGTGTTTATCTCGCTTTCACCTTTTGGAGAGTGGATGCGGCGGCGTCAGCTGCATTGTATCTCATTGAAAAAAAATCCGCAGCTGGAGTCTGCGGTCATGCCTTTAATCAGCGAGGTATACAGCCGGGCCAAAAAAGAAAATTCGGAACTTGCGGATGATATTAAATTTTATTATTTGGAAGATGACAGCGTTAATGCCTTCGCGGCCGGAAGAAAAACAATTTGTATACATACGGGAACACTTCAGCGTCATGACGATGAAACAATTAAAGCGGTTCTGGCACACGAGTTCGGTCATATTGCTCATCATGACACGGATTTACTGTTGTTTGTAAATGTCGGCAACCTGATCATTAATATGTTTTTTGTATTGTGCAGTATCGGTGTCGGCGTGATGCACTTAATCGGCAGTATCTTTGCCATTTTTACAGCGGATGACGACGGCGGATTGGCTTATTTCTTTATTCAGTTGTCCTCCTGGTTCAGTCAGCTCGCCCTGGGTGTAGCCCAGCTCGTCTGGGTACGGTTCGGTCAGATCATGCTTGCAAAAGCCAGCAGAAATCAGGAATTTGAGGCAGATATTTTTGCCGCAAAACTGGGATATGGTATTCCGCTGTGTGAACTGTTCGATACGTGGGGAAACGATACGCCGAAGGATTTATTTGAAGGAATGTTCAGGGACCACCCGTCATCTCCGGAGCGTATTGAAAATCTCCAGAACTTCGGTGTGCCATTTACAGGTATGTCACCGGAAAGACGGCAGGCGTTGATTGAAGAATACAAACTCAGCAAGAAAAAACAGAAAAAAGGCTGCATGATTGGCTGCGGCGTTGTTGTCATCCTTGTTTTGGCTGCTGTCATTTTCGGTATCATTGGAACAGTGATGCAATCCGGAGGAAGTAAGAAAAAACAGCGTCCACAGGAAATTCAGACAGAATCGACGGAAACCGGCTCAGGAAAGTTGGAGACCATGGAGAACGAAACGGTTCTGACGGAAACGATTGGGGATGAGACTGTCCAGGAAACAGAAAAGGTATCGGAAAGCGTGGATTTGTCATCGGTTCAGGCGGTAAGAAAAGACGCGGCGAATGTGGATCTTTCATCTGCTGTCCAGTTTAATTTTGTGGATGCTTATGCCAGCTCGGTTGTGGCTCAGGAGGGATATGATAATTCGGCCATGGTGGCTGTGGATGGCCTTCTGGAAACTTCCTGGCAGGAAGGCGTTGACGGAAACGGGGAAGGACAGTATCTTGAAGTTTATCTGGATGGTGAACATGCCATTAAATATCTGATTTTGAATCTTGGTAATTGGCGCAGTTCGGATTGGTTTTATGACAATAACCGTCCAAAGAGCCTGACAATCCAGGTGGGAGAGTACACAACGACCCAGGAATTCCCGGATGGCCAGATTGAGCAATGTATCGAATTTTCCCAGCCGGTACCGGCTTCAAAAATACGCCTGACAATTAACAGCATCTATGAGGGCCGGGATTGGCAGGATACTTGTATAGCGGAAGTGAGAGCATATGGCGAATAAAAAAATAATGATGGGTTTAAGCTTATGCACGGTCTTATGTTTGACGGGATGTCGGACAAAGAACGTGTCGGCTGAATCCCGGTCAGAGAGCAATATTGTTATCGTTGAAACTGCAGCCGTGTCAGACAAAATGTCTGCTGTGGATGCAGAGGCGGCAATTGCGGCGGTCGAGACCTCTGATGGAAGAGAAAGAAAAATGGCGGCCGGACCGAAAATAGAGAATTTGGATGAATTAGCAGCGGGAACGGTCATTCCTCAGGAAGATATTGAAGGCGGAGAATTGGATGATTATTTCGTAAGCTATCCCATTGACGATGCCTTATTCGACAGAATTTATGGTCTGTCTTATAAAGAGGACTGCACGATTCCGTTAGAAGAACTCAGATATTTAAAGGTACTTCATTATGGCTACGACCAGCAGATTTATGTGGGTGAGCTTATGGTCAATGCAGGTCTGGCGGAGGATTTCCTGGAAATATTCAAGGTTCTTTATGAGAATCAGTATGAAATCGAGAAGATGCTTCTTGTAGATGATTTTGGGGCAGATGATAATTGGTCCATTGAAAATAACAATACCTCTGCTTTTAATTATAGAGTATCCACGTTGGATGGTGTGACGCTGTCAAATCACGCTTATGGCTGTGCCATTGACATCAATCCGCTGCAAAATCCCTATGTTACTTATTATGATTGGGGAATGGATACTTATTTTGATGTGTCAGTGCCTTACATGGACAGAGAAGATATGTCTCTGGAACATATGATAGATCATGAGGATTTGTGTTATCAATTGTTCATCGACCATGGTTTTACATGGGGCGGCGATTGGGAGAATCCCAAAGACTATCAACACTTTGAAAAAAGATAAAAAAGAAAGTGCCTGGGCTTGTCGAAAAGCCCGGGCCTTTTTGCCGAATCCTGGCGTACGATTATTAAAATAGAAATTGAATTGTAATTTCACTTAGAGTATAATAATAATTAACTTAAAGGAAGAGAGGAGGGAAGATAAAACGCAGGATAGAGAAATATTACAGACAATATTGACGATAGTATTGGATGTCCAATCGGATGTCAAAGAACTTCAGGAAGAGATGAAAGAAGTGAAGGCCGATATCCAGGAGATGAAAGCCGATATCAGGGAGCTTCAGGAAGAAATGAAAGAAGTGAAAGCCGATATCCAGGAGATGAAAGCTGATATTAGAGAACTTCAGGAAGAGATGAAAGAAGTGAAAGCCGACATTCAGGAGATGAAAGCCGATATCAGGGAGCTTCAGGAAGAAATGAAAGAAGTGAAGGCCGATATCCAGGAGATGAAAGCTGATATTAGGGAACTTCAGGAAGAGATGAAAGAAGTGAAAGCCGACATCCAGGAGATGAAAGCTGATATCAGGGAGCTTCAGGAAGAGATGAAAGAAGTGAAAGCCAATATCAGGGAGCTTCAGGAAGAGATGAAAGAAGTCAAGGCGGATATCAAAGAGCTTCAGAAAGAGATGAAAGAAGTGAAAGCCGATATCAGGGACCTTCAGGGGGAGATGGAAAAAGTGAAAGCCGATATCAAGGAAATGAAAGAAGATATCAGAGAACTTCAAGCAGATATGAAGGAAGTCAAAGCGGATATCTGTGTTATGAAAAAGGACATCCAGGATACAAAAGATGATGTGCAGGAGTTGAAAGAGGAAGTAGGGGAACTGAAAAGTTCAGTTAAGTCGATAGAATCGACATTGGAAAACGAGATAGCACATGGGATAAAAATCATTGCAGAAGCTCATTTTGACTTACATAGGAAACTGCACGAGGCATTGAAAATTACAAATGAAGAAGAATTAATCGCACTTCGGGTGACAAATCTTGAAAAAGAAATGCGGCAAGTGAAAGAACAGATAGATAAAATTGCATAATAAAGCAAAAAAATCGTTACGAACAGGAAAGCTCTATGCTGGAGCTTTCGTCCGTAACGATTTTTGTTATTCATTACAGTTATGCAAAGAATTTCTGCCAGTATCCCATAATAAGGATAAAAAGAATAATAAGAGGAAGAATGTAGCTGACGTAGAACCGGGACCATTGAGGAAATTTCGGACCCTTTCCGGCATCGGCTTCATTGATAAAGTTTTTCCAGCCCCAACCCCTATTGCTTGTACAAAAGAGCAGGTACAAAAGGCTTCCGATCGGCAGCAGGTTATTGGAGACGATAAAATCTTCTAAATCCTGAATCGTGCTTCCTGCACCGAGAGGTGCAATTCCACTGAGGACATTGAAGCCAAGGACACAAGGCATGGACAGAATGATGATTAAAATGCCATTAATTAAAACGGCTTTTTTTCGTTCCCATCCCCATAAATCCATAGAGAAGCCTAAGATATTTTCAAACACGGCAATAATTGTGGACATGGCGGCAAAGGACATAAAAACAAAAAATAATGTGCCGAAAATCCGTCCGCCAGTCATCTGATTAAAAATGTTCGGCAAGGTGACAAATACGAGTCCAGGGCCTTCGCCAGGGTCCACGCCGAAAGCAAAACAGGCCGGGAAGATGACCAGTCCGGCCATTAAGGCAATCAGTGTGTCCAACAGGCAGATATTCATAGATTCGCCGAGAAGCCGCCGTTCTTTACTGATGTAGCTTCCAAAGATGGCCATGGCACCGATACCGAGGCTCAAAGTAAAGAAAGCCTGACCCATAGCGGCAAAAATAACTTCACCGAGACCGTTTTCTATAATTTTTCCAAAGTCAGGAATCAGATAAAAACGAATACCTTCAGCCGCACCATCCAGGGTAACGCTGCGTATACATAAAATAATAAGAATGACCAAAAGAAAACTCATCATTACTTTTGTGATACGTTCAACGCCTTTCTGGAGACCGAGACTGCAGATGCCGAAGCAAAGCAGGACGGTGATCAGCATCCAGAGAGTCATGGCGCCCGGGTCTCCGAGCATGCCGTTAAATATGCCGCCGACCTCTTCCGGTGTGGTTCCAACGAATTCGCCGCGGAGCATTTTGTAAACATAGTAGAGCATCCATCCGCCTACTGTGGTGTAAAACATCATGAGAAGATAATTACCGGCCATGGCCAGGTAGCCGGTGATATGCCATTTTGTTCCGGAAGGTTCCAGAACATGAAAACTTCTGGCTGCGGATTTCTGGCTGGCACGTCCCACGGAAAATTCCATGACCATGATGGGCAGTCCGAGAATGACAAGGAATACAAGATAAATCAATACAAAGGCGGCACCTCCGTATTTGCCAGTGATATATGGGAAGCGCCACACATTGCCAAGACCAATGGCGCAGCCGGCTGAGATAAGAATAAATCCGAGTCTGGATGAGAAATGTTCTCTCTTTTCCATAATTTTCCCCCTTCTTACGCGTTCATAATCCTTATAAGAATAACAAATGTATAGTGTGGGGTCAAGGAAATTGTAAAAAAATGGTGGTAAATTGACTGGCGGATAAAAAATACAGAAATTATCGACAGGTACGGGATTTCTTGATATAATCTACGCGGAAGACCTGTATTTTTATTATAGAAGGGATGATTGAAGTGGAAGCGATGACTGCAGGGGAAATTGTGAAAGCAGTAGACGGTGCATTACTGGCCGGAAATCCGGAAACAGTGATTGAACATATATGTATTGACAGTAGGGAAGCAAAGGAAGGAAGTCTTTTTGTGCCGATTATCGGCGAAAAGGTGGATGCCCATAAATTTATTGCTCAGGTATTGGATAACGGTGCGGCCGGGGCCTTCATGTCCCATGGTGATGTGGTGAACCCAGACAAAGTGCATATCCTGGTAAAAGATACAGTGAAAGCTCTGGGGGATTTGGCGGCGCATTATCGGAAAAAGTTCCGTATGCCGATTGTTGGTATCACGGGAAGTGTCGGTAAGACCTCCACAAAGGAAATGATCAGTGCAGCCCTGGAGACAGGGTTTCATATTATGAAAACAGCGGGAAATCAGAACAGCCAGATTGGTGTTCCGTTGACATTATTCCGTATGGAAAAGGGGCAGGAACTGGCCGTAGTAGAGATGGGAATCAGTGAATTTGGCGAAATGGAAAATCTGGTTCGTTTTGTAGAGCCGGATGTGGCTGTAGTAACCAATATTGGAGAGGCTCACATTGCCCAATTTGGCAAAAAAGAAAATACAATGAAAGAAAAGCTGAAAATTGCTATGAATTTTACGGAGAAGCAGCGGATTTTCCTCAATGGAGATGATTCACTCCTGCGTCAGGCGGCAGAGACAATGAAATGTCCGGTGACTCTCTTCGGAACTTCAGAAGGGTGCGATTATCGTGCAGAAAATATTCATATTGAAGATGGAAAAAATTGTTTTACTTTGGTATATCCGGAAGGACGGGAAGACGTGGTCATCCAGCAGCTTGGGCTTCACAATGTGCAGAATGCACTGGTAGCTATTGCGGTAGCCAGATATTTCGGTATTGAACCTTCCAAAGCCAAAAAAGGACTGAAAGATTACGAAGGTATTCCGATGCGTCAGCAGATCAATCATTTATCCTGCGGCATCAAAGTGATTGATGATACCTATAATGCCAGTCCGGCTTCGGTCAAATCCGGTGTGGATGTATTAATGCAATTGGATAATCCGGGCCGAAAGATTGCGGTGCTTGGTGATATTTTGGAACTGGGGGATGTGTCCTGGCAGTGTCATTATGATACAGGGCTTGCCATAGCGGAGGAAAAGCTTCATATGGTTGTTACTGTCGGCCAGGAAATGAAAGCTCTGGCGAAGGCAATCATTGATTCGGGAGCAGGTATTGCCGTGTGCAGTTTTGATACGAATGAAGAAGCCATTGGATGGCTTTTGGAGAATGTATCCGGCGGCGATGCGATTCTTGTAAAGGGGTCGCGGGGGATGCACGAAGAGGAGGTCGTCAAGGCACTCCGGGAGAAATATGCCGTAAAATATTAAATACATTGTTAAGTCCTAAACTTACCTTGCATTTCTATGCAAATCGGAGTATAATCTACACACAAAATCGATACTTCAATTGGGTAAAGAATTAAAGATATTCCAGGAGGGGAAATATGTTTAAAATACGGGAGGCCAGAAAACTGGCAGAGAAAATCTTCTTTATGGAAGTTGAGGCACCACGAGTTGCTAAGGCTTGCCAGCCGGGAGAATTCGTTATTGTGAGAATGGATGAGAGAGGTGAGCGGATTCCGCTGACTATCTGCGATTATAATAGAGAGGAAGGAACCATCAGCATTGTTTTCCAGACCGTTGGTGCATCCACGGAACGTATGGCTGGTTTAAAAGCGGGAGATGCTTTTGAAGATGTGACTGGACCGCTGGGTAATCCTTCTGAGTTTGTACATGAAGATATCGAAACGCTTCAGTCTAAAAAAATGCTGTTCATTGCCGGCGGCGTTGGTACCGCCCCGGTATATCCACAGGTGAAATGGCTCCATGAGCATGGTATCAAGGTTGATGTCATTATTGGTGCTAAGACAAAAGATTTATTGATTCTTACGAAAGAGATGGCAGCAGTGTCTGACTACCTTTATGTGGCTACAGATGACGGCTCTTACGGTTTCAAAGGTCTGGTAACTCAGGTGCTTGAAGATTTGGTAAAGAATCAGCATAAACAGTATGACCACTGCGTTGTGATCGGTCCAATGATCATGATGAAATTTGCCTGTCTGATGACAAAAAGTCTGGACATTCCGACAACGGTCAGCCTGAATCCGATTATGGTGGATGGTACAGGAATGTGCGGCGCCTGCCGTGTGACTGTCGGCGGAAAAGTGAAATTTGCATGTGTCGATGGTCCGGAATTTGACGGACATCTGGTTGATTTTGATCAGGCGATGCAGCGTCAGCAGATGTATAAGACAGAAGAAGGCCGCGCAATGCTGAAGGTGACTGAAGGAGATATGCATCATGGCGGCTGTGGACAGTGTGGAGGTGAAGCATAATGGCAGTAAATATGACACGAGTTCCGGTCAGAGAACAGGAGCCGCTGGTACGGGCAAAGAATTTTGAAGAAGTATGTTTGGGATATTCGGAGGAAGAAGCTGTAGCAGAAGCAGAACGCTGCCTTCATTGCGCAAAACCGCTCTGTGTACAGGGCTGTCCGGTATCTATTAATATACCTGAATTTATTCAGGAAGTAAAAAACAGAGATTTTAAAAAGGCTTATGATATTATCAATGAATCCTCATCTCTTCCGGCTGTATGCGGACGTGTATGTCCACAGGAAACCCAGTGTGAGGGCAAATGTATTCTTGGTAAAAAGGGTGATCCGGTTTCCATCGGAAAGCTTGAGCGTTTCGTGGCAGACTGGGCCAGTGAAAATGGTATAGAACCGGCTAAGACAAAGGAACAGCGTCCGGAACGGGTGGCTGTCATTGGTTCCGGTCCGGCAGGTTTGACCTGTGCAGGTGATCTGGCAAAGATGGGCTATCAGGTGAAGATTTTTGAAGCTCTTCATCAGGCCGGTGGTGTGCTTGTCTATGGTATCCCTGAATTTCGTCTGCCGAAGGATAAGGTCGTAGCCCATGAAGTGGAAAATGTTAAAAAGCTTGGCGTTGAGATTGAAACCGATGCGGTTGTCGGAAAATCTGTAACGATTGATGAATTGATGGATGAGGAAGGTTTTGATGCGGTATTTATCGGTTCCGGTGCCGGACTTCCGAAATTCATGGGTATTCCGGGAGAACAGGCCAACGGCGTATTCTCTGCCAATGAATATTTGACACGAAATAATTTGATGAAAGCATTCATGAATTACGATACGCCGATTCACGCTGGTAAAAAAGTTGTTGTTGTCGGCGGCGGTAATGTGGCTATGGATGCGGCGCGTACAGCCCTTCGTCTGGGTGCAGAAACCCATATCGTATATCGCCGAAGCGAAAAAGAGCTTCCGGCCAGAGTGGAAGAAGTGCATCACGCAAAAGAAGAAGGTATCCAGTTCCATCTTTTAAATAACCCGGTAGAGATTCTTGTGGATGATGCCGGCTGGGTGCGGGGAATCCGCTGCATTCGTATGGAACTTGGAGAGCCGGATGAGTCCGGAAGAAGAAGTCCTGTGGAAATTCCTGGTTCTGAGTATGAGATTGAGGCAGATACGGTAATCATGTCCCTTGGAACATCACCGAATCCATTGATTTCTGCCACAACGAAAGGGTTGGATACGGACCGCAGAAAGTGTATTGTTGCCGAGGAAAGCAACGGTGCGACAAGCCGTCCGGGAGTTTTTGCCGGCGGTGATGCGGTGACAGGAGCAGCAACGGTTATTCTGGCCATGGGTGCCGGAAAGGCCGCAGCAGCGGGAATTCACGAGTATTTACAAAAAAACAAAAAACATTAAAAAAACTATTGCAAATTATTGACAAAAGGTATATAATGTGCTTGTGTTAAGAAATTAACATAACATTTAAATTAGCCCTTTGAATCCCATAATAATATAACCCTTAGAAGCCGTTGTCGTATGATGACGGCTTCTTGCTTTCTACACAATGTGAATGGGGGAGACGATGAGAAAAATCAGATTGGTTGCCATGGATGTGGACGGTACTTTAATCGGAAAAGATAAAATATTGACGAAACGGACAAAAGAAGCATTGGCGGCCGCAGCAGCGCGGGGAATCCATCTGGTGGTGGCCAGTGGACGGGCGATGCAGGCCGTGCCGGAAGAGCTTATTCAGATTCCGGGGATGGAATATGTCATTACGTCTAATGGCAGCAGTGTATTCCGGCTTTCGGACAGAAAACGCATTTATGGCCGGGATATGACGCCGGAGCAGATTCGGAGAATTTTGAACTTTTATACATGTTTTGATTGCCCGATGGAGGCATTCATTTGCGGCCTTCCCTATACATCACAAAATTATTTTGACCATCCGGAACGTTTTGGTGCAAGTCCTGTGTCGGTGGAATATGTCCGGACAACGCGCCATCCTGTGCCGGATATGTGCACCTTTGTAAAAGACCATGAGAATGAAATCGAGGGTATTAATTTTATTGTTCATGATATGAAATTAAAGGCAAAGATGCGCCGGGAACTGGAAACCCTTGAAGGACTATATGTCACCTCTTCCGTTCCTCGTTATATAGAAATCAGCCACGGCAGTGTCTGTAAACGCAGTGCCTTGGAGTGGCTTGCGGGGGAATTGGATATTCCACAGCAGCAGATTGCGGCCTTTGGTGATGGAGAGAATGACTTGGAAATGATTCAATATGCTGGTTTCGGTGTTGCCATGGGAAATGCTGTTGAACTCTTAAAGCAGGCCTCCGACTTCATTGCGCCGCCATGTAATGAAGACGGAGTGGCCTGTGTGTTGGAACAGTTCTTTTAAAAGAATTTATTCTCTGCTTCCAATAAAATAAAATCCGTTGGATTGATGACCGTTCATTGTAGTAAAAACCAGATGATTGTATTCTTTCATATGAAAATCAGATAAAAGTGTTTTTATCCAGGATTCTGAGTGATGGCGGAGTACGGCGCCTTCGGGAAGCTCAAATATCCCATAGGTTGGATATTTACTGAGGGCTGCCTCATAACGTTTTCGATTTCGTTCGTCATCATTTAGAAGAAAATCATTGATGTATAAAATTCCGCCGGGTCTTAAAACTCTTTTAATTTCATTAATCAATTCTAACTGCTCGTCATCAGATATAATACAGGTCAAAACAGCAAAAAGAATGACAGCATCCACACTCTGGTTTTCCATGTCGATGGCTGGTCCGGTTTTAACCCGCAGGTCAAGTTCCGGGAACAGAGAGTGACCCCGTGAAATCATACCCTCCGAAAAATCCATGCCGATCAGGTTGCGGTAGTCCCGCAGATATAACTCCTGCAGGGTTCTTCCATACCCGCAGCCCACATCCAAAATCCGGGATGATGGATGAACATACCTTTCAAATTGTTCAAACTGAAAAGGTGTTGTAAATTGTTTTGTTTCAGAAACGCTGTTCCAATATTCTTTTGAATTCATCATTGATAGCCTCCGATCCTAAAAATTTCAAATTCAGGTGGCAAAACCATAGTTTTGGGTTAACTTTGTAAAATTGTTTTAATAATAGAGAATGTAGATTTTGCCACCTGAATTGATTATAATAGTAAATCAAGAAAGGGAGTATGAGATTTCTCATATTATAAGGTACTGAGATGATTCGGTTGGATAAAAAGCAGACAAAAGAATATATGAAGCAGTTTCACCTCCCGGATATTTTTTCTTTTGATATTCGGCCATATCTGGGCGTCGTTTGTTTTGAAGCGGATGAGATGATTATGCGCGAGGGAGAAAAGCCGGCTGCGCTGTATTTTTTAACGGAAGGCCGGGCGAAACTCTTTTTAACCCATGAAAACGGAAAAATTTCTTTGGTAAATTTTGTGGATGCGCCCTGCTTTTTAGGGGAAATGGAACTGTTGGATGGAAGCAGAGAAGCAAATGGAGTAAAGGCAATTACCACTTGCACCTGTTATGCCATTGATACGGCCAGATGCCGGGGGCAGCTTTTGAATGATAACATATTTCTGAGATATTTATGTGTTTTCTTGAGTAATAAAGCCACTCAGAATACGAATCATTATTCAAAAAATCAATCCTACCCCCTTACAGCCCGCCTCGCCAAGTTTATTCTTGCCATGTCCTATAAAGGCTATTATCGGGAACGTCACATCGAGGTGGCAGAGTTTCTGGGGGTCAGCTACCGACATTTACTTTATGTTATGGCCGATTTTGTAAAAAAAGGCATTTTATCAAAGACAGAGCAGGGATACTATATAGAAAATGAAAACGAATTGAAAAAAATTGCCGGGATGTGGTAAAAAGATAAAATCTACACCTTATTATACGAAGTACACCGCCCCGCAGAGCATTTATTGATAAGCAGAACTTTCATAAAGAACATGATTATGATATAATAAATCCATAATAATGGGAGGATGATGCATATGCCTAAAATTATTCCAATTAAAGAATTGAAAAATACAAGTGAAATTTCTGAAATGTGCCATGAAAGTAAAGAACCGATTTTCATTACAAAAAATGGTTATGGGGATATGGTTATTATGAGTATGGAAGCTTATGAGCGGGCACAATTTATGCATACTGTATATGAGAGATTAGAGTTATCAGAGAGAGATAGTAAGGAAGGAAAAAGAAAAGAAGCATTTCAGGCGTTAGAAGAAATGAGGTCGAAATATGGCCTATAATTTGTATATTACGGATGCGGCGAATGAATCATTAGATGATATTGTTTATTATATGGTTTATGAATTGAAAAATCCATCGGCAGCTTTTGGTTTTTTGAAACAAGTAGAAATGAAACTGGAAAAAGTACGCGCGAATCCTGAAATGTATGAACATGTCAGAGATACGAGATTATTGATAAAGGGTTATAGGAAGATACCAGTAGGTAATTATGTAATTATTTATTTGGTAGATGATGAGAAAAAAGAAATTGAAATAAGAGATATTTTTTACTGTAGAGAGGATTATAAGAGATATTTATAAATGAAAAGTATAATGGATAAAAACTTTTTCCAAAATCTTTCCGTCCTCATCAAAAGCGGCGCTTATAAAGGTAAAGAAAGAAGTTTTAAAAATCTGTTACAAATATAGAAAAACCAGAAGGGATGAATCCGGGCGTTTTGCACGTTCAAACGAAGTGCGTTTGCAAATACGCCCGGAGAATAAAAATCCATTCCGGTTTTTTGTTCTATTTGTTAAGATTTTTAATGATTACTGAGCCTTTATAAGCGCCGCCTCAATAAATCCACGGAAGAGAGGATGACACTTATTTGGTCTGGATTTGAATTCCGGGTGGGCCTGGGTGGCGACAAACCAAGGATGGGAATCCAGTTCAATCATCTCCACAATGCGGCCATCCGGAGATACGCCGCAGAGGCTCATACCGTTTTCAACCAGTTCCTGACGGTAATCGTTGTTGACTTCGTAACGGTGACGATGCCGCTCATCAATTTCACGGGTTCCGTAAAGCTTATAAGCTTTGGAATTCGGGTCGAGGATACATTTGTAGGCGCCGAGTCTTAAAGTGCCGCCCAAATCTGTGATTCCATGCTGGTCCGGCATGATGTGGATGAACGGGTGGGTTGTTGCAGGATTTAATTCAGAACTGTGGGCATCCGCATATCCCAGAACGTGGCGGGCAAATTCCACGATAGCCATCTGCATACCGAGGCAGAGACCAAGGAATGGAACGTTGTTTTCGCGGGCATACTGAATGGCTGTGATTTTACCTTCAATGCCGCGATCACCGAAGCCGCCAGGGACGAGAATACCGTCCACATCACCAAGAACCTCGGCGACGTTATAGGAACTGACAAGTTCGGAATCCACCCATTTAATATGAACTTCGGCATGATTGGCAACGCTGGCATGCTTTAAGGCTTCAACAACGCTCAGGTAGGCATCGTGGAGCTGAACATATTTTCCGACAAGGGCGATGGTGACTTCCTTTTCAGGATGCTTCCAGGCATCGACCATAGCTTTCCAGTCTTCCAGATCCGGTTCCGGACAGTCAATACCGAGGCGTTTGCAGACAACGTGGGCAAGACGTTCTTTTTCCATAGCCAGAGGAGCTTCATAGAGCACTTCCACATCCAGATTTTCAATAACACAATTCTGAGGAACATTACAGAAAAGGGAAATTTTATCTTTAATATCATCGGTCAGCGGAAGTTCGGAACGGCAGACGATAACGTCCGGCTGAATTCCGAGGGCCTGAAGGTCTTTGACCGTATTCTGAGTCGGTTTGGTCTTCATTTCTCCGGAGCTGCGCAGATACGGAATCAATGTTACATGAATCAGCATACAGTTTTCGCGGCCGATATCATGCTGGAACTGACGAATAGATTCAAGGAATGGCTGACTTTCAATATCGCCGACAGTGCCGCCGACCTCAATGATCGCAATTTCTGTCGCTTTATTCTGGTCATTCCGGTAGAAACGGCTCTTAATCGCATTGGTTATGTGAGGAATGACCTGTACGGTGTTGCCGCCGAAGTCACCGCGGCGTTCCGCAGATAATACATCCCAGTAAACTTTACCGCTCGTCACATTACTGCGTTTGTTCAATGATGTGTCGATAAAACGTTCATAATGACCCAAATCCAGATCAGTTTCTGTACCGTCATCGGTAACAAAAACTTCTCCGTGCTGATATGGATTCATTGTTCCCGGGTCAACATTTAAATATGGGTCAAATTTCTGCATAGTGACACTGTAGCCTCTGGCTTTCAGAAGACGGCCGAGAGATGCTGCTGTAATGCCCTTTCCAAGACCGGATACAACACCTCCGGTGACAAAGACGTATTTTACTGCCATGATGTTCCTCCTTGTACTGTATGAATCAAAATTGTCGATATTAATAATTAAGACATTATACACCTAAATTCACAGTTTATCCATACTTTTTTCACTGAAAATTTCGGAACAAGTATTGATTTGAAACCGAAGGACCATTATAATAATTAGATGGCAGCCTTAGAGAATGGCTAAAGGAGGAAACATGGAAGATAACAACAGAGATGATAAAAATAAAAAAGATGATAATAAGAAGAATATACAAAATTTGATTATTATTCTGATCACGGCAGTTGTGGCGGTACTGTTGATTCACAGTCTTCTTTCCAAAATGCAGGAAGGCCGGCGTGAAGAAGTACCTTACAACCAGTTCCTTGAGTGGGTGGATGCCGGAGAAGTGAAAAAGGCAGAGATTAAATACGATACCATTGAGTTTGTCAAAGATGATTCGCCGATGGCGATTACTTATTGGACAGGAAAGGTGGATTACGACGGCCTGGCTGAACGTCTTGAGGCCGGAGGTGTGGAATTTAAAGAAGAAGTCAGTTCTTCCAGTTCGATGATTCTGACTCTTTTTATGAGTTATATTCTTCCGATACTTGCCATGGGACTGATGCTCTGGTGGCTGATGCGTTCCATGAAGGGCGGCGGCATGATGGGTGTGGGAAAATCCACAGCCAAAACCTATATGCAGAAGGAAACGGGAATTACATTTAAAGATGTGGCCGGACAGGAGGAGTCGAAAGAATCTCTGACAGAAATTGTTGATTTTCTTCACAATCCGGCGAAATATACGAAGATTGGTGCCAAATTGCCGAAGGGTGCTTTGCTTGTCGGACCTCCGGGAACCGGTAAGACATTGCTGGCTAAGGCCGTAGCCGGAGAGGCAAACGTGCCGTTTTATTCACTGACAGGTTCTGATTTTGTGGAAATGTTTGTCGGCGTGGGTGCATCCCGTGTCCGGGATTTGTTTAAAAAAGCCCAGGAAACTGCGCCGTGTATTATTTTCATCGATGAGCTGGATGCCATCGGCAAAAGCAGAGATTCCCGATATGGCGGCAATGATGAGCGGGAGCAGACATTAAATCAGCTTCTTTCTGAAATGGACGGCTTTGATTCTTCAAAGGGGATTATTGTTCTGGCGGCGACGAACCGTCCGGAGATTTTGGATAAGGCGATCTTGCGTCCGGGACGTTTCGACCGTCGGATCATCGTTGAAAAACCGGATTTAAAAGGCCGTGTGGATATCCTGAAAGTGCATGCAAGAAATGTCCATATGGATGAAACCGTGGATTTTGATGAGATTGCAAAGGCGACGTCAGGAGCCGTAGGTTCGGATCTGGCAAATATTATCAATGAAGCAGCCCTTTTGGCTGTAAAGCGGGGCAGAAACGCCGTATCCCAGACAGATTTATTTGAGTCCGTCGAAGTGGTTATTGCCGGTAAAGAGAAGAAGGACCGGATTTTAAGCCAGAAAGAACGGCAGATTGTTACTTATCATGAAGTTGGCCATGCCTTAGTGGCCGCTTTGCAGAAAAATACGGAGCCGGTACAGAAGATTACGATTGTTCCGAGAACTATGGGGGCTTTAGGATATGTGATGCAGGTTCCTGAGGAAGAGAAATTCCTCATGTCCCAGGTTGAAATGGAAGAAGAACTGGTCACGATGCTGGCCGGACGGGCAGCAGAAAGTATTGTTTTTGACTCGGTAACGACAGGAGCGTCCAATGATATTGAGCGGGCCACATCCGTTGCCCGGGCGATGGTCACCCAGTATGGTATGAGCGAGAAGTTTGGTCTTATGAGTCTTGAAAGTGTGGAAGACCGTTATTTGAGCGGTCATACCGTATTAAACTGCGGTCAGGAGACGGCTACAGAAATCGATAAGGAAGTTATGCAGATTTTGAAAGTGGCTTATGATAAAGCCATTGCGCTCCTGCAGGAAAATCGGGAGTGCCTGGATAAAATTGCAGATTTCCTGATTGAGAAAGAAACCATTACCGGAAAAGAATTTATGAAGATTTTCCGGGAGGTTAAGGGAATCCCTGAGCCGGAGGAAGAGCAGGCGCAGGTCTCCGCAAAAGAGGAGGCTGAAGAGGATTCCTGGAAAACAGTGGAAGAACCGCAGGAACGCGAAAAGAGAGCGGATGGCGTAGAAACTATTGCTTCCCGGAAAATGCCGGAAGATAAATAGAAGATAAGAGGTAAACAGCCATGTTTTCCGGCATGGGATGTTTACCTTTTTTAATAAGAAACCAGCAGGCAGAAGCGGATGTCAGAAAAGGAGGTCCTGTATTGTTTGATATTGAAGAAGAGTTAAAAAAGCTTCCGGCCAAGCCCGGGGTCTATCTGATGCACAACGCGCAGGATGAAATCATTTATGTGGGTAAGGCGATTCGTCTGAAAAACCGGGTGCGTCAGTATTTTCAGGACAGCCGGAACCTGACGCCCAAGATTGCCCAGATGGTGACCCATATTGCACGGTTTGAATACATTATCACCGATTCAGAGCTGGAAGCCCTTGTTTTGGAGTGTAATTTAATTAAAGAATACCGTCCAAAATATAATACCATGCTGACGGATGATAAGACCTATCCATATATAAAGGTAACGACCGGGGAAGCCTATCCAAGAATTTTATTTTCCCGATTGATGAAGAAGGACAAATCCAAGTATTTCGGACCCTATACCAGCGCAGGTGCGGTAAAGGATACGATAGAGCTTTTAAGAAAGATATACAAAATACGAACCTGTCACCGGAATCTGCCGAAGGATATCGGTATTGGGCGTCCGTGTCTTTATTATCATATCGGGCAGTGTGAAGCTCCCTGCCAGGGATTGATTTCACAGGAGGAATATCAGAAACAGATTCATCAGGTGCTTCAGTTTTTGGGAGGAAATTACGAGCCGGTCATTCAGATGCTCACAGATCAAATGATGAAGGCTTCGGAGGAGATGGCTTATGAAAAAGCCATGGAGTACAGGGATCTGATTCGGAGTATTCAGCAGATTACGGAAAAACAAAAAGTTACAAGCTCCCAGATGGAAGACAAGGATGTCATTGGGCTGGCCCGGGCCGGCAATGAGGCGGTGGTTCAGGTGTTTTTTATCCGAAATGGCCGTTTGATCGGGCGGGATCATTATTATCTGACGGGTGTGGAAAGTGAGAGCAGGTCTGCCGTGCTGACTTCTTTTGTAAAACAGTTTTATGGGGAATCCCCGTTTGTGCCGAGGGAATTAATGCTGCCGGAGGCGATTGAAGATTCGGAGATCATTTTACATTGGTTGTCGGAAAAGCGGGGACAAAAGGTCGTTCTCAGAGTACCAAAGAAAGGTCAGAAAGAACGGCTGGTGGAATTGGCCAATAAAAATGCTCTGAATATTTTAAATAAAGACAGTGAAAAATTGAAACGGGAAGAGGCACGGACCGTGGGGGCAGTCAGGGAACTGGCGGACCTTCTCGGACTGCCTCTGTTGACCCGGATGGAAGCTTACGATATATCCAATATCAGCGGTTTTGAAAAGGTCGGCTCCATGGTTGTCTATGAAAAGGGAAAGCCGAAACGGAGCGCCTACCGGAAGTTTAAGATCCGGGATATCCAGGGGCAGGATGATTATCACAGTTTGGAAGAAGTGTTGACACGGAGATTTACCCACGGTCAGCGGGAACAGAAGGAACTGGAAGCTAAGCATGTGGATGCAGCTATGGGAAGCTTTTCCTTATTTCCGGATTTGATTTTAATGGATGGCGGTAAAGGGCAGGTCCATATTGCCCAGAAGGTTTTGATGGAACTTGGTCTGGATATTCCGGTCTGCGGTATGGTCAAAGATGATTTCCACCGGACACGGGGGATTTATTTCGATGATGAAGAGATTGCCATTGACCGGACATCGGAAGCTTTTAGACTTGTGACCCGGATCCAGGATGAGGCCCATCGATTTGCCATAGAGTATCATCGGAGCTTGAGAAGCAAGACCCAGGTGCGTTCTATTCTGGAGGATATACCGGGCATCGGCGAGGCGAGGCGCAAGGCACTGATGCGTTATTACGGAGATATTCAAAAAATCCGGGAGGCATCGGTGGAAGAACTGAAACAGGTACCGTCTATGAATGAAGCAGCGGCGGAATCCGTTTATACATTTTTCAGAAAACAGCCGCATTGATTTCTTAGAGAAGTATTTCATGAAGTTAGAAATCATGGTATACTGTGAACAAATGAAAGGAGTAAGGACATGTTTGATCATATACCAGATAATTACCATGTAAAGTTAAGTAAAATTATGGAGCCGTTACGGCTGACCCTTCTGAATCCGGAAGTGGATGTAGATAAAGTAAAAATCCGCCAGTCGGATGTAAACCGTCCGGCGCTGCAGCTGGCCGGATTTTTTGAACATTTTGATTATGAGCGGCTTCAGATTGTCGGCATGGTAGAAAGTGCCTATGTTGAAATGAATTATGAAGACCACGGGATGAAGATGTATGAGAAAATTTTTCAGGCGGGTATTCCATGTATGGTTTTCTGCCGAAATCTGAAACCGGCCGATGAAGTCATTGAACTGGCTACCAGATATCAGATTCCGCTGCTGCTTTGTCCGGATGGCACTTGCGGCTTTATGAATAAAGCAATCCGTATCCTTCAGGAGGAATTGGCGCCGAGAATCTCCATCCATGGTGTCTTGGTAGATGTTTTTGGTGAAGGTGTGCTTATTATCGGTGAGAGCGGTATCGGAAAGAGTGAAGCGGCTCTCGAGCTGATCAAACGTGGGCATCGTCTTGTTTCCGATGACGTGGTGGAGATTAAGAAAATCAGTGATACAGAGCTTGTAGGAACGGCGCCGGATATCACCCGGTATTTTATCGAACTTCGCGGTATAGGCATTGTTAATGTCAAGTCTCTGTTCGGTATCCAGAGTGTTCGGGAAACTCAGAAAATCAGCCTTGTTGTTAAATTGGAATCCTGGGATCGGGAACGGGAATATGATCGTCTGGGATTGGATGAACAGTATACAGAATATCTTGGCAACAAGGTTGTCTGCCATTCGATTCCGATTCGTCCGGGACGAAATGTAGCGATTATCGTGGAATCCGCGGCAATCAATTATCGTCAGAAACAGATGGGGTACAATGCGGCACAGGAGCTGTATCGCAGAGTTACAGGAAATCTTCAGGGAAAGCAGGATGATATGTAAAATGGGACAGTGGACAGTAGGTGTTGATGTGGGCGGAACAGAGATCAAGCTTGGATTGTTTGATGACAGACTTCGGGAAAAATGGTCTATTCCGACGAATATACAGGATAATGGGTCACATATACTTTCAGAAATTGCCGAATCCATTGTAAGAAAGTGTAATGATATAGGTATCGAAGCAAAAGAATTGAATGGCGTGGGCATTGGCCTGCCGGGACCGGTCCTGGAGGGAAATATTGTTAAAGGCTGTGTGAATCTTGGATGGTCTGAAATGGCGGTGGCCGATCAGTTTTCAAGTGTTTTGGCAGCAGTCTTTGACCGACAGGTGCAAAGCCAGGCAGCAACCCTCGAAAGTCGGAATTTGGATATTCCGATAAAGGCAGCAAATGATGCCAATGTGGCGGCTCTGGGCGAGATGTGGATTGGCGGTGGAAAAGATTGCCGGAACCTTGTTATGGTCACTCTTGGAACCGGCGTGGGCGGCGGTATCGTCGTTGATGGTCAGATTTTAAATGGTGTGGGCGGCTGTGCCGGGGAAATTGGCCATATAATCTGCGTGGAAGAGGAAGACATTGTCGGAAGATGTAATTGCGGAAACCGGGGCTGTCTGGAACAGATTGCTTCAGCCACGGGAATCGTTAATTATGCCCGGCATTATTTATCCAAATCGGACATACCTTCTATATTAAGAAACCTATTGGAAGAAAAGGGAAGTTTTACTGCAAAGGATGTGCTGGATGCAGCAAAGTCGGGTGATGAAGCGGCAGATCTGATCATGGATAAAATCACCATGTATCTGGGCCGGGCACTGGCCGGAATCTGCGCGGTGGTCAATCCGGAATGTGTATTGATCGGCGGCGGTGTTTCGGCGGCCGGAGAATATCTGCGGGCAATGGTTGAAAAACATTTCAGGGGACAGGCATTTCCTGGTCTTAAAAATACGCCGGTACGGCTGGCCGTATTGGGGAATGAGGCAGGAATTTCTGGCGCGGCCTATATGATCATTTCTGAAAAGAATAGAAAGGATAGCGTTTTATGACATTAGCAGAACAATTGGAAGCGGCGATTGGACAGGGATATGTATGTGAAAATGAGCCGATGAAAAATCATACGACCTTTCGGATTGGCGGACCGGCAGACATCTTTGCGTGTCCACAGACAGAAGATGGCCTGATACGAGGTTTAAGGTGGTGTCAGGATAATCAAATACCTTTTTACATCATTGGAAATGGAAGTAATCTGCTTGTCGGAGATAAGGGTTTTCGGGGCGTTATTTTCCAGATATGCAGAAATCTTGATTTTTCAGAAATTCAGGAAGAGGAAACCGAAGAAATCCGTATCTGTGCCGGGGCCGGATTCATGCTTGCAAAACTGGCAAAGGATATTTCTGCCAGAGGTTATACAGGATTTGAGTTTGCCACGGGAATTCCGGGCACACTTGGAGGTGCAGTAACAATGAATGCGGGTGCTTACGGCGGTGAGATGAAGCAGATCATCGAATCCGTCCGGGCGGTCGATGCCGACGGGGAGATACGGAAATTTTCTCTGGAAGAACTGGAACTTGGATATCGCACCAGCCGAATTCAAAAAGAGTCTCTCATAGTTCTGTCTGTCCTTATGAAATTCAAGCGGGGCGATCGGGCGGCTATATCAGCCAGGGTTGATGAATTGTCGCAGCAGCGCCGGGAAAAACAGCCGTTGGAATATCCAAGTGCAGGAAGTACATTTAAACGGCCGGAAGGTTACTTTGCCGGAAAACTGATTCAGGATGCCGGATTGAAAGGATATCGTGTCGGCGATGCTATGGTATCGGAAAAGCACAGCGGATTCGTTATCAATGCCGGAGAGGCGACAGCGGCCCAGGTAAGACAGTTGATGGCGGATGTGGACCGGGAAGTCTATCAGAAATTTCAGGTACATCTTGAACCGGAAGTGCGGATGATCGGAGAATTTTAAAGGACATAAAAGGACATAAATGAAGGACAGTTGGATAAATTTGACTTAGAGGAGGCGGAAGATGCGATTTGTTATTGTAACGGGAATGTCCGGAGCAGGGAAAAGCTCCGTGTTAAAAATGTTGGAGGATATCGGTTATTTTTGTGTGGATAATCTTCCTGTGCCGCTTTTGCCTAAATTTGCCGAACTGGCTTCCGGGCAGGAGGAAAATACAATGCCGTTGGTGGCTCTCGGCATTGATATCCGCAGCGGCGAGAGCTTGATGACGGTAAATAAAGTTTTAGAAAATATCGAAGATTTGGAAATTAACTATGAAATCCTGTTTTTGGATTGTGAAGATGCTGTTCTGATCAAACGGTATAAAGAGACGCGCCGACAGCATCCATTGGCGGCCCGGGGACGCATCGAAGACGGAATTAAGAATGAACGAAAGAAAATGCAGTTTTTAAAACAGCGGGCCAGTTATATTATCGACACAAGCCAGATGCTTGTCCGGGATCTGAAAGGCGAAGTGGACAAAATTTTCGTTAAAAATGAGCCGTATCAGAATTTTTATTTGACAGTGCTTTCTTTTGGATTCAAGTACGGTATTCCGACAGACTCGGATTTGGTCTTTGACGTACGTTTTCTGCCGAATCCTTATTATGTGGAAAGCCTTCGTAAAAAAACGGGCAATGACTTTGAAGTCCGGGATTATGTGATGAATTGTAAAGAATCGGTCATGTTTCTGGACAAGATTGAAGACCTGCTGGTTTTTCTCGTTCCTGAATATATCAAAGAGGGAAAAAACCAGTTGGTGATCGCGGTCGGATGTACCGGCGGAAAACATCGTTCAGTGACTATGGCCAATGGCATTTATGAACGGCTTAAAGCGAAGAATTATAGTGTTAAAGTGGAACATAGAGATATTTCCAAAGATGCACTTCGTAACAAATAGACAGGAGTGAAGCTATGTCTTTTTCAGGTCGTGTAAAGGAAGAACTTTCCTATCAGACGGGCAGTGCAATGCATTGTCGTATTGCTGAAATAGCTGCTATTTTGAGCATGAATGGACAGATATTTCAGGATAAAGAAGGAAAAGTATCGATAAAAATACACACAGAAAACCTTGCGGTCGCAAGAAAATACTTTACATTAGTGAAAAAAACATATAATATAGATGTTGACTTATGTATTAGAAGTCATATCCATACCGGCAAAAACCGTACATATATACTGGAAGTGAAAGAGGATTATGCGGCCAGGAAAATATTGAGTTCGGTCAAGTTTATGAATGGTGACGGAAAGATTGAGGAAGACTATGCGATAGTTCATCCGTTGATTTTTCAGAAGGCATGTTGTAAACGCGCATTTTTAAGAGGATTGTTTTTATGTGCCGGTTCAATCAGTGAGCCGGAAAAGACCTATCATTTTGAAATTGTATGCACAACAGTTGAACGGGCACAGCAGGTATGCGATATGATGAAAATATTTAATATCGATGGAAAATGGATTACCCGGAAAAAATATTACGTCGTGTATATCAAAGAAGCATCTCAGATCGTTGACATGCTCAACGTTATGGAAGCCCATGTTTCTCTGATGGAATTGGAGAATATCCGTATTTTAAAAGAAATGAGGAATTCAGTAAATCGACGTGTGAATTGCGAAACAGCAAATATTTCTAAGACTGTATCTGCGGCGGTGAAACAGATTGAGGATATTACGTATATCCGGGATACCGTAGGATTCAGTGAGTTAACCGATGGATTAAAAGAGATAGCTCAGCTTCGGCTGGAGTATCCGGAGGCATCATTGATCGAACTGGGGAAACTGTTGTCGACTCCTGTAGGTAAATCCGGTGTGAATCACCGATTACGTAAGTTGAGTCTCTTGGCAGACGAGTTAAGAGCTAAAAGTTAGCAAAGGGTAGAAAGGCAAGGTACAATTATGGTTTCAAAGAGTATGACGATTAATATTCCAAAAGGGTTGGAAGCCCGGCCGGTAGCATTGCTTGTTCAGGTTGCAAGTCAATATGAGAGCAGCATTTACGTGGAGATTCAGGAGAAAAAGGTAAATGCAAAGAGTATTATGGGAATGATGAGCCTGGGACTGGCTGAAGGTGAAAAAATTACCATTATTGCAAACGGACCGGATGAAAACGATGCTGTAGAAGCGATTGACAAATATATATCAAAGCAGTAATTACATTACTATGTTCCTCAAAATCGAAGGTGCAGATATGCGCCTTCGATTTTCTAAAAATAAAAATAAAAAAGAAAGGGAGGAAAAGGGATGAGTACTAAAGGAATCAAGAAATTTAGAAAAGTACTGGTTGCAAACCGGGGAGAAATTGCGATTCGTATTTTCCGGGCATTAAATGAGCTGGGAATCGGAACGGTTGCAGTTTTTTCAAAGGAAGATAAATATGCTATGTTTCGTACGAAAGCAGATGAGGCGTATCTTTTAAATCCGGATAAAGGACCGGTCGATGCCTATCTGGATATTGATACGATCATTCGTATAGCAAAGGAACATCAGGTGGATGCGATCCATCCGGGTTATGGATTTTTATCTGAAAATCCATATTTTGCGGAAGCCTGTGAAAAGAGCGGTATTGTGTTTATCGGACCAACGGCAGATATGATGCGCGCCATGGGAGATAAGATTTCTTCAAAGAAAATGGCGATGGAGGCTGAAGTGCCGACGATTCCTGGTATTGACAAAGCCGTGGAGAATTATGAAGAAGTTGAAAAGGCGGCAGATTTTATCGGATATCCGGTAATGCTGAAAGCTTCCAACGGCGGCGGCGGCCGCGGTATGCGTATCGTTAATTCTGCGAATGAATTGGAAAAAGCTTACCGTGAAGCCAGAGAAGAGTCCAGAAAAGCTTTTGGTGATGAACAGATTTTCATTGAAAAATATCTGAGAAGCCCAAAACATATCGAAGTTCAGATCCTGGCAGACAATCATGGAAATGTCGTTCATCTTTATGACCGTGACTGTTCGGTACAGAGACGTCATCAGAAGGTTGTGGAATATGCACCGGCCTTTACTGTACCGGATGAAGTGCGTGATGAGATTTTCGCAAGCTCCATCCGTTTGGTGAAACATGTGGGCTATCGGAATGCAGGAACATTGGAATTCCTTGTGGATGATCAGAATCATCCATATTTTATCGAGATGAATCCGAGAATCCAGGTAGAGCATACTGTATCTGAAATGGTTACAGGCATCGATATTGTTCAGTCTCAGATCATGATCGCAGAAGGCTATACACTTGATTCTGAGGAAATCGGAATTCCTTCCCAGGATGCCGTAAAACTGAACGGTTATTCCATTCAGACACGTATCACAACCGAAGATCCGGTCAACAACTTCCTTCCGGATACGGGAAGAATCACTGTTTACCGTTCTGGTTCAGGTAATGGTCTGCGTCTGGATGGCGGTAATGCTTATACAGGTGCAGAAATTCAGCCTTATTATGACAGCCTTCTTGTTAAAGTTATTTCCTATGACCGTACATTTAAAGGCGCTATCCGGAAATCTCTTCGTGCATTGAAAGAGATGCGTATCCGAGGAGTTAAGACAAATATTCAGTTCCTGATCAATGTGCTGAATCATGAAGTTTTCCAGGAAGGAAAATGTTATACAACTTTTATTGAAGAGACACCGGAACTGTATGATTTACAAAAAGGGCAGGACCGTGCCACAAAGATTCTTGAGTTTATCGGTGATAAGATTGTCAATCCTCAGAATGGTGAGAAACCATATTTAGAAGTACATCGCCCGCCGGTATATGATGAGACGAAAACCATTTATGGTGCGCGGGATGAATTCCTGAAACTGGGTGCAGAGGCATATACACAGAAAATTCTCAGAGAGGACCGTCTTTATGTCACAGATACGACGATGCGTGATGCTCAGCAGTCTCTGTTTGCAACCCGTATGCGTACAAGAGATATTATTGATGCAGCTCCGGCGGCCAATGCTTTCCTTGCCAATGCTTTCTCTGTAGAAGCCTGGGGCGGTGCAACTTATGACACAGCCTATCGTTTCTTAAAAGAGTCTCCATGGCGCAGACTTTCCACATTACGTCAGTTGATGCCGAACACACTGATTCAGATGCTGATTCGTGCATCGAATGCGGTTGGCTACAGCAATTATCCGGATAATGTGGTTAAAGAATTTATTCAGGTTTCCGCGGGCCGTGGTATTGATGTATTCCGTATTTTTGACAGTCTGAACTGGATGGAAAATATGAAGATGCCGGTTGAAGAAGCTTTGAAGACCGGAAAGATCGTAGAAGGTGCGATTTGTTATACCGGTGATATTTCCAATCCAAATGAGACAAAATATACATTAGATTACTACATGAAGAAGGCCAAAGAAATCGAGGCTATGGGATGTCATATCCTGACAATTAAGGATATGGCCGGACTGCTGAAACCATATGCGGCTAAGACATTGATCACCGAGCTGAAAAAAGAACTGAATATTCCGGTGAACTTACATACACATGACACAACAGGAAGCGGTGTGAGTACCGTATTAATGGCTGCAGAGGCTGGTGTGGATATTGCCGATATGGCCATTGAATCCATGAGTTCCATGACAAGTCAGCCGTCCATGAATACCATTGTCGCAATGATGGAAGGAACAGAGAGAGATACAGGACTTAATCTGGCGGAATTGCATGAACTTAGTGAATACTATGCCCGTGTACGTGAGGTTTATAAACCATTTGAAAGCGGAATGTATTCTCCGAATTCTGAAATTTATAAATATGAGATTCCTGGTGGTCAGTATTCCAACCTCCTGGCTCAGGTCAAGGATATGGGAGAAAAGGAACGTTTTGATGATATCAAACGTCTTTACAAAGAAGCCAATGATCTGCTCGGAAATATTGTAAAGGTAACACCAACCTCCAAGGTTGTCGGCGACCTGGCAATCTTCATGTTTAAGAATAATCTGGATAAAAATAATATTCTCACAGCAGGAAAAGATATTTCTTATCCGGAATCTGTCGTAGAATATTTCAAGGGTATGATCGGCCAGCCGGATGGAGGCTTCCCGGAAGAATTCCAGAAGATTGTTCTTAAAGGTGCGGAACCGATCAGTGTCCGTCCGGGAACATTGCTGGAGAGCGTGGATATTAAACAGATTGAAGCTTACTTAAAGAGCAAATTTGATCTGTCTTCCTTTACACCGTTGGAAATCCGTCAGAAAGCAGTCAGCTATGCCCTCTATCCGAAGGTATATGAAGATTATTGCAATCATCTGGAAGCTTACAACGATGTATCCCAGCTTCAGAGCCATGTTTACTTCTATGGTCTGAGACCGAGAGAAGAGACAATCGTAAATATCGGTCAGGGTAAGACATTGATTATTAAATATATCAGTAAGACTGCTGCTAACGACGAAGGAAAATGTACATTGACGTTTGAAGTCAATGGTTCTGTCCGTGAGATCGTGGTCGAAGATAAGAATGAAATCGTTCATGTAAATCAGAAACCAAAGGCAGACAAATCCGATCCGAAACAGATTGGTTCCTCCATTCCTGGAACGGTATGCCAGATTTTTGTTAAGAAAGGTGATAAAGTCGATGTCAATACACCGCTTCTCGTTGTAGAGGCTATGAAGATTGAAACGACCATCGTTTCGAAAACGGCTGGTGTTGTCGATGAGATTTTTGTTGCTGAGGGCGAGAAAGTAAATTCCGAAGACCTGCTTATGACATTTAAACTGTAAAAATAAAAGGATTCTCTCCGGGCAAATCTTGAGACGATTTTTCTCGGAGAGAATTTTTTGTATTTTTTGTGAAATTACTATTATTTTTTTAGAAAATATTGTAATATTACATATATGATTTTCAGGAAGGAGAGGCGCGGACATAATCTGATCGGAGATTTTGTAACGCGGAAAGAATGATGTCTGATAAAGAAAAGAAAATGACAAAGTATGATATGAAGATGCAGCGCCGGCGCGAAGAGGAATTAAGGCAGCAGAGAAAGTCCAGGTATTCGGCGATTGCTGCGGTGCTGGTCGTTGTTGTCATCGTCGCGGTACTTGCAGTTAAAATTTACGGGGGTTATCAGGACAAACATGGCGCTTATGTGACCGTTGGAGAGCATGAAGTTCAGCGGGCTGAGTATGAATACTATTTTTACACGGGCGTGAACAGCCTGTATTCCTATTACGGTAACTATCTCAGCTATATGGGACTGGATTTATCCAAACCATTGGATGAGCAGACCTACATGGAAGGCATGACATGGAAAGATTATTTTGATCAGCAGGCTGTAGAGCAATTGAAACAGGTATATGCTTTGACGGATGCGGCAGCTGAAGCTGGTTTTGAATATGATGCGACGGAAGAAGTGAATTCTTTTGTGGAATCAGTGGAGACTGCAGCGGAAAATGCAAAAGTGAGTGTTAATGATTATCTGAAATCTTCCTACGGCAGTCTGGCTACGATAGATAATATCAAGACCTTTGTTGAAAAGAGAAGTGTATCCACAGCTTATTATAACAGCATAGAAGAAGGTACGGAAATCAGCAGTGATGAAGTAAATGCTTATTATGATGAAAACAAAGATAATTACGATTCTGTAGATTACCTGGCCTGCAAGATTGAGGCAGATATTCCGGAAGAGACAGAGGCAGCCGTTGAGACAACGGCCAGCGAGACAGAGACCGCTTCGGAAACAACGACCGACGAAACAGAGACAGCCAGCGAAACAGAAACAACGGCCAGTGAAACGGAGACCGTTTCAGAAACAGCCGGTGAAACGGAAACTTTGAGCGAAGAGGAAAAGGCAGCTCAGGAGGCTGAGAAGGAAGCTGCGAAAGAAGCAGCAATGGCAGAAGCCAAAGAAAAAGCTGATGAAATGCTGAATCAGATTACGGATGAGGCATCTTTTGAAAGTCTATATGCAGACTATGCCACAGATAATACGGCAGAGTATGAGAAAACAAATGTGAAAAAGGCATCTGTTTCTCCAACAGGAGTTGCAGAGTGGCTGTTTGACAGTGAACGTCAGGCCGGAGATACGACGGTCATCGAAGATACGACGAATAACGCGTATTATGTAGTTTATTTCGCAGACCGTTATCTGGATCATACGAAAACAGTGGATGTTCGTCATATTCTGATTCGTTCTGATGCAGAAACGACAGATGAAATGACAGATGAAGAAAAGGCAACAGCCCAGGAAAATGCCAAAGCTGAGGCCAAACAGAAGGCTGAAGATATTTATGCGGAATGGCAGAACGGTGATGCCACAGAAGACAGCTTTGCAGCTTTGGCTGAGGCTAATAGTGAAGATACAGGCTCCAGCACAAATGGCGGACTGTATGAGGCGGTGACAAAAGGACAGATGGTTGCCAACTTCAACGACTGGATTTTTGATGATGCACGGAAACCGGGCGACACAGAAATCGTCGAAACAGATTATGGCTATCATGTAATGTACTTTGTAGGCGATAATGCAGAAGAATGGTATACAAAGATTGAAAGTACACTTCTTTCAAATAAAATGCAGGAATATATGACAGGTTTGACCGAGAATCTGGAAGTTGTCGATAAACGCGGCAATATTTCATATTTGCATTCTACCGAAGCAGAGTCTGAGACAGAGACTGTAGCCGATACAAATGCTGAAACGACAGCAGAAACAGAATCAGCAGCAGAATAAAAATACATGAAGAGTAAGAATTAAAAAGTTCTCTCCATAAGAAACCATTTCAAGGTTTTTGTGGAGAGAACTTTTTCCTATTGTATATTTCCATAGAATCCGATAAAATAAACTTAATATGCACATAAGAAAAAGGGGGAAAATGTTTTTATGGATGGTGCAATGTTTATTGGGACATGGTGGTCTTTGGTTCCGCCGCTTTTGGCGATTATTTTGGCTTTAGTTACCAAAGAGGTGTATAGTTCCCTGTTTATCGGTGTCGCTTTTGGGGCGCTTCTCTATACAGGGTTTCAGCCGTGGAACGCTTTTGTAGCATTTTTTGACATTATGAAGAGCAGTATGAATTTAAATATTTTAATTTTTGATGTATTGCTCGGGATGATCATTGTTTTGATGGCGAAGTCCGGCGGCTCGGCGGCTTACGGGAAATGGGCCGGAACGAAGATTAAGTCAAAGAAGAGTGCCATGCTGGCGACAACAGGACTAGGTGTCCTGATTTTTGTGGATGACTATTTTAACTGTCTGACCGTAGGTTCAGTTATGCGTCCGGTAACTGACCGCTTCAAGGTATCCAGAGCAAAGCTGGCCTATATTATTGATGCGACGGCAGCGCCGGTATGTATCATTGCGCCGGTTTCCAGTTGGGCGGCTGCGGTAAATTCCTATGTGCCGGACGATGCGGGAATTACCGGATTCCAGTTGTTTTTAAGAACGATTCCTTATAATCTTTATGCGTTGTTGACCCTGGCGATGGTCCTTTATATTGTTATTACAGGGTTTGATTTTGGATTGATGAAAAAGCATGAGCAGAATGCGGCCAAAGGAGATTTATTTACCAGCGGTGCAGAAGAATTTGAGCAGATAAAGGCCGATGAAGTTTCAGCAAATGGACGCGTATTTGACCTGGTACTGCCAGTGGCTGTATTGATTGTTTCTGCCATTGGAGCCATGATCTATACGGGCTTTTTGGGCGGTGCTACGGATATTGTTACAGCCTTTGCCGGATGCGATGCGGAAACCAGCCTGATTTTTGCGACTATGCTCACGATTTTCTTTATGCTGTTTTTATATCTGCCGCGTAAAGTTGTGACTTTTAAAGGTTTTATGGACAGTTTTGTGGAAGGATTCAAATTGATGATTCCGGCCGTGGCTATCCTGATTTTTGCCTGGTCCTTAAAAGGCGTGGGTGATGCCCTTGGTATTGCTGCCTTTGTCGAAGGTGTTGTTGGAAGCAATACCTCAGCCAGCGTATTTATTCCGGCGATCATGTTTATGATTGCTATTTTCCTGGCATTTTCCACAGGTACAAGCTGGGGCACCTTTGCCATTCTTGTGCCGATCGTTATTGCCATGTTCCCGGGAGCAGAACAGCTGGAAATGATGATTATTGCTGTTTCAGCCGTTCTTGCCGGCGCTGTCTGCGGTGACCATGTATCACCGATTTCCGATACGACGGTCATGTCCTCGGCAGGAGCACAGAGTAATCATATTAACCATGTGTCGACCCAGATGCAGTACGCAACGGTAGTTGCCGTGGTTTGTATCGTTGGTTATCTTATTGCCGGATTTGTGAAAATCTGGTGGGTAACCCTTGGATTGAGTCTGGCCATCTTGTTGATCGTCCTGTCCTTTATGCGAAAGTATGCAGAAGGAAAGGATAGAAAGGCTGTTTCCGATGATTAAAATCGACGTACCCTATATCAGTCAAAAGGGCAGATATCCTACCGGATGTGAAAGCGTGTCAACGGTAATGCTTCTGCAATTTTTAGGTTATAATCTTTCAGTGGATGAATTCATTGAAAAATACCTGGATTGCCGGAAATTTGAGATGCGGGACGGCCAGCTTTACGGGCCGGACCCAAGCGAATATTTTTGCGGCAGTCCCTATAACGAGGATGATTTTGGCTGCTATGCCCCGGTCATATGCAAAGCTCTGGAAAAGGCCTTTGCGGATGAACGGCTATCCGTTGAGGATGGCGAAACACAAGGGCGTTCTTATAAGGCGGTGGATGAAACTGGAACGCCGATGCGAGAACTGTTGGAACGCTATATTAATAAGGGTATGCCGGTGATTTTCTGGGCCTGTATTGATATGCGGGAGCCGATCATCGGACCGGAGTGGAAGCTGCTGGATACGGGAGAAAATTTTACCTGGATTTCTAATGAACACTGTATGCTGCTGGTAGGCTATGATGATGAGGGTTATTATTTTAATGATCCTTACGAAGGCCATGGTGTCATCCGCTATCCAAAGGAACTGGTCGAAGAACGGCATCGGGCCCAGTATGGGATGGCTGTTGGAGTGTGTTGTTGTTGAGCGTCGAGCTTGAAAAATAAATAGAAAATCTTCCTGAAAGAATCGTGTTAAGATTCTCTCAGGAAGATTTTTTTGAGTTTATCTCATCCATTCTTCGTAATTATCAGCTATTTCCTGGACTGTGTTGATAAGCAGGGACGTGTGGTATCCGTCAGATACCATGTGCTGAACATAGGCCGAAAATGGAAGAAGGATTTCTCCGTTTTGTTCAAAATATTTTCCGCATAGGATGATTGGGAAAAGGAGCGGTGATGTCATCGGAGTATCATAGCACTGGGATGTGTAGGAGAGCCACGGGACACAGGAAATCGGTGTGAAATTATCCGGTTTGCCTGGTTTTGTTTTTACTCCCTTAACATCCTTCCAGTTTTCCATATCCTGGACACAGTTTTTGTAAAAGACAGAAAAATCTTGGTTATATTCGGACCAGATATCTGAAAATGTATGGTCGTCTTCGTGAAATATCGTATAGGACGGATGACATTCGTCCCAGTAACCCAGGCGGTGTTCACTGTCGTGGGCCATACGCATTTCTTTGATTCGGTTGACGGCCGTGGACGCCATGTAAAGATATACCGGATAGAAATGGAGTCCCCGTTGTTTGATTTCTTTAAGAAGTTTTGTGATTTTAATATTTGCGTTTAATGTATAGCTGGAATGGACCATTGTCTGATAGTATTTGTAATGCTCGCGGCGTTCCCATGTTTCCATGTTAATTAAATGAAAAGCCATAAAATTCCCTCCCCGGTTGATTGTCGATTATCAAATGTCTTAGAAGTATTATAGATAATCCGGAGGGAAATAACAAGAGATTTATCCGTGGATTATTTACAATGATTTCGGAAACTGGTATAATCTCAATCAATATTAAAGGGAGGATGGTACGATGAAACACGAAAACAAACTTACATACCATCTCACTCTGCGTCTCTTCCTTCAGGAAAAAAGCTTTGGGCCCGGACCAATGAGATTGCTGGAAGGTGTAAAAAAGACCGGGTCGCTCCAAAAAGCGGCGGCGGAAATGGGAATGGCCTATTCAAAGGCATGGAAATTAATCCGGGGTCTGGAGGAAGAATGGGGATTTTCATTGCTGATTCGACAGACCGGCGGTTCTAAGGGCGGTGGTTCTTCGTTGACAGAAGATGCGGAAGAATTATTGTCCAGATATGAAGCTATGCTGTCCGAAGTTACCCAGGCTGCGGAAGGAGCATTTAAAAAATACTTTCCTCAATAAAGCGGAAAGTATTTTTTTGACATATCGTTATTCTCATGTTAGAATAACGATAATATGGAATAATCGGGAGGCGTATTATAATGAAAAAAAGTATTGCTGCACTTTTGATGGCGGCGATGACTGTTGGTTTATTGGTTGGCTGTGGAGGCGGCAGTGAGAAAACGGAAAAAGAAGCTGAAGGTAAAGAGTTGACTGTTTTTGCTGCCGCATCTTTGACAGAAACATTGACAGAACTGGGGGATGCCTATATGGACGAGCATCCGGAAATTAATATTGTATTCAATTTTGATTCTTCCGGCACATTAAAAACACAGATTCAGGAAGGCGCGGAGTGTGATGTTTTTATTTCTGCCGGTCAGCTCCAGATGAATCAGTTAGACATTCATGCGGACCCGGAAGTCAATACGGAAGGGCTGGATTTTGTTCAGGAGGATACACGCTTTAATATTCTTGAGAATAAAGTGGCGCTGGTTGTGCCGGAAGGGAATCCGGCCGGAATCGAATCTTACGAAGATTTGAAAGAAAAGCTCGAAAGCGGTTCTATTTTAATGGCAATGGGAAATGCGGATGTTCCTGTGGGTCAGTATACACAGAAGATTTTGGATTATTATGGGCTTTCGGAAGAGGAACTGGCAGCAGCGGGCTGCATTACTTATGGTTCCAATGTCAAAGAAGTGACAACACAGGTTTCGGAAGCTGCTGTAGATTGCGGAATTATCTATGCAACCGACGCATTTTCTGCTAAACTTACAGTAGTGGATACTGCTACTGCTGAAATGTGTGGCCAGGTCATTTATCCGGCCGCAGTTTTGAAGATTTCTGAAAATCCGGAGGAAGCCCAGGCTTTTCTGGATTATCTGACCGGAGATGCTGCCGATGCTGTTTTTGAAGGAGTTGGCTTTACTCCGATCGAAAACTAAATTTAAGATAATGTACAGGCGGGCAGTGGTGTCCGCCTTTGTTTTGTTATATAATTAGGGGAGGTGCAGACCTGTGGATTGGTTTCCTTTGTGGAATTCGCTGCGAATTGCGGGAATCAGCACAGCGCTTATATTTTTTCTTGGTATTTTTTCGGCTTATTATATTTCAAAGGCTCCCCGCCTTATTAAAGGTATATTGGATGTGATTTTGACCCTCCCGTTGGTCTTACCGCCAACAGTAGTGGGGTATCTTCTGCTTCGGGTTTTGGGACCAAAGCGGCTCATCGGCACCTGGTTTTTGGAAGTATTTCATCTCAGACTGACGATGACCTGGTGGTCCGCTATTTTTGCAACGTCGGTGGTTATTTTCCCTTTAATGTATCGGACGGCCCGGGGGGCATTTGAATCCTTTGATGAGAATCTTGCTTATTCGGGACAGTCCATTGGATTGTCGAATACTTATATATTCTGGCATATCCGTATGCCTGTATGCCGTCAGGGAATTCTGGCCGGGGCGGTCTTATCCTTTGCCAGAGCGCTGGGGGAATATGGAGCCACGAATATGATTGCCGGATACACGCCTGGTCGGACGGCAACCATTTCCACGACTGTTTACCAATTATGGCGGACAAATGACGATGCGCTGGCCTTTCGGTGGGTATTAGTGAACCTTGCCATTTCCTTTGTGGTACTTCTGGCAGTCAATATGCTGGAAAAGAAAAGGGGTGTGTGATGTCTCTCTATGTTGATATTGAGAAAAAACTTGGAAATTTTCATCTGAAAGTTTTTTTTGAGGCAGAAAATGAGACACTGGCACTTCTGGGGGCTTCCGGCTGCGGCAAGAGCATGACACTGAAGTGTATTGCCGGGATTGAAAAGCCGGATCGGGGGCGGATCATACTGGATGGAGTTACGCTGTTTGATTCGGATAAAAAGATTAATTTGTCGGTGCAGGAACGGAAAACCGGACTGGTCTTTCAAAATTACGCCCTGTTTCCCAATATGACAGTGATGCAGAACGTGGCGGCCGGGGCTAAAAGAGAAAAAGATCCAGTGAAGCGTGAAAGGCTGATTCATGAATTTATAGAAAGTTTTGGCCTGGCTTCGGAGGTGAATAAATATCCTTCCGAGTTGTCCGGAGGACAGCAGCAGCGCACAGCATTGGCCAGAGCGTTGGTTTCAGACCCGAATATTTTGCTTTTAGATGAGCCATTTTCAGCGCTGGATAGTCATTTGAGGTTTCAGCTCGAACAGGAAGTGCGGCGTGCGATACAGTCCTTCGGTAAAACAGTGATTCTTGTATCCCATGACCGGGACGAAGTTTACCGAATGTCGGATAAAGTTGCTGTCATGCAAAATGGCCGGATTGAGGCCATGGGTGAAAAAGGTGAAGTGTTTGCCGCACCGAAAACAAAAAATGGTGCGATATTGACCGGATGTAAAAATATATCGGAAGTAAAGATATTGGATGATAACCATCTCATGGCACTGGATTGGGGACTGAAGCTCTATGTCCCAAATATTCCGGAAGATGTGGAATACATCGGTATCCGCATGCACGATATACAGGCAGGAGAGGGAGAAAACCATTTTCGGTGTTTCGTAGAGGAAGTTATTGAAAATACATTTTCTTATACCCTTTTGCTGCGTGGAGTGGAAGGCGGGGCAAAAACCTTTGGATGGGAAGTAGACAAGAAATTATGGAATTACTATCGGCCGAAGACAGGAAATATTCATTCGCCGGCTTCGGAAAAGCCGGTAGTTGATATCCGAATTCCTTCGGATGTGATTTTATTGTTGAAAGGATAGATTATGAAAAAAATAAATGTGGAAAATGCTGTTGGCATGGAACTTTGCCATGATATTACGGCGATGAGGGACGGATTTAAGGGAGCGGCCTTTAAGCGTGGTCATATCATACGGGAAGAGGATATACCGAAACTTCTGGATCTGGGGAAACGTCAGGTTTTTGTCTGGGAGGTAAATGCGGGCGAGATTCATGAAGAAGATGCAGCGTACCGTATGGCAGCCATGGCGAAAGTGGAAGGCGCCCATTATACCGAAGTGTCCGAGGGAAAGGTGCTTTTAATGGCAGATACCCGGGGGATGTTCCGGGTAGATCGGGAGCTTTTGCGGGAAATTAACGCAATTGGCGACCTGACTATTTCCACCCTGTCGGACCATTATCCGGTGGAGGCCGGTGCAAGACTGGCATCGATGCGGATCGTGCCCCTGGTTACAAAGGAAGAACAGATTATCCGCGCAGAAGAATTGTGCAGAGACCGGAAACTTTTAGATCTGCGTCCATATCACGCGCTGAAAACCGGGGTTATTATTACCGGCTCAGAGGTTTACAGCGGCCGGATCGAAGATAAATTTGAACCGGTAGTGCGGGCGAAGCTGAAACAATATCCCGGTGAGATTCTGGGTGTGACGATCTGCGACGATGATCTGGATATGATTGGAGCTGCAGCGGCAAAATATCTGGCTCAGGGAGCGGATTTCCTCATTTTTACCGGCGGCATGTCGGTAGACCCGGATGATATTACATCGACGGCTGTCCAAAGACTCGGTGCAGACATCATTACCCATGGAGTGCCTGCCCAGCCCGGCAATATGACCCTGGTGGCTTATCTGGGCAATGTGGCGATTCTTGGAATTCCGGGAGCAGCCATCAGTATGCCGGTAACGATGTTTGATGTATTATTGCCGCAGATATTTACAAAAGATAAGCTGACAAAAGAAGATTTGATACGCTTGGGGGATGGCGGACTCTGCCAGCTCTGCAAGCCGTGTCATTTCCCAAATTGTACTTTTGGAAGGTATTAATATGATTGATAAATACGGAAGAAATATATATTATCTGCGGCTGTCGGTGACTGATTTGTGTAATCTGAGATGCCGGTATTGTATGCCGGAAGAGGGTGTAGGCAAACGGCGCCATGAAGATATGCTGACTGAGGATGAAATGATTCAGGCGGTGTCGGCGGCCGCTTCTCTGGGAATTACAAAAGTTCGGATTACCGGAGGTGAGCCGCTTGTAAAAAAGAATATCCTTTCAATCTGCCGACGGGTGTCGGAGATTCCGGGCATACAGGAAGTGGCTTTGACGACCAACGGCATAAGGCTTTCAGAGATGGCACGACCGCTGCTGGAAGCCGGGGTGCAGAGATTGAATATCAGCCTGGATACATTGAATCCGGAAAAATATAGATATATTACGCGTATTGGAAATTTTGAGGAAGCCTGGCAGGGATTTCTTACAGCGCTGGATGCGGGATTCAAAAAAATTAAGATTAACGCAGTTTTGCTTGGCGGGTTTAATGATGATGAAATCATTTCTTTAGCGGAACTTACGAGAATTTATCCGGTGGATGTCCGGTTTATCGAATGGATGCCAATGTATGACAGCGGTGATTTTAATGAAACGGCGATGGTTCCGGGAAAGCGTGTCCTTTCACAGCTTGATGGAATTGTCCCGGCCGCACCGGATGGCGGTGTTGCCGCTTTGTACAGGCTTCCGGAAGCTCTTGGAAATATCGGATTGATTACGCCGGTCAGCAGTCATTTTTGCGGTGAGTGCAGCCGCATTCGTTTATCTGCTGACGGAAAATTAAAACCCTGTCTTCATTGTGGGGACGAACTGAATATTAAAGGTCTTGATGATGTTGGTATGCAGGACCAGTTTAAGAAGGCGATTGGCGAAAAGCCGTTTCGGCATGGTGAGCTTTCTGTAGAGAAGCGGAGTATGGCGGGGCGTCTGATGAATCAGATTGGAGGCTGAAACATAGAATGAATGATTTTACACATTTTAATGACCAGGGCCGGGCAAAAATGGTGAATGTGGGTGAGAAACCGGTATCCCACAGGACCGCGGTGGCATCGGCCAGCGTTTGGGTGAATGCCGACACATTTCAACGGATTCAGACCGGCGGTGTAAAAAAAGGTGATGTGTTGACGGTGGCCCAGATTGCAGGTATTATGGGAGCCAAGAGGACGTCGGAACTGATTCCCATGTGCCATCCGATTCCTGTACAGGGGATTGATCTGTCCCTTCGTTTGGATGAGGGAAATTACCGGATAGAGATTTTGGCCGATGTGAGCTGTGATGGGAAGACAGGCGTGGAGATGGAAGCTTTAACGGCCGTTTCTGTGGCGGCTCTGACGGTTTATGATATGTGCAAGGCGATACAAAAGGATATAAAGATTACCGATATCTGCCTTTTGGAGAAAACCGGCGGTGTTCACGGAGATTTTTGCAGGGAGGAAAGAAATAATGAATGAAAGGGCGGCGGTACTTACCATCAGTGATAAGGGAGCCCGGGGAGAGCGGACGGATACCAGTGGACCGGCAGTCTGCGGTATGCTGGAAGCGCATGGATGGAAAGTCATTCATACGTGTATTATTCCGGATGAAATGGATCAGATCAAGGCAGAACTTATCCGGTGCGCCGATGATTTACAGGCAGCACTGATCATTACTACCGGAGGAACCGGATTTTCACCGAGAGATATCACGCCGGAAGCAACGCTGGCGGTGATTGAACGGGAAACCCGTGGAATTCCGGAAGCCATGCGGGCGGAAAGTATGCGGATTACGCCGAAGGGCTGTCTGTCCAGAAGTGTGGCCGGTATCCGAGGCCGGAGCCTGATCATCAATCTGCCCGGCAGCGAAAAAGCAGCCAAAGAAAATCTGGCGGCAGTGATCGAACCTGTCCGGCACGGTATTGAGATGCTGTATTCCGAAGGTTCGGCGGACTGCGCTGCTTCGACGGCGGTTATCCGGGCGGTATGTATCAGTGAGAGAAAAGGTGAGATAAAGCATCCGGTGGAGAGCATTGAGCTGATACAGGACTGGGGCATCCAGGGGGATGCCCATGCGGGAAACTGGCATCGGCAGGTGAGCCTTCTGGGGACGGAAAGTGTGGCAAAGATTCAGGAAAGTATGTCCGAAATACTTCTTCCCGGAGCCTTTGCGGAGAATATTTTAGCCGAGGGCCTCTGTTTTTATGAACTGCCGGTGGGTACAAAGCTTCAAATCGGCACGGCGGTCTGTGAGGTGACCCAGATTGGAAAAGAATGCCATCAGGACTGTGAAATCCGGAAAAAGACGGGAGACTGTGTCATGCCGAGGGAAGGAATTTTTGTCCGGGTGTTAAAACCGGGGAAGGCAAAAGCGGGAGACCGGATTACCGTTTTGTAAAACAAAGGTGAAAAGCAGATGATCATAAAAGGTGAATTTCCCTTTCTGAAAGAAAAAAATCATGTTATTTCCCTTGTGGGCGCCGGAGGAAAAACGACGCTCATGTATGCTTTGGCGAGGCGTTTTGCGGGAAATGGAGCGCGGACTCTTATTACGACAACGACCCATATTTATCGGCCGGAGGGAGATGTGTGGGCACGCAGTCCGGATGCCATAGAAAGCCTGTGGCGCCGTGGTTCTTATGCCGTCGCAGGGAGGCTGGCCAGGGACGGGCAGCCGGAAAAACTGACAGGTCTGCCGGAACAGGAACTGAACATGTATATAGGTATGGCGGATATTGTCCTGATTGAAGCGGACGGGGCAAAAAGAATGCCGTGCAAGGTGCCGGCCGGACACGAGCCGGTCATTCCGGAAATCTGTGATATCGTCATTGGGACTATGGGTATGAAGGCTTTGGGGAAACCTCTGGAAGCGGTCTGTTTTCGCCAGGAGGAAGCGATTCGGCTGCTGGGGGCTGCTCCGACAGATACCATGACCGTGGATATGATGGTGAAGATATTGGCTTCGGAGAAAGGCACCAGGAAAAACGTTGGGAAACGGGATTATTATGTTGTTTTAAACCAATGTGATTCCGAAGAGGATATCCGGGCCGGAGAGCAGATTGGAGAAGCTCTGGAGGCACAGGGAATCACTCAATGGGTTATGACACGTTTCAACAGGCAGTCAGAGAGGGAAGGATAAAGGTGAGTTATGAGTGAAAAAATAATATTTTGTAAGGGCGGCGGTTGTACCGCAAAATTGGGTGCCGGGGTACTTTCCAGAGTGTTGGAAAAGCTTCCGAAGGGGGCGCCGGACCCGAATCTGCTGATCGGTTATGACAGCAAGGATGATGCGGCAGTTTATAAGATCACGGATGATGTGGCCATTGTTCAGACACTGGATTTCTTTCCGCCGATGGTGGAGGACCCTTATACTTTTGGGAAAATTGCGGCGGCCAATGCGCTGAGCGATGTGTATGCCATGGGAGGTACGGTGAAAACGGCGCTGAACATTGTCTGTTTTCCTGAGACCATGGATTTAAATGTTTTGGGTGAGATTATGCGGGGAGGTTCGGAAATGGTCATGGAAGCCGGTGGCATTCTTTCCGGCGGACATTCCATTGCGGATTCGGATGTTAAGTATGGGCTTTCTGTAACAGGAGTGGTCCATCCGGAGCATATTTATCCAAACAATCAGGGAAAACCTGGAGACAAGCTGATTCTCACAAAGAAGCTGGGCGTGGGAATCGTATGTACGGCAAACCGTGTACAGCAGGCTTCCGAGGCCGCTATGTCGGAGGCGATTGCATCCATGACGACTTTGAATAAAAAAGCTTCGGAAATCAGCCACAGGTATGAAATTCATGCATGCACCGACGTGACCGGCTTTGGTTTCTTAGGCCATTTGCATGAAATGATGGATGGACGGCTGTCCTGTCATATTTATGCAGACCAGATTCCGGTGATTGACAGTGCATTGGATTATGCCGATGAATTTCTATTGACGGCAGGGGGACAGAGAAATCGTAATCATGCGGGGCCTCATGTGAAGTTTGAAAATGTATCCTTTGCCATGGAGGAAGTGCTTTTTGACCCTCAGACTTCCGGCGGGCTTTTGATGGCTGTAAAAGCGGAGCAGGCCGAAGAATTGCTGGCAGAATTGCAGGACTGCGGATTGCCTGCGAGACTGGTGGGAGAGATTACAGAAAAGAAAGAAACAGAAATATATGTGATTGGAGGAAACAGAAAATGATAAAAATTAATGCCATGGGAGATACGTGTCCAATTCCGGTAGTAAAGACCAAAAATGCTATTAAAGATATGGAAGGCGCCGGACAGGTGGAAATTCTGGTGGATAATGAAATCGCTGTCCAGAATCTGACCAAAATGGCTGTCCAGAAAAATTACGGTGTTATCTCGGAAAAGCTGGAAGAACAGAAATATCGGGTTGTCATGACCATTGGGGATGCAGAGGATTCAGAGGAAATTGAGACACCTCAGGGAGAAAGCTGTCTTCCGGATGCCCGGAAAAATATGGTCGTTGTTATCTCTTCGGATACTATGGGAAACGGCGATGACGAATTGGGACGGATTTTGATGAAAGGATTTATCTTTGCATTGACACAGCAGGACGAGCTGCCATCTACCGTACTTTTATATAATGGCGGCGCAAAATTGAGCTGTGAGGATGCGCCGACACTGGAAGATTTGAAGTCATTGGAAGCCCAGGGAGTAGAAATCATGACTTGCGGTACCTGTCTGAATCATTATGGACTGACAGAAAAGCTTCAGGTCGGCAGTGTGACAAATATGTATGCCATTGTTGAGAAAATGACTCAGGCGAGTCTGCTTATAAGACCATGATATATTTTGATAATGCGGCAACAACTTTACAAAAGCCGGAGGGTGTGGAAGAAGCGGTGATTCAGGCTCTCCGCAGGGCGGGAAATGCCGGAAGGGGTGCCCATGAGCCGACACTTGCGGCTTCTCGTATTCTTTATCAGACGCGGGAGAAGCTGGCCCGGCTTTTTGTGGTATCAAATCCGTCACGGATCGCTTTTACCAGTAATGCCACGGAGGCGTTAAATATTGCCATTCAGGGAATTTTCAAACCGGGCGATCATGTCATTACATCGGTATGTGAGCATAATTCAGTTCTAAGGCCCCTTTATCGGATGGAGGAGCAGGGCATAGAGCTTTCTTTGATCGATGTGGATACAAAGGGACGGCTGCGGTATGATTCTCTGGAAGAATTGGTCCGGGCAAATACAAAAGCCGTTGTAATTACCCATGCTTCGAACCTGACCGGAAATGTGACGGATATGGAGCGAATCGCCTCCTTTACAAAAGAGCATGGACTTTTATTGATTGTAGATGCGTCTCAAAGTGCCGGAATCCTGCCGATTTCGGTGGAAGAGACGGGTATTGATGTCCTCTGCTTTACCGGGCACAAAGGACTTTTGGGTCCCCAGGGAACCGGCGGCATTTATGTGCGTGAGGGAATTGAAATAGCTCCGCTGAAAGTCGGCGGAAGCGGCATTCACAGTTTTGATAAAAAGCATCCGGCCATGATGCCGACGGCATTGGAGGCGGGAACACTGAATGTTCACGGCATTGCCGGACTGGGCGCTTCGGTGGATTATATTCTGCAGACAGGGACAGATAAGATTTTTGAGAAAGAAATGGCGCTGTCCCGGCGTTTTGTCCGCGGCATACAGGATTTGCCGGATATTCATATTTATGGAGATCTGGAATCCGGGCTTCGAACGGGTATTGTTTCCTTAAATATCGGTGAGGAAGATTCGGCAAAAATCAGTGATATTTTGTGGGAGGATTACGAAATCTGCGTCCGGGCGGGAGCCCATTGCGCTCCTCTGATGCATAAAGCCCTTGGGACCATTGAACAGGGAGCGGTACGTTTCAGCTTTTCACATTATAATACTGCCGAAGAAATTGATATTGCCATAGAGGCCCTTCGGGAACTCTGTGTGTAATTAAATAAATGAACAACAAAGGAGAAAGAGAAATGGAACTATTTAACACGAAATGGAAACTGGCATTGTCGGGCCTGATTATCGGCATACTGGCGGCAATTTTGGCATTCAGCGGAAACCCGGCCAATATGGCGATCTGCGTAGCCTGCTTTATCCGGGATATGGCAGGAGCCCTGAAACTTCATACGACAGGCACCGTACAGTATTTCAGACCGGAGATTGTCGGTTTTGTGCTGGGTTCTTTTATTATCGCAAAGGCTACCGGTGAATATAAAGCGACCGCCGGATCTTCGCCGATGATTCGCTTCCTTCTTGGAATGATCATGATGATTGGAGCATTGGTATTTTTAGGATGCCCGCTCCGTATGGTTATCCGGATGTCCGCGGGAGATTTGAATGCGTACATTGGTTTTGCCGGTTTTGCTCTGGGGGTTGCAACGGGAAGCTTTTTCCTGAAAAAGGGATTTACACTGGGCAGAGCCTATGAAGTCAAATCGGTTAATGGTTATGTACTTCCGGCGGCTCTGACACTTCTTTTGATTATCGGCGTGGCGACCCCGCTGTTTGTTTCCAGTACGGAAGGACCAGGAAGTATGCAGGCACCGATAATTATTGCGCTTGTGGCAGCCATTGTCTGTGGTATCATTGCACAGAAAAACAGACTTTGCTTTGCGGGAAGTATACGGGACATTATCCTGATGAAAGATTTTGATTTAATCTGTATCATTGGCGGCTTTTTTGTCGCAATGTTGGTGTATAACGGAGTGACGGGAAATCTGGTATTTTCTTTTACCGGAAAACCGATTGCCCATGCCCAGCACCTCTGGAATTTACTTGGAATGTACACTGTAGGGTTTGCGGCAGTTTTGGCTGGAGGCTGTCCGTTCCGTCAGTTGATTCTGGCAGGCCAGGGTTCTTCTGACAGTGCGGTGACATTTCTGGGAATGCTGGTCGGCGCAGCATTTGCTCATAATTTTGGGTTGGCCGGTGCGGCGGCAAAGGCGGCAACCGAGACAGAAGCGGCTGTGGCCGGAGGTCCGGCGACTGCAGGTAAAATTGCCGTTGTCATCTGTATTATTGTATTGTTTATGATCGCTGTGTCAAATAAAAGAACGGTAAAGAAAAAATAAAGGAGGAAGAGAGTTATGGGAGATATGATAGAACTTGATGTCCGGGGACTTTCCTGTCCGGAGCCGGTGATCATGACTATGGATGCTATGGAAGCTAATCCGGGCATGCGCATTCGCGTCATTGCCGATGAGGCACATACGAGAAAAAATCTGGAGAAAATGTTGAAATATCAGGGAAAGAAAAGTACTACAGAAGAGAAAAACGGGGAATATATTATTACCGTTGAGGCGTAAACGGCATGAGACGTGAAAAAAAGGATTACGTGGTGATTACATTTCATACGACGGCTGAAGCGATGGCCATGGAACAGTATTGTATGGAGTATGGCATCAAAGGCCGGCTGATTCCGGTGCCAAGGGAAATTTCGGCCGGATGCGGAATCTCCTGGCGGATGACGGCGGAGGATTATGCAGCCGTGGGACGGTCCGCAGACAGCAGTACCGGAGCGGCGGAATGGGAGCCGGACATTGAATATGAACGGATTGTAAAAATCCGGATGTAAATTGGAGGAGCATATGACAGAGGAAAAGAAGACAGGACTTTATCAGATGATCAACAAAGCGATACAAGATCAGGAATGTATGTTATGTACGGTACTGGAAGGCGTATCACAGGGAGAAAAGGCGCTGTTTTGCGGCGGTGAGAAGGTCTGGATTTCCGGTCCGGATGGCCTGCTTTCTTCTATGGAAGAAAAACTTTCGGAAAGGCCCGGCAGCGGAATTTTGGAGACCGTAGATGCACGGATTTTCTGTGAACGGTTTGGCGGAAAAAATAAGCTGGTCATCTGCGGTGCCGGTCATGTGTCAATTCCGGTCATTGAAATCAGCAAAAAAATTGGTTTTCATGTCACTGTTGTGGAAGACCGTCCAATGTTTGCTGACCATGCAAGGATGGCGGGAGCCGATGAAGTCATCTGTGACAGCTTTGAACATGGAATGGACAGAATTGAGGGAAGTAATGAAACCTATTTTGTCATTGTCACCAGGGGACATCGCTATGACACGCTCTGTCTGGAAAAAGCCGTGAATAAAAATAACGCTTATATAGGAATGATGGGGAGTCACCGGCGGGTGGCTCTTGTAAAGGAGCAATTGGAAGCAAAGGGCATCCGCCGTCAGCTTTTGGAGCAGGTACATACGCCGATTGGATTGTCTATCGGCGCAGAGACTCCGGAGGAAATTGCAGTTTCTATTATGGCTGAGATCATTCAGGAAAAAAACAGTAAAAAGCGAACGGCCGGATATGCCGGAGAGATTCTGGACGCACTGCTGGAAGAGCAGGCATCTTCTGTAATGGCCGTTATCGTATCAAAAAAAGGTTCTGTACCGAGGGAAATCGGGACAAAGATGTTAATTTACCAGGATGGACATACGGTGGGAACTATTGGCGGCGGCTGCATGGAAGCCGAAGTTATTCAGAAAGCACGGCAGATGCTGTCCGGGTCATTGCCGGAGCGTCAGCTTGTTCGGTTGGATATGACGGGGAAAGATGCGGAAGATGCGGGTATGGTCTGCGGTGGTATTGCAGAAGTGTATCTGGAAAGGAGTGTCGGATAGTATGGAAAAGAAACTCATTATTGTCCGGGGCGGCGGAGATATTGCCACGGGAACGATACATCGTCTCTGGTCGGCCGGATTGCCCGTGCTGGTGCTGGAAGCCGAATATCCGTCAGCCATCCGGCGGCAGGTCGCCGTCAGTGAGGCTGTTTATGACGGGGAAACCGTGGTGGAAGGGATGAAAGGTATACGAATTGGAAATTGGGAAGAAGCAGAGGCAGTGATTGCGGAAGGCGATGTTCCGGTTTTGGTAGATCCGCAGGGTGAAGCCATCAGAAAGCTTCATCCGGTGGTAGTCGTCGATGGAATCCTCGCGAAAAAGAATCTGGGGACTTATAAAGAAATGGCACCGTTGACGGTGGCTCTTGGTCCTGGATTTGAGGCAGGAAAGGATGCGGACGTTGTGATTGAAACAATGCGGGGACATAATCTGGGACGGCTGATCCGCTCAGGCAGCGCTCTGCCGGATACAGGAATTCCGGGAAACATCGGAGGCTATACGGCGGAACGGGTCATTCATGCGGCCGAAGCCGGAATATTTCATAATGTATGCCGAATCGGAGATATGGTCAATGCGGGGGATGAAATCGCCCGGATCGAAACGGCTGAAGGAAGAATGCTTGGCGTACCGGCTGCGATATCCGGGATTATCCGAGGTCTTTTAAGAGAAGGATATCCGATTCCTAAGGGATTTAAGATCGCGGACATTGATCCGCGAAGAGAAGAACTGGTTAATTGCTTCACCATTTCCGATAAGGCCCGATGTATTGCCGGAAGCGTACTTGAAGCAGTGATTCCGTATTATTACGGATAGTTTTTATAAATATTTAGATTTTTTTGTACTTCTGTTTGATTTTCTGCTATAATGTTGTGCAGAAAAATTTTTACAGGAGGATAATATGAGAGAGAATCATTCCAGTGCGGGTGAATCTATGAGCAGCCCGTATCATTTCGAAGGCAGGATTCCGCTGAAACAGGCCATACCGCTGGGGCTCCAGCATGTTTTGGCGATGTTTGTCGGAAACCTTACACCAATTCTTATAATTACCGCAGCCTGCGGCGCTGATGATTTTGCTTCCATTCAGGTAGCCCTTCTTCAAAACGCCATGCTGGTTGCGGGCATCGTTACCCTGGTCCAGCTCTATGCCATTGGACCTGTCGGAGGCAAAGTACCAATCATCATGGGTACAAGTTCCGGTTTTATCGGTGTTTTTCAAAGTGTAGTAAATATTATGGGCGGAGGCATTCTGGCCTACGGTGCGATCATGGGTGCCAGTCTTATCGGCGGTATCTTTGAAACGGTTCTCGGTGCATTTTTAAAGCCGCTCCGCCGTTTCTTTCCGGCGGTAGTTACAGGCACCGTGGTACTGGCGATCGGTTTGTCACTTATCGGTGTCGGCGTTGGTTCCTTTGGCGGTGGTTCTTCTGCAAAGGACTATGGCTCTGCGGAGAATTTGCTGATCGCTCTTGTTGTTATGATCATCATTCTGGCATTAAAGCATGGGGCAAAAGGACTGGCAAGTTCTTCCTGTATTTTAATTGGTATTATTGTTGGGTATATTATTTGTGCCGTGTTGGGAATGATTTTACCGACGACGGCTGTTACTGCGGATGGTGTGGAATATACAAAGGCCTGGGTATTGAACTGGGATAAGGTCGCCCAGGCGTCATGGGTCGCTATTCCGGAAATCCTGCCGGTAAAACCGGTATTTGACCTGAGGGCCATTCTTCCGGTAATGATCATGTTCATTGTCACGGCCGTTGAGACGGTAGGAGATATCTCCGGCTGTATCGAAGGCGGTATGGGCCGTGAAGCGACAGACAGTGAATTGGCCGGCGGTGTTATGTGCGATGGCATTGGCTCTACTTTTGCTGCATTGTTTGGTGTTCTTCCGAATACTTCTTTCAGTCAGAATGTGGGTCTTGTCACCATGACTAAGATTGTCAATCGTTTTGCATTATCCTGCGGAGCAATCTTTTTGATTCTCTGCGGTCTGCTGCCGAAGCTGGCAGCCCTCATATCCATCATGCCTCAGTGCGTGCTTGGCGGTGCTGCGGTCATCATGTTTTCATCGATTGTTATGAGTGGTATTCAGCTTGTTACCAAGGAACCATTGACAGCCCGGAATATGACCATTGTATCGGTAGCTTTGGGACTTGGATATGGTATTGGAGCAAACAGTGCGGTGCTTTCGGGACTTCCTGATTTCGTCGGCCTTATTTTCGGCGGTTCAGGAATCGTACCGGCGGCTTTTGTAGCGATTATTCTGAATATACTGCTTCCCAAAGAGGGAGCCTAAAACATAGCCGGAGGGGGAGATAAAAATGCTTTCATTCAACCAATATGTCCGGGCGCAGAGCCTGGAAGAAGCCTATGCGCTTTGCCAGAAAAAAAGCAATGTGGTGCTTGGCGGTATGTTGTGGCTGAAAATGCAGAACGGCAATAAGGGAACGGCCATTGATCTGTGTGATCTTGGACTGGATCAGATTGAAGAGACACCGGAGGAATATCGGATCGGCGCCATGGTTTCTCTGCGTACATTGGAAACCCATGCCGGGTTAAACGAACTGACCCGGGGAGCTATGGCAGAATCGGTAAAACATATTGTCGGTGTACAGTTCCGCAATGTGGCAACCGTCGGGGGAAGTATCTATGGACGCTTTGGATTTTCAGATGTTCTCACATTGTTCATGGCCCTGGATGCGAAGGTTGAACTGTATCATGCGGGAGTCATGAGTGTGAAAGAGTTTTCAGATTTCCCGAGAAAGACCAGAGACATTCTTGTTCGGGTGATTGTTCCGAAAACGGAGAGAAAGACAGTATACCTGTCCATGAGAAACACATCAACAGATTTTCCGGTACTCACCTGTGCCATCTCTGGTCAGAAGGATCATTATAGCTGTGTCATTGGTGCCCGTCCGATGAAGGCCGCCCTCTATGATGATGAAGAGGGGATTCTGGCCGCGGGGATTACACCGGAATCGGCGGCAGCCTTTGCCGGGAATGTCGCTTCCAGGGCAAACTTTGGAAGCAATCTGCGGGGCGGAGCCGATTATCGAAAAAAATTATGTGAAGTATTGGTCCGGCGCGGATTGCTGGCTTTAATGGGGGATTGATGATGGATATTAAGATGACGCTCAATGGAAAACAGATTCAAGCACAGATTGAGCCGGATATGCTGTTGATTGATTTTGTAAGGTTGAAGGGATGCTATTCGGTTAAACGGGGATGTGAAACGGCCAACTGCGGATTATGTACGGTTCTGATGGATGGAACACCGATCTTGTCCTGCAGTGTGCTTGCGGCCAGAGCTTCCGGACATGTCATTGATACTCTGGAAGGACTTCAGGAAGAGGCAGAGGAATTTGTGGGCTTTATTGCCGACCAGGGTGCGGAACAATGCGGGTTCTGCAATCCCGGGTTTGTCATGAATACGATTGCTTTGCTTCGGGAAAATCCGGAACCTGCAGATGATGAGATTCGGGATTTCCTTGCCGGAAATCTGTGCCGATGCTCAGGTTACGAAGGGCAGCTTCGTGGTATTCGGGCATATTTGGATTGGAAAAAGGGGGTGCAGCAGGATGAGCCGGAATTTTAAATCTGTAGGACAGCCTGTGCGTAAAAAAGATGCGATGCAGCTGCTTTTGGGAAAACCGGTCTATGTGGACGATATGACGCCGTCCGATGCGCTGGTCGTAAAGGTTCTCAGAAGTCCTCATGCCCATGCGCTGGTCGAAGATATTAAAATGGATGCGGCATTGAAAGTGCCGGGGATTGAGGGGATTTATACCTATAAAGATGTTCCTCAGAAACGATTTACCATGGCAGGCCAGACATATCCTGAGGCATCTCCTTATGACCGGCTTTTACTGGATCAAAGGGTCCGCTTCGTGGGAGATGCGGTAGCCATCGTTGCCGGAGAGACGGAAAAGGCGGTTGATAAAGCTTTGAAATTGCTGAAGGTCACCTATCAGGTGCTGGAACCGGTCCTGGATTTTCGGACGGCAAAGGATAATCCGATTTTAGTCCATCCGGAGGATAACTGGCGTTCACTTTGCCCGGTTGGCGCAGATAATCAAAGAAATCTTTGCGCCAGTGAAGTATCGGGAGAGGGAGATGTGGATGCGGTTTTTGCCGATTGTGACGAGATCGTGGAGCATACCTATCATGTCAAAGCCTGTCAGCAGGCCATGATGGAGACCTTCCGTACCTACACGGAAATTGACCGTTATGGACGGCTTCATGTCATCAGTTCGACACAGATCGTATTTCATTGCCGTCGTATCATTGCCAATGCTCTGGATATTCCGAAGTCCATGGTCCGGGTGGAAAAACCACGGATCGGCGGCGGTTTTGGCGCAAAACAGACGGTCATTGCGGAAGTATATCCGGCCTTTGTCACATGGAAAACAAAACGTCCGGCAAAGATGATCTATACAAGATATGAAAGCCAGATTGCCGCTTCACCCCGCCATGAAATGGAAGTTCATGTAAAACTTGGTGCTTCTAAAGAAGGAAAAATCCGTGCACTGGATGTTTATACCCTGTCTAATACAGGGGCATTTGGTGAGCATGGACCGACGACTGTCGGCCTGTCCGGACACAAATCTATTCCGCTTTACACCGGAGGTCTGGAAGCTCATCGCTTTAGTTACGACGTGGTCTATACCAATGTCCAGTCGGCCGGAGCTTATCGGGGATATGGTGCGACACAGGGATTGTTTGCTGTGGAGAGTGCGGTCAATGAACTGGCTGACCGCCTGAACATGGACCCGATCGCGCTTCGGGAGAAAAATATTGTCCGTGAGGGTATGGTCATGCCGGCCTATTATGGCGAGAAGGCCAATGCCTGTGCTTTGGATCGTTGTATAGAAAAATGCCGGGAGCTGTTTCACTGGGACGAAAAATTCCAGGTGAGGGACATGGGGAACGGCAAAGTGCGTGCCGCCGGTATGGCGCTGGCCATGCAGGGGTCGTCCATTTCCGGTGTGGATGTAGGATCAGCCACCATGAAGCTGGGCGATGAAGGATTTTATATTCTGCTCATCGGGGCTGCGGATATGGGAACGGGCTGTGATACGATTCTGGCCCAGATGGCTGCTGAATGTATGGAATGTTCGGTGGATGAGATCGCAGTATTTGGAGCGGATACGGATGTTTCACCTTATGATTCCGGGTCTTACGCTTCCTCGACAACCTATTTAACGGGAAAGGCCGTAGAGTCAGCCTGTGAAGAGTTAAAGAACAACATGTGCAGGATTGCCGCAGGCATGATGGATTGTGATATAGATGATGTGGAATTTACCGGTGACGGTGTAAGAAAGCTGGATGGCAGCGGTTTTGTATCCAGATTTGATATTGCCACCAAATCCATGATGTTCAATAACGTGAACGTCCAGACAACAGCAACGAAAAGTTCGCCGATATCACCGCCGCCGTTTATGGCCGGTATGGTGGAAATCGAGCTGGATAAGGAGACGGGAAAGGTCGATATACTGGATTATGTCGCTGTGGTGGACTGCGGCACTCCGATCAATCCAAATCTGGCCCGGATTCAGGCCGAAGGCGGTCTGGTACAGGGTATTGGCATGGCGCTCTATGAGAACGTGACCTATCAGCCTTCCGGAAGGATTGCAGAGAATTCCTTTATGCAGTATAAGGTTCCGACCCGTCTGGATATGGGACATCTGAAGGTGGAATTTGAATCCAGTTATGAGCCGACAGGGCCTTTCGGGGCGAAATCCATCGGTGAAATTGTTATTAACACACCGGCTCCGGCGCTGGCGCATGCGATTTATAAAGCAACCGGAGTATGGCACCGTACATTGCCGATCACTCCGGAGAAAATACTTATGGGGCTTGCAGATGAATAAACATATAATCTATTTGGCGGCTGGCAACAGCCGCCGTTTTGGTTCGAATAAACTTTTATATAAATACGAGGGAAAGCCTTTATTTCGGCATGGTCTGGATATGTTGACAGATTTTTGCCATAACCGCCCGGACTGTGCGTTGACGGTGGTATCCCAGTATCCGGAAATTTTAGAACAGGTAAAGGCTGAGGGAGTCCGGGTCGTATACAGCCCGGACAGTCCAAAGGGCATATCCTATACCATTAAAGCGGCCATACAGGCTCTTCCAAATCTGCGGGAAGAGGATTTTATCCTCTTTGTTGTGGCAGACCAGCCTTATTTGACCAGACATACGCTGGAAAAGATATTGTCATATGCCAGATCCGGCGTTCAGACCGTATCTGCAGCTTATGGGGAGAGACCGGGAAATCCGGTACTGTTTTCGGCGCGGCTTGTGCCGGAACTTATGAAACTTCAGGGAGATGAAGGCGGACGGAAGGTTCTGCAGAAGCAAGAGTGTATTTATGTTCAGGTAGAAAATGAACATGAATTGTTTGATATAGATACGCCTTTTATGTTATGATAATAATGTTGGTAGAAAATGGCGAATAATTGATAAATAATAAAGGTGATATTGAATGGCATTTACCCATTTGCATGTGCATACGGAATACAGTCTGCTGGATGGTTCCAATAAAATTAAAGAGATGGTGGCCCGGATCAAAGAGTTGGGCATGGACAGTATAGCGATTACAGACCATGGTGTCATGTATGGCGTTATTGATTTTTATAAAGCGGCGACGGCTGCGGGCATCCGGCCGATCATTGGCTGTGAAGTCTACGTGACGCCGAAGTCCCGTTTTGACAAAGCGGGCCAGCAGGATAATAAATATAATCATCTGGTGCTTCTGGCCGAGAATAATACAGGATATCATAATTTAATGAAATTGGTTTCCAGAGGCTTTACGGAGGGATTTTACTATAAACCGAGGGTGGATATGGAAGTACTTCGGAAATATCATGAGGGGATTATTGCGCTCAGTGCCTGCCTGGCCGGAATTGTGCCCGAATATATTCAAAAAGGGCTTTACGAGGATGCCAAGCTGAAAGCATTGGAACTGGAAGAAGTTTTCGGTAAGGGGAATTTCTTCCTGGAGCTTCAGGACCATGGCATTGCAGCCCAGAAGACAGTTAACCCGAGCCTTCTGCGGATGAGTGAAGAGACAGGTATTGAATTGGTGGCGACCAATGATATCCACTACACCTATGCGGAGGATGAAAAACCTCACGATATTCTGCTCTGTATTCAGACAGGAAAAAAGGTGGCTGACGAAGAACGTATGCGTTATGAGGGCGGCCAGTATTATATTAAATCAGAAGAAGAGATGCGCAAACTTTTTCCATATGCGAAGCAGGCCTGCGACAATACCCATAAAATTGCGGAGCGCTGCCATGTGGATATTGAATTTGGAAAATATAAGCTGCCGGAATTTCCGGTTCCGGAAGGCTATGATGCCTGGAGCTATTTAAATAAATTGACCTGGGATGGTCTGGAGAGACGTTATGAACATCCCGATGATACATTGAAAGAACGGCTGGAATATGAACTTTCCACCATTAAAAATATGGGCTTTGTGGATTATTTCCTGATCGTATGGGATTTTATCCACTACGCCAAAAGTCAGGGCATTGCTGTGGGACCGGGACGTGGCTCTGCGGCGGGCAGTCTGGTATCCTACTGTCTTGAGATTACGGACCTGGACCCGATCAAGTACAGTCTCCTTTTTGAACGTTTCTTAAATCCAAACCGGGTGACCATGCCCGATATTGACGTGGATTTCTGTTTTGAACGGCGTCAGGAAGTCATTGACTATGTTGTTGAAAAATACGGCAAGGATCGGGTGGTCCAGATTGTGACCTTTGGTACAATGGCGGCCCGGGGTGTTATCCGTGATGTGGGACGGGTGTTGGATCTGCCATATGCCCAGGTGGATACGGTGGCGAAAATGATTCCGTCCGAGCTGAATATTACGATCGAATCTGCTCTGAGAAAAAATCCGGAGCTGAAAAAGACTTACGATACGGATCCGGTGATTCATGAACTTATCGATATGTCTAAACGTCTGGAAGGACTTCCGAGACATACTTCCACCCATGCGGCCGGTGTTGTGATCAGTCCGAAAGCGGTGGATGAATTTGTACCTCTTTCGAGAGGTGTGGATGACTGCGTGACTACCCAGTTTACGATGACCACATTGGAAGAACTTGGACTTTTGAAGATGGACTTTTTAGGTCTTCGGACGCTGACGGTCATTCAGAATGCAGTAAATCTTATTAACCGCCATCGGGAAGAACCGCTGAACATGCACGATATCGACTATGATGATGCAAAGGTCTATGAAATGATTGCTTCCGGCAAGACGGAAGGTGTGTTCCAGTTGGAAAGCGCGGGAATGAAGAGTTTCATGAAGGAATTGAAGCCGTCCAGTCTGGAAGATATTATTGCGGGAATTTCCCTTTACCGTCCGGGACCGATGGATTTTATTCCGAAATATATCAAAGGGAAACAAAATCAGTCTTCGATTGTCTATGATTGCCCGGAACTGGAAGAAATTCTGGCCCCGACCTATGGCTGTATCGTCTATCAGGAACAGGTTATGCAGATCGTTATGAAGCTGGCCGGTTATGATCTGGGACGAAGTGATCTGGTGCGCCGTGCCATGTCCAAGAAAAAAGCGGATGTTATGGCAAAGGAACGGGAATACTTCGTTTATGGAAATAAAGACTTGAATGTGCCGGGATGTATCGCCCGGGGCATTGATGAGCGGGTGGCAAATAAAATTTTCGACGATATGACAGATTTTGCCAAATATGCCTTTAATAAATCCCATGCGGCAGCTTATACCATCGTATCTTATCAGACAGCCTGGTTAAAATATTACTATCCTGTGGAATTTATGGCAGCCTTGATGACATCGGTCATTGATTTTCCGACGAAGGTGGCCGAATATATTATGGAGTGCCGGAAAATGGATATCAAGATTCTTCCGCCGGATATTAATGAAGGCGAGAGAGATTTCTCCGTATCGGGCGGAAATATCCGTTATGCCCTGTCGGCGATTAAAAGTGTGGGCCGTTCGGTCATCGACAATATTGTCAGTGAGCGGCAGGAACATGGTCCATTTGTCAGCCTGAAGGATTTTATCGAGCGTTTATCCGGCAAGGAAGTAAATAAGCGGACCGTAGAAAGTTTTATCAAATCCGGCGCCATGGACGGACTTCATGCGACGAGACGCCAGCTCATGATGGTCTATGTCCAGGTAATGGATCAGGTGAATCAGGAGCGTAAAAAGTCCATGACCGGACAGATGAGTCTGTTTGATTTTGTGTCTGATGAAGAAAAAGCGGAATTTGATGTGCATTATCCGAATGTGGGTGAATATGATAAAGAATTAAAGCTGGCTTTTGAAAAGGAAGTACTCGGTGTTTACATCAGCGGCCATCCGCTGGAGGAGTATGCAAAGTTCCTGATGAAAAATGTGACGGCGGTCACTACGGATTTCTATGTGGACGATGAAACCGGAGAAAGCCGGGTAAGGGATAATCAGAATGTCATCATTGGCGGTATGATCACTTCAAAAACGGTGAAAGTGACGAAAAACAACAAGCTGATGGCATTTATTTCTCTGGAAGATCTGGTGGGTACTGTGGAGGTCCTTATTTTCCCGAATGATTATGAACGTCATCAGAAATATCTGGTGGAGGACCAGAAAGTATATATCCGGGGAAGGGTTTCGGCTTCAGAAGACCAGCAGGCCAAGCTGATCTGTGAAAAGATCATTCCCTTTGACGAGATTCCAAAGGAGATATGGATCAAGTTTGACAATAAGGAAGCCTATATGCAGAGGGAACAGGAATTGTACCGGATGCTGGAGCCGGAGAGTGGAAATGACAGAATCGTTATCTTCTGTGCCAGAGAAAAAGCGGTGAAGCGGCTGGGAAACCGCTATGCGGTACAGGGTGATGATCGGGTGGTCGGAGTATTGCGGAATGCCTTTGGTGAGGAAAATGTAAAACTTCAGCAATCCGTCTTGAAAAGGTAAGGAATCTGTATTAAAATATCAAGATAAAATCGTTGTCAGTTCGCAAAGATGGAGGTCAAGACATGAGTAAAGAGATAAAAACGATCGGCGTACTTACCAGCGGCGGGGATGCGCCGGGAATGAATGCGGCTGTACGTGCGGTTGTCCGTACTGCGGTGACAGCAGGATGTAAAGTGAAAGGTATTCAGAAGGGCTACGCCGGACTTCTGGAAGAAGAAATTATAGATTTGAATGCCGGAAGTGTTTCAGATATTCTGAACCGGGGCGGTACATTTTTATACACAGCGCGCTGTGAGGAATTCCGTACGGAAGAAGGACAAAAAAAAGGCGCGGAAATCTGCCGGAAACACGGTATTGACGGTATCGTTGTCATCGGCGGTGACGGTTCCTTCCGGGGAGCTCAGAAGCTGGCCTCCTTTGGAATTAATACGATCGGTGTTCCGGGAACGATTGACCTGGATATTTCCTGTACGGATTATACCATTGGTTTTGACACAGCAGTAAATACGGCCATGGATGCCATTGATAAGGTCCGTGATACGTCAACTTCCCATGAAAGGTGCAGTATTATTGAGGTTATGGGAAGAAATGCCGGTTATATTGCACTCTGGTGCGGTATTGCCAATGGTGCGGAAGATATTCTTCTTCCGGAAAATTATAATTATGATGAACAAGTGTTGGTGGACCATATCATATGGAGCCGTAAGATCGGTAAGACGCATCATATTATCATTAATGCGGAAGGCATCGGTCATTCCACAAGTATGGCCCGGCGTATCGAGGCTGCGACGGGGATTGAGACCCGTGCGACCATTCTCGGACATTTACAGCGGGGCGGTAATCCGACAGCTAAGGACAGGGTCTATGCTTCGATCATGGGAGCCTATGCGGTCAATGCTCTTGTTTCCGGCAAGTCAAACCGGGTAGTAGCCTATAAGCATGGCGAATTTGTAGACTATGATATTGATGAAGCACTGGATATGAAAAAAGAACTGGATCCGTTCCAGTTGGATGTATCCCGTATTCTGGCAAGATAAACGAATATGTTATACAGAGAAACGCGCCTGTGACGCGTTTTCTGTATTTTCAGGAGGTTTAATTTTGGAAAAAAAGAAAAAGAGCTTTGAACTGAGAACGACTCAGATTATTGCGCTTGGCTTTGTGATCCTCATTCTGACAGGATCTGTTTTATTAACGCTGCCGATCGCTTCATTGAGCGGGGAGTCAACGCCTTATATCGATGCTCTGTTCACGGCAACGACTTCGTCCTGTGTAACCGGTCTTGTCACTGTGGTGACCGGTGAGCACTGGAGCCTTTTCGGCCAGGCGGTGATTCTGGTCATGATTCAGATGGGCGGTCTTGGCGTGGTTTCCTTTACGACCTTTTTATTGATGATCGCGGGTAAACGAATCCAGTTAAAACAGCGTATGCTCATTCAGGAAGCCTATGGCTTCGATACATTGACAGGTATGGTACGGATGGTCCGCAAGATGATTTGGGGAACTCTGATCGTTGAGGCCATCGGTGCGATTTTGTATATGATCGTTTATATTCCCCGTTACGGTCTTGCAAAGGGGATCTGGGTTTCTGTGTTTACATCGATTTCGGCGTTCTGTAATGCGGGAATGGACTTGATGGGGGCCGACAGCATGATACCTTATGTCAGTCATCCGCTCATGAATGTGGTGACCATGGGCCTTATCATCATCGGTGGTTTAGGCTTTTTTGTATGGTGGGACCTGATGGCCGCGGCCAGGAGAGTATTCCGGGAAAAGATGAGTCTGCGTCAGTCTGTACGCAGGATGAACCTTCACAGTAAACTGGTACTCTGTGTGACTGGAACCTTGATTTTCGGAGGTGCATTGATATTTTTTGTACTTGAGTATAACAATCCGGCTACAATGGGAAATTTAAGCCTGGGCGGTAAAATCTGGGCCAGCCTTTTCCAGTCGGTGACTCTCCGTACGGCGGGATTTGCAAGTATTGATCAGGGAAGCTTAAGGACGGGAAGCGCACTTCTCGGGTGTGTCCTCATGTTTGTGGGCGGTTCTCCGGGAGGTACGGCCGGCGGTGTTAAAACGGTCACAGTGACCTTGTTGGCTTGTGCGGTTCTGGCCATTGTGAATGGCCGAGAAGATGTGGAACTGGGGCACCGGCGGGTAAGCATGGAAACGGTTATGAAGGGCGTCTGCGTCATTTTGCTTCAGGTATTTTTTCTGGTACTCAGTACCTTTGCCATGTGCTGTATTGAATCGGATATCCCTTTCATCCAGATCATGTATGAAACTTTTTCTGCCTTAGGCACTGTGGGGCTGACTATGGGAATTACGGAAAGTCTGTCTTTGGCCGGAAAGCTGGTCATCATTGCCAGTATGTATTTCGGACGTCTCGGCCCGATCACAATGGCGATGATCATGAATGTCAACGGAAATAAGAAAAAAGTTCACCGGCGTCTGCCGGACGGTAAAGTTTTTATATAGATATTCTTGTGGGTATTTCATGAAATCAGAAATCATGATATACTATTATTTAGTGAAAGGTTAAAGATATGGGAAAAAAAGAGTATGGCGTGTTCGGCCTTGGAAAATTCGGCATGGCAGTAGCTATGACACTGGCCGGCAGCGGAAATTCAGTCATTGCGGTGGATATGGATCCGGACCGGGTAGATGAAGCCGCACAGTTTGTGACCTGCGCCATGGTGGCAGACGTTACGGACCCGGATGTGCTGGATAATCTTGGTATCAGTAATTTGGATTGTGTGATCATTGGTGTATCAACAAATATGCAGGCCAGCATTATGGCGACGATCCTGACAAAGGAAAAGGGCGTTCACTTTGTCGTTGCTAAGGCGGAGAATGAAATCCATAAGCATATTCTGGAGAAAGTCGGAGCCGACAAGATTGTTTTTCCTGAGGCAGAGATGGGTACACGATTGGCACGAAATCTTATGGGCGGCGAATTTGTCGATCTGGTGGAACTGTCCAGGGAATTCAGCATGGTAGAGATGCCGGTGCCGGAAGAATGGATCGGAAAAAGCCTTCGGGAACTAGATGTTCGTGGTTCTTATGGTTTAAATATTATTGGTGTTAAACGGGGCGGGGATCTGAAAGTCAACCTGAACCCGGAAAAACCTATGGAAAGAGAAATGACGCTGGTCATTGTCGGAAAGAACAGTGATTTTGCGAAAATTGGAGTCGAAGCATAGATGATTACGAGTACGGCAAATCCTCGGGTTAAAAACTTAATACAGCTTCAAAAGAAGGGTAAGGTTCGAAAGGAGCAGCAGTGCTTTGTCGTGGAAGGTATCAAGATGGTGCTGGAAGCGCCTCCCGAGCGGCTGAGAGCGGTCTATATGTCAGAAAGCTTTGCAAAGGATGAAAAACAGCGGGAAGCAGTGGCAGACAAGGCAAAAACGGCGGGCTGTTTTTTGGAAGTTCTCAGCGATAAGGTATTTAAAGAAGCATCGGATACGATGACGCCGCAGGGCGTTATGGCTGTAGTAAGTATGGATTCTCTTAGCTGGGAGACACTGGCGGCCGGCAGGACTGCAGGAGAAGCCTCTGACGGTGAGCATCGGGAAAGAAAACTGTTTCTTGTTCTTGAGTCTCTCCAGGATCCGGGAAATCTGGGAACCATCCTTCGGACCGGGGAAGGCGCCGGAATCGATGGCGTCATATTAAACCGGACATCTGTAGATCCTTATATGCCGAAGGTTATCCGTTCTACCATGGGCTCGATTTATCGAGTGCCGATAGCTGTGGCCGAAGATCTGGAGACGGTCATCTCCTGTCTGAAGTCATCGGGTGTTCGTGTATTTGCAGCCCACCTGAAAGGTAAAAAAAGTTATTATGAACAGGACTATCGGAAAGATACCTGTTTTATGATAGGCAATGAAGCCAACGGATTGAGCGATGCGTTGGCAGAAATGGCAACAGACTACATTCGGATTCCCATGTCCGGTCAGGTGGAATCCCTGAATGCAGGTGTTGCGGCTGCTCTTCTCATGTATGAGGCAAAACGGCAGCGAATGACAGTAGACTGAAAGAGAGGAGGAGGCAACGATGTATGCAATATTTTGGCTTGGAGCTTTTGGCGTATTGCTCTTAATTGAAATACTGACACTGGGGCTGACGACCATATGGTTTGCCGTAGGTGCATTGGCGGCATTTCTTTTGGCCCTGCTGCATGTGTCCCTGATGATACAGATTATTTTATTTATTATTGTTTCTGTAATAATGCTCGTATTCACACGGCCGGTATTGACAAAATATTTGAATACGAAAACGACAAAAACCAATGCAGAAAGCCTTGTCGGGCGCAGAGCCCGGGTGTTGATACCTATAAACAACCTGAAGTCGGAAGGACAGGTGATCGTGAACGGAATGGAATGGACAGCACGTTCCACGAAGGATGAAGTCACCTTTCAAAAAGACGAGATGGTACACATTGTCGGTATATCCGGCGTCAAATTAATTGTAGAGAAAGAGAATAAGGAGGAAATTGACTTATGATGTGGATACCTGTAGTAATTCTGATTATCATTGCTTTGTTGATCGTCGTGTCCAGTATTAAGATTGTTCCGCAGGCTCATGCTTACGTTATCGAGCGTTTGGGTGCTTATCAGGGAACATGGTCTGTTGGTTTTCATGTGAAAGTGCCGGTAATCGACAAAGTTGCCAAAAAAGTTATATTAAAAGAGCAGGTCGTGGACTTTGCACCGCAGCCGGTTATTACAAAGGATAACGTTACGATGCGTATTGATACGGTAGTATTCTATCAGATCACAGACCCGAAATTATACTGCTATGGTGTTCAGAATCCAATTATGGCCATTGAAAATCTGACAGCAACAACTCTTCGTAATATTATCGGTGAACTGGAACTGGATGAATCTCTGACATCCAGAGAAATTATTAATGCAAAAATGCGTTCCACCCTGGATGTGGCAACAGACCCTTGGGGTATTAAAGTCAATCGTGTCGAGTTAAAGAACATTATTCCTCCGGCAGCGATTCAGGATGCCATGGAAAAACAGATGAAGGCCGAGCGTGAACGAAGAGAATCTATTCTTATTGCAGAAGGTGAAAAACGTTCCGCAATTCTTATTGCAGAAGGTCATAAAGAATCTGCCATTTTGGATGCGGAAGCCGATAAAGAAGCGATGATTCTCCGTGCAGAAGCTGCCAGGGAAGCAAAAATCCGTGAGGCTGAAGGTGAGGCTCAGGCCATTCTTAAAATTCAGCAGGCCAATGCAGACGGTATCCGTTTCTTAAGAGAAGCCGGTGCCGATGAAGCCGTTCTTCGGATTAAGAGCCTCGAAGCTTTTGAAAAGGCTGCCGACGGTAAGGCAACAAAGATTATCATTCCTTCGGAGATTCAGGGAATGGCCGGTCTTGCAAAATCTGTTATAGAGACCGTAAAAGACGAATAAATTACTTTTGGAGATGGAAAAAATGAATTTAAAAGGAAGAAATTTCTTGACATTAAAGGATTTTACAGAAGAGGAGATTCTCTACCTGCTGGATTTGGCAGCAGACTTAAAAGAACGGAAGAAAAAAGGAATTCCGGTAGATGTCCTCAGAGGAAAAAATGTGGCTCTGATCTTTGAAAAAACAAGTACCCGTACCCGGTGTTCCTTCGAAGTTGCAGCCCATGACCTGGGTATGGGAACGACTTATCTGGATCCGTCAGGTTCTCAGATTGGTAAAAAGGAAAGTATCGAAGATACGGCACGGGTTCTCGGCCGAATGTTTGAAGGTATTGAGTATCGGGGCTATGGACAGGAAATTGTGGAAGAATTGGCAGAATATGCCGGTGTTCCTGTATGGAACGGTCTGACGAATGAGTATCATCCGACGCAGATGCTGGCAGATTTCCTTACAGTCCGTGAACATTTGGGTGAACTGAAAGGTAAAAAGCTGGTATATATGGGCGATGCCCGTTATAATATGGCAAACTCCTATATGATTGCCTGTGCAAAACTTGGTCTTCATTTCGTAGCCTGTGCGCCGGAAAAATATTTCCCGAATGCGGAGCTTCGGGCAGAATGTGAGGAATTCGCCAAGATTTCCGGCGGAAGCATTGCATTTATTGAAGATCCGGTGGAAGCAACAAAGAATGCCGATGTTATCTGTACCGATGTGTGGGTATCCATGGGTGAACCGGATGAAGTCTGGGAAGAACGTATCCATGACCTGACACCTTATCGGGTGACAAAGGCTATTATGGACAATGCAGGTCCGCAGGCTATTTTCCTTCATTGCCTGCCGGCGTTCCATGACCTGAAAACAAAGATCGGCAAGGAAATGGGCGAGCGTTTTGGCATCACAGAGATGGAAGTGACCGACGAAGTGTTTGAATCGTCTCAGTCGAAAGTCTTTGATGAAGCAGAAAATCGTATGCACACGATTAAAGCAGTGATGGCGGCGACCCTTTGCGATGAGATTTAGGAGTGGCTTAAGTGAAAGAAGATATTTTGCAGATGTTAAAATCCCGTCAGGATTTTGTGTCCGGGCAGGAGTTATGTGAATATTTTCAGGTTTCCCGGACGGCTGTCTGGAAAGTGATCGGGCAGCTTAAGAACGAGGGATATGAGATTGAGGCGATAAACCGGAAAGGTTATCGCCTTATCGCCAGTCCGGACATACTTACGGAGGCCGAAATTTTGAGCGGTATGACCACGGAGGTTATGGGGCGTCATGTTTATTATTATGACTGTCTTGGTTCAACGAATGATCAGGCCCGGATGCTGGCCGAGCAGGGAGCGCCGGACGGTTCTCTGGTGGTTGCCGAAACTCAGAATACGGGAAAAGGCCGAATGGGACGGGCTTTCTTTTCACCGGAAGGCTGTGGAATCTGGATGTCTCTTATCTTAAAGCCGGATATTCCTCCGGTGGATGCGTCCATGATCACATTAATCGGTGCTATGGCTGTTCAGGAAATGATGGAAAGTTTCGGACTGGAATCCGGCATCAAGTGGCCGAATGATCTGGTCATCGACCATCGGAAGACAACGGGGATTCTGACTGAGATGAGCGCCGGACCGGATGTGGTGAATTACATTGTCATCGGTATTGGGATTAACGTCAATATGAAAGAATTTCCGGAAGAACTGAGGGAAACAGCCATATCCATGGCGATGGCTTCGGGAAAGACCTATCACCGGGCAGAAGTGATCCGCAGGGTGATGCAGTATTTTGAGGTTAATTACCAGCAGTTCTTGAAGAAAGGCAATCTGGCCTTCTTGAAGGAAAAATATGATGCCAGTCTGATTCATCTGAATAAGGAAATCAGTATCCATGAAATACGGCGGGTATGGCGGGGCATTTCCCGCGGAATCAATGATATCGGGGAACTGATCGTCTCTACAGATGAGGGAGATACGACGGTGCGTTCCGGAGAAGTTTCCATACGCGGTGTTTATGGATATGCAGAATAGAGGAAATGCTATGTGTCAGGAAAATATGGTATTGTGCGCAGCCAGCGCTTATGAGCAAAAATTTTATTTAAATGAAGATTTTGCCGCTTTGCCGGAAAGTATTAAAGAAGAATTAAAAATCATCTGTGTGCTTTTTACAGCCGATGTAGGTGGCGTCCTCATCATGGAGTTCAGCCCGGAAGGGGATCTGCAGCTTCGGGTGGATGTGGCCGAGGAAGATATCTTATATGATGAGATTGGCAGTGGGTTGAAGATCAAACAGCTTCAGCGGGAACGGGCCGAACTGTTTGAATCGTTGGAAATGTATTACCGGGTATATTTCCTGGGAGATACAACAGGATTAGAATGAGGAGGTAAAAAATATGTTATTGGCAATTGATATTGGAAATACAAATATAACGATGGGGCTTTTCCGTGGTGAGATTCTTATGGGGAATTTCCGAATGACGACCCAGATGCCGAGAACATCCGATGAATATGGCGTTTTGATTCGTGAATTGATTCGCAATGCGGGATATGAACCGAAAGATATCGATCAGGTCATCATTGCATCCGTTGTGCCGGATATTATGTATTCCTTTACAAGCGGTATTAAGAAATATTTCTGTGCGGAGCCGATCGTTGTTGGTCCTGGATTGAAGACCGGCGTGCGGATCAATGCAGAGAATCCAAAAGAAGCCGGAGCTGACCTGATCGTCGATGCAGCGGCCGTTAAGGAAATCTACGGCGGTCCGGCAATTGTTATTGATTACGGCTCTGCGACGACCTTCGAGCTGATTCTCGAAGACGGCAGTCTGGATGCAGTCGTTATTGCACCGGGTATTCAGATGAGTGCCGATGCATTGAGCAACCGGACGGCAAAACTTCCGGACGTTGAGATTAAAAAACCGAAATCTATTTTAGCCAAGGAGATTATTTCCAATATTCAGGCCGGACTGTTCTATGGCAGTATTGGCGAGGCTGAGTATATTGTAAAGAAAATGAAGGAAGAAGCCGGATTGCCGAATATCAAGGTAATCGCTACCGGCGGACTTGGCGGAATTATTGCGGAGGAATGTGAAGCAATTGATGTTTACGACAGCCTTTTGACATTGAAAGGACTTCGTATTATTCACAAGCGTTGTACAGGAAAATGAAAATAGGAAATGTAACACTTGAAAATAATGTAATAGCGGCACCGATGGCAGGCGTGACAGACCTGCCATTTCGCTTGCTTTTAAAGGAGCAGGGTGTCGGCCTTGTGTGCAGTGAGATGGTCAGCGCCAAGGCGATTTACTATAATAATAAAAATACAGAAGCTTTGATGCTCACCGATGAGCGGGAACGGCCATTTTCGTTACAGTTGTTTGGCTCTGAACCGGAGCTTATGGCGGATATGGTAAAGAAGATTGAGGAACGGCCTTTTGATATTATTGATATTAATATGGGCTGTCCGGTGCCGAAGGTGGTCAATAACGGCGAGGGTTCGGCGTTAATGAAGCAGCCGCTTTTAGCCGGAAGAATTATTGAAGCCATGGCAAAGGCGACGGAGAAGCCAGTGACGGTGAAAATCCGTAAAGGTTTTGACGATACTTGTGTCAATGCGGTGGAAATGGCCCATATTGCCCAGGAGAGCGGAGCGGCGATGGTCACGGTTCATGGACGGACCCGGGAACAGTATTATCATGGGAAGGCAGACTGGGATATTATCCGTCAGGTCAAGGAAGCTGTATCGATTCCGGTCATCGGAAATGGGGACATTGATTCACCGGAGGCTGCTCAGGCCATTTTTCAACAAACCGGCTGCGACGGTATTATGATTGGCCGCGGTCTTCAGGGGAATCCGTGGCTGATCGGTCAAATCCTCTATGGAAAACCAAAACCGGCATTGGAAGAGGTTGTCACTATGATCCTTCGTCATGCCCGGATGCAGATTGAATTTTCCGGAGAGTACCTGGGAATCCGCCAGATGCGTAAGCATGTGGCATGGTACACGACCGGATATCCCGGCTCGTCTAAGCTGCGGGGCATGGTAAATCAGGTAGAGAGCATGGCGTCTCTTGAAGCATTGCTTGGAGAGTATATGGAGCATGGCCGCCGTCGTGTCGGATGAGATGGAAGATGGCGTTGCCAGCATGCTGAATGGGGCATGCAGCAAGGCATATATCCGGGAAAAACAGCGGGAAATGCGGGAGTGCGGATATTGACACGTCCGGGTTCTTACGCTATAATACTAGGAATGTAAAATATCTATATAATATAAGGAAGGGCGTAATTAAAGTGGAAGCTAAGAAAAATATCTTAACATTTGCCGGACTGAAAGCATTAGAAGATGAATTATTTGAATTAAAGGTTGTTAAAAGACAGGAAGTTGCTCAGAAAATTAAGGAAGCCAGAGAACAGGGGGACTTATCCGAAAATGCAGAATATGATGCAGCAAAGGATGAGCAGCGGGATATCGAAGCAAGAATTGAAGAAATCGAAAAGATTCTCAAGAATGTGGAAGTTGTCGATGAAGATGAAGTTGATTTGGAGAGTATCAGCATCGGCTGCCGTGTCCGTCTGTATGATGTGGATATGGATGAAGAAGTGGAATACCGTATTGTTGGTTCCACGGAAGCTGACAGTCTGAATTTTAAGATTTCCAATGAATCACCGGTAGGAAGCGCTCTTCTTGGTCGTAAAGTTGGAGAGACGATCGAAGTGGAAACCCAGAGCGGCCTGCTGATGTTCCGTATTCTGGAAATTCAGAGAGCAAACATTTAAGGGGGAGAAAACAGTGGCAGGAGAAAAGAATGTTCAGGCACAGGATATTAACCAGCTTCTGAAAGTGCGCAGAGATAAATTAAAAGATCTTCAGGACAATGGAAAAGACCCATTTGTCATCACAAAATATGATGTGACCCATCACAGTCAGGAAGTTAAAGATAATTTTGAAACATTGGAAGGACAGAGTGTGTCTCTGGCCGGCCGTGTCATGTCCAAACGTGTTATGGGAAAAGCCTCTTTCTGTCATATTCAGGACTTGCAGGGCACCATCCAGTCCTATGTGGCCCGTGACAGCATTGGCGAAGAAGAATATAAAGCCTTCAAGAAAATGGATATCGGTGATATCGTTGGCTTAAAGGGTGAAGTTTTCAAAACTAAAACCGGAGAAATTTCCATTCATGCATCTGAAGTCACTCTGCTTTCCAAGAGTCTTCAGATTCTTCCGGAGAAATTCCATGGCCTGACCAATACGGATATCCGTTACCGTCAGCGTTATGTGGATTTAATTATGAATCCGGAAGTGAAAGATACATTTATTAAACGTTCTCAGATTTTAAAAGAAATCCGTAACTTCCTCGACGGCCGTGGTTTCATGGAAGTGGAGACTCCGATGCTTGTATCCAATGCAGGCGGTGCGGCAGCCAGACCATTTGAAACCCATTACAATGCCCTGGACGAAGATGTAAAGCTCCGTATTTCTCTTGAGCTTTACCTTAAACGTCTGATCGTCGGCGGTCTGGAACGGGTTTACGAAATCGGCCGTGTATTCCGTAATGAAGGTGTAGATACCCGTCATAATCCGGAATTTACCCTGATGGAATTGTATCAGGCTTATACGGACTATGAGGGCATGATGGAACTGACAGAGAGCATGTTCCGTTATCTTGCGGAAAAAGTCTGCGGCAGCGCAGTCATTAAATATAACGAAACCGTCATTGATATGTCCAAGCCATTTGAACGTATTACCATGATTGATGCGGTCAAGAAATATTCCGGCGTTGACTTCTCCCAGGTAGCTACCGATGAAGAAGCCAAAGCATTGGCCGACGAGCATCATATTGTATATGAAGCACGCCATAAGAAAGGCGATATCATTAACCTCTTCTTTGAAGAATTCTGTGAAGATAAGATGATCCAGCCAACCTTTGTTATGGACCATCCGGTAGAAATTTCTCCTCTCACAAAGAAAAAACCGGAGAATCCGGAACTGGTAGAACGTTTTGAGCTGTTCATCTACGGACGTGAAATGTGCAACGCTTATTCCGAATTGAATGACCCGATTGACCAGAGAGAACGCTTTGCTGCTCAGGAAGAAGCCTTCGCAGCAGGCGATGAAGAAGCAAACCATACCGATGAAGATTTCCTTAATGCCTTGGAGATCGGTATGCCACCAACAGGTGGTATCGGTTACGGTATCGACCGTCTTGTTATGCTTCTTACAGACTCCCAGGCTATTCGTGATGTGCTGCTCTTCCCGACGATGAAGTCCCTTGACGGTACCGGCAAGTCTACAAAGGCTGTTGCTGCCCCGGCAGAATCAGTTTCTGAAGCCCCAGCTGTAACTCCGGCAGTTGAAGAAATTATTGATTTTACAGGCGTAGAAATTGAGCCACTCTTTGCAGATGCAGTTGATTTTGATACTTTCAGCAAGTCTGATTTCAGAGCTGTAAAAGTTAAAGATTGCGTTGCTGTACCAAAGAGCAAAAAGCTTCTCCAGTTCACATTGGATGACGGAACAGGCACAGATCGTACGATTTTAAGCGGTATTCATGCTTATTATGAGCCAGAGGAACTCATTGGTAAGACACTTGTTGCCATTACAAATTTACCACCACGTAAGATGATGGGTGTTGAATCCAACGGTATGTTACTCTCCGCAGTTCACAGTCAGAACGGCGAAGAAAGACTTAACCTTATTATGGTAAGCAATCGCATTCCAGCAGGTGCAAAATTGTACTAAGCTGAGCTATACTTTGGAAAAAATCAAATATTTTATATTTTTAGGGACACTTTTAATAGAAAGAAAGTGTCCTTTTTACTTTATAATGATATAATAAAATGGCAAATAGAATAAGTAAAAACGGGAGGTATGGGTTTATGAAAGCATTGTTTATTAATGCCTGTATGCGGGAGAAATCAAGAACACTCCGGCTATGCAGCGAATATATGAAAAAATACTGGGACGGTAAAGAAGTACAAGAAGTTGCTTTGAAGGAAAGTTCCCTTTGTCCTTTTAATGAACAGATGCTTCAGCAAAGGGATGCAGATATTTCTGCAGGAAATCTGGCATCTTCGAGATACGATGCGGCCAGAGAGTTTGCGGATGCCGATGAAATATTGATTGGCGCACCATTTTGGGACTGCAGTTTTCCGGCCATTCTGAAAGTGTATCTGGAGCATGTGTGCGTTAATGGGATTACCTTTGGCTATGGGAGTGATGGTGCACCTATTGCGCTTTGCAAAGCAAAGAAACTGATTTATATCACCACTGTTGGCGGTTACATGGCCTCACCGAATTCATTGGAACTTTATCTGAAAGAATTATGTGCTATGTTCGGTATTCCGGAAATGCAGATATATAAAGCAGAAGGACTGGATATTAAGGAAAATGATGCAGAGGCCATTATGAGAGAAGCTTTGGAAAGGCTGTAGGAATAAGAAATGCTGTTCAGCCGTAAAATACCTTGCATAAAGGAAAAAGTGCGCTTATAATAAATTACGATAAATTTGTAAGCAAACAGGAGAGAGACAATGAGTATAAGAATTGGTATTTTAGGTTACGGCAATCTGGGCCGGGGTGTGGAATGCGCCATTCGTCAGAACCCGGATATGGAATTAAAGGCCGTATTTACAAGAAGAAATCCGGAACAGGTAACGATTCTCACAGAAAGAGCAGTAGTCTGCCGGGTGGAAGAAGCAGGTGCATGGAAAGATAAGCTGGATGTGATGATTCTTTGCGGAGGAAGTGCTACGGATCTTCCGGTGCAGACACCGGAATATGCAAAACTGTTCAATGTCATTGACAGTTTTGATACCCATGCCAGAATTCCGGAACATTTTGCAAATGTGGATGCTTCCGCAAAGGAAGGCGGCCATGTGGCAATCATTTCCGTAGGCTGGGATCCGGGTATGTTCTCCTTAAACCGTATGTATGCGAATGCTATTTTACCGGAAGGTAAGGACTATACTTTCTGGGGCCGGGGCGTCAGCCAGGGACATTCCGATGCGATTCGCCGGATTGATGGCGTTAAAGATGCAAAACAGTATACGATTCCTGTGGAGAGTGCATTGGCTGCTGTGCGTGCAGGAGAAAATCCGGAATTGACAACACGCCAGAAACATACGAGAGAGTGTTTTGTTGTGTTGGAAGAAGGCGCCGATGCCGCAAAGGTTGAGGCGGAAATCAAAAATATGCCGAACTATTTTGCAGATTATGACACAACGGTTCATTTTATCAGCGAAGAAGAGCTGAAAAGAGATCACAGTCAAATCCCTCACGGTGGATTCGTGCTGCGGAGCGGTGTGACTGGCTGGGAAAAGGAAAACAGCCACCTCATCGAGTACAGCTTAAAGCTGGATTCCAATCCGGAATTTACAGCCAGTGTTATTGTAGCCTATGCCCGGGCTGCTTATCGTTTGGCTTCTGAAGGCCGGACAGGCTGCAAGACTGTATTTGATATTGCACCGGCTTATTTAAGTGCAAAGAGCGGAGAGGAACTGCGGGCCTCCATGCTGTAATAAAAAAGTGTTGACATCGCAGTGATAAAGTGATATAGTGTCAAACGAACAGAAAGTTAAATTCTATGAGCAGAACAAAGTTACCTGATATTCCTGCATTTCAGAGAGTCGGCGGTTGGTGTGAGCCGATATGCACATCGGGAAACTATCCTCTGTGAGAAGTGCACTGAAATTTCGTTTTAGAAAAAATAAGTGTCACCGGGTTTCTACCGTTATATAGAAGCTTATTAAAAATGTGCAGAAATTTGCATGTTGAGATAAGACAGAGAGGCTGTGTTATGCAGCAAATAAAGTGGTAACGCGGAAGTTTTAGGCTTTCGTCTTTATAGACATGATGTCTGTGAAGGCGAAAGCCTTTTTACTTGTAGAACGATTTCTTTCTGTGACAGAAAACTAAGAGACTTGAGGTAAGAGAGGAAGAGGAAAAATGAACAGTTTGGTAATTATTTTGATCAGTATCGTTGCATTGGGTGCCGGATATTTATTTTACGGACGATGGCTTGCAAAACGATGGGGTATTGATGAGAAGGCGAAGACGCCGGCTTATGTATATGAAGATGGTGAAGACTTTGTACCGTCATCCAAGTTCACCGTATTTTCGCACCAGTTTTCATCCATTGCCGGGGCCGGGCCTGTCACGGGACCGATTCTTGCATCTGTATTTGGCTGGGTTCCGGTGTTGCTCTGGCTTATCATCGGCGGTCTGTTTTTCGGTGCAGTGCAGGATTTTGGTGCTTTGTATGCGTCGGTGAAAAATGAAGGAAAGTCCATGGGTATGATTATTGAAAAGTATATCGGCCGGGGCGGAAGAAAATTGTTTATGCTGTTCTGCTGGTTATTTACATTGCTTGTTATCGCGGCTTTTACAGATATGGTTGCAGGAACCTTTGTGGGGACCGGGCTGGAGGATGCATCAGTGGCCTATTCTAATTCGGCTGCAGCATCAATTTCCATGTTGTTTATTGTGGTGGCGATCATCTTCGGATTGATCCAGAAAAAGGTTGGGAAAATGAATGAGATTGTAAAGGCGGTTGTAGCGGTAGCACTTCTGGTAGCTATGTTTGCCGTAGGTATGAAATTTCCAATCTATGCTTCAAAAAATGCGTGGATTTATATCATTATGGCCTATTTGTTTTTGGCATCCGTTATGCCAATGTGGCTTTTAATGCAGCCGAGAGATTATATGACTACATTTATGCTTCTGGGAATGATCGTCGGTGCAGTTGTTGGTGTACTTTTTGCTCATCCGGATATGGAGCTGAATGCCTTTAATGGATTTACCGTGGGCGGAAATGGAATGTTTCCAACATTGTTTGTGACCATTGCCTGCGGTGCTGTGTCCGGTTTTCACAGTCTTGTTTCTTCCGGAACATCATCAAAAACGATAAGCAATGAAAAACATATGCCAATGGTTGGATATGGTGCGATGGTTGTTGAAACACTGCTTGGTGTGGTTGCCTTGATCGTTGTCGGTGCAGTTGCCGTAAATGGTACGAAACCGGATGGCACACCATTTGCCATCTTTTCAGCAGGTGTTGCCGGATTCCTTGAAAAAATGGGCGTTCCGGTACAGTTGGCAACGGTATTTATGACCATGTGTGTGTCGGCATTGGCATTGACATCCCTAGATTCGGTTGCCAGAATCGGACGTATGTCCTTCCAGGAATTATTCCTTGGTGATACGACAGATACAGCTAAAATGACACCGGTTCAGCGTGTCTTAACGAATAAGTACTTTGCAACGGTCATAACACTGTTTTTTGGATATTTACTGACCCTTGGGGGATATAATAATGTATGGCCGTTATTTGGCTCGGCCAATCAGCTTTTGGCTGCTCTTGTACTCATAGCCCTTGCTGTGTTCCTCAGAACGACAGGAAGAACCGGATGGACATTGTATGTACCGATGTTTATGATGCTTGCTGTGACCTTTACTGCTTTAGTTCAAAAAACAATCGTTCTGGTGTCCAATATCATCAATGGAAATGCCACTGTGCTGGTGGATGGTCTTCAGTTGATTGTTGCTGTTTTGTTAATGATTCTCGGTGTTATGGTTGCACTCAGCTGTCTGAAGAAATTGTTTGGCCATGAAGAAAAGACAGATAAAATGCCGAGAGGAGATGTGAAGCATGTGTACGGCGGTAACGTATAAAACAAAGGATCACTATTTTGGAAGAAATCTGGATTTGGAGTGTTCCTATCATGAGACAGTCACAGTGACACCAAGAAATTATCCCTTTCATTTTCGAAAGGTGAATTCTTTGCTGAATCATTATGCGATGATCGGAATGGCCTATGTTGTTGGGGATTATCCATTATATTACGATGCGACGAATGAAAAGGGAGTGAGTATGGCCGGGTTGTATTTTCCTGGAAATGCAGATTATAAGCCGGAAGTTCAGGGGCTGGATAATGTGGCGACCTTTGAGTTGATTCCATGGATTTTAGGTCAGTGCGGGGATATCAATGAAGTTCGGACATTGCTGGAACATATAAACATATGGAATGAAAATTTCAGCGCTGAATTGCCGGCATCACCGCTGCATTGGATGATTTCCGACAGGGAGAAGAGTATTGTTGTGGAAGCTGTCCGGGATGGGCTTAAAATTTATGATAATCCGGTCGGCGTTTTGACCAACAATCCACCCTTCGATTTTCAAATGCTCTATCTGGATAATTTTATGAATGTTACCGCAGAGGAAGCTGTCAATCGTTTTTCAAAGAAAATTGATTTGAAGGCCTGCAGCAAAGGTGTGGGCGGTATGGGACTCCCGGGAGATCTGAGTTCATCTTCTCGATTTGTCAAAGCGGCGTTTACCAGATTGAATTCGGTGTCCGGAGATTCGGAGTCAGAGAGCATCAGCCAGTTTTTTCATATACTAGGGTCTGTGGACCAGCAGCGGGGCTGCGTTCGGTTGGCAAATGACCTATATGAAATGACAGTGTATTCTTCCTGTTGTAATACAGATAAGGGGATTTATTATTACACAACTTATGAAAACAGCCAGATTACTGCTGTAGATATGCAAAAGGAAGATTTAGATGGCGGCCGATTGGTCAGTTATCCGCTGATCCAGGGACAGCAGATAAGAATACAGAATTAAAAGGAAGACCGCCGGAACGCATATGCGGACCGGCGGTCTGTTTTTTGGATTATGCCCCAACAGGGCGAATTTTATTATTTTCCATTCCAGCAATAAGTACAGATTTTATCACGGTCAATGCCGATCGCTTCGAGAAGACCTTCAAGGGACTGATATCCGAGGGAGTCAAAGCCCATCTTTTCACAGATGGAACGAAGCAGGCATTTTCCTCTTTCTGTTGAGGAATCTGCATATTCATCCAAATGCTGTTGTCCTTCATCGCCTTCCAGTTCCTGGATGGTGCGCCGTGCGATGAGATCCATGTCGGAACCGTTGCTGGAGAAGTTCAGATACTTGCAGCTGTACATGATCGGCGGACAGGCTGAACGGATGTGTACTTCGGTAGCGTTGGAATCATAAAGGAATTCGACGGTTTCTCTCAACTGAGTACCGCGGACAATGGAGTCATCTACAAATAAGAGTTTTTTTCCTTCGATCAATTCCTGAACCGGAATCTGTTTCATTTTGGCAACCTGATTACGAATATCCTGGTTTGCAGGCATAAATGAACGCGGCCAGGTTGGAGTATATTTTACAAATGGGCGTGCAAAGGTTTTTCCACTTTCCTTGGAGTAACCAATGGCATGAGGAATTCCGGAATCAGGAACGCCGGCAACGTAATCAACATCCGGCAGTGTTCCGGCCTTCATTTCATCACGAGCCATAATCTCACCATTGCGGTAACGCATGACTTCAACGTTAACACCTTCATAGTTGGAATTTGGATATCCATAATAGCTCCAAAGGAAAGCACAGATTTTCATATCCTTTCCGGCTGGGGCCAGGGTTTCAAAATGATCGGAATCCATAAATACGATTTCCTGCGGTCCAAGTTCATATGCATTTTCATATCCAAGCTTTGTATAAGCGAAGGATTCAAAGGAGACGCAGTGGCCGTTATCATTTTTACCGATTAAAACTGGCAGACGTCCAAGCTTATCTCTCGCAGCAATAATACCGTTCGGTGTCAGGATTAAAATTGTTGCAGAACCGTCGATCAAATCCTGTGCATGGCGGATACCGGAGACCAGATCTTCTTTCTGATTGATCAGAGCCGCAATCAGTTCAGTGCTGTTGACCTTTCCGGAACTCATGGCCATAAACTGGTGGCCGTGGTCAGAAAAATACTGTTTGATAAGATCATCGGCATTATTGATAATACCGACCATTGTGATCGCATACAATCCCAGATGGGAGCGTACTAAAAGGGGCTGAGGGTCGGAATCGCTGATACATCCGATGCCGGAGCAGCCGTGAAAATCGTATAAATCTTTTTCAAATTTTGTTCGAAAAGGTGTATTTTCAATGTTATGAATCTGGCGCTGGAAGCCCTGTTCTGTGTCGTAAATGATCATACCGCCTCTTCGGGTTCCAAGATGTGAGTGATAGTCAACTCCAAAAAAAACATCAAGCACACAGTCTTGCTTTGAAGTGACGCCAAAAAAACCGCCCATGTTTGGTTCCTCCTTTAAAATTCATGTCGTCTTTTATTGTATATGAAAATCACATTTTATACAATTATGAAAGATGGAAAATCTTCGCGTGTATTAAAGGAAAATTTTGTCTAAAAATACAGATGGCGCTGAATAATCCCTTTGGGATATGGGGTGACTTTTAATTTCTTTTGTGCTATAATGTTTTAATAATGCCGTTCTATGCTTAATAAAATGCGAGCTTCGGTAAAAACAGACAGATGTGAGGTGTTCCTATGCTCAATGAAGATAAAATAAAAATTATGAGCCGCTGTGCTATGTACGAAAAGGGGCAGGGCAAAGAGGATTTAAAGATTAACCGGTACTATCAAGGAGATTATGTCCGGTTGAATACATTGAAAAGCCTGATCGGTGTGACCATTGGTTTTATCCTGTGTTTCGGCCTTTATCTGGTGCTTCGGGCAGAATATTATATGGAAAATATTGTCGGAATGGATTTATGGGCTTTTGCTAAAAGCGTGCTGAAATATTATGTAATTGTTTTGATCATATTTGCCGTGATCAGTATTCTGTTTTATGGCTGGAAATATGCAGATACCCAGAAAAGGGTACGTTGGTATTATAAGGATTTGAAGAGCCTGGATGAGATGAATTCAGAGCAGGATAAAAAGAATGCGACGGAGGGCAGTAGATAATGACAAGTTTGTTGGTTTTAAAAGAAAAAGTAGTAGGATTTTATAAAAATTTTGAATATCCGATTCAAATAATTGGAAAGTTTATTTTGGCTATGCTGGCTTTTAATTATGTCAGTAAAGAACTGGGGTATTTTGAGGCATTGACAGGAACGGTTCCGATGCTGTTTTTATCGGTCATCTGTGCGGTAGTTCCGGTATCCATCTTTGTATTGATCTTTGCGCTGGTTGTTCTGCTGCATTTATTTAAATTATCGATGGTGCTTGCGGCGGTGGCGCTGGTCGTCTTTTTGCTTTTCTATTTTATTTATTTAAAATTTGCTCCGGACCAGGGAATTCTGATCGTACTTTATCCGGTGTTGGCCCAGTTTAATCTTCATTACATGATTCCGCTTGTCGGGGCGATGGCCTTTAATCCTTTCGCTGCGATTCCGATTGCTTTCGGTGTCATTTTTATGAAGGTTATCGGTTATCTTCAGGAAGCAGCCAGTCTTGGTGACCCGGGAACAGATGTTAAAGAAATTATGACAAGTTATCAGTATATTTTTGATAAACTGTTGGCCGATAAAGAAATGGTTGCATATATTATTATGTTCACCCTGGTGATCCTGATCGTTTATGGAATTTCACGTTTGCCGGTGGACTATTCCTGGTATATTGCTATTGGTGTCGGTACATTGGTCAATGTGATCGGTCTGGCCATGCAGTCCTCCGGCGTAGAGGGTATGAGTGTAGCCATGGTTGTCGTTGGTTCTGTTATCGGCGGGGTGTTGGCGGCCTTGGTTCAATTTATGGGCTGTACGCTTGATTATGCAAGAAAGGAATCGCTGCAGTTTGAGGATGATGACTATTATTACTATGTAAAAGCAGTTCCAAAGATTCAGATCACTCAGGCAGAGCGTACTGTGAAGACTTATAACAAGAAACCGAAGAAAGCTAAAAAGGCTAAAAAAGGTTCAAAGGCTGAGGAAGAAGCAGAGTTTGATGCACCGGTATCCCAGGCGAAAGAGAAACAGGCATCCGCTTACGAAACTCCGGAACCGGCAAATACAGTACCGAAACAGCCTCCGGTCAGCGATTTTGACGAATTATCCTTTGATGGCTTCGATTTCGATGAACTGGATCAGAAATAACAAGCAGTTTTGATTTTAAAAATAATGAAAAAGGAGGTGCGGCATGGCAGCGATAACGAGTTGGATCAGTCGCATGGTATCGTTTATACCGGCGATACGATTGACAAATGTGCTGGAGATATTGATCATCAGCGTGTTGATTTACTATATTTTGATTTGGATTCGTGATACAAGAGCATGGACACTGCTCAAAGGAATTCTGGTAATCGTTGCTTTTATGCTGTTTGCCTATGTTTTTCAGATGGATACCATTTTATGGTTGTTCCAGAATTTGATCAGTGTGGCGATCATTTCCATATTTGTATTGTTCCAGCCGGAGCTTCGGCGGGCGTTGGAACAGCTTGGACGAAAGAATATTCTGTCCTCCTTTATAAATTTCGGCGGTAATGCCGCAGAAAATGAGCAGGGGGCAAAGACTATTGAAAAGACGAAGGCGGAAATTATCAAAGCCTGTCTTGAAATGTCCAAAGCCCGTACAGGAGCTTTGATTGTTATTGAGCAGGATGTTCAGCTCAGTGAATATGAGCGTACAGGTATTTTTCTGGATTCGCTTGTGAGCAGTCAGTTGTTAATTAATATATTTGAACACAATACGCCGCTGCATGACGGCGCTGTGTTTGTGCGTAATAATCGTATTGTGGCGGCCACATGTTATCTGCCGCTGTCGGATAACATGCTTCTCAGCAAGGAACTGGGGACCCGTCACCGTGCTGGAGTGGGAATCAGCGAAGTGTCTGACAGTATCACACTGATCGTGTCAGAAGAGACAGGAATGATTTCTGTTGCTCATGACGGAATGCTTTTCCGTGGATTGAGCCAGGATGAGCTTCGTGAGCAGCTCAGCACTCTGATGAAGAATCAGGATGCGCCGAAACGCAGCCGATGGAGGAGAATCATCAAAAATGAGAAAAAAGCTAACGAATAATCTGGGCATGAAAATAATATCTTTGATGTTGGCGATTGTCTTTTGGCTTGTTGTTATTACGATGGAGGACCCGGAGCAGACGAAACCTCTGGAGATTCCGGTAACGAAAATCAATGAGGAATTAATTCGTGAAAATGATAAAACTTACGAAGTCATTGAGGGCAATACGGTGACGATCACTGTCCGCGCCCGTCAGTCTATTTTAAAGGATTTGACGGCAAAGGATTTTGAGGCGGTGGCTGATTTTGCCAATTTATCATTTACCGGCGCTGTGCCTATTGAGATCACGGTGCTTCGTAATGCGAATCAGGTGACTATTGAAAAAGGCGCTAATACGATGATGCGGGTCAGCATTGAAGATCTGTCCAGTGTGGATAAGATGGTGGCGACGAAAGCTGAAGGAACGGTGATCACCGGTAAGGCTTTGGGAAGTATCAGTGTAGAACCGAATATCATTCGTATCGAAGGTGCAAAGACGACGATCGACCGGATTTCCAGCGTTTATGCGGTGGTTAATGTGTCGGGGATCTCGGATGACTGTTCTTTTGTGGTAGAACCGGTGCTTTATGATTCCAATGGGAATAAGATTGACAGTACGGAAATCACCTTCAGCGAGGATAGTTTGAAAGTTAATGTTACTCTGCTGGATACAAAGACGGTTCCTGTGAAATGGAATATCGATGTGAGTCCGGCCGATGGGTATGGTATAGAATCTTCTGATTATTCGCCGTCAGAGGTGGAGATTGCGGGAAGCCAGGAATTTCTGGATTCCATCGATGCAATTACTTTAGAGGATTATGTAGCGGATGGTATTTCTGAAAATGTGGAGGCCGAAGTGGACTTGGAAGGCCTTGTGAAAGAAATGGGAGGCACCCTTGTTCATCCGGAGACGGATAAGACAGCGAAACTGGCCGTTAAAGTGTCAGAGTACAGCCGCTTGGGAGCAAGTGTTAGTTTCGATTCCGTAGAGCTGATTGGAAAATCGGATGCATATACGTATTCCATTATCGGGGATGCGTCAATCACATATACATTGTATGGTATGGATGCAGCCTTTGAGACGCTGGATCGTTCAAAAATAAAATTCAGTCTGGATGTGACAGGACTTGAACCCGGAACGCATACGGTGAATCTGCAGATGGCTACAAGTCAGAAGGTTTCACTGGCCTCTGAAGTTCCGGTAAAAATTAAAATTGATTCCATGTAAAAAATGGTTGCCATCCTGAATAAAAAGTGGTAACATTTTATATGTTCCGATTTTTGAACGAAAGACTGGGCAATAAAACGGGGAGAGATAACATTATGGTAAGCGATAGAATTAAAATCACAAATCCTTCAGGGCTACACCTACGACCAGCCGGAATTTTTTGCAAAGAAGCGATGAGATTTAGATCACAAATTACATTTGGCGCTAAAGGAAGCACAGCCAATGCGAAAAGTGTGCTGAGCGTCCTGGGAGCTTGTGTCAAATGTGGAGATATCATCGAACTATGCTGCAACGGCGAGGATGAGGAATTGGCTTTGGAAGCTATGCGAAAAGTCATCGAAACCGGCCTGGGCGAGTAGTTTGATCATATATATCTAAGTGCGTTTAAAGAGTATTGCTTCTGCGATACTCTTTTTTTTGAAAATGGTGTGCCCTGTATCTATTATTTATATTTAGGAGGAAGAAAAATGTTAAATTATCAGAGATATAAACGAGTACCAGTATTGGATTATAAAGAACGGCAGTGGCCGAACAAGGAAATCCAGAAAGCGCCGATCTGGTGCAGTGTGGATTTGAGAGATGGTAATCAGGCTTTGATTGAGCCGATGGTCGTTGAAGAAAAACTGGAGTTTTTCAATATGTTGGTAAAACTGGGATTTAAGGAAATCGAGATTGGCTTCCCGTCAGCATCCCAGTTGGAATATGATTTTCTTAGAACGCTGGTAGAACGCAAAATGATTCCGGATGATGTGCGTGTACAGATTCTGTGTCAGTGCCGTCAGCATTTGATCGATAAGTCCTTTGAAGCTATTAAAGGTATTAAGAACGTTGTCTTTCATATTTATAATTCCACATCAACCCTGCAGAGAGATGTGGTATTCCATATGAATCGGGAAGAGATTAAACAGATTGCCATTGAGGGAACAAAGATGGTCAAAGAAGGTGCCAAGAATTTTGATGGAAATCTTTGGCTGGAATATTCTCCGGAAAGTTTCACAGGAACAGAAATGGATTTCGCTCTGGAAGTGTGTGAGGCCGTTAAAGAAGTATGGCAGCCGACCGTTGAGCGTCCGATCATCTTTAATCTTCCGGCAACGGTTGAAATGAATACACCGAATGTTTACGCAGACCAGATAGAATGGATGAGTACCCACTTTACAGAACGTGAAAAGATCATTTTGAGTATTCATCCGCACAATGACCGGGGCTGTGGTGTTGCCGCTACCGAACTTGCATTGCTGGCCGGAGCAGACCGTGTGGAAGGTACATTGTTTGGCAATGGCGAACGTACAGGTAATGTGGATATTTTAAATGTGGCCTATAACATGTTCTCACAGGGTATTAACCCGGAACTGAACATTGAAAATGTCAATGAGATCATTGAAGTGACAGAACGCTGCACAAAGATGGGCGTTCCGCCGAGACATCCTTATGCAGGCAAATTGGTATTTACTGCCTTCTCAGGTTCCCACCAGGATGCGATCAGTAAAGGTATGCAGGCGCTTCATGAGAGACATTCAACGATATGGGAAGTGCCGTATCTGCCGATTGATCCGTCCGATGTTGGACGTGAATATGAACCATTAGTACGTATTAACAGCCAGTCTGGTAAGGGCGGTGTAGCCTTTGTTTTGGAACAGTATTATGGCTTCAAACTTCCAAAAGAAATGCACAAAGAACTTGCGGATAAGATTCAGGCCATGTCTGAGGCCCAGGGTGAAGTGTCACCAGAGCAGATCATGGATACCTTCCGCAATATGTATATTAATGCCAAAGAACCGCTTCATTTCCGTAAAGCGAGAATTGAAGATATCAGCGATGATCAGGGTGAATATGATACAAAAGTTATTCTTACCTACACAGATCACGGTGAAGAAAAGATTATCGAAGGTTATGGCAATGGTCCGATTGATGCTGTTAAACATGGTCTGTGCCAGCAGTCAGGTTTCCGTACCAAGCTGACTATGTATCATGAACATGCGCTGACACTTGGTTCCGATTCTCAGGCCGCCAGCTACATCCAGTTGGTAAATTCAGATACTGGTGTTGCTGCTTATGGTGTAGGTATTAGTTCCAACATCAACCGTTCTTCCTTCCGGGCTATTTTCAGTGCGTTGAACCGTCTGTTCTATCCGGAAGCATAGGAAATGTTCTATGGGAAATGTGATTATTGAAACGCCTCGTCTGATTCTCCGGGAATTTGTCCCAGAGGATCTGGCGGGGCTGTATTCTTTATATGAAGAAAGTGATACACGATTTTTACAGCCATTGTCGGAAAATCGGGAAGAGGAACTGGAAAAACTGAAAAGTTATATTCATTATATTTATGGTTTTTACGGTTTCGGCCTTTGGGCTGTGTGTCTCAAAGAAAATGGCCGTCTCATCGGACGCTGCGGTCTCCAGGTGGAATTTATCGGGGACCAGGGAGACTATGAGCTTGGCTATATGATTTCGGGAAAATATGAGGGAATGGGATATGCGAAAGAGGCTGTGGAGGCCATCCTTGAATATGCCGACGAGGAATTAGAGGCTCCGAGAGTCATCCTGCGTATTGACGATGCAAATCTGCCTTCCTGGCATTTTGCAGAAAAAATGGGATTTCGTTTGCTGCCGCAAAGACTGGAGAGGGAGCCGGATGTCCGTTTATATGTGTACGACTTGTGAATAAAAAGTTAATAAAATATTACAAAAACACTTCAAATTTTATGCGAAGTATGTTAGAATATAGAAGATATTTTATAATTATGATTTTTGGAAGGGACATGTTATGAATAAGAAATTCATTCTTTTTATGACTTCATTGTCACTGGCTGTAGCACCGATGGGTGTATTTGCCAGCGAATATAGCGGACCGACGGCGACCATTGAAGCTGTAGAAGGACGGGCAAATCTGCAGGCGGCGACCGGAGAGTATAGGTCGTGGAAACAGTATGATCCGCGCTGGGCAAGTCAGCGTCTGGGTTCCAGCGCAGATACGATGTCTGAGTCAGGATGTTTGGTGGTGGCGATTGCTACCCTGATGGTGCATTCCGGTTGTGCGGATGAAAATGGTGTTGATCCGGGGAAATTATGTACATATTTAAGTAATAACGGCGGCTTTACATCAAATGGTGAACTTTACTGGGGCAAGGTAAACGGAGCAGTGGATGGTTTCAGTTTGGCCAGCTGGGGCGTGGACCTTTCAGGAAGCCGTTATGATAAAGTGGCCCAGATTAAGAGCTATTTGGACAGAGGCTACTATGTTGTTGCTTCCGTAGGCTACGGTGCCCATTGGGTTGCTGTAGATTCTGCAGATGGTGATGGAAATATTAATATTTTTGACCCAGCCTATTCCTACAGCAAGCTGTTTGGAAATTATTCCGATGCAGGAGTCACACGTATAGCTCTGTTTTCAGGTAATGGCAGCGGTAACGGAAGTATTGATGTACCATCAAATGGCAACAATACAACACTGGAAAACTATAATGCCACAGGTAAGGTCAATGTTGGTGCTTCCTATTTAAATGTCCGGAATGGTGTGGGTACCGATAAAGGATATCTGACAGATAGTGTGGGAAACCGGATTACTTTGCAGAACAACGAAACGGTGACGATTACCGGTAAAGGAAAGGACAGTTCGGGAAATGTCTGGTATCGTGTGGCCATCAATGGTCTGACCGGTTATGTCTTTGGCGCTTATATTGAGATTACTACAAATAGTAATAATAATAACAACAATACATCCCAGGAGAAAAAATCGGGTAAGGTGAACGCTAGTTATGTTAATGTTCGCAGCGGAGCCGGAACGAATTATTCGATTCTTGCAGTGGCTTCTCAAAATGAAGAAATTACTGTTTTAGGAGAAGAAAAAGACAGCAGCGGAGCAACATGGTATAAGATTGACTATGATGGTACAGCAGCCTATATCCATTCAGATTATGTAACTCTGGATCAGACAAATAATAATAACAACAATAATAATACGACCGATTATCCGGAGAAATCCGCGAAGGTTAATGCAAGTTCGGTCAATGTCCGCAGCGGAGCCGGTACAAATAATGGCGTTGTGGCAACATTGGCTCTGAACACTTCACTTACAGTGGTCGGTGAAGAGAAAGACGGCAGCGGAGCAACCTGGTATAAGATTAAATATGATGGCGGCGAAGGATATATGCATTCCGATTATGTTACCATCAGTGAAAACAATAACAATAATAACAACAATAACAACGGCGGAACGACGACGCCATCCCGTACAGGTACGGTCAATGCGGATTATGTCAATGTCCGGACTGGAGCCGGTACAAATAACAGTCGTGTGACCAGCCTGAACAGCGGAGCGGCTGTAACTATTGTTGGAGAAGAAAAAGACAGCAGCGGAGCAACCTGGTATAAGATTAATTATGCCGGCGGTTCCGGATATATGCACTCCGATTACGTTACTGTAAACGGTGATAATAATAACGGTAACAACAATAATAATAACAATAACAGCGGATACGAGAAGAAAGACGGAACTGTGAATGCAAGTTCGGTCAATGTCCGCAGCGGAGCCGGAATCGGCAACAGTATTGTAGGAAACCTTTCCTCAGGAACAGCCATTACCATCGTTGGTGAGGAAAAAGACAGCAGCGGTGCTGTGTGGTACAAGATTGAATATAACGGTGGCTCCGGATATATGCACTCCGATTATATTACTGTCGGCGGCGGAAATAATAATAATAACAACAATAATAACGGCGGCAACGGTTCCGGAAATTATCCGATGGAGGGTATCGAAGGCAAAGAAGGCGTGATTAACGCGGCACTTGTCAATGTCCGGACAGGAGCCAACTCCGATGCGGAAGTCATGAACACACTTAAATCCGGAGTTTCTGTTCTTATTGAAAGCGCAGAACGGGATGGCAGTGGTGTTATTTGGTACAAGGTGGCCTTCGCCGGAACGAGCGGTTATGTTATGGCAGAATTTATTTCGATTCAGTAAAATGTAATAAAGATAAAAAAGGCGTTCTCAGATTGAGGGAACGTCTTTTTTTATAAAAAATGCTGCCAATTCTTGCATTATTGCTAAAAAGCTTTGACAAAAGTAATAAAATATGTAAAATAGAACTGTATGATTATATAAAAGATAAGTTATATTTTTATAATAAAGGTGGTAGGATGAGTATTACCGGTTTTACAGATATTCACTGTCATATCATTCCTGATGTGGATGATGGGGCTCAGAGCATGGCCCAGGCTCAGGAGATGATTCGTCTTGCTTACAATGATGATACTCGAAGAATCATTGCTACACCTCATTATGGAACAAGCCGTGCAAAAGCTTCCGGAGATGTTATTATTCTTCATTTTCGTGAATTGATGCGCTGGACAAAGGACAACTATCCCGAAATGGAATTGTTTCTTGGACAGGAACTAACATATCATCATGGGTTAGAAGAAGAGATTCATCGTGGAAAGGCATTTACGATGGCCGGTGGCCATTATGCTTTGATAGAATTCCTGCCGAATGATGATTACAGCCGGATTCGGCAAGGACTCCAAGCGGTGCAGATGGCTGGCTATTGGCCGATTCTGGCCCATGCTGAACGATGTCAGCGGCTGGCGGCTAATGTTGGTTATATTGAGGAGCTTATTCATATGGGTATTTATATACAAATAAATGCCAAAAGTGTTATCGGTGGGAATGGCTGGCAGTGCAAAAGCTGTACCAAAAAGCTGCTGAAAAGAAAATTGGTCCATTTTGTGGCCAGTGACGGGCATGATACAAAAAAACGGACACCTATGCTGTTAAAGACAATGAGTTATATTGCAAAAAGATATGGAAAAGACTATGCCCTTCGGTTGTCCGTTGTGAATCCGGGAAAAGTTATTTCAGATATATATATTGATTAACAAGGGGAAGAAAAAATGCAAAACTTACAAATTAAAATATCGCCGCTGGATCGGCGAAGTGATGAGGCGTATAAAACACTTCGTACAAATCTTCAATTTTGCGGTAAGGATGTTCGAAGCATTGCAATCACGAGCTGTACACCATCAGAGGGAAAATCAGAAATCAGTCTGCATCTGGCAAAATCCTTGTCAGAATCTGGGAAAAGGGTGCTTTTTATTGATGCGGATTTGAGAAAATCTATGATTGTTGCATGTTGTCAGGTCAGTCAGACGGTAAAGGGGCTAAGTCATTATCTGTCTGGTCAGAGTTCCTTTGCGGATATTGTTTATTCAACCAATGTTCGAAATTTACATATGATTTTTGCCGGTCCCGTGCCGCCAAATCCTGCAGAACTTCTTGGAACGAACAATTTTAAATTAGCTATGGAAAAACTGAAAACGGTTTATGACTATATCATTATCGATACACCGCCGTTGGGGAGTGTTATTGATGGAGCTGTAGTTGCCAATGAGTGTGACGGCTCAATTTTAGTGATCGGAGCGGGCGATGTGAGCCGGCGTTTGGCAAAACGAGTTATAGAACAGCTCCGGCGTGCGGATTGTCCGGTTCTGGGAGCTATTTTAAATAAAGTTGATATGAAAGACAGTACCTATGGCAAATACTATGGTAAAGAAGCTGATAGATATCTTGAAGAGTAGGGTGGTGAAAAAAGATGTATAATGATAAAAGAGAAGATGAAGAGATGGAAATTGATTTGATGGAAGTCTTTCGCGTGATGCTCAAACGATGGTGGCTGATCATTGGATGTGCCATTGTGTTTGCGGCGGCGGCTTTTGGGTATACAAAATTTTTCGTGACCCCGCAGTATGAGGCTTCTTCCATGATCTATGTTCTGTCCAAGACAACCAGTATATCTTCTGCGCTGGATTTGCAGCTCGGTAAACAGTTGACTGTCGATTTTGAAACGTTGGCAACGAGTCGTCCTGTAGTGGAGAAGGTCATTGATGAGTTGAATCTTAATACGGATTATGAGTCTTTGGTGAAAAGTATTACAATAACAAATCCTGCAGATACTCAGATCTTAAAAATTTTTGCAAGGAATTCGGATCCTGTATTGGCCCGTGATATATCGAATGCCGTGGCGGATGCTACAGCGGAGCGGATTGCAGAGGTTATGGTGACAGATAAACCAAGTACGGTTGAAGATGCGGTTGTTCCAAAGAATCCGGTAAGCCCAAATGTGAAGAAAAATACATTATTGGCCGGACTCGTAGGGGCTTTTCTGGTCATGGCTCTTCTTCTGATAAATTATCTGATGGATGACCGGATTAAAACAGAGGAAGATATTATAAAATATTTAGAGTTGAACGCATTGGCGTCCATCCCGTTAAACAAAGGCGAGAAGTCATCTAAGAAGAAAAAAGGCGGAAAGAAGGCAGCCTAAGTGAAAAGTGGTATACGTAAGATATTATACATACTTTGTATTATCGGTGCCGGATTATGTATTGGATTCCTTGCGTACTATTATGTACGTCTTCAGGAAAACAAAAAAATCTATGAGGATTTACAGAGCCAGACGGAAACGGAAGCTTCAATATCGGCCGAGACAGAGGAGAAAACTGCTGATACGGAGGAAAGCAAAAAAAAGCTGGAAATTCCTGTGAATTTTGAGGAATTGTGGCAGATTAATCCGGAAATATATGCCTGGATTGAAATTCCGGGTACATCAATAGCATATCCGATTGTTCAAAGTGCATCAGATAATAGTTATTATTTGAATCATACAATCGAAGGTATTGCCGGATATCCGGGATCTATTTATACTGAAGGCGTTAATGCGAAAGATTTTCAGGATTTCAACACGTTGATTTATGGTCATGATATGGAAGATGGCTCTATGTTTGGAGATTTGGATCAATTCCGAAATGGAGATTATCTGAAAGAACATGAGACCTTAATCATTTATACACCAGAGCATAAGCTGACTTATCGTATATTTATGACGGTTACCTATGATGACAGACATATTATAGGCAGTTATGATTTTTCGGAAAAAGAAGAGAGAGAGGCCTATTTGGCCTCGATTGGAAATATGGATCCTGATGTTACAGCGGATAGTAAACTTGTGACTTTGAGTACGTGTATTGCCAGTCAGCCGACAAATCGGTTTTTAGTAGAGGCGGTTTTGATTAATGAAGAATAATCGACAAGTAGTAAGTATATTGTCAGTAATTATTGGAATACTGGTTGTTGCTGTCGGTGTTTTCCTTGTTCTTAGATTCAGGGATAGTCAGTCGACACTTGGCTTAGCAACAGAAGAGACCGAGAGTACGGATATGACTCAGAGCTCGAAAGAAGCTGCGCCCGGAAAGGAAATTACCTGGGAAGGGAAGGATTATGTTTATAATACAGATATTCGGAATATTCTTTTTCTGGGTGTAGATAAAAAAAATGAAGAAATGGAAACACAGGAATATGCAGGACGTGGTGGCCAGGCGGATTGTATTATCCTCTTATCTTTAAATACAAAAGAAAAGACAGCCGCAATGCTTAATATTTCCAGAGATTCCATGACAGATATTGATATTTATGATATGTCGGGAGATTTTATCGGTACTCAGAAGGCTCAATTGGCCCTGCAGTATGCTTATGGTGACGGTGAAAAAAGAAGCTGTTGGCTTATGAAAAAGGCGGTGGCTGATCTTCTGAATGATATACCGATTCATGGTTATATGGCGTTGAACATCGACGGTATCTCTATAATCAATGATGTTCTTGGAGGTGTGGAGATTACTATTCCGTCGGATTATACATCGATTGACGAAGCTTTTGTGGAAGGGAAAACATTGACATTAAGTGGAAGTCAGGCGGAAAGATACGTCAGATATAGAGATATTAACGAACTGGGAAGTAATAATGGACGTATGGAACGCCAGAACCAGTTTTTGAAAGCATTGGTTCGTCTTTTAAAGGAAAAAACCTCTGAAAATTCGAACTTGATCAATACATTGTTTACTGCCGGAAAACCCTATATGACGACGGATCTGACGGCAGAACAAATGGAGGAATACGCATCCTATACTTTGGATGATACATTCATCAAGGTGCCTGGTGAAACCCAGGAGGGTGAAGCTCATGATGAGTATATTGTAGATGAAAAAAAATTAATGGATGTATTGATAAAAATGCTTTATAAAGAAAGCTAATTGTGGTAGAATATTACCAATTAGATAAGTTATAAATATTAAAAAGGAGTGTGTAATTATGAAATGTATCAAACGAATGGCAGCATTTTGCATGGCTGCAGTGCTGGCTTTAAGCATGAGCGTAGGAGCCTTTGCAGCAGAAAGCCCTTCAGCCGAAGGTATTGTTATCAGCGGAAAAACAGCGGATGCTGATGGCAATGAAGTTCAGGTCACATTGGAAGAGGTAACAGACACTAATGCAAAAGCAAAATTGGACGATGCAAACTATCTGAAAGAGATTATCGGCGATGATTATATTGATGGTATGAAAGTAGCCGATATGAAAGATGTTTCCGTCCCAGAGGGCACACCGATGCCTGTAACAATTGAGTTCGAAGTAAATGGTGTCAATAAGAATACAAAAGTTATTGTACTTCATTACAATGGAACTGAATGGGAAAAAGTGAAAGTTGATGCAGTAGATTATCGTTCTGTAACTGCTACTTTCGAAAGCTTATCTCCGGTAGCGTTTATTTTGGATAAGGTTGATGCAACAGCAAATGTTGGAACAACTTCTCCAAAAACTGGAATGTCTCCGATCGTGATGATGGCAGCCTTTGGTGCGGTTGTATGTATGGCAGGCGCTGTAGTGCTTACTAAAAAAGAAAGAGCATAAGAAATTTTTAATAAAGGACTATATAGAGAAAATCATATAGTCCTTTTTATTGGAAAACATTTTTTAATGATTTAAATTTCGCAAATTTGGATGAAGATGAAAGGGTGCATATGCACTTGAATACGTGATGGTGAGGATGAAATATGTATAAGAAAAGTGCACAGGGCTGGATTAAACACCTGGATTTCATCATATTGGATTTAATATGTCTGCATATTGCGTTTGTTGTAGCCTATGCGATGCGCCATGGGTTAAGTAACCCTTATATGGTTCCAATCTATCGAAATGTCGCTTTCGTAATGACAGGCATAGATATTCTGGTAATCCTATTTTTTGATTCTTTAAAGAATGTGCTGAAACGAGGATATTATAAAGAGTTTTCTGCGACGGTCAAACATGTCTGTCTTGTAGAACTGTTGATTATCTTTTACTTATTTTTTATACAAGAAAGTGCACAGTATTCACGAACCACACTGATTGAACTGGGATTGATTTATGCCGTGTTGGGTTATATGACCCGAATTTTGTGGAAGCTTTTTCTTGAAAAGAAGAGAAACGGCGGCGGCAAACGGTCTTTAGTCATAATTACTTCAGACAACAGAGTTAACAGGGTTGTGAAAAATATAAAAGATCATAACTATGAAGGTTTTGATATGGCAGGCATAGTGGTCATTAATAAAGATATGAAGGGTATGGATATCGATGGAATTCCGGTCGTAGCAAATCTTGAAACCGTGGTCGAATACGTTTGCCGGGAGTGGGTCGATGAGGTGTTTATTAACCTTGCTCCATCAGAACCTTATCCGGAGAAGTTGGTCAGCCAATTTACAGAGATGGGCGTTGTTGTACATATAAAGATTGCAAAATCCTCGAATCTTGTCGGGCAAAAACAGTTTGTCGAGCGTCTGGGAAATTATACGGTAATGACAACAAGTATCAACTATGCGAGTGCACGTCAGATTTTTCTGAAACGGGCGCTGGATATCCTTGGAGGGCTGGTAGGGTGTCTGATCACAGGAATTCTTTTCCTGATTTTAGGACCGATTATCTACAAACAGTCTCCGGGACCTATATTCTTCACTCAAACAAGAGTTGGAAAGAATGGAAAAAAATTTAAGATGTATAAATTCCGAAGCATGTATATGGATGCGGAGGAACGAAAAAAAGAATTGATGGCCCAGAATCGGGTCAAAGACGGCATGATGTTTAAGCTGGATTGGGATCCTCGGATTATCGGAAGCCGTCAGTTGCCGGATGGCACTGTAAAAAAGGGCGTTGGAAACTTTATCCGGGATTGGAGCCTGGATGAATTTCCGCAGTTTATTAATGTGCTTTTGGGTGATATGAGTTTGGTGGGAACTCGTCCACCAACAGTGGATGAATGGGAAAAATATGACCTTCATCACCGGGCAAGACTGGCAACGAAGCCAGGAGTTACCGGTATGTGGCAGGTCAGTGGCCGAAGCAATATTACAGATTTTGAAGAAGTTGTCAAATTAGACAAACAATATATTACCGAGTGGGACTTGGGCCTGGATATCAAAATCCTGTTAAAAACAATTGGCGTTGTTTTCAAACGTGAAGGCTCCATGTGATAAATTTTTAGCAGCTACTGAAAAATGTATTATTCGTATATGTAAAACAGGCTTTTGCTCGTGGTTGCAGCTTTAACTAATGTCTATCAGGAATTTTCAGTTGGGAAAAGTGTTGCCAAATAAGGGAGTGCGTGAAATATGCAAGATAAAAATCATCTGAATATAGCAATGCTGGGGCATAAGCGCATTCCGTCCCGTGAGGGCGGCATAGAGATTGTTGTAGAGGAACTCAGTACACGGATGGCATCTCAGGGTCAACATGTAACTTGTTATAATCGCGGGGGACATCATGTCAGTGGGAAACAGTTTGATGGTCAGAGTTTTAATACATATAAAGGAGTTCGACTGAAAACTGTATTTACGATAAATAAAAAAGGGCTTGCAGCGATGACGGCTTCGGCTTCGGCTGCACTAAGAGCTGCATTTGGAAAATATGATGTGGTGCATTTTCATGCCGAGGGGCCGTGTGCTATGTTGTGGCTTCCAAAAATATTTGGAAAACGTTGTATTGCAACGGTCCATGGACTGGACCATCAAAGAGCAAAATGGGGCAGGTTCGCAAGTGCTTATATTATGCTTGGAGAGAAATGTGCAGCCAGATATGCAGATGAGATCATCGTTCTGAGTGAAAGCGTCCAGAACTATTTTATGAAAAATTATGGGCGCAGGACACGGTTTATACCAAATGGCGTAAACCGGCCGCAGCTTCGGCCTGCGGATTGGATTCGAAAAAAATTTAGTCTTGAAAAAGACGATTATATATTATTTTTGGGAAGGCTGGTTCCGGAAAAAGGACTCCGCTATCTTGTGGAAGCCTTTAAACAGGTTAAGACAGATAAGAAGCTGGTCATAGCCGGAGGTTCGTCAGATACGGAAGCCTTTATGAATGAACTGAAAGAAACAGCAAAAGATGACAGACGGGTTATTTTTACTGGCTTTGTTCAGGGGCAGATACTGGATGAACTTTATAGTAATGCGTATATTTACACACTTCCTTCGGATCTGGAAGGGATGCCATTAAGTCTTCTGGAGGCCATGAGTTATGGTAATTGCTGTTTAGTGTCCGATATTCCGGAATGTTCAGATGTTGTCGAAGACAAAGCTGTCACGTTTAAAAAGAGCAATGTAAAGGATTTAAAAGAAAAGCTGCAGTGTCTTTGCGATGATGCATCCAGAGTTGATTGGTACAAAGAACAAGCCGCTGATTTTATTTGCGATAAATATAATTGGGATAAGGTAGTTGGTGCAACCTTGAAATTATATAAGGGAGAAAATTGATAATGAGAGTTTTGATGGTCAATAATGTCCTCTAACTGAAAGCGGGTAGTGAGATGTACATAACGAAAACGACTTAAAAACAGCGGTAATACGCTAAAAATAAGGAACTTCGGACTGCATAAAGACCTGCTTTTGTATCACAACCTGAATTTGTATAGAGGAGATGATGTTATCATCAGTCTTTTTAGTATCACACCCTGCATTATGATACAGCACTCTCGTTAATGATTAAGACATGAAAGTGCCTATGAGTTTTTCATACTAACGCAGGGTTGGAAACAGAGTGAAGAACGCGGAGAAAAACAACGATAAGGAATTAAAAATATGAAAGTGCTTCTTATAAACAAATTTTTACATAGAAATGGCGGATCAGAAACCTACATTTTCAAGCTGGGCGAAACACTGGAACAGCATGGTTACGAGGTCCAGTTCTTTGGTATGGAGCATGAAGGCCGCTGCGTTGGCAACCGGGTCAACGCCTATACGTCCGACATGGATTTCCACGGCGGGTCGAAACTGAGCAAGCTGACCTACCCGATCAAAACCATTTACAGCAGCGAGGCGAGAAAGAAGTTGCGGCTGGTGCTGGATGATTTCCAGCCGGATGTCTGCCACCTGAACAATGTCTACTATCAAGATTTTGTCCGAGTTTGCGGTGGGTAAGATACATGGATTATTGTACATATCACCGGCTTTCAGTACCAGATTGGCTGTCCTGTTTTTCGGTGTATTGTACATGTAACCGACTTTCAGTATCAGGATGTATGTCCTGATTTTAAGGGTTTTGGCACCTCAACGGGTTTGAGTATCAGAAGATATGTCTTATTTTGAAGGCATTGCCATCTCAATGGGTTTCAGTATCAAGAGATATGTCCTTTTTTGAGGGTTCTGCCATTTTAATGGCTTTCAGTATCAACTTGCGACGAGTGATAAACACATGGATTTGAGAATTAACGGCTTATGATGGGCCGGTTAAATTATAGAAGAAAACAGCAACCAAAAAGATGATTTGTATAAGGAAGAACACAAATATGCGGATTTTAATGATCAACAATCTCCTCTAACCGAACGCAGGTAGTGAGATGTACATAGTGAAAGCGCCTGGAAAACAGCGTATTTACGACACTTTTCGAGATATGGGTGAGACTGCGAGTGCGGTTTTTATCTCGCTACCTAGGTTCAGCAACAGCAGATGATTTTATCATAAGAACTTTCAGTATCACTACCTGCGTTTGTATGGAGCACTCTGGTTTATGAACAATACATTGGAAGTGCTTCATCTGAACAGAGGTAGTGAAATAGAACATAAAATAAGGAGAAATTTAACGTGAGGACGATGATTTTGAATAAATTTCTGCACCGAAACGGCGGCAGCGAGACGTATATATTCAAATTGGGTGAGGCACTGGAGCAGCATGGACATGAGGTTCAGTACTTCGGAATGGAGCATGAAGGTCGCTGCGTGGGCAACCGGGTCAATGCTTATACATCAGATATGGACTTCCACGGCGGCAGCAAACTGAGCAAGCTGACCTACCCCATCAAGACCATCTACAGCAAGGAAGCAAGAGAAAAATTAAGACTGGTACTAGACGACTTCAAGCCGGATGTCTGTCACCTGAACAACTTCAACTACCAGCTGACACCTTCCATCATTCTGGAAATCGTGAAGTGGCGCAAGGAGACCGGAAGAGAGTGTAAGATCATCTTCACGGCACATGATTACCAGCTGGTCTGCCCGAACCACATGCTGAACAATCCGAATACGCACCAGAACTGTGAGAAGTGCCTCGGTGGTCATTTCGTGAACTGCATGAAAGGCAAGTGTATTCACAGTTCCACGGCGAAGTCAGCCATCGGCATGATGGAAGCCGAGTTCTGGAAGTGGAAAGGGACCTATAAGTACATTGACACCATGATCTGCTGCTCGGAGTTCATGAAGAGCAAAATGGACAGCAACCCGCTGTTTGCAACGAAGACTGTGGCAATGCACAACTTCATCGACAAGGTGGAGTGGAAAGAGACGGAGAAAAAAGACTACGTCCTTTACTTTGGCCGCTTCTCCGAGGAGAAAGGCATCGGCACACTCATCAAGGTCTGCAAGGATCTGCCGGATGTACAGTTCATCTTCGCTGGCACCGGTCCTCTGGAAGAAACGGTAAATGGTATTAAGAACATCAAGAACGTTGGCTTCCAGAAAGGCGAGGCACTGGAAAAGCTCATCCGTGAGGCACGGTTCTCCATCTACCCGTCTGAGTGGTATGAGAACTGCCCGTTCTCTGTGATGGAATCCCAGATGTACGGCACGCCGGTGCTGGGTGCAAACATCGGCGGCATCCCGGAACTAATTCAGGTGGGCAAGACCGGCGAGCTGTTCGAGAGTGGTAATGCTGAAGATCTGAAGAAGAAGATCGAGAAGCTCTGGGGTGATAAGAAGCTGTGCGCGGAGTACAGTGCGAACTGTAAGGACATTAGCTTCGATACCATTGATGAGTATTACGAGAAAATTATGAAGGTGTATCAGTAAGCAGTCGTTAGGAGAAAGAGATGAGCAAAGAAAATGTGATTTTGATTGATTATGATGCTCCTAATGACTGGGAATTTCATAAGGCAATCGAGAAAGCGACTGGAAATGAATGGAGAGTATATAAAGCGGTAAGTAATGAAAATCATGGAGGCGTTCTGCAAAAACTCATTCGATATGCAAAGTATTTCCTTGTGCCAATGAAGATTGCTAAAGACCATAAGAACTATAACAAGGTTTTAGCATGGCAGCAGTTTTATGGACTCATTTTGGCTTTCTATTTTAGAATGTTTCATGTTCACAATACGCCTGAAATTGTGGTTCTGACTTTTATTTATAAGCCTAAGAAATCGTTTGTCGGAAAGGTCTACGACAAATTCATGAGGTATATCGTGACCTCTGGATACATCAAATATTTTGTCGTCTTTTCTGAAAGCGAGAAGAAACGGTACGCAGATTACTTTGATGTTCCGGAGGCACAATTTGTTTTTGAAACCCTGGGTTATGAGGACAAAACACAGGAAGTGCCAACTTGTAGCTCCGATAATTTTTATCTTGCGGCAGGGAGAAGCAACCGTGACTATAAATTCTTGGTTGATGTATGGAGCAAGAGCAAAGAGCATCTTAAAATTGTCTGCGATACATTGTCTTTAAGGTGTATTCCGAACAATATCGAAATACTTACCGATTGCCACGATGATGACTTCTTTAGAGAACTGGCAAAATGCAAAGCGGTGATAGTTCCGTTGGAAGATATTCATATTTCATCAGGGCAACTAGTTATTATCCAAGCGATGATGTATGGAAAACCGGTTATTGTAACAGAAAACGACACAGCCAAAGATTATGTGGACGCTGGAAGAACAGGATTAATAATTAAGAAAACTGAAAAAGATTTATCTGCTGCAATTGCTGCTCTATCGAATGAAACATATTATAAAGAAATGTCAGCTGCCGAACGGAAACAGTACGAAAACGAATTTAGTGTTTACGCAATGGGTACTGCAATCGGAAAGCTGTTAAATTAAAGGAGAGTTAATCATGTCTGAAGAAAAGAAGTTAAATGGTACGGTCATCGTCACTTATCGCTGCAACGCTCGTTGCTCCATGTGTAACCGTTATAAAGCACCTTCCAAGCCGGAAGAGGAAATCAGCATCGAAACCATCAAGAAGCTGCCGAAGATGTACTTTACCAACATCACCGGTGGTGAGCCGTTCATCCGCACCGACCTGAAGGATATTGTGCGTGAACTGTACAAGAAGTCTGACCGTATCGTTATTTCCACGAACGGTTTCTTCACTGACCGTATCGTTGACCTGTGCAAGGAGTTCCCGCAGATCGGTATTCGTATCTCTATCGAGGGTCTGGAGCAGACCAACAATGAGATTCGTGGCCTGCAGAACGGCTACCAGCGTGGTTACGGCACGCTGAAGAAACTGCGTGAGATGGGCATGAAGGATGTCGGCTTCGGCATGACTGTTCAGGACAAGAACGCTCCTGATCTGGTTCCGCTGTACAAGATCTCCAACGAGATGGGCATGGAGTTCGCAACAGCATCTTTACACAACAGTTTCTACTTCGTTGAGGCAAAGAACATCATCCATGACCGTCCTATGGTCGCAAAGAACTTCGAGAATCTGGTCAATGAACTGCTCCGTAGTAACAGCCCGAAAAAGTGGTTTCGTGCATATTTTAACCACGGTCTGATTAATTACATCTATGGCCAGAAGCGTCTGCTTCCTTGCGACATGAGCTTCGATACCTTCTTCATCGATCCGTATGGCGATGTTATGCCTTGCAATGGAACCAAGGACAAAGAGGTCATGGGCAACCTGAACAATCAGACCTGGGATGAGCTGTGGAACAGCCCTGAAGCAGAGAAGGTTCGTGCAAAGGTTCGCTGCTGCGACCGTGACTGCTGGATGATCGGTTCTGTCAGCCCGGCTATGCACAAGTATATCTGGAAGCCTGCTACTTGGGTTCTGGTACATAAGTTCAAGGCTCTGTTCACCAAGCATCCGTACAGCATGTACGAGCTGAAGATTTGCCGTGACTACCGTGATGGCAAAGTTACCAAAGAGGAGCTGGACAAGTGTAGCACATGCGACATGAACTGCGTGATTAACAACGGTCTGAGTGAGGCATCCAAGGAACAGCTGAAGCATAAGACCGGCGAGGAAATCGTGGATGCTGATATCGCACAGCAGATGGAGACGAAGTAATGGGCGAAAAGACAGCGGTAAGAAAAAGAGAAAAATGGGTCGATGATGTGAAAGTCATTGCCTGTATATTGGTTGTTTTGGGGCACTTCTTCCAAAGCATGACGAAGGCGAATATTTTGCCTGAAAATGATTTGTACCAGTGGTTCAACACAACAATTTACTACTTCCATGTGCCGCTGTTCTTTATTTGCAGTGGATACCTGTATCAAAAGTACAGTAAGGTAAACAGTGTTGGTAGGTGGAGCAAGAATGTGGCGAAAAAGGCGTTAGCACTTGGTATTCCGTACTTGACGTTTTCGACCATCACTTGGTTACTTAAAACTATGTTCGCAGATAGCGTGAATAAGCAAGCAGATAGTTTGTTTAGTACATTAGTAGTTAATCCTTCTGCTCCGTACTGGTATTTATATGCACTATTTTTTATCTTTCTTGTTACGCCGACTTTTAGCAGTGTGAAAGCAACTGCGGTAGGGTTGATTGTTGCGTTGGCAGCAAAAGTCCTGATTTTAACTGGGGGGTCGAGCATATATGCCGTATTTACAGTCCTCTCAAATGAAATCTGGTTTGTACTCGGTATGAGTACTTGTGCGTTTGATGTGCGGATGAAGGGTAGAAAAGTACAAGGAACTATATTAGGGCTACTGTTTATAATTTTGAGCATTGTGATATATACGGCAAAAATCAGCGGTAGCATGACGTCTTTTGCAATGGGATTATTGGCTTGCGTAGCCGTTATCCTGATGGCGGCAGATTTTGAAGAAAAGTTTGGCAAAGGTGTGGATTTCCTTGCAAAATACACAATGCCGATTTTTCTGATGCATACATTGTTTGCGGCACCAACAAGATCCGTACTGTTGAAGATGGGTATTACGAATGCTGTGGTGCATATTGTGCTGGGTTTGGGTATTAGTTTGGGTGGCCCAATTATTGCTGCGTGGATTATGAAGAAAACAAAGTGGCTGGAGTTCTTCTTATATCCGAATAAATTTATTAGAAAGGTATGATAAGAATGGGACTTAAAGATACAGTCAAGAAAAGCCTTGGATTTATTCGGGCAAAAATCTTTGGTGTAACTACTGGGCAGAATGTCTATATTGGCAAGCATTGCAGTTTAAAAGGAAACCAGCATATTACCTTGGAAGATTCTGTAACAGTACGTCCCTATGCCTAAATTTGGTCGGGGGGGAGACAGTGAGAATCGGCAGAGGTTCTGAAATTGGTCAACGGTGCCGGATTTCCATCGCCAATTCATTGGAAATTGGAGAGAAAGTTCTTTTCTCACCGAATGTCTATATTACTGACTGTGATCACGAGTATCACAATATAAATGTTCCTGTGATTGATCAAGGAATTGTACAAAGAGGTCAGAGAGTCTCCATCGGGGATGGTTCTTATATTGGCATCAATGCAGTAATCGTTGGCAATGTGAAAATTGGTAAGCATTGTGTGATTGGAGCTAATTCAGTAGTAACAAAGGATGTGCCGGACTATTGCGTGGCAGTATGGAGTCCGGCAAAAGTAATAAAGCATATAAAGGAAACTTAAAATGAATATTAAAAGACTGGCAAAAAAAAATTCTGTGCCCATTATAATGCCTGAGATTTGGAATAAAGAATCAAGAAGGATATTTGTATATAGGGAAGGCGTGTAAGATTGTTGATGCCAAAGCGATGAGGTTTGGGAAAAATGTAAGCATTATGCCGTATACCATGCTTTTATGCCATGAAGGCGGACATCTGGAGGTTGATGAAGGCGCAGAAATTGGAATGTTTTCCAGAGTGGCTTCGCAAGGAGAAGTGATCATCGGGAAGAATGTATTTTCCGGTCCGCATATTTTTATTGCAGATTATCATCACGAGTATCGGGATGTTGAAAAGCCAATCAAAAATCAAGGAAATCTTGTGAAGCCATCGGCCCGTTTTAATCGGGGGGATCGATTGGCGATGATACGTGGATTGGCACAAACGTTGTAATAGGCAGGTACGGTGGAAATAGGAAAACACTGTGTGATTGGTGCAAACAGTGTGGTTACACATGACATTCCCGATTATAGTGTTGTAGCTGGATGTACGGCAAAGGTAATTAAGCAAATCAAATAATATGCAGGAGAGTAGAAGATGAAAATATTGATGCTTGTTAACTGGAAAATTGAATACTGTGATGAAAAGCCAGCGGACAAGCAGCCTCCTGATTACAAGGTTGAAGGGAAGGACTACTGGTTTTACAGATATTTCAAAAAAAAACCAGAGGTCGATGTGATAGATATAAGATCCTTCCCTTGGCTAGAGAATTTTGAAAGAAATAAGCTGCATTTTTATATCTGGCAAGCTATTAGGGCTATTCCTAAATTAAATCAATATGATCTGATTGTTTCGCATGGGATGCCAAGTGCGATTGTAATTTGTTTGTGGAGAAGATTTTTTAAGACCAAGGCAAAGCATGTGGTATTTGATATCGGCTCTTTTGCAAGTGCATCAGAATCGGGATTTTCATTGAAGTTAATGCAATTTGCAAGTAAATCATTAGATGGTCTTATTTATCACATGAGAGCTCAAAGAGTATACTATGAGAAGTTCTTCCCTTGGATCGTAGACAAATCACAATTTATAAAGTTTGGAGCTGATTTTGATTTCTTTGGAAGTGATAGGAAAATAAATTCAATTGGTAGAAAATACATAGTATGTGCAGGCAAAAACAAGTGTGATTGGGATACAGTTGTTAAGGCGTATAAAGAGAGCAAAATTGATTTAGACTTGCACCTGATAGGTGGGAAAGAGGAACGATTCGAAAATATTAGCGGCGTTGTTCAGATTCCGTATTTACCGATAAATGATTTTATAGAGCAAGTTCATGGGGCAGAATTCTGTGTTTTACCATTAGAGCCGGTGCCGTTTTCTTTTGGGCAGATGCGGCTATTACAACAGATGGCCTTGAAAAAGTGTGTGATTGTATCTAATGCACCAAGTATTTTGGATTATGTAGAGGATGGAATAACGGCAAAGGTTTATAAGACACATTATCAAGAAGAATTGAAGAGGATAATGTGGTGGGCAGTAGAAAATGAAAGAGGGAGAGAAAACATTGCTAACAATGCCTATAATTTTGTGAAAGACGAATGCAACGAAGAAAAAATGGCAAGCAATATTGAGTGTTTCAATATGAAATTGCTAAATAAGTGAGTTTGGCAGTTCGAGAATAATAAATCATGAAAAACTTATTATTAAAACGGGTATAGAGCCACAAGATAAAAGCGTTGGGACAGTATGCATCATAACGCTTTTCTCCACGGTAGGAAGTCGAGAGAACGCGATGTGCTATGTAGCACTTTCCGGGGGAATTGCGACAAATGAATGAAGAGTATAGAGTTAGGAGAAGAAATATGATTATCACAAAAACACCATTCCGCATGTCTTTTTTCGGTGGCGGAACAGACATGGAGAGTTTTTTTAGAGAGAACGGTGGAGCTGTTTTATCTACCACATTTGACAAGTATTGCTATGTAAATGTACGCCATTTACCAAGGTTTTTTGACTATTCAACGGAATTGTCCTATTCAAAGACGGAACGAGTGACAAACATTGATGACATTCAGCACCCTGCAATCCGCAATGCTATGAAAATGCTAGACATGCACGAGATTCGTCTTACATATGAAGCAGACCTTCCAGCACGTTCTGGCCTAGGAACATCAAGTTCTTTCGCAGTTGGAATGCTGAATGCCTTCTATGCTTTAAAGGGTAAGTATGCTGACAAGAAAAGACTAGCAGATGAAGCGATTTATCTGGAGCGTAATCTCTGTCAGGAAGCTGGTGGATGGCAGGATCAAATCGCTGCTTCTTTCGGTGGATTTAACCGAATTAACTTTAATGCGGATGGATATGAAGTCCTGCCGGTTATTATTTCACCGGAGAGAAAGAAGCAACTTAATCAGAATTTGATGATGTTTTTCACTGGGTTTACCCGTTTCTCTTCTGATGTGCAGAAAGCAAATGCAGCAGGAAAACAAGATAAGACTGCTCAGTTGAAAGAGATGCTTGCTCTGGTTGATGATGCAGAGCGTGTTTTGACAGACAAGAATGTAAATCTGGATGATTTCGGTAGAATGCTGGATCACACTTGGAAACTTAAGCGTCAAACTGGATCGGCTGTTTCTACAAATAGTATTGATGAACTTTATGCAAAAGGCGTGGCGGCTGGTGCATTGGGCGGAAAATTGCTGGGTGCCGGTGGCGGTGGATTCCTTGTGTTTTATGTTCAGCCGGAGCGACAGGATGCAGTGCGATGGGCGATGCGCGATTTGATGCATATTCCGTTTGCATTTGAGGATGGTGGTACGAGAGTGATTCATTATACACCGGAAACCTATGAACCAAAGAACTAATTTTGAGTGAGGAATGAAGAGATGAAAGTAGTAATAATGGCAGGAGGTAAGGGAACGCGTATTTCTTCAGTTGCCAGCGATATCCCGAAGCCTATGATTAAAATTGAAGGGAAACCAGTACTGGAACATGAACTGGAGTGTCTGCGTGACCAAGGGTTTACTGACATTATTATTACGGTGAGTCATCTTGGTAATATTATTATGGACTATTTTGGGGATGGATCTGGTACATCCCCTGTGACGGGAAAACCGTTTGGCGTACATATTGAGTACTATTTTGAAAAAGAACCGTTAGGCAACGCAGGTGCCTTGTTCAAAATTAAAGATAATCTGACATCTGATTTTCTACTTTTAAATGCAGATGCAGTGTTTGATGTTGATTTTAATCGTTTTGTCGGCTTCCATCAGGAACATGGTGGAATGGTTACACTTTTTACCCACCCGAATAGCCATCCATATGATAGCGGGTTAATCATTGCAGATAAAAATGGAGAGGTAGAAAAGTGGCTTGCAAAAGAAGATGAGCGGCCGCAGTATTACAGAAACCGAGTGAATGCGGGATTGCATGTTATCAGCCCGAAAGTGCTGGAACTGGTTGATATTGATGCGGATTCAATAGGGAAGATCGGTGCAAACGGTAAACCGGTAAAAGTTGATTTGGATCGCCAGTTATTAAAACCGTTAGCTGGAACAGGAAAGATGTTCTGTTATGATAGCCCGGAATATGTGAAGGATATGGGAACTCCGGAACGATATTATTCCGTATGCGCGGATTATAAAGAAGGAAGAGTATCCGGGAAAAATCTAAAAAATAAGCAAAAAGCAGTATTTCTTGATAGGGATGGAACTATTAATAAATATGTTGGTTTTCTTCGAAATATAGATGATTTTGAGCTGATTGGCGGCGTAGCTGAGGCAGTTCGTAAAATCAATGAATCTGGCTATCTTGCAATTGTAGTAACGAATCAGCCAGTAATTGCTCGCGGTGAAGTGTCTTTTGAAGAGCTGGAAGAAATTCACAATAAAATGGAGACACTTCTTGGAAAAGAAGGAGCATATTTGGATGCCATTTACTATTGCCCTCATCATCCTCATAAGGGATACGAAGGGGAGAGGCCAGAGTTAAAGATTGATTGTACTTGCCGCAAACCGAAGCCTGGTATGCTGTTGAAGGCGGCAGAAGATTTCAATATCGATCTTTCACAGTCGTGGATGGTTGGTGATGGAGAAAACGATATCAAAGCTGGCAAAAATGCAGGATGCAGAACAGCTTTGATTGGTCGTGAATCTTATGGTCAGACAGTGACAATATCGACATTAAAAGAGTTTGTAGAACAGTGTCTGAAATAAAAGAAAGGGTATCGAAATGAGTGAGTTGGAAAAAAGATTGATGAAGCATATTGATTTATTAGTGGAACGTTACCCTTCACTTGAATCTGAAAAGAACAGTATTATATCTGCATATCTGCTTTTGGAAGAGTGCTATGTAAATGGTGGAAAGCTACTTGTGGCAGGTAATGGAGGTTCGGCGGCAGATGCAGAGCATATTGTCGGTGAACTAATGAAAGGCTTTAAAATGCCGAGAAAGCCCAGAGTTGATTTTGCAGAAAAGCTTATGGCAGAAAATCAGGAATTAGGAACTGTCCTGGCAGAGAATTTGCAAGGAGCACTTCCGGCAATTGCTTTGGATGGACACCCGGCATTATCTACAGCATATATGAATGACTGCGAGCCGTTGCTTTGCTTTGCACAGCAGGTTAATGGTTACGGTAAAGCGGGGGATGTGTTTCTTGGCATTTCTACAAGTGGAAACAGTAAAAATGTTTTGTATGCTGCGACGACTGCCCATGCCAAAGGTATGAAGGTCATTGGCTTGACTGGCGCAAGGAGTAGCAAATTGGAACAGATGAGCGACGTTTGCATCAAAGTGCCGCAGACCGAAACTTATATGATTCAGGAACTTCATCTTCCGGTGTATCACTGTTTGTGTTTGATGTTGGAAGATAAGTTCTTTGGGTAAGGAAAGTGATAGGAGGTAAAAAAGGCTAATGTATAAAATTGGATTGATAAGCTGTTATTTTGGAGAACTCAAGCCGGAATTTTACCTCTGGCTAAATAGTTGTGGATATAATAAAACAATTGATTTCCTGTTTGTAACGGATCAGAAAATTAGAGCAGATATTTGTCCGCCAAATGTAAAAATAATGCATACAACATTAAAATACATTAAAGATGCAGCAGATAGGATTTTTAATTTTGATGTTGAACTGAGCACACCGTATAAATTGTGCGATTACAAAGTTGCGTACGGATTGATTTTTCGGGAAGAATTAAAGCAATATGATTTTTGGGGATACTGTGATTCGGATATGGTGTTGGGAAATATCCGGAAGTATATCACAGATGAAATTTTAGAAGGGTATGATAAGATTCTACCGTTGGGACACCTAAGCATTTATAGGAATACAGATGAAATCAATAGGCGATTTATGGAATGTCCGGATATCATGGATTATCATGAAGTCTTTTCTTCGCCTAGAATTTATCAATTTGATGAAACACCTGGAATATATGCAATGTATAAAAAAAGAGGTTGGAGAATGCTGGAATATATTCCCTTTTTAGATATAGTATCAGGATACAATCAGCGATTAACAAAGTATGTGTACGCAAAACGCATGTATGGAGTTCAAGTTCAGAATCATACGCAGCAAATTTTTTGTTTTGCGAGAGGCGAAATCATAGAAAAATATCGAAATAAGAAAAATGCACCGTGCGAGCACAGGTATATTTACATTCATAGTTCAAAGAGACATTATCAATGTCCATACAATGCGATTCCCAAACAATATGTTTTTATGACTGATAAAATTTGTGAAACAGATAATGTAGACGATATAGATAGCCTTTCTGATTATAGTAAAAAAACGAATTGTACAATAGAAAAAATGTTACTTCATATGCTAACAATGAGGGGCAAAGTGAACAATAAATTCAGATCGCTGGTCAGGGGAGGAAAATAAGGATGAATGTTTTACATATGCAGTTATCCGGTGGATTTGGTGGAATTGCTACGTTGAGCCGGGAAATTAGTAAGTATTCGCAGGATCAAAATGTTTTTGTCTTTTTGTTTGAAGGCGGCTGTGTGGCGGATGAAATGAAAGCAGAGGGAATACCTGTCTATGTCCTTAATGCTTCGCATAAATCAGATAAAAAGGCAAAGCAAGAGTACCTTGATATTTGTAGAAAACATAACATCGATGTTATAGTGTCACATACAGGATGTTTTATGGAGTTTCGAATTCTCCTATTCTTAAAGAAAAAAATTCCGACAGTAAAAATCTTTATGTATGAGCACTGTGACATGGCAGATGCAATGGGGAGTGGCTGGAAGGGCATTGTCAATCGAATGCTTTACAGAAAGTGCTTTTCTATGGCACAAGGTGGAATTGCAATCTCAAAATATGTTAAAGGAACAGCACTGCAATTAACTCCAGGGGAGGACAGCAAGATTGAAGTTGTCTATAACGGAGTCGATTTGGACAAATTTCAGTATATCAAACGCGAAAGAAAGGATTATTTAAGAATCATATACGTTGGACGAATTGTCCCAGAAAAGGGCTGCGATCTTTTAATTCAAGCGATTTCGGATTTACCCCAAAATGTTAAAGTTAAAGTGTTTTTCGTGGGTGAAGGAACTGATATGCTAGAATGCAAAAGAATGGCCGCCGAGTTAGGAGTCCAAGACAAAATCTCATTTGAAGGAAAAAGTAATCGCGTAAGAGATTATTTGAATGCTGCAGATGTATTTATCCATCCAGCAAGGTGTCACGAAGGATTTGGAATTACACTTGTTGAAGCAATGGCGACGGGATTGCCTTGCATTGCGTTTGAAAAGGGTGCGATTCCAGAGTTGATTACAAATGGAAGGGAAGGCTTTCTTGAAAAAGATGTAGACGCAGGGAAACTTGCCGAAATGATTTCTCATATGTATGAAAAGTTGTGTGATGGAAGTATTGAAACAATGAGCAGAGATGCGGCGGCAAAAGCGCAGATGTTCGACATTAAAGTTACAGTACGCAAATTGCATGAGTTATATGAGATGGAGGAGAGAATATAATGAAAGTTTTGCAGATTTTGAATTACTCTGCACCCTATAGAGGAAATTTTATTGATTCACTGGATATGATTGAAAAAAATGATATTGCAGAGGTCGAAAACTTCTATTTATTTGCTGATGAAACAAAAACGAAGTCAGCTTCTTGGATTGATAGCATCAATAAAGATAATAAGCATGTGTTTTACTTAGAACCTGGCTTTTCTAACAGTGTGAAGCGGATAAGAAAAATTGTAAAGGATTGCAATATTGATGTTATTCATATGCACTTTTGGGGAATAAGAATGCATACAGCAATCCTTATAGCCTTGTGGAATATAGGGGGGACAAAAAGACCAGTATTAATAAGACACTTTCATAACCATTCCGATTATAATGAGCATCCACTGAGGAAGATATATGGAAATATTTTTTATCATAGTGCGACAATGATTGGATGCTCTGAATCTGTGGCAAATTCAATAAAAAGAGATTTCCCAAAAGTGGATGTTAGATGTGTTAATAATGCAATAAATTTTAAACGATTAGACAATTATGATGAAGTAAAACTTGGTCAAGGTATATCAGTAATGATGTATGGTGCAGATTTTGAGAGGAAAGGCGTAGATATAGCATATAAGGCGATCAACAATTTAATTAATGAGGGATATCAGATTAATTTATACATTGTATGTTCTATCAATGAGGATAAATGCAAGGATAAATTAAAAAAGACGGCAGGAACGAAAACGTTGCCAAATTGGGTCTGTTTCCTGCCACCGCGGCAGGATATTGCAACGTATTATCGTGCGATTGATATTTTTGCATCACCTTCCAGAGAAGAAGGATTTACCTATGCGATACCTGAAGCTGCATATTGTGGGTGCAATGTGATAGCAACGAAAATTGGTGGTCAATCCTATCACGAAAAGATACCAGAAGTGATTTTTATTCCGGCCGAAGATCCAGAGGCATTAAGTAGTGCGATTCTTTCTGTCGTAAAAAAGGAAAAGAACCGAGAGCAAGTCCAAGACTTTCTTGTAAAGGAATATGGGCTAAAAAAATGGGCCAATGATGTGACTGAGATTTACCTTGAAAAAATGAAGGAGCGAAGATGAGCAAAGTTGCAGTTATAATCATAAACTATAATACATATCAAAAAACAAAAAAGTGTATAGATATTCTGCGCGAAAATACAACGGTGGATTATCATATCTATTTGTTGGACAATGGTTCAAAAAATGAGTCCCTGCATGAACTAAAGAGATATTACGAAGATGCTGAGGATGTTACACTAATTGCATCCGAGGAAAATCTTGGTTATGCACGAGGGAATAACAAGTTGTTACAACGAGCGGTGCAAGATGAAAGTCAGTTTGCAGTCATTATGAATAACGACATATTCTTGATGAATAATGCGATTGACCTGATGATAGAGGATTTGCAAAATGACAAAAATATCTCGTTTGTAGGACCGCACATGGTCGGTACAAAAGGAGAAATACAACTTACAGCAAAAAATAAAAGCCCCGATAGGTGGCAGTATTTGTGTCGTGAAACATTGATTGGGCGGATTTTTAAGAAAAATCAAGCAGAGTGGTTGAAGTGGCAGGAACAACAAGAGACAAAACAAGATGTTTATTGGTTATCGGGTGCAATATTTGCGGCGCGTATGAAGGACTTTGAAAAAATAGATTTTTTTGACCCGTTTACTTTTTTGTATTACGAGGAATATATTATCGCAGAAAAATCGCAAAATGCACAGTTTAGGTTACAATACGAACCTGATGCAAAGGTTTTGCATCAACATGGCGGTTCAACAAAGCTTGGGGTAAATCTTTTAACGCGGACAGAAAACTTTAAAAGTGAATTGTACTTTATGAGGAAATATAGACACTGGAAAAAATCGTACCAGGTGTTAGTTTTCGTGATTCGAATATTGGAAAACTATATATTTTGGAGAAAAGATCCATCTTGTTGGAAAGCGTGGAAAAGCTATGTGAAATTTGGTGTGCAGGAACTAAGAAAGGAGCCGTAACAAGATGAAAATAAGAAAAATTGATTTTATGGAGCTCCTTTTTTTATTGTTGGTTTTGACGGGAGAACATTTTTTTTATCTGGTGAATTTGCCAATCACAGAGATGGATTTGGCTGTTATAATTGCAGTTGTAATGTTTTTCGTGTATTTACTGTACTATAAAGGTGTTGGATTACCAAATACAGATAAGCCAACAAAAATACTTCTGACCGCAATTGCTTTGATGGTAGTATGTTCCGCAGTTCGTTCGCAGCAGAGTTATGGACAGAGCATCCTTATGGGACTGCGTCCGCAAAGATATTACCTCATTTTGCTGGCCTACTTCCCGATAAAAAATGTGATATTGAACCGCAATGGTGGATTTAAATGGGTAATAAATGTTATGCTGGGAGTTGGAATTGTGGCGGCGACAATCTACAGCATTCAATATTTGGTCTTTCCGTTTAAGTTTCTGGTAGTGGGTAATGACTATCGGTTTGGCCAAGTGCGGCTACGCTTTAATGAAGTGGGAACTCTTTTTAGCATGTTTTATGCGTATTATAAGATAATCAAACGCCCATGTTGGAAATGGGGATTTATATTTGCGATTCATCTTTTTTATTATATTGTTGTAATCAAAGGAAGATCGGGGATTATTGTTTTGGCATTGGTTCTGACGATTCTGCTGATTCTTTTCAATAGGCAAAAATGGAAAGCCGCCGTTTCTATTTTTGCAGTAGCTGTTGTGTTGCTTTATGCACCAATCCCCATAGTCGATCAATATTTGGAGGGGTTTAGGGAAGGAATCGATTCTTATCAAAGTCAAACAGATGTTCGCTACAAGGGACAGCAGTTTTATATACAAAGTGTTACAGAAGATATCTCCAGTATGATATTTGGCAAGGGATATGTGAACATTCAAAGTTCATCGGCTGTGAGAATCAGTAGGGCAAAAGATTTTTATATTGTTGATAATGGTTATTTTGGTTTGGCGTATTTCTATGGCTTTTTCGGAGTCGCTTGTAATATTTTAATGTGTTTATATATTTCCATCAGTACATATAAGTTGCAAAGGAAATTGGATTTTGGAATCGAGTGTGGGGTTGGCAGTGGCATATACTTGATTGCAGCGTCCATACTCGTACCATATATGTTATATTACTACACCTATTGTCTGCTGGCAGTAGAATTAGCTCTGATAGATAGAATGAAACAGCTCGAGAGAGGAATGTGATATGACACAACTTTTGATTTATTTGGCAATCGGTGTACTCTCTTTGGCGGGTATAAGATACAGAAAGACACGTTCAGTGGAAGGATGGTTTGAAAAGCAGAATACAGATCAGATGCGAGGAATGTGTGCGTTGCTAATTATTGCTCACCATATTGCCTCACAAAAGTTCAGCGATGGACTTTTTCATCAGTTGGGTTACATCTCCGTGATATCAGGATACCTATTAGTTGGATACTTTTTTTTGATATCAGGGTACGGATTGGAGTATGGGGAGGTATATGCGGCAAAACATAAGAAACACTCTTTGCTGCGACGTGTCGTTACAATTGGCGTTCCGTATATAACTATTAGTTTGCTGTATTGGGTCTACGGTCAATACATGGCGGAACAGATTGGATTTTTGGATATTGTGACATCAATCCTAGAAGGGAATCCGATTGTTAAATATTCTTGGTATTCTGCAGCGATTATCATTGTATATGTTTTCTTTGAAATTTCAAAAATGAATTCTTCAAGGAAATGTAATCTATATGTGATGACACTGCTCTTGGTGGGATATATAATGTTTGGGGTATTTAGAAACTACTCTGTATATTGGTATAATGCCGTTCTTATTGTATTGGTAGGCATTTTGGTTGCACGATATAAAGAACAGATTTACTGTTGGATTAAGCATTATGATAAAACCAGCGTGATTGTAAGTCTTATAGCCTTGGGAGCGGGTACGGTCTTACAGATAAAGTACGGAAACAGTGTAGGAGAAGTTGCTAAGGTGTTGATCCAGCAGGTTACGCTAATAGCAGCTGTCTATCTGATGATGATGGTGGATTACTTCTTTAGCCTGAACAGTATATTTTTGAAGTGGGTTGCAGCGTCCTCCTATGAAATATACTTGACACACGGGTTTGTAATGAGTGTGGTAAAGCACTTTTTGGCAGTTGATACCGCTGGGATTGCTTATGCAGGAACAGTAATTGCTATAACAATTTTACTTTCCTTTGCTGAACATTTACTAAATAAGAAAGTGATTCGGGCATTGAATCGTTTGATATTAGCCCAATGAGGATTTTATATGAAGATATTATTTATTTCGGCTTTTTTTCCTTATGAGAATGTGAGCCATGCAGGCGGTAAGACAGTATATTATTACCTAAATTCGTTTGCTAAGGATGATGAAGTGACTTTATTGACATTTGTTACAAAACAAGACTTTGATAAATTGGATTATACATATCCGTACCGTCTAGTACCGGCAAAGTACGGATATACTATAAAAGACAAAGTGTTGAGATATATAATGAGCAAGGTCACGAAATATTGGCCGCTCCAGAAGTATTGTGGATTCTATAATACATACGATGAATTTCTATTAAAAAAGAAATTGGCTGAACTTGCGAGAGAAAAATATAAGCCGGATATCATTATTTTAGAATGGACACAGTGTGTACTGACAAGAGAGTTGGTTCACAACTATTTCCCTGACAGCAAAATTGTGGCATCTGAACATGACCTGAGTGTAGTTGGTTTTCAACGTAAGGTAGAAGCTGCAGAAAAAGGCTTCACGGCTAAAAAGTTAGAAGATTTAAAGAGGTTGGAATTGGGAGCGCTTGCTCAATGCGACATGACATTTTTTCACAGCAGAGAAGATTTAAAACGTGCAAAAAATATGATGCCGCAGTGTAAAGATAAGTTTTCTTCGATTGTTCCATACTATGATGACTACAGTGCAGTTGAATGGAAACCAACGACAAAGAATATTGTGTTTTTTGGCGCATTGAATCGTGTTGAAAACGTAAAAAGCGCACTTTGGTTCTATGAAAATGTATTTTGTAAATTAAAAGATACGTCGTGGAACCTTGTTTTGCTCGGATCACATCCAGACGAAAAACTGGTTTTCCTAAGTCAACAAGACGAAAGAGTAATAGTTACAGGATTTGTAAAGGATATAAGACCCTGGTTGCAAAATTGTGCATGCATGATTGCACCTCTGGTTATGGGAGCTGGAATAAAGGTTAAGGTCTTAGAAGCACTTAGTGCGGGTGTACCGCTTCTTACAAATGAAATAGGAATGGAAGGAATCAATGCTGAAAATGAAAAAGAATATTTTCATTGCCAGACAGCAGAAGATTATATTCGTGTATTAGATGCCTTCTTTGATAGTGAAGATAAGCTGACCACCATGTCGATTGCAGAGAAGAAATTTGTAAAAAGTAATTTTGATAAAGAGATATCATATGAAAGGTATCGAGATTCTCTCTTACATATAGCAGGGAAAAAATAAAATAATGAAAGAAAAATCGTTGAAATTAAATATGGCATTAAATGCTGTAAAAAGTCTGATGGGAATCGTTTTTCCGCTGATTTCGTTTCCTTATGTTGCAAAAACATTAAGCGTGACAGACTTGGGTCAGTACAATTTCGCAAGTTCAGTTATCGGATATTTTGCACTCTTCGCACAACTTGGAATATCTAGCTATGCTGTTAGAGAAGGAGCGGGAATAAGAGACAATCAAGAAAAACTAAAGAAATTCTGTGGAGAAATCCTGTCAATCAACATGCTCGCCACTGCGATTGTATATGTTGTTTTCTTTATGTGTCTGCTTACGGTGCCTAAATTCCATGGATACACGGCGCTGTTGCTTACATTTAGCGTTCAAATTATTTTTACAACGATCGGTACAGAATGGATTTTTGGAATTTATGAGGACTATCTTTTCTTAACAATTCGTAGCATAGTAGTTCAGATGTTGTCTATTGTGCTTTTATTCGTTTTTGTGAGAAAACAAGGTGACGTTATTCCATATGCAGTCGTTACAGTTACGGCAAATATTGGTGCGAATGTTGTTAACTGTGTCTGCGCTCAAAAGAAGATTCGATTTGGTTTAAGAAAGTCACTAAATCTAAGACATCATCTGAAGCCAATTCTGATTATTTTTTCGACAGCATTAGCGTGTACAATATATGTAAATTCGGACGTTACAGTGTTGGGATTCATCTGTTCCGATTATAATGTCGGTTTGTATAGCGTTTCTACTAAAATATATACCGTTTTAAAGACGGTGGCAACATCCACTTTAATGGTAGCTATTCCTAGGCTTTCTTATTATATTGCTAACAATATGCAGAGTGAATATAATAAACAGCTGAAAACAATATTACAAACTGTTATTGTTTTAATTGCTCCGGTAACGGTTGGCGTTATTATGCTTAGAAGAGAAGTGATATTGCTTTTGGCAGATGAGTCGTATATGGGAGCAATAGAGTCACTTGTGATTTTGTGCGCGGCATTACCGGTCTGTGTACTGGCAACCTTTGTTGGACAGTGCATATTGATGCCATTTAAGGAAGAAAAAATCATTTTTAAGGCTACAATGATTAGTGCAGCATTTAATCTAATTCTAAATCTTATACTAATTCCTTTTTTTGCGCAAAATTCGGCTGCCTTTACGACATTGCTTGCGGAAGGGACTGCGCTAATAATTCAGGCTTATTATGCACGAAAATATGTGAAATTGTCAGGAATTTTCAAGACAATCAGAAATACGGCTTTAGGTAGTATAGCAATTGTGATTTGCTGCGTTTTGTTGAGTGCAGTTCACTTATTTGCTGTGCGAATTGTAGCTGATATTGTTATATCAGCAACAGCATATTTGGTGATTTTAATGCTGCTAAAAGAGGAAGGAATAGTGTTTTTATTACGCTGGACAAGACAAAGAAGGAGTAAGGAAAAATGACGGAAACGAACCGAATCGAAGAAGTGGATATATCAAAAGGAATAGGAATGATCCTGGTTATTACTGGACATTTGTGTGTAAGTGACTCGTTGCGGAAATTTATTTATTCATTCCACATGCCGTTGTTCTTTATCTTGTCTGGTATTGTTTATAATGTTGCTAGAACGAGAATTCGTAAGGCCATCCAAATCAAGAAAATTTTTGCTGAATACATTGAGTGGTCCGGAATATACCTGGTGTTTGACTATATCGTGAGATATGGTGTTGAAGGAACGCGGACGAAACATGAGTTATGGAATGAAGTTGTATATACAATTTCATTTTATGGTATATCCGTACTATGGTTTTTGAGCGCGCTTACTATTGGCTTGGCTTTTGTACTGCTCATTGGCAAAAAAAGTGACAAGTTTTATTTGCTGTGTGGGGGGGGGGCTATTTCATCGGAGCAGTTTGTTCGAAGTTGGTTTTGCTCTCTGAATTTAAAGGAGCAATTGCTTTTGCAGCGGTTGTAAGAGGCATTGTGGCTTTTTCTTGGATTTCTCTCGGTATCGGTCTTCAGAAAGTATTCTTGAAAATAGTTCATGAGGATAGAAAATCAGTGTTTAAATTAGCCTTGATGTGGGTTGTGATTTTTATCGTTTCAAATGAGGTGAAGCCGATAGAGTATTCTGGTCTTGAATTGGGAACACCGATTGCATCTTTTGTATTAGGTATTATGGGCAGTATAGCTACATTATACCTTGCAAAGTTTCTAAGCGAAATAGAAATTCTGAATCATTTTTTAATTGTTTTTGGTCGAAATTCGATTTTTATAATGGCAACACATCAATATTTGCATATCAATAAATTCGTAGAAATATGTGTTGGATTTTTAATAAAAACGCAAACGATGAAGATAGTTTGTGAAGTGATTCTTCTTTGCGTAATAGAATATATACTTTGTGATTGCAGACAAAGACTCCGCAGAATGCATAATTGTGATAAATAATATTATAGATAGTAGAGGAAAAATGATGATGTTTCAGTTAGAAAGGAGAGCAATATGAAACGGAAAATAATATTTGCGTGCCCATGGGCTCGGAATAAGCAGACATCATGGTCTGGCACACACATGGGGCTATACAATGCTTTGTCAAAGCATTATAATCTCGAAGAGTTTGATATCGGATATGCCAATAATAAGAAGGATTTATCCGCAATGCTGCAAATGTATCTGGATAAATTCAAAAGGAAACTGTTTCATATTCAGGATTGCGGATATGGCCGCATTAAATATTTCAACCGTATTGCAAGGAAGAAATACGCCGGTAAAGATGAAATCTGTTTCCAGTTTGAAGAATGCCCTTGTTGCGATGATGTTAAAAGTTTTATATATCAGGATTTGCATGTGGGGTTCTATAAAAGAGTAATAGAGGATATGCCGGAACTTTCACAGGTGGTTTGCCCGAATTTGAAAGTAAATGAGGTTGAAAAAAGAGCAAACTATCAAAGAATGTTTTATGACAATGCTGAGAAGATTTTCACTATGAGCCATTGGCTTATTGATGAAATGGTGAATAATTATGGTTTGCCCAGAGAGAAGCTAATTTATGCAGGGGGGGGGTATAACGTAGACCCGTATTTAATTGAAGATAACAGAAAGCAAGGAAATAAAATGCTTTTTGTTGGACGTGATTTTGAAAGGAAAAATGGACCTTTAGTAGTTGATGCTTATCAAGTTGCGAAAAAAGAGTTTCCTGAGCTGGAATTGTATATTGCGGGTCCAAAGGATTTAAATGTTGACATAGCTGGCGTTAAGCTGCTGGGGGATTTATCATACGAAGAACTCGTAGAATACTTCAATATATGCGATATATTTGTTATGCCATCGAAATTTGAAGCCTATGGTTTGGTGTTTGCGGAGGCTCTGGCATTTGGACTGCCATGTATAGGAAGAAACGCATTTGAAATGCCGTATTTTATTGAAAACGGTAAAACAGGATTCCTTCTTGAGAAAGAATCGCCGGAGGCTTTGGCAGATTTGATGTTGAAGCTGATTCGTTCAGAGGAGATCAAGAACAATGTTAAAGTAAAGAGAGAATGGTATCTCAGAGAGTATTCATGGGATGCTGTAGCACAAAGAATAGCAAATGTGATGGATGGATATTTTTTAAATAGATAAGGACAGTGATACATAATGAAAGGTATTATTTTAGCAGGAGGTTCAGGAACACGTCTGTACCCATTAACAAAAGTAACAAGTAAACAGCTTTTGCCGATCTACGACAAACCGATGATTTATTATCCGATGTCCGTTCTGATGAACGCTGGCATCCGCGATATTTTGATTATTTCTACACCGCAGGATACTCCTCGCTTTGAGAACCTGCTGGGTGATGGACACCAGTTTGGTGTGAACCTGACCTATGCTGTTCAGCCTTCTCCGGATGGACTGGCACAGGCCTTTATCATTGGTGCCGATTTTATCGGTGATGATTCGGTGGCTATGGTGTTGGGAGATAACATTTTTGCAGGTCATGGACTGAAAAAGCGTTTGCAGGCAGCAGTTCAGAATGCTGAAAACGGCAAGGGTGCAACGGTGTTTGGCTACTATGTGGACGATCCGGAGCGTTTTGGAATTGTCGAGTTTGACAAGAACGGTAAGGCTATTTCTATCGAGGAGAAGCCAGAGCATCCGAAGAGCAATTACTGTGTAACTGGCCTGTACTTCTATGATAACCGTGTGGTCGAGTTTGCAAAGAACCTGAAACCTTCTGCACGTGGTGAACTGGAAATCACTGACCTGAACCGTATTTATCTGGAAGATGGCTCCCTGAATGTAGAACTGCTGGGACAGGGTTTTACTTGGCTGGACACTGGTACACATGAGAGCCTGGTGGACGCCACCAATTTCGTGAAGACCGTGGAGCAGCATCAGCATCGCAAGATTGCCTGCTTGGAGGAGATTGCGTACCTGAACGGCTGGATCAGAAAGGATGAACTGATGGAAGTCTATGAGGTCATGAAGAAGAACCAGTATGGTCAGTATCTGAAGGATGTTATGGACGGCAAGTATCAGGAACATCTGTATTAATAAAAGAAGAACCAAAAGATAAGTGTAGAGGAGAATAGATCATGAATATTATTGTTACCGGCGGTGCTGGTTTTATTGGTAGTAACTTTGTATTCCATATGCTGAAGAAGTATCCGGATTACCGGATCATCTGCTTGGACAAGCTGACCTATGCAGGCAATCTGTCCACACTGGCACCTGTTATGGATAATCCGAACTTCCGCTTCGTAAAGGCTGATATCTGTGACCGCGAAGCCGTGAATAAACTGTTTGAAGAAGAACATCCGGACATCGTGGTGAACTTTGCGGCAGAATCTCATGTTGACCGTTCTATCGAAGATCCTGGCATCTTCCTCCAGACTAACATCATCGGTACCAGTGTGCTGATGGATGCTTGCCGTAAGTATGGCATCCAGCGTTACCATCAGGTTTCTACGGATGAGGTTTACGGTGACCTGCCGTTGGATCGCCCTGACTTGTTCTTCACCGAGGAGACTCCGATCCATACCAGCTCTCCGTATAGCAGCTCCAAAGCTGCCGCTGACCTGCTGGTTCTGGCTTACCACCGTACCTACGGCCTGCCTGTGACCATTTCCCGTTGCTCTAATAACTATGGTCCGTATCACTTTCCGGAGAAGCTGATTCCGCTGATGATCGCTAATGCTCTGGCTGACAAGCCGCTGCCTGTTTATGGCGAGGGTCTGAACGTCCGTGACTGGCTGTATGTGGAAGACCACTGCAAAGCCATCGACCTGATTATTCATAAAGGTCGTGTTGGTGAAGTTTACAATGTTGGCGGTCACAACGAGAAGCAGAACATCGAAATCGTGAAGATTATTTGCAAGGAACTGGGCAAGCCGGAGAGCCTGATTACTCACGTTGGTGATCGTAAGGGTCATGATATGCGTTATGCCATCGATCCGACCAAGATCCACAACGAGCTGGGTTGGCTGCCAGAGACTAAATTTGAGGACGGCATCAAGAAGACCATCCAGTGGTATCTCGATAACCGCGAGTGGTGGGAGACCATCATCAGCGGTGAGTATCAGAACTACTATGAGAAAATGTACAGCAACCGCTAAGAAGCCAGAGGAGGAAAGAACATGAAGTTTTTTGTAACAGGCGTTGGCGGTCAGCTGGGACATGATGTGATGAACGAGCTGCTGAAGCGCGGCCATGAGGGTGTAGGCTCTGATATTCAGGAAAATTACAGTGGTGTGGAAGACGGTTCCGAAGTAACAAAAGCACCGTATGTTGCCTTGGATATTACGAACAAGGATGCAGTTGAGAAAGTCATTACGGAAATAAATCCGGACGCAGTGATCCACTGTGCAGCATGGACTGCTGTGGATATGGCAGAGGATGACGATAAAGTGGCGAAAGTCCGTGCTATCAACGCAGGTGGCACACAGAATATTGCAGATGTCTGCAAGAAACTCGACTGCAAGATGACCTATATCAGCACAGACTATGTGTTCGATGGTCAGGGGACGGAACCTTGGCAGCCGGACTGCAAGGACTATAAGCCGTTGAATGTATATGGTCAGACCAAATTGGAAGGTGAACTGGCTGTTAGTCAGACACTGGAAAAGTATTTTATTGTCCGTATCGCATGGGTATTTGGTCTGAACGGCAAGAACTTTATTAAGACAATGCTGAATGTTGGTAAGACACATGATACCGTTCGAGTTGTTAATGACCAGATCGGCACACCGACCTATACATATGATTTGGCTCGACTGCTCGTCGATATGAATGAAACCGAGAAGTATGGCTATTATCACGCCACTAACGAGGGCGGCTATATCAGTTGGTACGACTTCACGAAAGAAATCTACCGTCAGGCTGGATATAAGACGGAAGTCCTGCCGGTGACAACGGCAGAGTACGGTCTGAGCAAGGCTGCTCGTCCGTTCAACAGCCGCTTAGATAAGAGCAAGCTGGTAGAAGCTGGATTTACTCCGCTTCCGACCTGGCAGGATGCACTGAGCCGTTATCTGAAAGAAATCGAGCAGTAAGAGGAGATAGAGAAAATGGGACAGATTAAAGTTGAGAAAAATGTAGGCGGCATCGAGGGCCTTTGTGTTATTGAGCCTGCTGTGCACGGTGATGCCCGTGGTTATTTTATGGAAACCTACAACGAAAAAGATATGAAGGAAGCTGGCATCGACATTCATTTTGTACAGGATAATCAGTCCATGTCCACGAAGGGTGTGCTGCGCGGTTTGCATTTCCAGAAGCAGTATCCGCAGTGCAAGCTGGTACGCGCCGTGCGCGGAACTGTGTTTGATGTTGCTGTTGATCTTAGAAGCAATTCCGAAACTTATGGTAAGTGGTATGGTGTGACTCTGTCTGCTGAGAATAAGAAGCAGTTCCTCATTCCGGAGGGATTTGCACATGGTTTCCTTGTTCTGAGCGATGAAGCAGAGTTCTGTTATAAGGTTAATGACTTCTGGCATCCGAATGATGAGGGTGGTATGGCTTGGAACGACCCGGAGATTGGCATTGAATGGCCGGAACTGAAGGGTGAGTACAAGGGAAGCGCAAGCGCAGAAGGCTACACGCTGAAAGATGGTACTGCATTGAATCTGAGTGATAAGGATCAAAAGTGGTTGGGACTGAAGGATACCTTTAAATTTTAATAGGGATTGGTAAGAATAGCACCATAAGTATTTCTTAAAGGCGTATCCACATAAGGCGGAAAGAATGCAGTAAGGAGAGAGTTATGAACACAACATTACTTATCATGGCAGCCGGTATCGGCAGCCGTTTCGGAACAGGAATCAAACAGTTGGAGCCGGTTGATGATGCTAACCATATCATCATGGACTACTCAATCCATGACGCAATTGAGGCTGGATTCAACCATGTAGTATTTATCATCCGTAAGGATATCGAGAAGGAGTTCAAAGAGGTCATCGGTGACCGTATTGCCTCCATTTGCTCTTCTCATAATGTAACTGTGGACTACGCATTTCAGGATATCAACGATATTCCGGGAGAACTTCCGGAAGGTCGTACAAAACCTTGGGGAACCGGCCAGGCTGTGCTTGCAGCGAAGAAGATCATCAATACTCCGTTCATCGTCATTAATGCAGACGATTACTATGGCAAGGAAGGCTTCAAGGCCGTACATGAGTATCTGGTGAATGGTGGCAAGTCCTGCATGGCAGGCTTTGTGCTGAAGAACACGCTGTCTGATAATGGCGGTGTGACCCGTGGCATCTGCAAGATGGATGAGAATGGAAGCTTGACTGAGGTTGTGGAAACCAAGAACATCGTAAAGACTGCGGATGGGGCAGAAGCAGATGGCGTGTCTGTGGATGTTGACTCTCTGGTATCCATGAACATGTGGGGGCTGACTCCAGATTTCCTTACTATATTGGAAGAAGGCTTCAAAGAGTTTTTCGAGAAGGAAGTCCCGGGCAATCCTCTGAAAGCAGAGTATCTGATTCCCATCTTCATCGGTGAATTGCTGGAGCAGGGGAAAATGTCGGTGAAGGTTCTGAAAACCAACGATACCTGGTACGGCATGACCTATCACGAGGATGTCGCAGCAGTAAAGGACAGTTTCAAGAAGATGCTGGCGGATGGCATGTACAAGGCTGACCTGTTCAGTGATCTGTAAACGACGATGAAAGAAACCATCGATTTACTCGGAAAGATCCTCACAAACATTTTAACTGCTCTTTATGAGCCATTTGGATTCTCGCTCTTGCTTTCTTTTCTTGCTATGTTTTTCTACCTATATGCGTATGAGCCAATACACGCTGGTAAAGGATGGAAGATTGCCATGATGACATGGTATCAGAAATTCAAGGAGAGTGTGTTCTTTCGGAAACTATTCTTCCTGGCCTTTGTGACTTCACTTATTCTGTTCCGAACCCTGTTAAACCGGAACCTGTGGATGAACCCGTTATCTGATGTCATGGACGGATGGGGCATCTGGGAGACAGTGAATGGCGAACAGGAGCTGACCACCGAGTGTATTGAGAACGTAATCATGATGGTGCCGTTCTCAGCAGTAGTGATGTGGACATTCGAAGAAAAGATAGGAAACGGCTGGAAGAAGATCCTGTGGCAAAGTGGGAAGATGGCATTTATCTTCTCGATAAGCATTGAGATGTTGCAGTTGTTGCTTCGCTTGGGAACGTTCCAGCTATCAGATATCTTCTATAACACACTTGGTGGAATGATTGGCGGATTGATGTATTGTGCAGTGATGAAGGCAAGAAAGCGTCTGTAAAACTGGATGAAATTGTGATATACTGGGAGCGGTAGCTCCCTACGCTGCTCCGATAATCACACACCTCTCCGTGGTGAGCAGCAGGCAACGATCTATTATGATCGGCGAAGATGTGATAAAAGTAACTATCCATTTTGAAAAACTAATGGAGAAGCGTATTATGGAATTTCAAACAGATATTTTTGAAGGAGTAGAACCACCATCAAGCAGTAAATACAACTTGATAGGCACAAAACTTCCAACGAGCCAAGATGTATATTTCGTAAGCAAGTGGCATGAACTTTTTGAACGCTATGAAATGGCGAGAATATTTTTAAGTAAAACCGAGGAAGATAATTGGGATTACTGGTTTAATAAAGTAGATGATGAGGTTGCTCAAAAGGGCATTGAATTAATGTTCAAATCCCAAATGCTTGAAACAGCATTAATAAATTATAATATTCTAGTTGATTTAACATGGACGATGACATATGTTTCAGCAGAATATGTTTTATACAAATTCGACAATGAAGGAAATGTGACTAATGCGGATGAAATCATTGGTATGCATTCGATTGAAAAGTCATTGGATATGTTGCGAAAGACAGAAAATGGTGTGAGTACGCCACATGCGGAGGGTAATCCATTTCAATATCTTAAAGTAATGCGACCAGAATTTTCAGATGCAATTGATTTAATTGTTGAGTTCTGGAAAGAATTTTCTGAGTCGAAAATCAGAAATACGTATAACTATATTAAGCACAAAGGTACTCCTTGCTACAAGGAAATTGAAGCACTGAGAGATACTCGCTTTTTTAACCTCATTATAGGTAAGGAATCATATCCTACAGATATAAGAGATGTGAGAAAAATTCTCTCAATGGACGAATTAATAGATGAATTGAGAAAATTTGATGACGAAAAATTGTATCCGTATGTTTTTGGGCTGATTAAAAAATTGAAAATAGCAGTTGATCCGTCTCCAATGATAATATAATAGGATACTTTCAAGCTGAAACTGAGGTGAGAGAATGAGTAATCTTGGATGGTATCAATGGATTATAACTGCTTCAAAGAAAGTTGGCGGTCCGTTAAATCTTCTGGCAATAATTGGAGGCGGCTGTTTGGCAGTAGGCGGTACAGTGGGAAGCGTGATTACCAACAAATACAGAGATATTAGAGATAAAAAAGAACTGGAAACTCTGGGAACATACTCTGTGACAAAAGATGCAGAAATCAAGAAGGTAAAACTTGTTTTGAAAGCTGGCGATCAGATTACTGTTCTTGCAGCAGATGATGATTCAATCTTAATTGTAAAAAACGGAGATAAGAATAATCCGTATTTTGTGTCTGCTGATTTTTTGATGGAATGTTCGGATTATAAGAAAAAGTGAATATATTGCCCTCGCTATTCCACGGTGCTATACTTAAACCACTATAAAAGGAAAGAGGTTATCACCCATGCCCAGAACGAAAGGTAGCAAAAACCGTCCCAAAACCCAGAACGACTATGCAACCCAAATAACGGAAAAGGAATCCGAAATCACAGCCCTCAACAGTGAAATTGCTTCCATCCAGAAAGCAATTGAAGAGCAGAAGAACACTCTGAAAGAGAAGAAAGCTGGGTTGAAGAAGGCCCAGAAAGAATTAACAGCATTGGAAGCCAAGAAAGCCGCCGCTGATCAGAAGGCCACCGAAGAAGTGAAGAAAGCGGAAGCCGAGAGTGTGGTTAAGAAGCTTTTGGCAAGCGGGATGAGTGCGGACGAGATTTTGGAGAAACTGAAATAACCCCAAGAGAAAATAATAATGCCGTGTGTGAAACACAGGCTCCAACCGGAGCTGAGGCGCACACGGTATATTTTGAAGGTTGCTATATAGTTTATAACGGAAATAAAAGAAGAACAAAAACAAAAGAAACGGAGTGTGAGAAAAATGAATTTATCAAAAATACCTAAAATGAAATTGTAATCGCAACCCGGAGGTCTCAGAATTCACCCCCCCCAAAGAGCGATTAGTTTTGCAGAGTATATTACCTATCTTGCAAAAATGCCTCATTGCTTATATAATATGTTTGCTTTTACTTGTAGGCAGGATAGAGCAATGCAGCGGTGCAACTTGAGCGGCTTACAAGGTTTGGCGGAAGGACAGCTGCTAAAGCCGTCCTTTTTAATTTAGGAGCGCTGCACGGTGTCCTTCTGGAAAACAAAAGCGATAAACCGCGGGAGTTTGAGGGCGGAGCCCTCAAGAATACTGCGCTGGGGGAATAGTACGTGGCGGACGTAAAGAAAGGGAAGCTAACATTTTCAGAGAGGGTTCTAATTGAAATAGGTCTATATAAAGAGCAATCGTTAAAGGCGATTGCATTAGAATTGGGGAGACATCCTACGAGCATCTCCAGAGAAATACAAGCAAACAGGATGGAAATGCCCGCACGATACATTCGCTGGAATAAGTGTTACAAAGCAGCAGCCTGCAAAAGAACAGGAGTGTGTAAACAGCCGGGGTGTGTTATAGAATGCCGGAAATGTCCAGAGAAGAAATGTACCGATTATTGCAATGGCTATGAGAGTGCAGAGTGTTCTGAAGTTCATTATCCACCATATGTTTGTAACGGTTGCAAGAAAGTAAAAACCTGTCAGAAACATCGATATTTTTATAGTGCTAAGAAGGCTGAGGCTTTATCCAATGAAAGACGAAGTGAATCGCGCAAAGGGATTCAATTGTCAGAGAAAGAACTACAAGATATGGATATACTCATCAGTGGACTCGTCAAAAAAGGGCAGCCTCTTAGTCATATTTACTTGGAGCATGGCAATGAATTACCGGTAAGTATTAGGACTGTTTATAATTATATCGATAGCGGTGAACTGAGCATAAAGAGCATAGATTTACGTCGTAAGCTTAGATATAAGAGGAGAAAAAAGAAAAATAATCATGATCGGCTTGATAAACAACACTGCCGTCAGGACAGGACATATGAGGACTATCAGAAGTATATGGTTGGACGGGATGAAAATTTAGTTGTTGAGATGGATACCGTCAAGGGAAAACGTGAGAAAGGTCAATGCCTCCTCACTATGATATTTCGTAAAAATAGTGTTATGGTTCTATTCCTGATACCAGATGGTACAGCAGAATCGGTAACACGGGTATTTGATTATCTTGAAACCGCTTTGGGATTGGAAGTGTTCAAGAGGCTATTTCCGGTTATCCTTACCGATAACGGAAGTGAATTTAAGCATGTCATTGAAATGGAAACAACAGAAACAATGGAGAGCAGGACACAGATATTTTATTGTGACCCGATGGCATCATGGCAAAAGCCGCATATTGAGAAGAATCACGAATTTATCAGATACGTAATTCCAAAGGGAAAGAGTATGGGTTTCTTGACCAACGAAAAGGTAATTCGGTTGATGAATCATATAAACAGTGTAAAAAGGAATGCACTAAATGGGAAATCGCCATATGAACTGATGATTGAAGATCGGGATATGACAGCATTGGCAGAGCTATTACATATGGAAGTGATTTCAGCTGATGAAGTTCACTTGAAACCGGATTTGCTTGATGACTAGGAAAATACGCTTTTAAGGTAGGCCCACGAGGCTTTTTTTAATAATCGAGAGGTCGCGTTTACTATTGCAAAACGTATTAGTGGCCTTTGTTTGTCTCGCAATGAAATAATTGGCGAACAATTTGTGTAACAGGAAAATTGGCAATTACAGTTAAAAAAGCTTGTGTTTTCAGGCACTTAGAGGCCTCTGTTTTCGTCTTAGGATGATGTTGGTACTTAAGGTCTAACGATTACTTTTTCATTCAAGCAAGCGTGTGGGCGTAGCCGTGGCCGTCCACCAAAGAAAGATTATGATGCGGAAGCATTGATGCAGGAACTAATCAATGCAGTAGAAGAAGTTTATCAAGCTACTAACGAAATCAAAGCAACAGCCATAGAACTGGATCTTCCACCGAACAAAGTGAAGAAGCTGCTGGTCACAGCCGGTGTATTGAAATACACTGAGACGGAGCAGATTCAATCGCTGCTCCAGCAGGGAAAAACGATGACGGAAATACAGACCATTATGGGACTTAGCTATTCCACAATTAATACCTATCTGCCATATTCTAAAGTGATTTATAAGATGTCTGAGATCAGCCAGAATGCGGAGAGGGTAAATCGGTATAAGAATCGAAAACAGGCCGTGGCTGAGATGAAGGAGAATTGTACAGAGGAGAACCTGTGGAGATGTATCATTGTTTTTCAGAGATATCCGTTCTTTACAGCTTCCGGCCTGCCATTTACCTATACTCTCAAAACCGGCAGGAATGGAACTTATACAAAAGAACTGTTCATTGACCGGCGGGAAAACAGTAAAAGCCTAAGTTGGAGTTCATTAAAAATTGCTTTTGATAAAGCGATGGAGAAGCCGTGTACTGTGTTTGACCGCCCGAAGGCGATAGCAGATGTCCGGGGCGTGAGCTACAGCTATAGCCTGCTCTGGCGGTTTGGCGTGATAAGGGTGCCAGAAAATGTGGAAACGAAGCTGCACGGTAATCTGAAATCAAAGAAGGCATAAAACAATGGCTATGTATAATACTCTGTGGTAATATAATAACCATTGGAGGGAGGAGTGCCAATGAATCACATGCCTTTGGTATTTTATATATTTCTGGTTTTCACAGTCCTTTGGTTTGCTTTTATGACCTATCTTTCTCATCAGGATGGTGAACACACGAGGAGAACCAGCAGGGAGCTTGCCGAGAAATTATCGTTTCTGGAGGTGGACGTTGGCCTTTTGAACAGCAAGCTGCGTAAAGCAGCCCATGTGGTTGTGTTTGCGGTGTTCACAATTTTGCTTGGGGTAACGCTGCGGCTTGGCGGGTATTCACATTGGGGAGTTATTGGCGTGGTGTTGTGGCGTTATATTGATGAAGCTACCAAGCCGCTGATTCAAGGCCGGCATTTTTCGTGGGGTGATGTCGGTCTGAACCTGATTGGTGTGGTTATCGGGGGGATGGCTCTGGCTTTAACTAGTTGGGTTTTGTAATTGTATCGCATAAAGAACAATATCATACTTTCAACATAACTTGCTATGTACTTTCCTTAGAGGTAATATCACCACAAAAAGGAAAGGGGAAGTGGTGATAAATATGAAGCAGAGAGTATGGGGCGTCCAATCAGGACACAGTCAAGAAATCGTAACTCAAATCGTATCTTATTTACAATCTCATCCGGCAAATTACTGTGGTCAAATGGAAACGTTGCTTGAACTGATCTATCAATCATACACGGAATTCAACTCTGTGGAAACGCCGGAGTTTAAAACAATTGTGAATCCGTTGGATAGAACGCTCAGGGCCTTAGTAGATACGGATGAGGAAGCGGATGAGTACATGAATATCGTATTTGAACTGTGTACAGCTTACGAGCGCCAGAGCTATATTGAAGGACTAAAAGTCGGGGCCAGGCTTATGGTAGAGTTGATGGAAGGGTAATGTTCGTTATAGCATTGAAAAAGAATAATTGGAGAGGAAAATCCTCCAAGGAGCAATGTGGATAACTGTTGCCCTTTGGAGGATTTTTTATACGTTAGATGCCTTGACATATTTCTGGTTACGGCTGTTGGGCTTGTCAGGAATTGTCATAACCAACAATCCAGAATTTAAAAGAGGTTTTAAATACTTTTCTCTAAAATGTTTCCGGTCAGACAACCCAAGCAGTTTAATCATCTCGGTTTGGCTGCGGGGAACAGTGCAGAACACTAGTAATTTATCCTCATTAGTAAGTTCAACTTGTGGGGTATCTTGTGGGGTGACTTGTGGGGTATCTTGGGGGCTTTTTTGTTTTTCCCCCCACTTCTGATTCTTCAGTGTTGCGTACAGCATGAATTCCACAATGCGATATTCCGGCTCCGGCAACCCAGCGTCCTCCATTTCCCGAAACATTCGATCGACACCTTCTCCGAATTCCTTCACATACTCATATTCATGCAAGAATTCAAAAATCTTAGGGTTCCGTGAAAAATGAATCTCACGGATATTATTCGTCCGAACAAGTCCGGGAAGCATGCCTGGACTTTCCACAGTAAAATGATCGTCAAACATCTTTATCTGGATATCAGTTCCAGAGATGGAGTAGTCTCGATGGCCGACAGCGTTTACGATCAGTTCAGTCCAGCAAAACTCAGGGAGTTCCGGGATGGTAACAAAGCGCCCGTCTTTACCAAGGAAAGTGTGCTCCTTGATCTGCCCCTTGACGAATTCTGTAGATTTCCGTACCATGTCTAAGATTTTTCCTTCGAAAATCACATCCTTCACCACATTCATTTCTGTACCGACTTTTGCTTCTGTGCCTTCATAGCGGATGAAACGAACTCTGGCCCGTTGAAAAAAACGCTGTGGATTCTTGCCAAAAAGTAGGATGGCAGCTCCGCTGATTTCCTCCTGACCATTTCTTGTTACAATGAAATCCTTATTGCTTCGCAAATATTCCAGAGGTCCTTTTTGATAACCGATTTTTTCCGTATAGGTTTTTACAAAATCCAGATCGATATCATCCAAAGTGGCGTCCCGGACGGGAATATCCTCAAAATAACGGCCGCCCTTGGCATACATGAGCCGGGTGCGCTGCTCAAAATTCATTTTCTTGGATTTATCGCCCACACGGTAATAAACCTCATCCACCTGGTTTGCGTGGAGTTGAGCGCTCTGGAAAATGTGCATGAGTAGGATATGGTTTGGATTACCATTGGTGTCGGTGCAGTCCAGAATACTGGTTTCCACGGTAACGGAGGGAACGCAGTAATCGAACGGCACACGGAGCAGTTCGTTTATGTGCGCCTCCCGATCATCTATACCAGTAACTGCGCCGTTATCTTCAATTCCAATTGCAATGTAGCCGCCATCAGCATTGGCGAATGCTATGATATGAATCGCCAGAGCCTTCGCTTCTATTTTGGCGCTTTTACGGTCGAATATCTGCATTTCGGTTGTAAACCGCAGTTGTTCAATATCTGTAACATCAAGCATGTTTGTTCTCACTTCCATTCTGGGAAAAGTTCTTTTTTATTGTAGCCGAGAGAAAGATTTATATCAAGGAGTTTTGAGAATTTTATTCTCTGCGGCAATTTCTATTCTGATCCGTTTATAATCATTGATTTCCTTGGCAGTAGCCTCACGTACAGCTGGGGTTCCAGAAAACCGTTGTTTCCCACAGTCCGGGCAGCGGTCCGGGAGAGAAGCTGCAGAAAAGGTATAATGGCAGCAATCACAGAAAAATATCATACAGCTTTCACCTCGCATTTTAATCTGGTAATTGTATTAGTTCAGTACCCGACCAACAATAATCAGCATATTCTCAGGGCGTACATCGACGTCGCAATCGGCTCTGTCTCTGTTTAGAGAGATAAGGTCAATTTTAGGCTTGACCACGCCTTCGCTGGTCATGTAATAATCAAGATCATCTTCGTCAGGCGTAGATTCCGTATACTGTTTGATATAAGCGTTATCATCATAGACGAACACGCCGATTTCGCCATTGTATAGTTCCTTACATTGTTCTACAAATACGACTTGCCCCGGAACATAACGGGGGAGCATGCTGTCTCCGGTTACGCGGATACCGAAATCGGTGTCTTCCGGGACATTGGCCGGATCAAATTCAATCATGTCGTAGTCTTCACTGGTAAGGAAAGAGCCGGAGCCTGCGGCAGCCGGAGTCGAGAATACTTTGACCAGGATCGGCTTGCGTGGGGAAGAGGGCTTTTCAGTTCGGCGGCTTTTTACCTGATAATTTCCAGAAGCAATCAGTGTTTCTTTGAAGAGTTGAAGGATATTCAATCCCTTTTGGCTGAGTTCCGGTGAATAATCTTCTGGTTCAGGAGTTCTTCCGGTAAAATATTTGAGTACGTCTCTAATATCAAGAATCTGACATAGGGCAAGCAGCTGATAAGGATTTGGAAGCGCATCTCCTTTTTCCCATTTACTAATGGCGCCTGAACTGACGGTTATATTATAATCCTTGAATATAGTCGCCAGATCCCGCTGGCTGATTTTTTTCTGCTTTCTGGCCTGCGTGATTTTTTTGCCGAGGGTATTATTCATTTTCATATCATCCGCATCAAAAGCGGAATGTTCATTAGTATCATTAGTCTTATACGGAACAGGTCTTTTATTCGTTTCTCTGCCTCGCTGGGGCAATGCCTCGAAAGGCACGGTATGACCGTTGTTGTTAGCCATAATGCGACCTCCTTTGTAAGATTACTTCAAGCCTATTATAACCGGAAGAGTATTCGATGTCAATCAAAAATAGAAAAATGAGAGAAAAATATATTGACATCGAGAGATTGGAGAACTATAATATAGAACAGAAGCGGTGAATGCGATCAGCACGGAGGTTGTTGTTTCAGAGGATACCCGGCGTTTACCGCATAGAAGAATGGTCGGCAGCAGCACGGCTTCGGTGCGCGGAACTTACTGTCGGCAAAGGCTCAATAACGGTTTTGTTTCCCTTATCCGTTTGAGTGATAAAAGATTCATGGTATTACTTAAAGGAGGGTTCGCATGGGAGCAAATAGTGAAAGCAAGTGGTATGTACACTGTCCGGTGTGTGGCGCATACCTGATAAAAAGCTCGGTAAGCAATTCAGAGGTGGAGTGCAGAAAATGCCGGAATACCATTGGGGTACTGGTGGATGAAGGTATGGTAACGGTGTATGAGAAAAATGTGGATGGCATGAAAGAAATGCAGGGAAGAGTAGCGGTATACCATGCGAAGCTTTCCCGTATGCAGGCGGAGGGATGATTGCATTGAGAATACATGGGATATAAGAATATAGGGACGTAGGAAATATAGGAAATAAAAGAGTAAGAAATGAATTGAATAGAATGAGACAACCGGCAACGGCGCTGCTCTGGCGGGATGCATGAAAGAAGGCATCGGAGTAAAGAAAGACGCTCTGTTCAGGGGATAACGGTGCGATGGCGGCGAATTGTGACGAGTGATCCTTATGGTTAGCACCGGTTGTCAAGAGTTTGCGAGGAGTTGGAACTGACAAGGATCAGTAGGAGCCCGGCAAAACGTTTTAGTAAATAACTGAAAGTATATGATGTCCGTTTGAGTAGGTATGCGGCAGGAATTAGTATGATCGTGATAAGGTCACTTGGATCGGCATAAGGTTTCTGCGTGTGTCTGTCAGACCTCTATAATCAGGAGAGTCTACGGAACATGATATATGCCCGACAGAACGTTATTTACTAGCGTTTTGCCGGGCTTTTTGCGTTGGCTCTTTGAAATCGAAAACGGCTGGGGGAGGTTTATGGCTGCTGCAGAAAGTTTTTCGTGAAAATAGAAAAAGATTCTATATCTTCATATACTGTTCGTTTGGAAGCTAAAGAATGCTCTTTTAATATCAGCAGGGCTTTTATGATATCTTCTTCGGACATGGTTTTGTTTGGAGAAGATAGAATTTGGGTTTCGTTGATGGAATAGACGGTGTCTTTATTATGTTCGAGTATGTATCCAAATTGGTCAAATAGGGGAACAAGGATAGGTTCTTTTACCCTTAACTGATCCACTGTATCTTTTGAAATATAAAAATTAGAAGATACGTCTGCAAGCAGACCAGGAATATATCGTTGTTTTTCTTTCGGTACAGGCCGTGCGAACAATACAAAGCTCATATACATCACAGGATGATCCCGTAAGGAGGAGGCCGTGGCAATCAGCCCTCTTCTAAAGTATAGACTGTGGGATCTGAATTCCTGCCTGTTATAGTAAATAAAGTAGAAGTCGCCATAATCATTTGTCAAGATGATATAAATGTTAGAATGACGTGTGCATAAATAGGGGACACCGTACAGGATTCGAGTTTCTTCCATAACATTGCCGTGAACAGACACAGGGCGGCCGTGATAGATCATTTTTGCGGAGACACGATTGTTTTCAGAAGATATTTGTAGTTCAAAATAGATTAGTTCCGCACTTCGGTGATTGGGTGAGTAAAAGTACCCATTGTATTTTCCAAAGTATTTTGGATCATCAAGAGGAATGAACTTTCCATTACCTGTGTAAGAGCCTTCAAAATCAGGTTCTGGCGTGCCGGGAGGTGAAAAAACAAAAGCGGTATCGCAGCGGAGATAACGACAGATGGAAATGGCCACAGTGATATCAAGGGCATCTGTATTATAATTGAGGGCATTTTTAACTGTATTGTAATTGATTTTCAGTGGCTCATCGGATCTATTGATTGCTTCAGTGAGCTGATTAATGCTAAACCCGGCTTTTGTCAGATATCTATTCAGTCGGTGTTTGATGGCTTGAATTTGTTCATGTTTAGCTGATTTTTCTTCCATAAGGCAACCTCCTTTTAATCATTATAAAATGAACTTTCAGTAACTGCAATTATTTATTTCAAGTCTTGAAGAAAATGTACTTGCGATTTGAAAGAGCAGATGTATTTCACCGTAAAGGAAAATGGGGCTATAAAGATGTAAAATAGGATTACAAATATGGGCAAGAGAGGAACAGGAAAAACTTTGGTGATGAGTTCTTTTACTGATGCGCCGATGATCTACAGAGGGAAATTAAGCACGAAGATGAATCAAATGTAGATATAAATTCAGAAATAATATTAGAATTTGAACCAATTTGACATGTGAAAAAAATACGCGATAGGCATTCTGATGATTTTGATTCGAATATTAAGGGCTTTTTTGGCATGTCAGGTAGTATACGGAAGTATTTTGGAACACGAAAAAATTAGACTATTACACTCATGAAATGTATTTTGCTGTGCGTCTTTCGTGGCTATTCGGCATAATATGACAATATGGATAGGTTGGGTATCCTGTCGATAAACTGACAAACGCTACAGATAGTCGTAAAATGAATATAGATATTGAAATGCGGAGGGAGGTGATGGCGTTGCCGAAAGAAAAAATAGTTTCCCCAGATGTATATGAAACTGGTAAGCAGATCCGCAAAGCAAGAGAAGCCGCTGGGCTTTCACAAGGGAAGCTGGCAGAAAAGATGGATATGTCCAGCAACGCCATCTCCAGGTATGAGCTTGGTGAGCGTGAAATGGGAATTAGTGTTCTATACCGATTTGCAGAAGCATTACATACTACACCAGACAAACTGGCCCCAGAGCGTTTTAAGAAAAACATAGAGACAGAAAAAGAGCTCAGTGAACTGGAAAAAATTTTTATAAATTTAAATGTTAACGACAAAGCACAACTTATTCGAATGGCGAAACTCATGAGGTTGGATTCCGCTGGTGTTATGCCGGCCTAATACCGTACAGCAATATAAGACTGTACGGTATTGTTTTTTACAAGGTGAAGAAAAATTCTACCAATTGGTAGATAGAACTATGGGAATTCCCCCTAATTGGCTGGCGAAAAGAAAGAGATTTTCTGCTATTCTATAACCAGCCAATGAGGAATGAACATGTAGTTTTGCTTAATCGCTAGGATATCTTCATTGGTAATAAAAGTCAATATCGTGCCTGATATGCATTAAGGGCAACGGATATCTCATATGGACAGTTCCGGCTTTGCTGGTGGTTGGAAAATGAACCACTGGCAGAGTAGGAAGGTTTGTAGGGGTGTGCCACGCTACCTTTCTGCCATCAGGCGATCACAGGTCTTGTGTGGATGACTCCATGCAGGACCTTTTTAACTGTCCAATGAGAAATCCAGAGTCCCAAATGCTGCGGCGCAGAAAGGAGAACAACTGTATGGGCAACGCAATTACTACGATTTTAGTCTGCTCCCCGTATCGTGCTATGTCGAAAGAACCGGCGACAGCCAAGTCGCAGCTGGCGGCAATGAAGAATGATGAGCCGAAGGAGGGCAAATGAAATGGCAAAGAAGAAACTGGATAAGCGAATCCGCAAGAAGGATTCATTCAGTCAAAAGAACTGCCGCGGAAAGATGTCATACTGCGGTGGAAAGGATGCATCCTCGTCCGTACCGGGGATTGTGCTGAATATCAAGAACCTGCATCTTCACTTTGATGAGCATATGGAGTCCGAGAATTTCTATCACAACGGATGCTGTGATTGTAGTGACGATTCTGTTGTAGTTGATATGGACGAGCTGACGGAACAGGTATCCGGGCGGACCGGTGTAAACATGGATACCGTCCGCAAGGTGCTGGCGGCAGAAACGGAGATCATGGAAAGACTGGGAATCTGTGAGGTGGTTGCTCAGGAGGGGCAGAACGCAGCGGATGAGGAAATGGTTTCTGCGGACACAGCGTCCACAGAAGAAAGCGAGGGATAAGGTATGGCAAAGAAAAATACAGTGGTTTCGCCAGCCGCGAACATCACCACGGGGAATATTGACCAGGCGAAGCTGGCCGGTGGTTTGAACATGGTATTCAAAGGTTATGCGATGGTCTTTGAGGCAATGGCGGAGCAGGCGGAACTTCTTGGCGCCGCAGTACCGCTGGGGATTCCGAAGGAGATTCCCGGAGAGGAACGCTCTTCTGCAGACACTCCGCCTTGGGAGAGCAAGCCGGAAGCTGCAGAGACCAAGGATGCGCAGCCCGTAATTACAACGGATGACATTCTGAAAGTAGCGGCGCAGAAGATCACCACCAACCGGAAGAACAGCCCGAAGATCAAGGCGTTGCTGACATCTTATGGCTGCGCCGCCGTCAGCGAGCTTCCGGAGGACAAGCGGGAGGCGTTCTTAAACGACCTCGCCCAGCTCTAATGGCGGTGGCCTATGGGAGCGCACGCATTACTCTCCGCCAGCAGCTCAAAACGGTGGCTGAACTGCCCGCCATCCGCAAGGCTGGAGGAGAACTTTCCGAATGAGACTTCCACCTATGCGGAGGAAGGAACATGGGCGCATGAATTGTGTGAGTACAAAGTAAAGAAGTATCTTCACCGGCGCATGCAGCGTCCACAGTCCGAGTATCTGACAGAGGAGATTGAGAGCCTGACCGACATCTACGCCGAATTCGTGATCTCCACGATTGAAGGGATGAAGGCGCAGGGGCTTTCCGTATTGGCACTGGTGGAGGAAAAGCTGGATTACAGCCATATCGCTCCTTCCGGTTTCGGTACCGGTGATATGGTGATCCTGGCTCCCGGCATTCTGCATGTCTGTGATTTCAAGACAGGAAGCGGCGTGTTCGTGGATGCCGACCACAACACGCAGATGATGCTGTATGCGCTGGGCGCCCTGAACGCCTATGACTATCTGTTTGATATCCAGAGCGTTTCCATGACGATCATCCAGCCGAGGCTTGAGAACATCAGCACGTTTACCTGTACGAAACAGGAGCTTCTTGATTGGGCTGATAGTATCCGGCCGATAGCGAAGATGGCGTATGAGGGGAAGGGCGAACAGAAGCCTGGCGATTGGTGTCGGTTCTGCCGGGCGAAGGCTATGTGCCGGGCAAGGGCGGAGGAGGCGCTGGCTCTTGCGAGAGCTGAGTTCCTTGACCTGGATGCTGGCCCACTGACAGAAGAGGCAGAACTTACCGACGCTACAGCGCCATACAGCCCGGACACGGCAGCGCCGACCTTCAAATCTCCGGCACTGATCTCCCAGCAAGAGATCGAATCGATCCTTCCAACGCTGAACCGTATTTCTGATTGGATCACCGCTGTGTTCGCATACGCCTCCAACGAGGCCATCAACCACGGTGTGGTCTGGTCCGGTTACAAGGTGGTGGAAGGACGGAGCAAGCGGCAGTTCACGGATACCAGAAAGGTGGTGGACGCCGCCGCAAAAGAGGGCTTTACCGATGTGTACAAGCAGGAGCTTATCACGCTCACGGAGTTTGAGAAGATGATGGGCAAGAAGCGGTTTGCGCAGATACTCGGTGAATTTGTGGTAAAGCCGCCCGGCAAGCTGGCGCTGGTGCCGGAATCAGACCCGCGCCCGGCGGTGGATTTGAACAATTCCGCCGCTGATGAGTTTACCGCGCTGGATGAGTGATCCAGCTACAACAATGAATTTATGGAGGATAAAAACTATGGCTAACGCAACAATGAACCCGACTAAAGTGATCATTCCCTGCCGCATTTCCTTTGCGAACATCTGGGAACCGAAGAGCATCAATGGCAGCGAGGAGAAGTATTCCGTTTCCTGCGTCATTCCGAAAAGCGATAAGAAAACTCTCTCCCGTATCCAGAAAGCGGTGGAGGCGGCAAAGGAGGACGGCAAGACCCGTAAGTGGAACGGCAAGATCCCGCCTAACCTGAAACTCCCCCTGCGTGATGGCGACATTGACCGTCCGGATGATGAGACTTATGAAGACTGCTATTTCCTGAACGCCACCAGCAAGGACGCGCCCCAGGTCGTAGACCGCCGTGTACAGCGGATCACAGACCCGATGATGGTCTACTCCGGCTGCTACTGCAACGTGTCCGTCAATTTCTACGCTTTCAACGCTAATGGCAACCGCGGTGTGGCAGCAGGTCTGTCCAATATCCAGTTCGTGAAAGATGGGGAGCGTCTGTCTGGCAAGGCGTCCGCGGAGTCCGAGTTCGAGGTAATGGGCGATGATGACGAGGAAGCGCTGAGCGAGGACATGCCTGACTTTCTGAAATAAGCCGTGAGATATACAGCAACCTTATGACGGGAGCCGGGAGGTAGGGAACAGCCTCCTCCCGGCATTCCCTTTTAGTTATGGAGATTCGATATGAGTGAGATTAATACAGAGAATAAATCGTCTAAGAAGCCAGAGGTTCTAGGCATAGATATTGAGACATTTTCCAGTGTGGATCTCCCGAAATGCGGTGTGTACCGGTATGTGGAAGCTCCGGATTTTGAAATCCTGCTTTTTGCCTATGCCTTTGATGATGAGGAACCCCAGATCGTGGACATGGCCTGTGGAGAAACGATTCCGAAGGAAGTGCTTGAGGCGATGGCTGACCCGGATATCATCAAAGCGGCGTGGAACGCACAGTTCGAACGGACCTGTATCGGTCATGTGCTGGGAAAGAGGCTTTCCCCTGACAGCTGGCGCTGCTCCATGGTTCACGCCGCTTCACTATCCTTGCCACTGGCATTGAAGGACGCAGCCAAAGTGCTGAAGACTGGTGAACAGAAAGACAGGGCTGGAGAAAACCTGATCCGATATTTTTCCGTACCGTGTAAACCGACCAAATCCAATGGCGGCAGGACAAGAAACTTCCCGGAGCATGATCCGGAAGGCTGGAGAAAATTCAAGGAATACTGCCTGCAGGATGTCCGGACTGAGCGTGATATCCGAAAACGATTGGAGGCGTTTCAAATGCCAGATGCCGAGTGGGATTACTACCGTATGGATCAGCGCATCAATGACCGTGGCGTCAGGATCGATACAGAGTTGGTGCGGCAGGCGATTGCCTGTGACTTGATGCTTTCGGACGAGATGACAAAGAAAGCGTATGAACTGACCGGACTTGAGAATCCGAACAGCGTCAGCCAGCTAAAGATGTGGCTGGAGGAAAAGGGGATTCCCATAGAGAGCCTCGGTAAGAAAGATGTCGCCGCCATGATTAAAGAACTGGACAAGAATGGCTGCGACCAGGAGGCGCTTGACATGCTGAAGCTGCGCCTGCAGATGGCCAAGAGCAGCGTGAAGAAATATCAGGCGGCGGAACGGTATGTCAATCAGGACGGCAGGGCAAGAGGGCTGTTCCAGTTTTATGGGGCCAATCGCACAGGGCGGTTTTCTGGCAGAGGAATTCAATTGCAAAATCTGCCCCAGAACCATATCTCCACGCTGGATGAGGCAAGGTCTCTTGTAAAGGCAGGCTGTTTTGAGGCAGTGGAGATGCTTTATGGAAATACACCGGATGTCCTGTCCCAGCTCATACGCACTATGCTTGTGCCGAAGGAGGGCTGTGAGTTTATTGTAGCTGACTTTTCCGCAATAGAAGCGAGGGTGCTTGCATGGGAGGCAGGCGAGGACTGGAGGTTAGAGGCGTTTCAGAATGGCAAGGACATTTACTGTGAGTCAGCGAGCCAGATGTTCCATGTTCCGGTTGTGAAGCATGGCATCAATGGGGAACTGAGGCAAAAAGGGAAAGTAGCCGAACTGGCCTGTGGATATGGCGGTTCCAGCGGCGCTCTGATCAGCATGGGAGCACTTGACATGGGGCTCAAGGAATCGGAACTTCCGGACCTGATCAATGATTGGCGCAGTGCTAATCCGAAGATCGTGCAGTATTGGTGGGATGTGGAGAAAGCCGCCATTGATACTTATAAGACCCATGAGGAGCATCTCGTTGGCCGGCTGAAATTCCGGTGTTATGCCAGCACCCTTTGGATGGTGCTGCCCAGTGGAAGAAAGCTGGCGTATCTGAAGCCGAAGCTGCAGCCCAACCGGTTCGGGCGCATGAGCCTGACTTTTGAGGGTGTTGGTGCAAACAACAAGTGGAGCCGTCAAGAGACATACTCCGGCAAGCTGGTGGAAAACGCAACACAGGCGATAGCAAGGGATATCCTTGTGGAGGCGATGTTCCGGATGGAGCAGGCTGGACTTGAGATTATCGGCCATGTCCATGATGAGGCGATCATTGAGGTACCGGCTGGCAGATATACCGTTGAGGAAGTATGCGCGTTGATGTCGAAGAATCCGGCATGGTGCCGCGACCTTCCCTTGGCTGCCGCAGGATACAAGGGCAGCTACTACTTTAAGGATTGAGGTGACGGGATGCCACATGTTTTAAAGCTGAAGGACGGAAAACTCATCACGCCGTTTGATGTGAAGGATGTGCTGGAAGCTGTAGAAGAATATGTCGGCGAAGAAGCACGGCAGTATATCGAAGAGTACCTGAATGACAATGTTCAGGAGGTAGCGGATTACGAAGAACAGGCCGCTGATTACGAAAAGCGGCTGGAGAAGCAGGGAGAACATCAGCGTGAGATCCTCTGCAATATTAAAGAGGAGGTCGAGGCGCTGAATCTGCTTCTCCATGAAAACCGGCTGAACCGTGCGAGGATGCAGAAAGCGGTGAAGATTCTTTATCAGAAAGTCAACCGGGAATTATGAGGGTGCCTTTCCCTTGCGGACAGTATAAAAAGACCGGCGCATAAAAGGCGAATAAAAATACGCCGGCAGAAAGTGAGGACACACAATGAAGACAGGCAGAAGTTTGAATGAGGTCATGGCGGAGCTAAACCGTCAGAACACGGCAAAGAAAGATTATATCGGCCCCGCCGAAGCATTCCATCTGTGGGATGACGGCCGCACCTTTGAGATCAACCATGTAGTCAGCAAAGAGAGGGAGGTCTTTGACACCACTCAGCTGTTCCACAGACAGGTTGCCTCTGCGCTGGGAATCCCGGCAAAATACTACGATATGATGGCGGAACTAAAGCCGGAACTGTTGGCACAGAATGTGAATGCCTGGTTTGCTGACCGCAGCAACAGCTATATGATCCGTTCTATGGATTACGGCAATGGACCAGTAGCGAGGGCGTTGCTGTCTGAGCGTTACCGCCGTATCGACAATATGGAGATTGCGGTTGCGGTTCTTCCGCTGTTTGCCGGACAGGAGCAGTATGAGCTTGTTTCCTGCGAGGTAACGGAGAACCGGCTGTATTTGAAGATTGTCAATCATCGTCTGGAGATGGCCGTCGTTCCGGGGGATTATGTACAGGCAGGCGTGGTGATCTCCAACTCGGAGGTTGGACTTGGCTCCGTTTCCGTACAGCCGCTGGTTTATCGCCTTGTGTGTACAAACGGGATGGTGGTCAATGACATGGGCGAGAGGAGGAACCATGTAGGACGGGCGGCAAAGGCGCTGGAGGATAGCTTCAGCATCTATTCGGATGAAACGATTGAGGCGGAAGACAAAGCGTTTCTTCTGAAGCTTAGGGATGTGACCACAGCGGCGATTGAGGAAAGCAGATTTGCGCAGGTTGTCGGACGGTTAAAAACAGCGGCCGGTGTGCCGATCACCGGCAAGGTGCCGGAAGTGGTGGAACTGACGGGCAAAACCTATGACTTGAATCAGAATGAGCAGGACAGCATTCTGAACTATCTGATTTCCGGAGGCGACCTCAGTCAGTACGGATTGTCCAATGCCATCACAAGAACCAGCCAGGATGTAGAAAGCTACGACCGGGCAACTGCTTTGGAAGGCATCGGATGGCAGGTGGCGACCATGCCAGCTACGCAGTGGAGGGAGTTGAACGGATGATGGGAGCTTATGAGTTCCGATGGGCGGCACATTCAGCGGAAAGTACGCCGGTTTATCCGGGCAGGCGGTCCCATCGTGACCCGACCGCTGACACAGCCATAGGGAATATCATGCGTGAAGAGCGCAGAAAAAGAAAAAGCCTCCCTCCAGACGGCCAAAAGCGAGAGTTTGGAGGGCATCAGAGGAGGGAGACGTGTATGCGGGAAAGCGAAGTGGAAAAGGCGTTTGTGGATGCGATCAAAGAGGTCGGGGGCGAGGCTTTAAAGTTTACCAGTCAGACAATGAATGGTGTGCCGGACAGACTGGTGCTGCTCCTGGGCGGCAAATGCGCCTTTGTAGAGCTGAAGGCCCCCGGCAAGCAGATGCGGCCCCAGCAGAGAAAACGGCGGGAACAGCTGCAGGAACTTGGTTTTCCGGTTCTCTGTGTGGACAGGCTGGAGCAGATACAGCCAGTTATTGCGGCTCTTCAACAGTGGGCGCCAGGAGAGCCGGTTCCCACAGGTGTGGGCGCGATAATACCTGAACTTGAGAATATAACGCTCCCCGGGAAAGGAGGTAATGTCCGATGAAGTTCATACCGCATGATTATCAGGATTATTGCATTCAATATGTGAAAACTCATTCAATCGCGGCCCTATTCCTGACGATGGGATTAGGTAAGACAGCGATCACTCTGACGGCTGTCAATGACCTGATGCTGGATACTTTTGACGTGAGCAAGGTGCTGGTAGTGGCCCCACTCCGGGTAGCACGGGACACATGGCCGGCAGAAGTCGAGAAATGGGAACACCTGAAATTCCTATCCATCTCCGTCATCGTGGGCGACCAGAAAACACGGATCGGGGCACTGAACCACCCGTCCCTGGTGTATGTCATCAATCGGGAGACCATTAAGTGGCTGGTGGAGTATTACGAGAAAAATGGGCTGCGATGGGATTTTGACATGGTGGTGATCGATGAGCTTTCCTCCTTCAAAAACCACCAGAGCCAGAGGTTCCGTTTCTTACGCAAGATCCGTCCGTTTGTAAAGAGGTTCGTAGGATTAACCGGCACACCGACTTCCAATGGGCTCATGGATCTGTGGGCGGAGATTGGTATTTTGGATGGCGGGGAACGTCTGGGACGTTTCATTGGCAGATACAGGGAAGCATACTTCAAGCCGGGCAGCATGAACCCACAGACCGGTGTTGTGTTCCAGTATGTACCGCGTCCAGGAGCAGAGGAACAGATATACGAAAGGATTTCAGATATCACAATTTCGATGAAAGCGTTGGATTATCTCAATATGCCGGAGTGTGTCATGGCTTCCCACGAGGTAGAGATGGGGACGCAGGAAAAGAAACTCTATGATATGTTGGCAAAAGACCTGCTGATCCCGCTGGAGGACGGGGATATTGATGCCGCCAATGCGGCGGCTCTTTCCGGGAAACTTCTGCAGATGGCGAACGGGGCCGTATACGATGAAAACGGCGCAGCCCGTGAAATCCACAGGCACAAGTTGGAAGCGTTGGAAGACCTGATCGAAGCGGCCAACGGGCAAAGCGTCCTGATCGCATACTGGTTTAAACATGATAAGAAACGGATCGAAGAGCATCTGGTAAAATTAGGATTCCGGCCCAGAGACATTAAGACCAGTGAAGATATCAGGGACTGGAATGCCGGACACATTCCGGTTGCCCTCATCCACCCGGCAAGTGCCGGGCATGGTCTGAACATCCAGCAGGGCGGACATATCCTGATCTGGTTTGGCTTAACGTGGAGTTTGGAACTGTATCAGCAGACCAACGCCAGATTATGGCGGCAGGGACAGACTGAGGTGGTTACCATTCATCATATCATCACGAAAGGGACGGTAGATGAGGATGTTATGGCGGCGCTGGAACAGAAGGATGTAACACAGGAGAAGCTGATCGCAGCGGTAAAAGCGAGGCTTGGAAGATAAGAAATATACGGTTCGGCCAGAGGGAGGATTGGACAATGGGACGACCTAAGAAAGAAAAATATGAGATTGAGGAGCGTTTCCTGCAGGAAGCCCTCCTTCTGACCGGACGGTATTCGGAAACAGTAAAGGAAAGAGACCAGTTAAGGGATTTGATGGCCGGCAATTTTGAATACACAGAGGATATGGCGATCCAGGATTTGATTGGCGGCGCGGTCAGCTATGATACGGAACGGGTGCAGACCAGTAATATTTCCAACCAGCCGGAGAGGATTGCAATCCTTTTGGATAACGGATTTGTCTGGAAGGAAAGACAGCGCATTCGGGAAGAAGCCCGAAAACAGCAGGCAAAGCTTGACCAGATGAACCGTGAGATTGGAATTGTTGAGGTTGCTATGAATGAGAGGATGGATGACCGAACAAAGGCAGTATTTCGTTGCCTTTACATAGAGCATCGTCCATGGAGTAAGGTAAAAGATGAGTATGGGAACCGGCTTAAGCCGCAGCAGATATCAGATGCAAGAGAAAAGGCGATAGAAGCCATTGCGGAAGAAATTATGTCAGTCACATATATTGCGGAAAAGGAGAAATAGCAGAATGGGGAGAAAAAAGAAAAGAATACTCCAAAACAGCAAAGAAGGAACCGAATATGCTGTGAATGCTGCACATAGGTATGTAGAAATGCGTGATTATTGCGACGAGTTTGAAGCTCGATACCCTTCCCTTATTCAAAAAGGGAAGATTCAAACAACAGCGTTTGAAGCATTGGACTGTCTTTCGGCGGACACATTTGTAATGCCGGATCTTGCCCCTTGTGATGCGAACAAGTTAGATGTATATCTTGCAAATAAAGAAAGACTATATTTGTTTGAATATAGCCTTCAGCAATTGGACAGTGATGTCCGGCAGGTGGCAGAAAGCCTATTTATAGAAAGACTGTCATGGCAGGAAGTGATACAGAAATACTGTGTTTCGAGGATGACGGTCAGCCGATACCGCAAAACGTCATTGCTTCAGTTCGCGGCTGTAGTGGACGAATACATGGAATGGAAGGCAAGAAGCCTGTTTGAATGACCTATCAATATAAATGAGCATTTCGGCAATCGAAAGATATTATTGCCGAAATGCTTGATTTTTTTAATCGCCTGGGATATAATAAAGTAGCAAATCGGCAATACCAATACAATATTGCCGAAAAGATCACGAAATGGAGGTGAACAGCGGTGGGGGATATGTATATAAATGACCTTAAAACAATGGAATCCTTCAGCAGGTCAGACCTATTCCAGGCAATGTGCAGGAATGGAGGTCAAATAAGTAACGCAGCCTTTAAGAGAAAGCTTCAAGCCTACCTAAAGGACGGAACAATCATGCGAGTTGGAAGAAATATGTATTGTGTTCCGCAGAAAGAGATTAGCGTATATGAACATAGGTATTCCACTACAGCAAAGGAAGTGGCAGATTTGGTTGCGGAAAAGCATCCGTTTTTGAGTTTTAGTATTTTTGAACTTGTGCAACTAAATGAATTCGTGAACCATCAACTGGCACACAATATTATTTTTGTTTCTGTTGAGGCGGATATTATTAATTTTGTATTTGATACGCTGAAGGAAAGATATCCGGGAAGGGTGCTCATTACCCCTACGAAAGCTCTGTATCAGCAATATTGGCGTGATGGAATGATTGTACTGGAAAAGTTGGTTAGTGAAGCTCCAATGGGGAAAACAGTAAAATGGCATACTCGCATAGAAAAAATGCTGGTCGATATCATGGCTGACAAACTCATTTTGGATACAGTAAGCCAATCCGAATACCCAGGTATTTATATGAATGCCTTTGAACGGTATGCAATCGATGAGAGCTGTATGTTCCGGTATGCGAAACGCAGAGGTGCAGAGAGTAATATCCGTAGTTTGATTCAGGATAATACAGACATTGTTTTAAGGACGGAGAATTGACTATGTTACTACAGGAGAATTTTTCAGAAAAACACATCCGAAGATTACAGAATGACAGTAAACGGGACCCGTCTTTGCTGGAAAGGGCAGTATATGCGTTTGGGCTTCTTGAAGCAGTTACAAGGGTAGGGATGCCATTCATTTTTAAGGGCGGAACCTGCCTTATGCTGCTTTTGGAGCATCCACAGAGATTGTCTACGGACATTGATATCATAGTAGAACCAGGAACGGATGTTGATAATTATATTGCAAAAGCCTCAGAAATATTTCCATTTGTTAGTGTAGAGGAACAGAGCAGGGTTGGCAAAAATAAAATTGAAAAGCGTCATTTTAAGTTCACCTATGATTCCCCGATAAATGGAAAACCGTTTTATATTTTACTAGATGTTTTGTTTGAAAACAATAATTATGCATCGCTGGAAGAACGTGAAATACGGAATGAACTGCTCCTAACTGCTCCAGAATATCTGAAAGTGAAGGTACCAAGTGTAGACTGTATACTTGGAGATAAGCTGACGGCATTTGCGCCACATACTACTGGGATACCGCTGAATGCTGGTAAAGATATGGAGGTAATGAAGCAGATGTACGATGTGTGTTCGCTGCTGGAGGCGTTCTCTGATTTAGAAGCAGTCTCCGATACATACTATAAAGTTGCTGCGTCGGAGATCAGTTACAGGGGCAGTAGCATCCAGCCCCAAGATGCTCTTGCTGATACATATTATGCCGCACTTTGTATTGCATCGCGGGGAAAGGTCAATTCGGAGGAATATCCTTTGTATGTAAAGGGGATTAGGGATTTGAGGTCGCACATTTATGCTGAAAATTATAGTCCGGAAGTTGCTGCAGTAAGAGCTGCAAAAGTCATGTATTTTGTCGCATGTGTCATGAATGATGCGAAGTTTGAACAAGTATATGACTTTACCCCATACCTTACGAAACGTTTTACTAGACCAGACATGACATCATTGAAATATTTAAGGAAAGCTAGTCCAGAGGCATATGCGTATGCAATCAAAGCAGACGAGTTAATGGGGCAGATAATATTATAAAAATCAGGTACTTCATCGCCATAACCTGTTACTTTCGATTGATAAGATGGTACTTTTCCTACTGTTTTTTTGAGTGGAAACGGGTGTATATTTTATAATGCCAAGAGGCGGAGGGCAGAAGAGCCCTTCTTACATAGCTGGAGTTGCACAGCATCCGATGGGATGCTGGCGGACTCTGGCTTTTTCTTTTGCAGTAATACATGGAGGTGAGAGTTGTGGGCAGGAAGAACAAGCGGAAGAGGTCCGCATATTCGAGAAAGATGCGGACGAATCCCAAACGATTGATAGCAAAAAAGCCGGAGCAGGTACATAAAAGTCCTGTCATTCAGGGAACGGCAGCTGGTCAGGAAGAGCATGTTGGTGTTACTCCGCATCGAGGGGAAATTTGGTTCGCAGAGCTGGGAGAGCATCCGGGGACAAGCGTCCAGGAAGGGTGCCGGCCGGCTTTTATTATGAGCAACGATATCGGCAATTTATACTCAGATATACTATCGGTTATCCCGCTGACCTCCAAGATGAAAAAGAGACATCTGCCGACGCATGTTTCCCTGTCTGATGCTGACTGCGCAAACCTTGAGCCTTCAATGGTGCTGGCGGAGCAGCTGACGACTATTGGGAAAGGAGCCCTCAAGAATTATGTGGGTACGGTCAGTGCGTCTAAGATATGTGAGATCGAGAAAGCCGTGGAAATGCAGCTTGGCTTGACGTCGCGCCATGCTTCCGACGCTTCGCATTTCCGTACCATATGTGAAGGAGCGTGAAATTTGTGGGTACAGTTAATTTTGTGAACATTCCGGCGGGTCTAAAAACATCCTGCCGTTTTTGCGTTTGGAAGATGGAAAAAGGAAAGGGCAAATCATCCAGGCTGACCAAGATACCATATAATCCTTTGACTGGACAGAAGGCGCAAAGCAATCATGCCGCGACATTTTCTGATTTTAACACAGCCATTAAGACCTATGCAATGGGCGGATATGATGGCATCGGTATCCGTGTAGATAACGGGATCGGAGCTTTCGATATTGACCACTGTATTCGTGAGGATGGCTCGCTGAATGATGTGGCAGCTTCCGTATTGGGAATTTTCAAAGATGCATATGTTGAGAGGTCCCCGTCCGGCTCTGGCCTGCGGGGATTCTTTCATGTGGATGCAGATTTTAATTTTGACAAGACCGTTTACTACATCAATAACCGGACTCTTGGATTGGAGGTGTATCTTGCCGGGGCAACGAACCGCTTTGTGACGGTTACTGGAAATTGCTACCGGGAGGGTATTGTGCCGACAGATATGGCGGCTCTCCAAACGCTGCTGGATACTTTAATGAAACGCAAGAGCCAGGTGGTAAACACACATATTGAGCCATGCTCATATCTGTCTGATGATGAGGTACTGGAGCACGCTGCCAGAGCGGAGAATGGTGAACGCTTCATGGATTACTATGAAGGCAACTGGCAGAAATATTTTGACAACCAGTCAGACGCCGACATGGGTTTTATTTCTATGCTTGCTTTTTGGTGCGGGTGTGACGAGGAGCAGATCGACCGAATCTTCCGTTCATCAGGCATGATGCGTCCAAAGTGGGACAGGAAACAGGCGGGTACGACTTATGGAGCAATTTCTATCCGAAATGCCGTGTCCACCTGCAAGACTGTTTACCTCCCGGTTGATCCGCAGGATATCACTGATGCCGGGGATGAGTTCCAAAATCTTGATGGAGAGGACGTAGATTACAATCCGGACTTATCTCAGATCAAGCTGACACTGGATGAGATGCAGCCACAGACCAATCCCCGCTATGGCAGGGATGAGATCGGTGTTGGAAATATGTTTGCCGATTATTTTAAGGGGGTAGCGCGGTATAACCGGGACAGGGGTATCTGGTATGTGTATGATGGTACTGTCTGGAGGGCGGACACGGGAGGTTTAAAGGTGGCGGAGCTGGCAAAACTTCTTGCTGACCGCCTTTTGAATTATTCCATCAAAATCAAGGAGGAAGATAGCAGAAAGCGGTTTATTGACCGTGTGCGTAAGCTGCAGCTGAGAAAGCACAGGGAAACGATGCTGAAGGATGCAAGGTCGGTGTATCCTTTGGCAATGTCTTTCTTTGACCGGGATATCTATCTGTTCAACCTTACCAATGGGACTTTAAATTTAAGAACACTGGAATTCAGGGAGCACAGGGCAGAGGATTATCTGACTAAAATTTCTCCGATTACTTATGACCCGGAGGCGCAATGTCCGCGATGGACACAATTCATGGAGGAAGTTATGCAGGGGGATGAAGCACGTATCAGATACATTCGGAAAGCACTGGGGTATGCCCTTTCCGGCGACACACGGATGGAATGTCTGTTTATTCTATACGGAGCAACGTCCAGAAATGGAAAAGGTACAATGATGGAAACCTTTTTGCGGATTATGGGAGACTATGGACGCAATGCAGATCCGGCACTTCTTGCCATGAAGTTTAATGCACAGAGCAATGGACCGACAGAGGAAGTGGCACGCTTGGCGGGTTCCCGATTCGTTAATATTTCGGAGCCGGAAAAGAAGCTCACAATGGATGCCGCGTTTACCAAGCGGCTGACGGGTAATGATTCCATCACAGCCCGGTTCCTGCATGAGAATAGCTTTGAGTTCCGGCCTAATTTCAAAATTTTCATTAACACAAACCATCTGCCGAATATCACAGATCTGACTTTGTTTGATTCCGGGCGGATTAAGATCATCCCGTTTAACCGTCATTTCGAGGAGGAAGAGCAGGATAAGGGCTTGAAAGCGTTCTTCGCTGAACCGGATAACATGTCAGGTATTTTTAACTGGCTGCTGGATGGATACAGTCTCTTTGAGAGCGAGGGACTGGATATGCCGGAGTCGGTGCTGGAGGCAACTAATGCCTATCACAAGGAGTCTGACCGGATGGCTCAGTTTTTCATGTCCTGTATAGCGGACGCTCCTGGAAAGGAACTGCGTACTTCTGCCATGTATAACCGATACAAGGATTGGTGTACGGAAAATGGGTACCGTCCAGAGAGTATGAAGAATTTCAAACCGGCTATCAGTAGGAAGTATGCTATCGTAAAGAAGCGTCCAGCAGATGGAAGTGGATGTGCGACACCGATGGTATTGGATGTGGAGTTCTTACCAGATGAAGACATTGCGCCTGATTTGGTGCCAGTCGATTAACACAGAAATGTCGCCGGTGTTGCCGATAGATTCAGTGTATGCGTCATTTTGCATTTTACAGCATTGAACATTATCTTCGGCAACATCAGCGACAATGGATTTTGCATCGGCAACCATGTGGCAACTTCCCGCAACGAAATTTGACCGGTTTATCGGATGGAAAGTGCGGAAAAACGTGCTTTTTTAGGAAGCCCTCTTTTAGAATGCTTGAGCGTTGCTGATGTTGCTGTTGCTATGGTTAGCTTTTTTTATTTATTTTCACGTGAACGATTTATATTTTATCAGCAACATTAGCAACAAAAAGAAAAATATAAATCTGGCAACAGCAAAAAAACAGCGTATTTTCAATGGAAAACACGGTTTGAGGCGACGGAAAGAACGGAAAAAGAGGCTGATTATTCGGCAACGGATTCGGCAACACGTTTTCGGAGTGTGTTTGATATGTATGGATCGTTAATATGACTCATTGTGGGCATCCATTGCACTGGCCAGAATTGTGGGCAAGGGCAAAGGGTGCCTGTTTTGATGCATAGAGAAAATGAGAGGAGATTTTTGATATGACTGTGGTAGTGGAATTTAAGGAGTACACATCTATTCAAGAGGCTGATATGCGTGGTGATGGCATCGCAGTTAAAATGAACAAATGGATTGAAGCGCATCCAGGCGCTACTGTAGCGGCAATGAATACGGTGGTTGTGGATGGGGATCTGATTTCCGTTGTGGTTTTCGAATGGGAAGTGGAGGAAAAATAAAATGAGTAAGATTTATACCTGTGAGCAGGTGTCGGCTGGACATCCGGATAAAATCTGCGACCAGATCGCGGATGCCATTGTGACCGACTGCCTAGAGCATGACAAAAACAGCCGTGTGGCGATTGAGTGTCTTTTGAAGGACAGCCATCTGATTATCGCTGGAGAACTGACCAGTAAGCATCAGCCGAATTACCGCAAACTGGTGGATGAGGTGCTGGAACGGATCGGATACGGGAAACTGGGGTACGGCATGGAACAGCACCTTGATATCGGTATTCTGGTAAAAGAGCAGTCTCCGGATATTGCACTCGGTGTGGATAAAGGAGGCGCGGGAGACCAGGGGATCATGTTCGGGTACGCCACTAATGAAACTCCGGAGCTTCTGCCGATTCCTTTTGTGGTTGCTACCAAGTTTCTGCGGCTCTTAAAGAACCATCCGTCAAAGATGTTCCGTGTGGACGCGAAGGCGCAGGTCAGCTTTGATTACCAGTCCGGCAGGATCACTACTTTCCTTTGCTCCGTGCAGCACAGCCCGGATGTGGAAGTGAACGACTTCCGGCACATCATCGAGGGCATGATGGTGCTTGCCGCTTGTGAGTATGGGTTGAACGGTGATTTTGTAAAGCTGGTCAATCCGACCGGGCGCTTTGTGGTGGGCGGCAGCTTTGCAGACTGTGGCGTGACTGGCCGTAAGCTGGCGTGTGACACCTACGGCGGCATCGGCAGGATTGGGGGAGGAGCCCTGTCCGGGAAAGACCCCAGCAAGGTTGACCGCAGCGCCGCATACATGGCACGGAAGATCGCCCGTGATATTGTGCAGGCCGGCTATGCGGAGAAATGCGAGGTACAGCTTGCCTATGCGATTGGCATGACGGAGCCTGTGTCCGTCAACGTGGACTGCTTCGGCACAGAGTTCCAGCCGCTGGATTTCATTCAGGCTTATGTGGGGGACAGCTACGATCTGACGCCGAGGGGGATTATCAGCAGATTGCATCTCTTGGATGTGGACTACAACCTGGTATCTTCTTACGGACACTTCGGCAGACCCGGACTTCCGTGGGAGGAATAAAAAAGCACCTCAGATTATTCTGAGGTGCTGGTAGAATTCAATTCAGATAGCAGATAGTTTTTTACATCTGTGATATGTTGACGGAAACTATTATTTTTGGAGTTCTCCACGGACAAAATACGGAGTAGCTTTCTTTCAAGTTCAGCAACCAACTTTGGATTTTTAATAATATAGTGCTGTTTGTCTGCACCCACATGAACTCCGTCTATGTATTTATCAGTAATGGGGATTGCGTCACTGATGAAAAATATAGATTTTGTCGTGGTTCGACCAATGTGGTAATAGCAGGAACGAATATCTCGTTCGGGAAGGTTTAGATAAAAGTTTAGCCTTTTTTGCTGTTGGGCATCACGGTGGTTTAGTTTTCCCATTGGGATTGCCCAATAAAGCTGGTCATGTTCACTTGATTTTATCAGGCATACAATCGGCCTGTGCTTTGTATCATTCCATGTGCCGCCTACGGACTGTATCATTTTCTGAAAAGAAGTAGTGGCATAATATAATCCCCGTTCAATCATGTTGTGACTCCTGCTGTTTCTTTTGCTAAAAGTAAGCCTCCGGCCTAAACCGGAGGCTGTTAAACAATGTTTCAGTGCCGCACATTGTGAAGCGTACTTGTATAAGCAATGTTTCAGTGCCGTACATTGCGAAACATTTTTGCATAAACAGTGTTTGAACCGCACACTGTAAAGCGCATCGAGCTCTTGGCTCACTATTATTATACTCAAAATGCGCCGAAATAGCAACTGCTTTGAAAAATTTTTTTTGAGTACACGTAAGCGATATTCTACGCTTTGCAGCACCCCGTCGCTTGCGGAAGATAAACATGTACGTTCAAGATATTCCAGACGTAATGACTGGCGAGCGTACATCTCATTACTATTGTACTCAAATCATGCCTAAATAGCAACGAGAAAATTTTTTTAAGATGGGAGGCGGAGCATATGCCATACAGACCGAACACACCGTGCAGACATCCCGGCTGTGCTGCTCTTGTCCCTTACGGGCAGAAATACTGTGAGAAACACAAGGCGCTGCACCCGGAAGAAGTGCGGTCAGCTGCAAAGCGCGGGTACGGAAGGAAGTGGCAGAAAGCCAGCCGGGAATACCTGCAGGCGCATCCGCTGTGTGTGCTGTGCATGAAGAAACAGCCGCCGCGGTATGTGAAGGCGACAGTGGTTGACCACATCACCCCACACCGAGGCGACCAAAGGCTGTTCTGGGACCGGAGCAACTGGAGAAGTTTATGTAAGCAGTGCCATGATAAAAAGACACGGGCGGAGGATAGCAATCCGACCTACACCTACTGAGTGGTGTCTTTCTCAATCACCAGCCGTCCCTCCTCACACTGGATGGACACGAAGCAGCCGGTCGTGAAGCCGAGCTGCTCCAGCCACTTCCCTTCCAGACGGATCTGTGGGGAAGGGATGTTCCCCTGGTAAGTGAGATAGACTTTCCTGCGGCGGTTCCTTTTCTGTTTGTCGTTCAAAGGTTCATGCCTCCTTTCTTTGAAGTATGGTCATGTTACCTCTGAAATCGGAATATATCCAGCAAATCCGATCCCATAATCTACACAGATTTTTGCGGTTTTGTTTGTGTACATTATGGCGGAAAGGGCCCGCCGGGGGCCGGGTTCACTTCTCTGTGGTGAAGTGCCGCGGAGACCGCCGCCCCCTCAAACGTAAAAATCCGCGAATTTGATAGGCCGGGGGTCTGGCAGTTTCGGCGCAAAATGAGATATGAGGATAAGAGGCGCGGCAGGACAGCCGGTTCCCCGGAAATATTAGATTCGGGATGAACCAAAGCGTGTGGAAAAATCGGTGAAAACCGTTGATTTTCCATGCGTTTTTGTTTGTTCCGGATATTTTTATTCAAAATGAAATCCGTATTAGGAAACAAGAACCCGCAAAAATAAAAATCTGTTTTGGGGCGCAGAGGGACCGACCCGTTTTTTGCCTGTTTTTTAACCTTTTTTGTGAAAAACGGGGGCGTTTCGGCGCAACATGAGGCCGCGGAGAAAGAAAGGGGGCTGTACCAATGGAAGAAGGGGAGGAACAGGAGTATATAGACAGCGTGGCGATGGGCTTCTGCCCGAACTGCGGAAAAGCGGTGGAACGCAACCCGGTCGGCAGGCCAAGGAAGTTCTGTTCCGCGAAGTGCCGGGACGCATGGAGGTGGAGCCACCCGAAGCCGGAGAACTGGAAGTCCGCACGGACCGCCGTCTGCCCGGAATGCGGGAGGCAGTTTACGGCCAGCCGCGAATATGGGAATCCGCGGAAATACTGCAGCCACGCCTGCGCTAATAAGGGCAGGGCAAAGGGAAAGAAAACCAAATGTGTGTAAACAGAAAATGTCTGAAGGGAAAGGCGGGTGGCAGTATTGGCTGAACAAAGAGAAACAGGCATCCCATTGGAATGTGTGTTGGAGGGGAGCGCATATGACGCCGAACGGGAAAAAGTGCGGCGTCTCCGTCTGGCGGGGCTGGAGTGCCGTGAAATAGCGGAGCAGACGGGTATTCCTGTGGGGCAGGCCCTTGTGTACTGCCTTCAGCTGGGTCTTCCCACTTCCGGCATTTGCGGGCTTGGGTTTTCAGAGGAAGAGGAGGAATGGCTCAGATATCGTAAAAGGGAGCCGGCCGGCATGAGATGCCCTGTATGCGGCAGTGTGCTGGAGCAGCCCCAGCGCGGGCGGTGGAAGAAATTCTGTTCCAATGCCTGCCGTGACAAATGGTGGAATAGGGAGAAGCGACGGGATGAAAGCGGCGGGGAGATAACCTGTGAAAACTGTGGAAAAAAATTCCCGGTGGCGAAGGCGGCGCGGCGGAAGAGGCGATTCTGCTGCCGGGAGTGTTATTTTGAGTACCGGTATGGGAGGAGAGTGTCTGAAGATGAGTGAAGCATTGAAGATCATCGGGGTGTTTCCCGTGTGCAATGCGGGAGGTATTTGTGTACATGCGATTGACGAGGCGGAGGATAAGGTGCTGGCATCCATGGGAGGAAAAGAGCCACAGTGGTATCTGATTACGAAAAAGCCTTTGTCGGAAATCACCGGGGATGAAAAGGATGAAGATACGTGGGAGTCGGGCTTTTTGTTCGGCTCCTTTTTTGTCCCGTTTTCCGAGGTCATGCGTGTGTAAACCAATCATACATGGGAGGCAGAAATGAAAACAGCAGAATTAAAAGTGCTGCCGGTTGGCGTACTCAAGCCGGCCGCCTACAATCCCCGGAAAAAGCTGAAGCCAGGGGATAAGGAGTACGAAAAAATCAAGAATTCCATAGAAGAGTTCGGCTTTGCCGATCCGCTGGTAGTGAATGCGGACATGACGATTATCGGCGGGCATCAGCGCCTGACCGTTGCGATGGATCTTGGATACACGGAAGTGCCCTGCGCCGTGGTGGATGTGGATAAGGTTCGGGAAAAAGCACTCAATATTGCGCTCAACAAGATTACCGGCGCATGGGATGATTCCCTGCTGGCGGAACTTTTGAAGGATATCGAAAGCAGCGACTTTGACCTCGGCAAGACAGGCTTTGACCCTCCGGAGATTGAGACGCTGTTCAACAAGGTCCACAGCAAGGAGATCACCGAAGATGATTTCGATGTGGAATCCGAGCTGAAGCAGCCTGCCTTCTCGAAGCCGGGGGACATTTGGAATCTTGGGAAGCATTCAGTTATCTGTGGTGATTCCACTTCGCAGGAGACTTACGATAAGTTGCTGGCGGGGGTGAAAGCAAATCTGGTCTGCACAGACCCGCCGTATATGGTCCGTCTGGAGAGTACGTCCGGTTCCATCACCAACGATGACCTGGATGACTATGACGCTTTGCAGTTTCTCATGAAAGCGTTTGCCTGTTTCCACGAAGCGATGGCGCAGGACGCATCCATCTATGTATTCTATGCCACGGCGAAAGCCCGCATTTTCCATGACGCTTTTGAGGACGCCGGTTTTAAAGTTGGCGCCGGGCTGGTCTGGAAAAAGGACCGGCTGGTGCTGACCCGGACGGATTGGAAATATAACCATGAGCCGATCATCTGGGGGTGGCGGAAAGACGGGCGGCACCGCTGGTATGGCGACCAGAAACAAACGACTGTGTTTGAATTCCCCCGTGTAAAGAGTTCAAAGGATGAGGGCTGTGGGCATCCATCCTCTAAGCCTGTGCCGCTGATCGCGTATCTGATCAGGCAGTGTACCATGACCAATGGCATCGTCCTGGATGGGTTCCTCGGTTCCGCTTCCACGCTGATCGCCTGTGAACAGCTGGATCGCATCTGCTATGGGGTAGAGCTGGAACCAAAGTTCGTGGATGTCGCAGTGAAGCGGTATATCAAATTCCGGGAAGGCCGGTACGATGACGTGTATGTCATCCGTGACGGACAGAAGCTGAAGTTTGATGAGGTTGCTACCTTCGAGGCAGAAACGGAGGGCGGCAATGGGGAATAAGACACAGCTTTCTTATGGACTTACCCTCGGAAGCCTGTTTGATGGCTCCGGGGGTTTCCCTTTGGCTGGAATCCTTGCGGGAGTAACGACGATTTGGGCGGCAGAAGTTGAGCCTTTCGCCATCTGTGTGACGACAAAGCGGCTGCCATGGATGAAGCATTACGGGGATGTGTCCCAAATGAATGGCGCTGATTTAGAACCGGTGGATGTCATCACCTTCGGAAGCCCATGCCAGGATATGTCTATCGCCGGAAAAAGAAGCGGTCTGGATGGTTCACGGTCCAGCCTGTTTTACGAAGCAATCCGAATCGTGAAGGAAATGAGGTGTGCAACTAATGGAGAAAAACCAAGGTTTATCTGCTGGGAGAATGTCCCCGGCGCTTTCTCCTCAAATCAGGGAGAAGACTTCAAAGCAGTCCTTGAAGCGGTCATCGGCGTCAAAGAACCGGGAACCCAAGTGCCTCCGCCTGACAAAAAAGGATGGCCCTACGCCGACTGCTACCTGGGAGACGGATGGAGCGTGGCATACAGAGTTCTCGACGCTCAATATTGGTCCGTCCCCCAACGAAGGGCAAGAATCTTTCTTGTCGCAGATTTTGGAGGCAGACGTGCCCCGGAGATTTTATTTAAGTCGGAAAGCGTGTCTGGGTATACTCCGCAGGGCTTCCGCACGTGGCAAGGCACTGCCGGAGATTTTGAAAAATGCGCTGGAGCAGCAGGCGGAGAGGATGAGACAGGACGGGGAAGACTGATCCTCAATGACCAGGGCGGTGCCAGAATGGATGTGTCCGAGGACATTACCAGTACGCTCCGGGCGGAAGCGCACCACCCGCCTGTGGTGCTGGAAGAGGTCGCCGCCGCTGGCTTCTGTACGGAGCACAGCGCAAAAGCGCGGAGCATTGGATACGAAAAGGAAAAATCCCCGACGCTTAGAGCCGGTGTTGTCCCAGCCGCAATTGCGCTGGACTACCATCCTGCAGATTCCCGTATTGGGATTGGGGAACCGGAAAAGTGTCAGACGCTGACTGGCAGGATGGGCACTGGCGGGAACAATGTGCCTCTCGTTATGGACGGCGGCCTGCCGCCCCAGACTTTAAAAATCCGCGGCGGATGTGAGGGCGGAGGGAAAGGCGCACAGATTGCCGCTGATCTTTCTGCTAATCTCGGATGTAACAATGACCAGACTGTATTTGTTCCATTCTGCAAGGGAACACGGCCCCACTCAAAAGAGGAAGGGCAACAGTGGAAAAAGGCGGATGTGGCGAACACTTTGAATACTTTTGATGTGGGTGAAGCCCGGTGCAATGAACTGGTAGTCAAAGCCTATGGAGTGTGTTCCAAAGCCAGCCATGCGATGCTCTCGGACAATCCCAATTCCGGTTTCTATGAAGCAAAGACCTCAAGGACACTTGACCAGAACGGCGGGCGGCCGGACTGTTCGCAAGGGGGAATCGCTATTGTGGCGTTTACACAGAACCAAAGGAATGAGGTACGTGACCTTGGGGACAGATCTGGCACACTGGCGGCAGAGCCGGGGATGAAGCAGCAGACCTACGTCCTGCAGGGCAGCATGGTCGGGCGTTCGGATAAGAACGGGCCGCAGGGGGACGGCGTCAATGAAGATGTGTCCTTTACGCTTGATACCGTGGACCGCCATGCCGTTGCCTACTGCATGACAACCGGGGAATTCACGCAGATTACGGAAGACAAAACGCCGGCGTTGATGGCGAGGGACTATAAAGACCCGCCTGTGGTAACGGAGGAGCCGTACTACATCGTGCGGCGCCTGACGCCTACCGAATGTGCGAGGCTGCAGGGCTTTCCGGGCTGGTGGTGCCGTGGTCTTGGAACGGAGGAGCCGACCGATGAGGTAATAGCATTCTGGAAGGACGTGTTTGAGACGCACAGGAAAGTTGTTACCCATGCTTCCAAGCCCAAGACGGAGAAGCAAATCAGGAAATGGCTGAAGAATCCGCATTCCGATTCTGCAGAGTACCGCCTTTGGGGAAATGGGATCGCGCTCCCCTGTGCCTATTTCGTTCTGTGCGGCATCGCTTGGGCAGCGGGACTGGATGGAAAGGAATAAATGAAGAATGGCGCTGGCCGGCTGGGTTGGGATAACCCGGCTGGCCGATGCCATCTTACATAAGGGCATTGCGGCTGGCCGTCATAATCTGCGCAGCCAGTGCCGAAGGAATTTGTGCAATAGGTAGGTTCTGATAATTATCGCGGAATTGACTTGCTATTTTCCGATAAAAGAGTGATTAATACCATACCGCCGGAGGACAAAGAAAAAGCGGGCGGGACAGAAAGGGGCAATATACGATGCTGAAATTTAAAAAGAACGTAAACGAGAGAAGGATCCTGGCAAAAAGGCTGGGAGAGCTGACCGGTATCCATCCTATGTACACGCGGGCGCCGCTGTACGCATACGAAGTCGGCGACTACCTGATTGACCGCAGCGGCGACCTTTTTATTGATGAGAACAAAGCGGATGAGGCTATCCTGAAGACCCTTATGGAAGAAGGGCTGATCGGAGACGGAGAGATCGTAAGCGAGGAAGCCCAGGCAGGGCCGATTGAGGTGACGGTAGGAACTGCCGCCGACAGCGCCGTGCCAGAGGAAACGGTAGGGACGGAGCCGGAAGGCCAGCAGCAGGCGGAGACAGACACAGAGCCGGAAACGGAGAGTGGGGCAGAGCCGATGGAAGCGGCTGTGGAGGACGAAGCGGAAGACACGGTTTCCGACGCTGAGTATCAGCAGGAGATTGAAGAGGAAGCCGCGGCACAGGCGGACGCCATCGACATGAACATGGCATTCCCTATTTCGATAGGCAGGCATACGGGAACATCCCTCCGCAACCTTATCAACCTGATCTACAGCCGCGGCGCACTGATCAACAAAGCGACCGGAGGCCATTTCAGTGTGGATGAGGAACTGGTGGAGACGCTTAAGGATGACTCCTGCACTTTCAGCAGGGCGAATTTCCTCAAGATGGTTGGGGATTATGAAACACAGCATGGCAAGAGCCTCTACGGCCTGACCATCACCCCGGAGGAACTTCGGTTTACTGGTTTTGGCGAGGCCCCCGATATGGAGCATCTGACCGCCTACGGACATCTTGCGGTTCTGATGAATGAGCAGGCGCTGAACCAGAAGCGCATCCAGGCAAAAGCTGTGGATGATACCAATGAGAAATACGCCATGAGGATTTGGCTGGTGCGGATCGGCATGGACGGTGACGAGTTCAAGAAGACCCGGAAAATCCTGATGGAGAACCTCGGCGGACACACCGCTTTCCGCACTCCGGCAGATGCGGAAAAGGCAAGGATTAAAAATCAGAAGAAACGGGACGCGCTGAAGGCGGCGAAGGAAGAAGCTGCGTCGGGGCAGGCACAGACCGGGAGTATGGAACCCGGAGAGCCGTCGCAGTCTTTGGAAGCCACTGTGGACACGGCAGGAACCGCAGAAGTAGAAGCGGCGCTTTGAACCGAAAATGGGGGCCGCAAAATTAAGAGCCCCCTCTTCCATTATAGCCATATTAGCTCTGAAACGCACATTTATCAACGGTCTTTTCTCCCGTAATGTACACAATCTTTTGCTGAAATGTTTGTGTACATTATGGCTCCGAATTAACTTGATATAGTCGGCACCTGACGGTAATATGCACATACCGAAAGGGAAAACGACGACCGACAAGGAAAAGGAGATAAAGACCATGAAAGAAAGCACCAGAATCCAGATTGAGAACATGAAGAAACAGACCTTCGGAGTGGAGGTCGAGGGCAACAATATTACCCGCCAGAAAGCAGCTGAGAAAGCCGCCGCTTACTTTGGAACCTACCGGAGTGAGTACACCGCCCGCCGCAATGGATACGAAACCTACAGCGCATGGGACCAGCAGGGCCGGGAATGGAAATTCCAGAGGGATGTGAGCATCAGCGGACCAGACAGCCAGAAATGCGAGATGGTTACCCCAATCCTTACCTACGAGGATATGGAGCTTCTGCAGGGGCTTATTCGTACCCTTCGCAAAAGCGGAATGAAGAGTGACGCCTCCAGAGGCTGTGGAGTCCACATTCACATCGGAGCGAAAGGACACACCCCGCAGACCATTCGAAACCTGGTGAACATCATGGCGGCGCATGAAACACAGATTGCCAAAGCGATCAAAGTAGACCGAGGCCGCCAGAGCAGATACTGCCGCACGGTTGACCCAAGATTCCTGGAGCAGGTCAACAAAAAGAAGCCCAAGACCATGGAAGCCCTTGCGGATGTCTGGTACAAGAGCCAGGGATGCGAATATGGCAGGACTCATCACTACAACGACAGCCGCTATCACATGACCAACCTCCACGCAACCTTTACCAAAGGCACAATCGAATTCCGGCTTTTCCAATTCGACGCACCGGCGGACGGAAAACAGAACGGCATGCACGCTGGCCAGCTGAAAGCGATGATCCAGCTTTGCCTCGCAATCAGCCAGCTTGCTAAGCAGGTGCGGTTCGCAAGCCCTAAGCCCCAGCAGACGGAAAACGAAGCCTACGCATTCCGGTGCTGGATGCTCCGGCTGGGATTCATCGGGGACGAGTTCAAAACGGCAAGGGACTTCTTCCTCGCCAATATGGAAGGCAACAGCGCATGGCGGAACAGGATGGCATAACCCCACCACCTAAAACGGAAACGGGAATCCTCCGGGCGGGCAACCGCCCTTTAGGTGGTAGGAGAAGGAGGTAGACACCATGAAAAATAATAAAAACCAGAACATCGAAAACCAGACACAGCCGTCAGGCAGAACCTTTCAGGTTACGATCACCGAAACCCTCAAACGGAAGGTCCTCGTCCATGAGTCGGAATTGAAGGAGTCCACTGTGGATGACGCGGTGCAGACCGTCAGCGACTGGTGGCATAACAGCCAGATCATCCTTGAGGCGGAGGATTTCGTGGATGTGGAGTTTGAAGCAGAGGAGATTAAGGAAGGCGGTGAGAGGGATGCCTGATTGGAAACGTTTTGAACTTTGCGGCGGCCCTTCCCGCAAACCCAGCCTGTTTTACCTTGCCTATGGAAGCAACCTGTCGCTGGAACGGATGTCCGTCCGCTGCCCGGACGCGCAGGTGGCCGGCACAGCCAAAATCCATGGCTACCGGCTCCTGTTCAAAAAGAGTAAATCCGGGTTTTACGCCACTATCGAGCAGGACGCCAACTGCTATGTGCCGGTGTTGGTGTACAAAATCAGCGAATTCGATGAGGCCCTGCTGAACCGGTATGAAGGCTATCCCAAGTATTATTATAAGCGTTATTTCCAGCTTCCTGTTACCACGCTGCGGGGCGGCAGACTGAAGGGGCAGAAGCAGTGCATGGCGTATGTCCTGCATGAGGAACGGCTGCTTGGGGAACCGGGGATGGAATACTACAGGCTGCTGGACGACGGATATGCCCATTGGGGATTTGACGTGGAAATCCTTGATAAAGGGCTTTCGGACAGCATCGGCGTCAAAGCGGCGAAAGCATATATCCGGGAATTCCAGAGGCTGTAAACTGCACAAAACGGGCCAGACATATTTGTGAGATATATGGCGGCGAATCCGCTTGCTATTATTCGCAGAAAGAGTGATTAATAACATACCGCCAAGGCGGCGGAAACAAGACAAAGGAGCGTGAGTTTTATGGAGAAAAAATATTACATTGCTTACGGCAGTAACCTTTCGGTGGAACAGATGAAGGAGCGCACTCCGGACGCAAAGATCGTGGGGACGGCGATCCTTTACGGTTGGCAGCTCTTGTTCAAGGTGCATGCCACCATCGAACCGAATGAGAAAAAGAACACGCCGGTTCTGGTGTGGGAGATTTCCGAGAGGGACGAAAGAAACCTTGACCGCTATGAAGGCTTCCCCACCTACTACTACAAGAAAGACCTGCCGGTGGAGGTGTTCCCTCTGGACGGCGAGGAACCGAAAACGCTGACAGCGATGGTCTACATCATGGCGGACGGCCGCAGGCTGGCGGAGCCGTACCCATCCTACTATAAGGTACTGAAGGATGGCTATAAAGATTTTCATTTCCCGATCCACATTTTGGAGCAGGCGCTTGCGGATAGCATTGGTAGGAAGGCCGCCATTGAGAGGCTTGGCGAATGCAGCCTGACCAGAGGGACTGGTAAAGAAGAAATCAAAGTGACCTGTTATGGAAAAACCGAGGTATACGACAGCAGGGAAGCGGCAGAGGATTTTTACCTGAAATGCATGGCGGGCAGTGAAGGCGCAGAACGGGACCGGTATGTGAATATCTACCTTCAGCTACGGGAAGGAAAAACGAAATGCACGGACGGGGAGGAGTAAGCGATGATTTTTGCAGATAAAAAAGAACTGGAGCGTCTTCGGCGGGATTACCCCGGCGGCTGCCGGCTCGTTTTAGATGAGATGAATGACCCCTACTGCAAAATGCCGGCCGGACTGCAGGGAACCTGCCGGGGCGTCGATGACGCTGGCAACGTGCTTGTTTCATGGGACAATGGCAGCTCCTTAAACGTGGCTTACGGAGCGGACAGATGCCACAGAGTCGCGGCGGAATCCGAGGCAAAGGCTACGATTGAACTGATCGGGAGAAAGCGACACAGGGGCGCACGTTGCCCCAGGTGCGGAAGAAAAGCCGCACCGGATAACCGCTTGCTTGCCCTCAGCCGAAGGGCGGACATTACCATATGTGAGTCCTGCGGCACATGGGAAGCTTTGGAGGACGCAGGCATGGCGGAACGCAAAGAACTGATGGAATGGGCCGCAATGAAGGAAAGCTGGTGGCTGGAGGGATAACTTTGCAGACCTGCGGCCGAAATTGATGAAAAATATAAGAAGCGGTTTTGGATGCTGGAAAAATTCATATGGACACAGGGAAGGCTGGTGGTCTTCCGGATGGATGACGGGACACAGGCGGAATAGGAGGCGGAAATGAAAAACGGACACAGGCGGATGCCCGCTTATGGGGAAATGGAACACGGCGGAGGCTATGTGCTGGATGAGTATACATGGTCAAGGAACCATCACAGGGCGGAAACAATCCGCCGCTGGAAAAGAAACCTGAAAAAGCATTCAAGAGCGAAAAACAGGATGCGGATCGCACAGAAGGCGTGGGAGGAAACGTGATGCAGAAAGCAATGCAGGGAGCGGCTGCGGTAAAGCGTAACTGCTGGATCAGAGGCAAAGGCGCATACAGCTTCCGTGGGGAGCTTCGTAGGGGGATATCCATGAATAAACGGGTTCTGAACCGGAAGGTACGGCATTCCCGCAGTATCAGTTTCCGCGGAGGCGATTATAAAAAAATATGCCGGACAGCCAATATGGTAAACTTCAGCTGATACGGAAACGGGGGCCCCGGATAATCCGAGACCCTTTTCCATTGTAGCCATATTACCGTCAGAATGGAATATTATCAAGAACATTCGGCTGCATAAAGTACACAAAGTTTTCGATGGGAATCCGGCACTATATAACAAACACACACGAGAGAGACCGCCCTCATGGGCGGCGGGGCGGCTTGCCCCTTTTTTGGGGAGGGTTTCCTTTAAAGGAAATCCCTCATGCTCATCCCAACTTCCCAAAGCTGGTCTTCAAGGCTGCGGTAGCCGTAGAAAATTTCCTCTTCTTCCGGTTCCTCTTCTTCTTCCAGCGGGAAGGGGTCGTAGTTCCAGCCGTTTTCCTTGTAGGCTTCCGTCCTGATTTCCTCGATGTCGTCATTGTCGAGTTCGTATTCTTCCTCAAGCTCCGCGATGCGTTTTTCGATGATCTTTTCGATTTCGGTGTAGTTTTTCTTTGCCATGTTTGTTCCCTCCGTGTGTGGTGTGTTTTCCTTTCGGTGTGTGTATATTCGCTCTAAAAGCAGATATTATCAAGTCAATTTCGGAGAATAAATGTACCAAATATCTGGCTGGATGATTGTGAACATTATGGCTCAGAATTGACTTGCTATTACCGGGACGTGACGGTAATATGCACATACAAAGAGAAAAAGTTAAAACCAGGAGGAAAAGAGCATGGCATATATTAAACATTATTGGAGAAGACAAAGAGTCCTTGAAGAGTGCGTGGACAGAGGTACAAAGTTTCAGGAATGGGTAGAAAGGGACGTTGAACATTATTGCTGCTCCGCATGTGGATCGGAAACAGCAAAAGGGAATTCTTTTTGCCCGCACTGCGGCGTGAAACTATCCGGTCATGTGAGAGAACAATACAAAAACAGTTTCTGTGTAATCTGCGGAGAAAAATTTAAGCAGCTGGAGCATAAAAATGAAGAATTCTGTTTTAGGTGCAGGGATCTTTTCATGGATAAGAATCGCACCGAAATTGCCAAAGCGTTTTATGAATTAGGAAAGAAAAATGGCGGACCCTCAAAGTAGAAGGCGCCATAATTTATACAGTTTCTGCTTTTGATATTTGTGAACATTATGGCGCAAAATTGACTTGCTATTATCGGAACGTGACGGTAATATGTCCACAACGCAAGGGAGAGAAGCCTAAGCGGAAATACAAGGAGGGCTTTACCATGATGAAGAACATAACAAAAAAGCAGGCCGAGGCACTTTTAGAGATCGCAAAGAAAGCATCCTACACTATAGAGCAGCGCGGGGATTTGGAGTACCGCATGAGCGACAGCGAGGACTTCCTGGACATTTCAGTCGGAGCTATTGAGGCGATGCTGGAACAGGCATTCCTCTTGGGCCGGAAATCCAGATGAAAACTAAGGCAGAACAACATAGGAGGGCTTGAGATGTACCAGGTATTTTGCAGAGGCGGAAAAAAGGGGGCAAGGTGGGTGCCGTACAGCGGCATCTACTCAACCCAGAGGGAAGCGGAGGCTTGCAAAAAGGAAGCGGAGAAGAGGCGGGGGTGTGACATCAACGGACTGCTGATCCGCTATGAGGTGAGGTCCCTTGGAGAGATGGCAGAGTAAAAGAAAGATGAGGGTGGCTGCGGTCACCCCACAGTAATTTGAAAGAAACGTTTTTTATATGAGAGAACTTTTACAGAAACATTTATTTTTCAGACAAGCATGGCTGGATTCTGTGGACAGCAGGCCAAATAGCGAGGTGGGCTATATCCGCGCCGACCATGACGGATGGCGCTGGTGGAATACAGTGTGGCCGATCCACAAGGAATTGGAGACGCCGGAGTTGCTGGCGGAATTCGATGCTGTCTATAATGCGTTCACACAGGAGTTTGCGAATTTGAATGAGGTCGGGAGGTTCTGCCAGAAATCGGCGGAGGCTGTTGGCGCAGATAGTGGTGTGGAATACAATGCTTACCTTATGGGAGAGTACGGGTTTTACTGGCTCCGTATGAATACACGGAAGAAGGAATATAATCTTTACCTGCACTGTTACAGCAGGGCGATGCTGGAGGGGATGTGTGAGGAACTTGGAATTGAGGATGAATCCATAGGGATTCCAGTTTTTTACGCAGCCGCCGAATCATAAATGCGACAGAGTTCAGTACGAATATTTTGTACATTTATGGAACAGAATTGACTTGCTATTACCGGGACGTGACGGTAATATGTATCACCGCAAAGGGACCATCCCGGAAAGAGAGGCAAACGAAAATGTATGATGATGAATTAGAAGAGTTGGAACTGGATGATGGGCAGGCTGCCCGAATTGATGAGGTTCACAACGCAGTTATGGAAATGTGCAAGGTTTTGTGTGAAGAGCCGGAACTGGCCTGGGACATGGAGTTTATTGGGGAGATTGCAGATATCGCCGCTGACATTCTCTCAAAATACGGAAAGAAAGTACGGTATCCGGCAGTGGTAACCAACGAGGATGGCAGCCAGTATATTGAGGAGTATTATAATTCCGAAGGCCCTATGGCACTGATTTCACAGAAGTAAAAGGCGCACAATCCCTGTCGTGAATGTTTGGTACATGTGGCCGCTTGCTATATGTTCCAAACGACGGTAATATACAGCTACCAAAACGAAAGGGGCAGAAAGCCATGAAACAAACAAAAGACAACAAATTCGGATACGGCGAAATCAAATACCAAAGCGAAAAAGAGTTTCCTTTTGAAATCGACTATAACGGCTGCCATTGGTACAGAAGCACCTACGCATATACCTTCCGGGCGACCGGTATGGTCAATTACCTTTACGAAACTTACGACAGGGAAGAAGACCTTCGGCTGTATGTGGACGCCGCCGGACATATCTGGGATGAGAAAGAGAAAGGGATTTTGTAGGGCTTGGGCGGACCTCCTGAGAAAGCACAGAACCAATAAACAGGCAAAGGAAAACGGCTGGAAGAGCAATCACCGGCCGCTTTCCTCTGTCCGTTTTTCTATACATAATATGCTGTAAATGTGCCAATTCCGGGGGCAAATGATTGTGTACATTATGGCGCGGATATAACTTGCTATTCTCCGGACATGACGGTAATATACACACAACCAAAGGGGAACACCCAAAAAACAAGGAGGATAACACCATGATTACGAAGAACGATGAAAGAATCAATAAACTTTTTGAGGAACTGGTACCGGTAAGCGGCAAGGCGGAGAACCTCGCGGGGGAGCTTACCAGGGCAATGGCAAGGATCGGATACCGCTGCTTTAACGACGGCGACCACATTGGGGTTGAGTACGGTAAAGAAACCTGCAACCCAGCGGCCCGCTTCCTGCGGGCGAAGGGCAACAAGGAGATCAGGGAACTGGTGGATGCCATCTGGGGAATTGAAAACGACAGGGCCTACGATGCGATCCTCGACCAGCTGACCGGTGCGGTTGCCGATTACATCGAAGGAACCCCGGCGCTCAGGGAGATGCCTACCGAAGATATGTGGGACTTCCAGGACGCGGAGGAGGATGTGGATGACAGCTGGGACGAGAAGGAAGAGGACTGCTGGGAAGAAGAGGATGATTGGGACGAAGAAGAATAAGCCCAACACAGCCGCACAGGGCGGGCACAGAGGGGCGGAAAACCGCCCCTCGATGTGTTTGTCCATTCAAGAGGAAAGCCCCACAAAGGGCAAATGCGCCCCAACTGTGACCGTATATCCTGCACTGATTCTGCCGCAGATATTTGTGCAGATTATGATACAGAAAAGACTGGATATATGTGCGAAGAGACGGTAATATGCAGTCACAACGAAGGGGAACGAACCCCACAAATTAAAAGGAGATTATGAATATGGATGGGATGGCATTAGTAGCGATGCTTTTTAAGAATGAGCAAACAGGGTATGAAGTTTGGTTTCCGGATATTCCTATGGATGAACCTCTTTTGCAGGGACTTCTCAGCAAATACGAGACCAGCGGATGCAGTGTTTCTGGGGATGCAAAGGATATAGTGGAGGAAATTATTGATGCGTTGAATTAACGTATTATTGACCTGATTTCGCCGGAGATATTTGTGCAGATTACAACTCACAATTGACTGGATAAATGTGAGGAGAGACGGTAATATGTCCACAACAAAAGGGGAACAAACCCTAACAAGGAGGATGCCACGATGAGTGAAATGACAAAGAGGGCAGAAAAATACAAACTGCCTAATCCGACCACGTCAGAGAATTTGGAGTGCATTTGGAGAAAGGTACTGAACTTCGGAGATAAGGTGATTATGGCGGGCCACTTCTTCAATGGAATGAACAAGCCTTGCTACTTCGCTGCGGTTTACGAGCATCTGGATGATGATTTGAGTTGCGAAGGCACCATCGGACTTGCGGCGGTCAGCGCAGTTGAGTTTTGGGATGAGGGCCACGCAATAGCCTGGGCATTGCAGGAAGCAGCACAATAAACAGCGGAGCAGCTCCGAAAGGGGCTGTTTTCTCTGTGTTATCAGTGTCTATATTGCCCGATAATAGGGCGTCATCTTTGTCACATTTATGATGCAGAATTGACTGGATATCCTTCGCACAAGACGGTAATATACAGACACCGAAAAGGAAAACAAAGCAAACGGAGGACACAGAGATGAAGTATACTTACAAAATTAATGGCATTGAAATCAATGAGGCGGAACTGTTAGAGCAAAAACTGGTCAGAGTTGAGGCACTTAAATACATCAAAAAGGAAACACTGAAGCTTTTTCGGCATAATGAATGGGATGAAACAAGTTATACAGTAAACTGGCAACTCCGAAATCCAGATGACACCATCTCAGAAAATACACTGATCGTTACGCTGGAAAAATAACCGTAGGACTGGCAAGGAAAATCAGCATTAATTTGGAGGAGGATTTGATATGACGGAATTCGAAAAGTTGGTCAAAGCGGAAAATACCGCACACACCATCGAGATAAGGGAAACCAAGACCGGCAAATGCGGTGTGGCGAATACCTGCAACGGCAAAGTCCAGGTGTTCTTTGGGGCAGATGACGGCAGCGACGACGCCACCATCACGGCGGCGCAGTTCAATAAACGGTTCAAGATTACCGCAGTCCTGGAAAGCTGACATTCCAGAAACCATGCGCATGGGGAGCTGGCCATCCGGCTCCTTGCCGTTTGTATATAATGCCCGATTATCCGGTACGATCTTTGGTGTATTTATAGCGAAGGTATAACTTGCTATTCTTCGCATGTGACGGTAATATACACACAACCAAAGGGAAACAGCCTAGCGGGGCGACCACAAAAACGAAAGAGAGGATTTGAAAATGGATTTAAAGTATGTGGTGTTCTTCAGATGCAAGGCAGAGTGCGACGGGTACATCGGAATGGATGACACTTACACTGAAGAGGAGAAAGAGCTGCAGAGAGCAAGGTTCATGAGCGCCTATCAGATCATCGAGGAGGCGGAGCTGGAGGACGAATACTAGGCTTGGAAGGAAGCTAACCCCGACGCATAAAAGCAAGAACAACACAGTCCGCAGAGGGCTGTGTCTGTCGTAGAATCCATTTTAATATAGATTATCATTGAGGCTATCGGCTGACGCTGGCAGCCTTTTTCTTTACCTATTTTGATGAGAGGGGAGGGATGCCGAATGGCAACAAGAGGAAGAAAACCAACGCCGACTGCAATTAAGGAACTGGAAGGAAATCCGGGAAAGAGGCCGCTTAATAACAGCGAACCAAAGCCAACGAAGAAAGCGCCTTCTTGTCCAAAGTGGCTGGAGCCGGAAGCAAAAAAGGAATGGAGGCGGCTTGCGAAGCAGATGGAGCAGATAGGCATCCTGACAGAGGTAGACATGGCGGCCTTTGCAGGTTACTGTCAGGCATACGCCCGGTGGAAGGAAGCAGAGGAGTTTATTACTCAGCATGGCTCCATTGTGAAGACACCATCCGGCTACTGGCAGCAGGTGCCACAAGTGAGCATTGCCCAGACCTATCTGAAAATTATGAACCGGTTTGCCGAGCAGTTCGGCCTGACACCTTCCTCCCGGAGCCGGATTATTGCGGATACAAATAGCCGTGACGGATCGGTGGATGAGATGGAGGATCTGCTGGGAGGTGGAAGCTGATGGCTGAAAACAGGCCTGAGAATTATCCGAAACTGAAGGATTACCAGCCGTCCCGGTTTATGCTGCCTGCTTCCCACTATGATGAAACCAGGGCGAACCGGGCTGTGACATTCATTGAGAACCTGCGGCACACAAAAGGAAAGTGGGCGGGCAAGCGTTTTTGGCTGCTTCCATGGCAGGAACAGATTATCCGTGACCTGTTTGGCATTGTTGATGGGAACGGGAAGCGTCAGTTTCGGACAGCTTATGTGGAAATAGGCAAGAAGAATGGTAAATCCGAACTTGCCGCGGCTGTTGCCCTGTATCTTCTGTATGCGGACAATGAGCCTTCTGCAGAAGTCTACGGCGCTGCCGCTGACCGCCAGCAGGCGTCGATTGTTTTTGACGTGGCTAACCAGATGGTGCAGATGACGCCGGCGCTGATGAAACGCTCCAAAATTATGGCTGCGACAAAGCGGATCGTCAACTACAGTAACGCCGGGTTTTACCAGGTGCTTTCCGCAGAGGTCGGCACCAAGCACGGCCTGAACGTGTCCGGGCTTGTGCTGGATGAGGTGCATGCCCAGCCAAACCGGAAACTTTATGATGTCCTGACCAAAGGCTCCGGCGACGCCAGGGAACAGCCGCTGTATTTCCTGATCACTACAGCTGGCACGGACAAAGAGAGCATCTGCTATGAGCTGCATATGAAGGCGCTGGATATTCTGTCAGGGAGGAAGAACGACCACACTTTTTATCCGGTGGTTTATGGACTGGCTGATGACGAGGATTGGCACGATGAGAGGAACTGGTACAAGGCAAATCCCTCTCTCGGACAGACGATTCAGATCGAGCGTGTGAGGGATATGTACCGCGACGCACTGGATAACCCGGCAGAAGAAAACGTGTTCAAGCAGCTCCGTTTAAATATGTGGGTGGCGTCTTTGACCCGCTTTATCCCAGAACACATCTATGAGCTGGGAAATGCTCCAATTGATATGAAAGCCTTAGAGGGCCGTGATTGCTACGCCGGTCTGGACTTGTCCAGTACAGGCGACATCACGGCTTTTGTATTGATGTTCCCGCCGAGGGATGAGACGGAGAAATATATCATGCTGCCGTTCTTCTGGATACCGGAGGAGACAATCCCTATCCGTGTCCGCCGGGCGTCGGTCCCTTACGATGTGTGGTATCAGCAGGGGTATCTGAACGCAACCGAGGGAAATGTGATCCATTATGGCTTCATTGAGAAGTTTATCGAGGAGTTGGGGAAAAAGTATCACATTCTGGAGATTGCTTTTGATCGCTGGGGAGCAGTACAGATGACACAGAACCTTGAGGGAATGGGCTTTACGGTGGTTCCCTTTGGCCAGGGTTTTAAAGACATGAGCCCACCAACAAAGGAATTCTACAAGTTGCTTATGGAAGGGGAGATTATCCACGGCGGCAATCCGGTCATGCGCTGGATGGCGGGGAATGTTGTGGTTGACCGTGACCCCGCTGAAAATATCAAGCCGACGAAAGCAAAATCGCCAGAGAAGATTGACGGAATTGTTGCCGCGATCATGGCGCTGGATCGTTGTATCCGTAATGCGGGGGCGCAGCAGGGCAGCATCTATGATGACCCGGACAGGGGGCTTTTAGTGTTTTGATGGAGGAGAACAGGATGGAGAGATATTTTACTGTTACCCATGACCATCGTTTTTATGCGGTGATAGGAAATGAGAACACCACACTGGATGCGGTGTGGGCATCACAAAAATGCTGGTTTTTGACTGGGAGTGTCGTGACCATCACGGATGACCATGGCAACCAGAAAACGTACAGGAGGTAAACACGATGGGATTTTTAGACTGGATCGGCTTTGCGAAGCCGAGGGACGCGCCTGGAAACAGGCCGAAGATGCCGGACATTACCGACAACGTCCGGGACAGCGGGCAGATGTTCATTTTCGGGCGGGCAGACAGCGGGGAACGGGTGGACGAGAAATCCGCCATGCAGATCTCCACGGTGTACGCCTGTGTCCGCTTGCTGGCGGAGTCCATCGCGGGGCTGCCGCTGCACTTATACCGGTACGCAGGGAAAAACGGGGAGAAAGAAAAAGCAATAGACCATCCGCTTTATAAGGTGCTGTACCGCCAGCCGAATCCTGAGATGACGTCCTTTGTCTTCCGGGAAACCATGATGACCCACCTTTTGCTGTGGGGCAACGCCTATGCACAGATTGTCAGGGATGGAAAGAATGGCATCCTGGGGCTGTATCCGCTGTCCCCGGAAAACGTGGAGGTCGACCGTGACGAATCCGGCGAAATTTATTATATCTACCACGCCTATACGGATGAGGTGCCGGGTGAGAACAACAAGGATATCTATCTGAGGAATGAGGATGTGTTCCATATCCCAGGGCTGGGCTTCAATGGTCTTGTTGGTTTCTCCCCTATAGCCATGATGAAGAACAGCCTCGGCACGACGTTGGCAGTGGAGAAATACGGGGCGGCATTCTTTAGAAACGGAGCGCAGCCCAGCGGTGTCCTGGAGCATCCGGGGGTACTGAAAGACCCGGCGAAGATCCGTGAAAACTGGACAGCCGTATATGGCGGGGCGAACAACGCCCATAAGGTGTGTGTCCTGGAAGAGGGCATGACTTACAAAGCGATTTCTCTTCCGCCGGAAGACAGCCAGTTCCTTGAGACCCGGAAGTTCACGGTGGATGAGATCTGCCGCATTTTCCGTGTCCCGCCCCATCTGGTGCAGGATCTGGAACACGCCACCTACAGTAATATCGAACACCAGTCGATTGATTTCGTCCAGCACACGCTGACCCCATGGATCATCCGTTTTGAGCAGGGGATCATGAAGGACCTGCTCCTGGAAGAAGAACAGGATGCGTATTTCCCAAAATTCAACGTGGACGGTCTGCTTCGTGGCGACTACCAGAGCCGCATGAACGGTTATGCCACGGGATTTGCGAATGGGTTCCTATGCCCTAACGACATCCGCAGGCTGGAGAATATGGACCCGATCCCGGATGAGCAGGGTGGAAATGTGTTCGTTGCGAACGGTTCTTATGTACAGTTGAAGGATATCGGGGCGGCATATTTCCAACAGCAGGTTAATAAGCAGCTTGGCGAGGAGGGGCAGAAGTCAGAGGCGGATGAGTCTAATGAAAATACCTCTGACAACCCCCAAAAAGAGCGCCCGCCAGATGAAAATGAAAAAACAAATAACAGAGAGAAGCAACGGAGAAGTAACTTGATGGGAGAAAGCAGGTTATGAAATGAGTAATGATTATGATACCGGAATTCATGATGCGGGACGTCTGAAAGAGCTGCAAAGGCTGCCACTTGAAAGAAAAATTATGATTACCCAGACAAGGATTTTAGAATGGTATTTCCATTATGGCGGTAGCGTGTACTTGAGCTTCAGTGGAGGTAAGGACAGTCGGGTTCTTCTCGACCTTGTCCAGAGGACGTGTCCTGACATTCCGGCTGTGTTTGTTGATACCGGCCTTGAATACCCAGAGATCAGGAAGTTCGCACAATCCTTTGAGAATGTGGTAACAATCTATCCCTTGTGGGGAAAGGCGGGCAAGAGAAATGGTCATCTTCACACGGACCGTTTATCATTTCGGGATGTGGTTTCTGTATATGGATACCCGATTATAGGAAAAGAAGTATCCGAGTGTATCGGCCAAGCCAGAATCAGTACGGCAAATGGAAAATACGCTTATCGGATGAGGAGGCTGAACGGTGATGTAAAGTCACCGGGGAGTCAGATGGATTTTTCAAAGTGGAAGCCGCTGTATTATTTGCCGTTCCGAATTTCTGCACAATGCTGCAGCGCTATGAAAAAACGTCCTGCTAATCGGTATGCCCGGCAGGAACATCGTTATGCGATCACTGGCCAACTCGCCTCAGAAAGCAGGTTGCGGAGACAACAGTGGATTCGGAATGGGTGCAATGGTTTCTATATGAAAAAGCCAATCAGCAATCCTATGTCATTTTGGACAGAGCAAGACGTGCTGGAATATATTGTCCGATATAATGTTCCTATCTGTTCCGTATACGGGGAAGTGGTACGTGATGAAAAGAATCAGAAATTTCATTGTACCGGCTGTGACCGGACCGGGTGCATTTTTTGTGCGTATGGTTTCCACAGGGAGCGTGGCGAAACACGTTTCCAAAGGTTAATGCATACGCATCCAAAACAATATGAATACTGCATTGGCGGAGGGCAATGGATAGAAAACCCTAAATATGATGCGCTTCTTACCGATAAGGAATGCTGGAATCCCAGACAGATCTGGGTGCCCAGTAGATCCGGGCTCGGTATGGGGCGCATTTTTGATTGGTGCAATGAAATCTATGGAAAGGATTTTATGCGGTATGAGTGACAGCGAAAACAGGCGGAATGAGAGTACGCCGAAGAAATCGAAGAGGAGGAGAACCTGATGAAGAAGTTCTGGAACTGGATCAGGAATGACGCGGGCGAGCGTGTCCTGCGCATGGTTGGACCAATCGATGAGGAGTCCACATGGGGCAGTGACGGTGTAACGCCTAAAGCATTCCGGGATGAGCTGAATGCCGGGGAGGGGGACGTGATCCTATGGCTGAATAGTCCCGGTGGGAACGTGTTCGCCGCGAGCGAAATCTACACGATGCTCCGGGATTATAAGGGTAAGGTCACGGTTAAGATCGATTCCGTGGTGGCATCAGCGGCATCCGTCATTGCCATGGCTGGAGACCATGTAGCGATCAGCCCGACCGGGTTACTCATGATCCATGATCCGTCCACTATCGCCAAGGGTACGTCTAAGGACATGGAGCATGCCATCGATGTGTTGAATGAGGTAAAAGAGAGCATCATCAACGCTTATATGACGAAATCCCATCTGTCGCGCAACCGAATCGCAGCGCTCATGAGCAATGAAACCTGGCTCAACGCTAAGAAAGCCTATGACCTGGGCTTTGTGGATGAGATTCTTTTTAATGCGGAGAATCCCTTCGCTCCCAAGAAAAAGAAGGCGGACGGGCCGGAAGGAGAACCCAAGGAAGAGCCTGGCGAGGGCGGTGGTGACGATGATGACGGGGATAACGACAATGAGAAAAAGAAAGGCGTCCATCTGGACAGCTTTGCTTTGGAACCGCTGATGTATTCCACAAAGCAGATGGGGCTTACGATCCTCAACCGTCTGGGTGCAGGGAATATGCCGGAGAAGCCTGTTGCGGCGCAGACCACAGTATCGGGAGTGCTGGAAGAGCATTCCATCAGCCTTGTGGATGAAAACGGCAAATTCCGGTCTCTGACGGATATCCTGTCAGAACTGTCCGAAAAGATGGACGTGCCGCCCGCGATCGGTATGGACGGTAAAACCGCAGACGGCTCTGTGCCGTATGAAATTTTGATGAACCAGCTGGACTGCCTGAAATGATTGGCACTCCGGCTGTTTTCATATACACATCAATTAACCGAAATGCAAATTTTATGGAGGTAACCACTATGAGTAAGATTTTGGAACTGCGCACGAAGCGTAACACCCTCTGGGAGCAGACCAAGGCGTTCCTGGAGAAGCACCGCGGTGAGAACGGCCTTGTGGCCGCCGACGCGGTGGAGCAGTACAACAAGATGGCGCAGGAGGTTAAAGACCTGGGGCTTGAGATTGAACGCCTGGAGCAGCAGGCGCAGCTGGACGCACAGCTTTCCCAGCCGACCTCCCAGCCCATCACAAGCAAGCCGAAGGCCAATGCGCCTGTGGCGGCGAAGAACGCCAGCCCGACCGGCACACCGGAGTATTCCGAGGCGTTTTGGAACATGATCCGTAGCCGTGGCAGCTACGGCGAGATCCAGAACGCTCTTTCTGTGGGCGTGGACACTGAGGGCGGCTTCACGGTCCCGGACGAGTTTGAGCGCAAGCTGGTGGAAGCCCTGGAGGAGAACAATATCTTCCGTGGCCTTGCCACCATCATTCACACCAGTTCCGGCACCCGCAAGATCCCGATTGCCCAGGACACCGGCCTTGCCGAGTGGATTGATGAGGGCGAGGAGATTCCGGAGAGTGATGCCGCTTTCGGCCAGACGACTCTGTCTGCTTATAAGCTGGGGACGATGATCAAGATCTCTAACGAGCTGCTGAACGATTCCGCTTTCGACCTCGCCAGCTATATCGCCCGCCGCTTTGGTGTGCGCATGGGCAATGCCGAGGAGAAGGCTTTCATTACCGGCGACGGCATCGGCAAGCCCCTGGGCCTTCTGGACGACGCCTGCGCCCAGGTCGGTGTGACCGCCGCGTCTGCAACGGCTGTGACCTTTGATGAGGTGTTCAAGCTGTATTACAGCCTGAAATCCCCGTACCGCAAGAAGGCGTCCTTCCTGTGTAATGAGGCGCTGCTTTTGCAGCTGATGCTCTTAAAGGACAACAACGACAACTATATCTGGAAGCCGGGTCTGGATGTGGGCAAGCCGGACACCATCCTGAATAAGCCTATCCGTACCAGCAGCTTCATGCCGGCGCTTGCGGCGGGCAACAAAGCGCTGGTATTCGGTGACTACAGCTATTACTGGGTTGCTGATCGCCAGAGCCGCACCTTCCGCCGCCTGAACGAGCTGTATGCCCGTACTGACCAGGTTGGCTTCCTGACCACCCAGCGTGTGGATGGCAAGCTGATTCTGCCGGAGGCGGTGCAGGTCCTTCAGATGAAGGCTGGCGCTTAAAAAACGGAGGGAGGTGCCGATCATGGCTTTGATACCGCTTTATGAGGCAAAGACCTATCTCCGTGTGGACAGCGGCGATGAGGATGTCCTGGTCGGCGTCCTTCTTGCTTCCGCCGAGCAGTTATGTGTGGATGTGGCAAGGCTGACCGCTGAACAGTGGAAAGCCATCGACGCGCTGGCCTGTGATGAGGAAGGAAATATCCTGCCGACTGATACAGACCTTTACACAGAGGAAGAACTGGAAAAACTCCGCAGCGTCATGCGTGTGGCGGTGCTGTACGCCCTCGGCTATCTCTATGAGCACCGGGAGGAAGCGGACCACCACGCGCTGACCCTGACGCTTAGGAGCCTGCTGTTCGCTGTGCGGGAAGGGGTGAATTTCTAAGATGGAGATCGCAAGGATGAACGAGCGAATTACCATTGAGAAAAACACCACTGTGGTCGATAAGGTGGGCAACCATGTGAACCAGTGGGAGGAGTATTTCTCCTGCTTCACTTATGCCTCAACCTATGAGGCGGAGGAGAAAGCCGGGGAGGTAACGACGGAAGAACGGACGGTTACGTTTAACGTGCGGTACTGCTCGGAATTGAAAAATATCACATCCACCGGCTTCCGAGTCCGCTTCCACGGAGATGTCTATAATATCGCTTCTGTTGACATGATGAACTACCAGCGCAAGGAGATCAAACTCCTTTGCCGGAGGGAGGTGCGCCAGTGAGCAAGACTTACAGCATTGATGAGATGGCAGACGCCATCAATAAGGGACTGCAGGAATATGCGGACCTTGCCGCCACGGAGATGAAATCCGCCGTCAGGAAATCCGCGAGGACGGTCAAGGAACAGATATCCGAAAATGCGCCTGTGCGGACGGGAAAGTACGCAAAAAGCTGGGTGGCGAAGACCACGGAGGAGAACAGCCAGAAACTGGTGCAGACCGTGTGTTCTCCGACCCGGTATATGCTGGCCCATCTGCTGGAGAAAGGCCACGCCAAGCGGGGCGGCGGACGGGTAGCGGCAAAGCCCCATATTGCGCCTGCAGAGGAAGCAGGGGTGGAACTTTTACAGCAGCTGATTGAAAAGGCGCTGAGCGATTGACCCAGCGGGACAGGAGGATATATGACACACGATGATGTACTCGCACTGATGGAAGCGATAGGCATCCCATACGCCTATGACCATTTTGCCGAGGGGGAAAGCCCGGACCCGCCGTTTGTCTGCTTCCTTTACCCGGAAGAGGTGGAGTTTGGGGCGGACAATACCGTCTACCATGCCTTCAACAATCTGGACATTGAGGTATATACAGACCTCAAAGACCCGGAATTGGAGGAAAGGGTAGAGGCTGTGCTGAAGGAGCATGAAATCTTCTACCACAAATCCGAGGTGTGGATCGAGGATGAAAAGATGTACGAAGTTTTGTATGAGATGACCGTCTGATCCCAGGCGGCCATTATTTTTTGAAAGGAGACGCTTGATTATGCCTAATAAATCCAACAAGGTCAAATTCGGCCTTAAAAACTGCCATTACGCAAAGGCGGCCTTTGACGATGACGGCAATGTGACCTACGCCAAGCCGGTGCGTATGCCCGGCGCCGTGTCACTATCCATCGACCCCAGCGGGGAGAATCAATGACGATCATCCCCACCGGGTATACCGGCGTGAAGACCTCCTTCGGTCAGGTCCAGGAGGAGACCATCCCCAGCGGAAGGCTTATTTTCACGGTTCCCTTTGTTGAGAGCATCCATAAGGTAAACAACAAACAGCAGGATAAGACGGTGGAAGTGCAGGTTTGGGGCGAGGCATCCGACAAGACCCCGGTGTACGCCGCAGATATCACGGTCACTTACCAGATCATGCCGGAGCGTTCCGTATGGATTTATGCTAATGTGTCTGATACCAAAAATCTGGTCACGGACAGCCTTGTGGCCTCCGCAGTCAAATCGGCAATGGTGGAACTGGGACCGGAGGAAGTCACCAACCGTGCAAAGATCGAGCCTCTCGTGCAGGAAAAGCTGAACACATCGCTTGAGCAGAAGTACGGCGAAGAAACGGTGTATATCAATAAGGTAACCATCAATGACATGGACTTTGAGGACGCCTACAACGAGGCGATCCAGCAGAGGTCTATCGCCCAACAGAAGGCCCAGCAGCAGGAGATTGAGAACGCTGCGGCGATTGCGAAGGCGGAAGCGGATAAGCGGGTGGCGATCACCAACGCAGAAGCGGAAGCAGAGAAGGCGGCCATCACGGCAGATGCGCAGGCGGAGGCGAACCGTAAGATTGCGGAAAGCCTGTCTGAGGAGCTGATCGAATACCAGAAGATCCAGAAATGGGACGGGAAGCTCCCGACTGTGACGGGAGGCAATTCGCTGGTCAGCATTGATACTGAGGAATAAGGGACAGAAACGCAGGGCAGGGACAGCACCCTGTCCTTACATGAAATGGAGGATTTTATCATGGCAGTGACAAAAAAGATTGAGATCGACGGGCAGGAAGTGGAGTTCCGTGCGAGTGCGGCGGTTCCGAGAATGTACCGGCTGAAATTTGGCAGAGATATTTATAAGGACTTGAGACAGTTGGAAAAGAGTGTGGGTGACAACGACGAGGACGAATCCAGCCTCGACCTATTCAGTCTGGAGCTCTTTGAAAATATCGCTTATATTATGGCGAAACACGCGGACCCCAAGGGAGTACCGTCTGAGCCGGACGAGTGGCTGGAGCAGTTCAACACCTTCAGTATTTATCAGATTCTTCCTGAACTGATCGACCTGTGGGGGCTGAACGTGCAGACGCAGGTGGATGCGAAAAAAAACCTCGCAAAAGTGAGCGTGAAATGACAACGCCGCTGTTCCTGCTTCGGTGTGTCCAGTTAGGCATCAGTATCCGAGACCTCGATCTGCTCACTATCGGTTTGGTCAACGACCTGTTCACAGAAAGCATGAACGATTCTTACCCATACAAAGATCTCGCTTCTCAGCACGACTTTGACGTTTTCTGACGGCATGAAAAATCCCCACCCAGCTTTTTCATTTGGCTGAGTGGGGAATGGTTATGTGTCTTTACGGAGAATGTCAAGGTAAGCAGTATAAGAATATATTTTTGCTTTACCGGATTTGTCCGTCTGTGACAGAATCCCTTTATCCATCAGAATCGAAACCGCTTTTGCAACTGTGTTATAAGAAAGATTCAGAGCCGTTGCAGTTTTCTGAATGTCAATAATTGGGTTCGTTTCAAGGTACGTAAATACCTTCATAATCGAATTCCTCTGCCGTTTTGACAAATCATCAAAGGAAGAGACGCTTTGGTCATGGAGTGCGGAGAGCATATTTATTGTTTCAACCGCATCTTTTGCAGATTCCGAGAAAGCCTGCAGAAAGAATTTAATCCATTGTTCGTAATCACCGGTGCGGCGGACTTGGGTCATCCGGTCATAGTATTCTACACGGTTCATTTTCAAGTAGTAAGAAATATACAGAGCCGGAGTGGTAAGAATTTTCTTTTCCATCAGAAACAGTGTAATTAAAAGCCTTCCAACGCGGCCGTTGCCGTCCAGGAAAGGGTGTGTTGTTTCAAATTGATAATGGATAAGTGCCGCTTGGATTAATGGGTCAAGCGTGTCATCGCTGTTGATATATTTCTCCAGATCAGACATTGACTCAACCATGTCAATCGGATTCGGGGGAATATAGCGTGCATTTTTAAGCGTGCTTCCCTGACCTCCAATCCAGTTTTGGGAATAGCGAAATTCACCGGGGCTTTTTTCCTGTCCACGCACTCCCTGCATAAGGACAGCGTGTATTTCCTTGATTAAACGGTTGCAAAGAGGAAGAGTTTGAAGCCTCTCTATTGCATATTCCGTAGCCCGAATATAGTTGACGACATCAGACACATCTCGATTGGCATTTGCATCCATCAAAGGGTCAAGAATGTCATCCAAGGTACATTGTGTACCTTCAATTTGGGAAGACATCAGAGCCTCTTTGCGGACATACATGGAAACAAAGAGGTCAATATTCGGAATTCTGGAAGACACTCCTTCAAGATAAGAAAGTTCTTTATTTGCTTCAATTAATTTAGCAAGCATATCAGGGTCTATATCAACAGGAGGGGTGGGCGGCAAGGGTGAAGGACGAAAGGACTTATACGCCATTTCTCCGGAAAGGTTACTAATAAAAGTACCTGCACGGTTTTCCATATGATACTCCTTTCTCCGCCGAAGTGCGGAACTTGAAATTACGAAAAGAATTATAGCATAGAAAATTCAAAAAATCAAGTTTTTCTGAAAATATAGTAAGGAGCAAAATTCATAAAATTGGAAAAAGTGAATGATTCGGATGAAATTCTGCTTGTTAATTTCAAAAAGTCCAAAGAAAAGTCCTATTCAGTCTGGAGCTCTTTGAAAATATCGCTTATATCATGGCGAAGCACGCGGACCCCAAGGGAGTACCGTCTGAGCCGGACGAGTGGCTGGAGCAGTTCAATACTTTCAGTATTTATCAGATCCTTCCTGAACTGATCGACCTGTGGGGGCTGAACGTGCAGACGCAGGTGGATGCGAAAAAAACCTCGCAAAAGTGAGCGTGAAATGACAACGCCGCTGTTCCTGCTTCGATGTGTCCAGTTAGGCATCAGTATCCGAGACCTCGATCTGCTCACTATCGGTTTGGTCAACGATCTGTTCACTGAGAGCATAAATGACTCTTATCCATACAAAGACCTGGCTTCTCAGCATGACTTTGACGTTTTCTGATGGCATGAAAAATCCCCACCCAGCTTTTTCATTTGGTTGGGTGGGGGAATTCTTGGCTTATCAGTCAAGAAGATTGTGTTTAATGGAGCGTTTCTGAGCAATCTCATAGACCTCTTCATCAGCTCTGACACCTATTACAATGACGAGCATTGCATTTTCAGTGCGCTGAAGTTTGTAAACAACACGCAATCCGGCAGATTTGAGTTTGATTTTGAGAAAACCGACAAGACTTGTTCCGTTCTGGTTCCCAAGAGGTTTTCCATATCCGTTCTCATCGGCAGGCAGAGGGTTTTGCTGAACCTTCTTAATTGCTTTTAGGACAAGGATGCGCTGGCTGCCATCCAGGGCTTTCAGGTCTTTTTCAGCTTCAGGTAGATAGGCAAGTTTCCAGTTCATTCGAGTTCCACCTCGTCATAACCGGCAAGGTCTTCATCGGTAATACCAAGACGGCGGTTCATTTCGTCACCAGAGATGACAGTGGAAGGATCGTAATGCGCCATACGCTCAGTGGCGATAGCCAGCAGGCGAGCGTCATTTATTTCATCCATCAAGCGCACATATTCATCGGGAGAAAGCAAAACGCATTCGGCGGTGTTGTTTTTCATAACAACCTTTGCACCGCACTGCTTGACTTCTTCAAAAATCTTACCAGCAAGACCGCGGTTGAAGAGGGAAATCGGAATAGTGTTAGTAATTGCACTTAAAACAGAACCCATGATCATCAACTCCTTTCTCTGGCTATAGTATAGCACGAATTTTATAAAATATCAACAGGTTTATCAGCGAAAAAACTGATAAATTTATTGCGTTGGTTTTGCAAATGAATGACTGATTTTGAAATAGTGCGTCGTAATATTTTATGCGCAGTTAACAGGATTTTTTTATTATTTCTATGACCTCGATCTGCTCACTATCGGTTTGGTCAACGATCTGTTCACTGAGAGCATGAACGATTCTTACCCATACAAAGATCTCGCTTCTCAGCACGACTTTGACGTTTTCTGACGGCATGAAAAATCCCCACCCAGCTTTTTCATTTGGTTGGGCGGGGCAACGTGCCGTTACAGTTTATATCGGGTGATGTTTTCCCAGTTTTCAGGGAGTCCCATTGTGTCTAGAAGCTTACTTTTTGAAATACGAGTACTGGTTTTACAGTACGAATTAATTAAGCGGGTTAATGATTTTTTATAATCCTTGAAGCTTTCTTTAGATAAAAGATAGCGGAAAGCGATAACAAGGCCAAAATAGTCCCGTTTCCCTTGTGTATATTGTATTCCGACTTTAGGAATTCCCATTTTCAAGTGGAGAATTGTATCAGGAAAATCTACCTGCAGACGGAAATTATAAAGGCGTTCATTGTGGGCGCATACATTGCGGAAAAGAGTTAGGTTTTTTAGATAACGTTCTAAATTCTTTTCGTTTATATGGTCATAGGATTTGCTAATATTGCTCTGCATGTTATATGGCAATAAGCTATAGAATTTAGAACTTTGTCCAAATGTAAGTGCATTTATCACAACCCATAGAGGTACATTATTGTATACTTTACGCTGATGAACCAAATACGCATGTTCAGTGTTCTTATTCGCATGGTAGTCCAGAATTGAAATGAGCTTCGTGATATCTCTTGTATTCTTTTTGGTAAGGTTATAACAGGAAGAGGTTAAATAAAAAACTTGTTGTTCTCCGTGCTGGCTGCAAAAACTGTAAGAAATCAGCTGACGTATTTTCTGCTCAATTTCGCACAGATATTTGAAAGTCAGTTCTCTTAAACCTCGGTCAAACGTATAGAGCGCAAAAATATCTTCAAATGCGGTATGTTCATAAATTCTGGTCATTGGGTTAATAAAAGGAGTTTTATAGCCTCCAATGAGAGAAAAATAGCCGATATTTTCCAAGGCTGCCTTTGCCGAGACAGTATCATTAATTATTAGTTTTTTATCTACGGTCAGCTTTTGAATTTGCTGTTCGTATGTAAGAAAAGGTTTCGACATTTTATCACGCTCATAAAGTTATTCGTGACTCAAATAAAAAAGGAGGGCCCTCAGGTCCTCCCCCGGTCTCAGTCCTCGCGAGTATCTGAAACCTGATCACTGGAACGTATTGTAGCAGAAAAAAGTGCAAAAGTCAAGCCCCTTGCGCCGGTCTGAACAAATAGTTCCTTAAATATTATATGCTACTTTGGCAAAAAAATTCAGTACAGAAGGTGTTTTTTACGTGCCACCTATGGGCCAATCTGGAAGTATAGTTCAAGAAATCGTTTGATCCCGGAGGAATCCGGGATTTTGTTTTGTTTGCTTTTTGATATTTTTGTTCATGTGGGAAAGGAGGTGCTCAGGACATGGCTTCACGAATCGCTGGAATAACCGTCGAGATTGGCGGCGATACCACAAAACTCTCGTCTGCGTTAAAAGATGTCAATTCCAATATCAAATCCACCCAGACGCAGCTAAAGGACGTGGAGAAACTCTTAAAGCTCGACCCGACCAATGTGCAGCTCCTTACCCAGAAGCAGAAACTGCTGACGCAGGAGATTGAAGCGACAAAGGAAAAACTCACAACCTTAAAGACCGCTGCGGAACAGGCAAACGAGCAGCTTCAGAAGGGAGAGATCACGCAGGAGCAGTACGATTCCCTCCAGCGTGAGATCGTTGCGACGGAGGAAGCCTTAAAGTCGCTGGAATCCCAGGCGGCGAAATGTAACACTGCCCTTCTTAAGATTTCCGAAGTCGGGGATAAGCTGGAAAAGGCCGGCACTTCCATTACCAATGTGGGCAAGAAGGTGTCCGTGGCTTCTGCCGCCGTGACGGCCCTTGGAACAGCTGCTGTAACAACTGCGGCATCTTTCGAGTCTGCCATGAGCCAGGTGCAGGCCACGATGGGCATCACATCGGATGATATGTCCGAGCTGAACGGCGAGACGGTAAACACGATGGACGCCCTGTCTGACCTTGCCAAGGAGATGGGCGCCACCACAGCGTTCTCTGCGTCTGAGTGCGCTGAGGCATTAAATTACCTTGCGTTGGCGGGCTATGACACACAGCAGATGGCGGATACACTCCCGACTGTCCTGAACCTTGCGGCGGCGGGCAGTATCGACCTTGCCTCCGCATCGGATATGGTGACGGACGCCATGTCCGCCCTCGGTATGGAAACCGATGAGGCGGATAAGATGGTAGACCAAATGGCGAAAACGGCGTCTTCTACCAATACTTCTGTTGCACAGCTGGGCGAAGGCATCCTGAAAATCGGCGCGACTGCGAAATCCATCAAGGGTGGTACGGCGGAGCTGAACACGGCTCTTGGTATCCTCGCCAATAACGGCATCAAAGGGGCGGAGGGCGGCACCCATCTGCGCAACGTGATCCTGTCCCTCCAGTCGCCTACGGATACGGCTGCGGGCTGTATGGAGGACCTGGGACTACAGGTATACGATTCCGAGGGAAACATGCGCTCCCTGAACGAAATCCTGGGCGATCTGAACACCAGCCTCGACGGGATGACCTCGGCGGAGAAGGACAACATCATCTCCACCATCTTCAATAAGACTGACCTTGCCTCTGTAAACGCCCTGCTTGCCAACACCGGCAACACCTGGGATGACCTCCAGCAGTCCATTACCAACAGCGGCGGCGCCGCCCAGCAGATGGCGGATACCCAGCTGAATAACCTAAACGGACAGATCACCATTTTAAAGTCAGCCATAGAAGGGCTGGCTATTTCTTTTGGTGAGGCTTTACTGCCCATGGTTAAATCTGTGGTGGAGAAGGTGCAGGCTTTCGTAGATAAACTCAACAGCATGGATGAGGGGACAAGACAGACCATTATCCAGATCGGGCTGTTTGTGGCTGCGCTGGGGCCGGCGCTTGTCATACTCGGAAAGATCAACACGGTAACAGGAAGTACCATGAAAGCGTTTGCGTCCCTGGGGACAAAAATAGCGGCGCTTGGTACAAAGGTAGGAAGCACATCCGGATTACTTGGGAAGCTCGGTGCGGCGCTCGGCGGGATATCGGCGCCGGTAGTAGCGGCAGTGGCAGTCATCGGGACGCTGGTGGCGGCGTTTATGACGCTGTGGAACACCAACGAAGAATTCCGTACAGCTATCACGGAGATATGGAACGGCATCAAGGAAACGTTTGCGACATTTGCCCAGGAAATCACAGACAAGCTGAATTCGCTGGGATTTGACTTCCAGTCCGTCACCGATGTGCTGAAAGCGGTATGGAACGGTTTCTGCTCGGTGTTGGCCCCTGTTTTTGAAGGGGCGTTCCAGGTTATCTCCAACGTGCTGAGCGTGGTACTGAACACCCTGTCCGGGCTGCTCTCTGTGTTTATCGGCGTATTTACCGGGGACTGGCAGGGAGCATGGGACGGCGTGAAGCAGATATTCTCCGGCGCATGGGAATTCATTAAAAGCACACTGTCTACAGTGCTTGATACGTTAAAGGGGGTCGTGGACGTATTCCTCGGCTGGTTCGGTACGGATTGGAACAGTGTGTGGAGCAGTATCAAAACCTTCTTCGAGGGAGTCTGGAACGGCATCAGCAGCTTTTTCTCGGGTGTGCTTACAGGCATCCAGAGCGTTGCAACGACTGTGTGGAATGCGGTCAGCAGTTTCTTTACCACGATATTGACAGCCATCCAGACCACGTTTACAACCATTTGGAGCGCCATCAGCGGGGCGGTAACCTCCGTGATGGGTACGATCCAGAATACCATTTCTACGGTATGGACAGCCATTTCCACGGCGGTCTCTGCCGTTTTAAATACAATCCAGACAACAGTAAGCACGGTATGGAATGCGATCAGCACGGCGATCTCTACCGTTATGACAGCAATCCAGACGACAATCACCACAGTATGGAATGCAATCTACAGCACGATTTCGCCGTTGCTGGAGGCATTCCGGTATCTGTTTGAAACCATCTGGCAGGCGATCCAGATACTGATCGGCAATGCGCTAACAGCGATCCAGACGAAAGTCTCTGAAATCTGGAATGCCATCGTTGCTTTCCTGACGCCGCTTCTGCAGAGCATCCAGACGACCATGCAGACGGTGTGGACGGCCATATCCACAGCAATAAGTACAGTTTTGACTGCCATCCAGACCGCTGTGTCCACGGCATGGAACGCCATCAGTACGACGGTTACGACTGTAATGACAGCTTTGCAGACGGCTCTGGCGGTGGCATGGGGTGCCATCAGCACTGCGATCTCCGCGGTACTGACCGCTATCCAGACCACAGTGACCACAGCATGGAACGCTATCAAAACTCAGATTTCCTCTGTAATGGCCGGAATCCAGAGCACGGTTTCTTCCATCTGGAACAGCATCAAAACGGCTGTTTCAACAGTGGTAAACGGAATCAAATCTGTTGTGACCAGCGGCTTTAACAGCGCAAAAAGCGCAGTTTCCACAGCGATGAACGGGATTAAATCCAATGTTTCCTCCATGTGGGACAGCGTGAAAAGTGCCGTTTCCAGTAAAATCAGCGGGATTAAATCCACGATCCAGACTGGGTTTAACTCCGCTGTTTCCTATATAAAGGGTCTGGCTTCCTCCGCGTTCAACTGGGGCGCCGACATCATTAACGGTATTGTCAATGGCATCAAATCCTGTATCAGTTCTGTGACCAGCGCTGTTACCAGCGTTGCGGACAAAATCCGGTCAGTGCTTCACTTCTCTGTGCCAGATGAAGGCCCGCTTACCGACTTTGAAAGCTGGATGCCGGATTTTATGAATGGTCTTGCAGAGGGCATCACCGGAAATATCTCCGTGGTAACCGAGGCGGCCAATGGACTGGCGGAAAGCCTTTCAAACGCCATTACGAGCTCCATGCAGGGTGTCCAGACGGCCTTTACCCAAAGTTGGAACGCTATCACGGATACCGTCACTTCTGCATCCTCCGGCATTGGGACGGCGCTGGATGGGGCGTGGAACGGGCTGAAGACTTCCACGGCGGCCGCATGGGAGAGTATCCGGTCCACTGTGGCGGAGAAGGTACAGGCTGTGGTGCAGACGGTGGGGACATCCGCTACGGGCATGAATAGCGGCCTATCAACGGTCTGGAGCAGCGTCTCTCAGACCGCAACTATGGCATGGGCAAACATCCGAAGCAACGTTTCCGCCTCCTGGCAGGGTATCCAGTCCGCTGTTACTACATCGGCGTCCGGGATGAAAAGCGCGCTGGATTCCGTATGGAACGGTGTAGAGGCTTCCGCAAAGAAAGCGTGGTCAGCAGTTACCGGCAACCTGGATACGGACTGGAGTGCCATCCAGACCAATGTGTCCAAGGCGGCGAACGCGGTGAAATCCGCCGTAGACAGTTCCTGGGATTCGGTAAAATCCAGCACCGCAAGCCAGTGGAGCAGCATCAGCAGCACAATCACTGCTTCCCTGACGGCAATGAAAAATAATAACTCTACGGCTATGGGCGTTATTAAGAACACCATCGCTAACACATGGACTGCCGTCAACAGCAATACCAGTACCAGCTGGAGCAGTATCAAAAATACCGTGATCGCTGCCATGAGCGAGATCAAGACCGCTGTGTCAAACGGCATGAACAGCCTGAAAACCACGGTAAGCTCTGGCTTAAATGCCATCAGTGAGAGCTTCCGCAGCACCTTCTCCAGCCTTGTCAGTGACGCCTACACCTGGGGCGCAGATATCTGCAGGCAGATGGCGGCGGGAATTGCGGCAAATAAAGAAGCAGTGCTTGCCCAGGCGAGGGAGCTTGCCAGCGAGATCGATGACATCATCGGCTTCTCTGTGCCGGAAACGGGACCGCTTTCCAACGCAGATTCCTATATGCCGGATTTCATGCAGCTACTAGCGGATGGGATCAGCGGCAACTCTGGAAGTGTAGTCCAGGAAGTTACCCAGCTTGCTTCTGAGATGGCAAAGGTGCTGAAAACCTCCACGACAGAGATGGCATCTGACACCTCCAGCGGGTGGGAGAAAATCAGGAATACCGTCAGCACAGCTTGGAACGTCATCAAATCCACAAGTTCCAGTTCCCTCGTGGGGCTGGCGGCTTCTGTGTCCGGGGGCTGGGCCAGCGTCCTGTCCTATACGGTAACACACTGGAGGAGCATCAAGTCTGAAATACAGAGCGTATGGAATGCCATCAAGTCTGTAACCAGTACTGTGCTGCCGGTAATTAAAAATGTGGTGTCTTCCGCATGGAACGGTATTAAGACCGTGACCACTACCGTTTGGAACGGCATCAAGAATGGCATAACCACAGTGTGGAACAGCGTGAAGAGTGTCACATCGTCGGCCATGAACAGCCTGAAATCGGTGGTATCTTCCGCAGTTGCGGGGATCAAGAGCAGCTTTGGCAGCCTCAGTTCCCTCGCGTCTTCCGCATACAGCTGGGGCAAGGATATCTGTTCCCAGATGGCGGCGGGCGTAAAGTCAGCGGCAAGCTCGGTGATCAACGCAGCAAAATCTCTGGCGAGCAAGATCAAGAGTCTGATCCATTTCTCCGTGCCGGATACCGGGCCGCTGTCTGACGCGGATGAGTATATGCCGGACTTCATGGACCTGCTGGCGAAGGGGATCAGCGGTAACGCCGGCTCTGTGCTGGACAAGGTAAAGGCCATGACCGGCAAGATCCGGGAGATGATGCATGGTCTCGGCATTGAGGAACTGCCGGAGTTTGATTTCCCGGAATTCAGGCTGCCTGATATCGGCAGCCTGGGGCTTGACGGCCTGCGTCTGCCGGAACTGGCACTAGCGGGCGGCGGTACGACGACCACTACGAACAATAACCAAAGGACCATCAATATGGGCGGCATTCATCTGACCGTGAACGGCTACAACGTGCGGGATGATGACGCGCTCGCGTCGATGGTGGCAAATAAGATCAATGAAATGCTGGATGAGGACGGCTCGGTGTTCAAGTAATGCGGGGCTGTACGTCCGGTTGGAGTGTCTGTGAATTGTTTGTAAATTTTTCCGTAGGCCTTGATATCATGGCGCATCCGTGGCATAATATAAGTAAGAAATTCTTACTTTGAAAGGAGGAGTGTTTTGTGAATACGCAGGTATTGACGGTTTCGTCTAAAGGTCAGATTTCTCTCCCCATTGCTATCCGCAAATCCCTATCGATTGACACAGGCGATAAACTGGTGGCGTACACATCGGGGGATGTGATTATGCTTAAGGTATTGAAACTGCCAACAGCAGAGGAATTTGAGGCATCCATGGACCGGGCGCAGGAGTGGGCATCTTCTGTCGGCTATGCCGAGGAAGATGTAAATGATATCATTAAATCAGTACGAAGGAGCAAAAGGAAATGAGGATCGTAGTAGATACAAATGTCCTGATTTCCGGAGTGTTTTTCGGAGGATTTCCCCGAAAGATATTGAGCGAGATTGTGCGGAGTAATCTGACAGCGTGCGCGACAGCAGAGATTGTGGATGAGTATGAAGAAATCATTCAGGAGATGATTGGGCGGAAGCAGGGGCATTTGAACCGTGATATCCTTGTTCCACTGATTAGGGCGATGGAGATTATCGAACCGGTCACTCAGGTAAAAATGAGCCGTGATCCGGATGATGATAAATTCCTCGGATGCGCAAAGGACGCCCATGCCATGTATATTGTCAGCGGAGATAAGGATTTGCTGGTATTGGAGCGTTTTGAGAATATTGAAATTGTCACAGCGAAAGAATTCTGCGAGAAATATTTAACGTAATAATCGGCGGAGCTGAGAGCACCTTGGAGTCAAATCCAGGGTGCTTTTTTGCACCCCAAAAATTCAGAAAGGAGGGGGCTATGCCACTGACAAATATGGAACGGAAGGGGCTGTTTAAGAGGCAGTCCTTTTCTTTTGCCGGAAAGAGTAGCACAGAGTTTTTGTTATATATTTCCGGGCCTGGAGTGTATGATTCGCCGGAATCCGATATGGAACTGACTACAGTGCCGGGGAAGAATGGCGATATCATCACAGATAACGCCAAGAAGGGGCAGCGAAGATATAAAAACCTGGATATCACCTACGATGCGTTTTTCTTTAGTGGCCTGCCGGCCAAGACGCAGGCTGTGAAGAGCTGGCTCCTGTCACCAGTGGGCTATCAGAAACTCCAGGACACCTATGACCCGGACTTCTTCCGGTTAGCTGTCTGCAAATCCGCTATCGCCTTTGAAACCACAACAAACCATAAGGCGGCCAAAATGGAACTTACCTTCCACTGCCAGCCGCAGAGATGGAGCGTAGACGGCCAGAGGAAGGTCAAATTGAATTCTCCGGGAGCGATACGGAACCCCTTTGCTTTCCCCTCGAAACCTTTAATACGGGTGTATGGGGGCAGCGAGGGGGTTTTGTATGTGGGCGATAACGCCATCACCATTTATAGTTTTACCGGAGGTTATGTCGATCTGAACTGTGAAACGCACAACGCTTACAATGCAACCGGTTTTTGCAACGGAAGTATAAAAAGTGATGATTTCCCGACACTGGCAGCCGGCCGCAACACGATCACATGGACGGGCGGCATCACCGCCGTGGAGGTCACGCCAAAGTGGTGGACGCTGTGAAGGAGGTGGGCAGATGATACCGTGCTTATATGATGAGAAAGAAACAGCTTTTACTACAAACGGCGTCGGTAAGCTGTCAGACGCAATGTCTTGTGTGGTGACGGAAAAGAGAAACGGCAGCTATGAACTGAAAATGGAGCATCCGGCAGACGGACTCCATGCGGAGGATATCGTTGAGGGCAGCATCATCCTCGCCAAGCCATCCGAAAAAGCCACAGCGCAGCCGTTTCGGATATATAAGATAGCGACGCCGATCAACGGGATATTGGAAGTTTACGGACGGCATATCCAGTACCGCCAGAACTATATGACAGTATCCCCGTTTACGGCATCCTCCTGCGCAGCGGCCTTGCAAGGGCTAAAGGATAGCTGCACCACGGATTGCCCGTTCACATTTTGGACGGATATTGATTCGTCCGCCAGCTTTATCTTGTCCGCTCCGGCAACGGTTCGCTCCTGTCTGGGCGGCATGGAAGGATCAATCCTTGATACCTACGGCGGGGAATATGAATGGGATATGTTTGAGACCTGCCTGCACGCCCATAGAGGATCAGATAATGGTGTGAGGATTGTGTACGGGAAAAACCTTGTGGATTTTAAGATGGAGAGAAGTATCGAAAATGTCATCACGGGTGTGCATCCCTACTGGAAGCATTCTGAGGACGGGACAATTGTGCAGCTTCCTGAGAAGATTGTGACGGTTAAGCATGGGATGTCCTATGAGAAGATTTCAGTGCTGGACTGTACAAGCGAGTTTGAGGAGAAACCTACTGAGGCGCAGCTGAGAAGCTATGCGAAATCTTACCTGAAAAACACTTCGCTCACGGAGCCGGATATTGATATCGATATCGACTTTATCCAGCTCTGGCAGAAACCGGGGTATGAGGATATAGCGGCGGCGGAGCGTGTTTCTTTGTGCGATACTGTCCATGTGTATATCGATAAGCTGGGGCTGGAGGTTTCCTGCAAGGTAACGGAAACGGAGTATGACACGCTTTTGGAAAAATATAAATCCATTACGCTATCTAACGCATCCGTCTACTCCAAGAACAGTTCGTTATCATCTTCTCTCGGAAGCCTCTCCGACCAGGCGCAGTTGGCTACGGAAGCGGTCAACCGGGTGGAAGCCACAGCGACCGACACAAGGGCATATATCGTGCAGCAGGAATATTTCAATAACCTGGCGGCAAACCTGCTCGGCCTGCATTACAGTTCGGGCCTTGAGGATGACGGCAGTTCGGTACGGTACGCTTTCACAGGTGAGACGATGGAAACATCAGAGTACATCTGGAAATACGGTACGAATGGATTATTTCTTTCTACAGATGGCGGGAAGTCATGGAGCTACGGATGGGAGAACACGGATACCGTGCTGAAGCTGGCCGTGGAAGCCGTGGGGCTTTCTTTTGACATTTTCACGTCAGGCACGATAAAAACAGCACTGGTAAAGATCCTCGGCACGGATGATTTCTACTGGGATGGGGACGCCATTGTGATGAACAGCCCGGAGAACGTGGACAGCAGGATCAAGATCGGACAGTATTCGGAAGGGAGGTACGGCATAGCTGTCAGTTCTGACGGCGGCCTTAACTGGATGGAGGCTGTGGGTTTTACCGGCGTGAATGGCGGCGAGACTGTGAATAATTATTATACGACCGTGGAGGGAGAAAGGATTGAGAAAGGCAGGACGGAGCCTTCTGACCCGGCCATAGATAGCCTTTGGATAGATACGGAAAACAAGAGATTAAAGCTGTGGGATGGGGCAAAGTGGATTGTGATCGGCTATGAGCCGGAAAAGACTACAGACCCAGATAATACGGAAAAGACAGATCCGGCCGACCCGGATGATACGGGAGAGACGGACACAACAGATCCGGAGAATCCAGAAACTGAAACCGATGAAATGGAAGGAGAGTAATGTATATGGCTGTAGAAATCTACCAGGAGATAGAGCTTTCCCTGACGGAATCACTCATTCCGATTGTCCTGCACGTAAAACAGTTTGACCATAACTGCAGAAAAATCCGATGTGTCATTTATCAAGACGCAACGGAGTATGCCATTCCAGACGGTGTGATTATTTCCTGCACTGGTACAAGACCAGACGGATTGCTATTCCAATATTCCTCCGAATCGTCACCGGATTATATCTTTATCGTGGATGGTAAGATTGTTTTCACGATCACTGATTTCATGACGGAGAAATTTGGACAATATCCAATCGACCTTCTGATTTTGTCCGGTGATGGCGATGTGATCGGAATGTTCACGCTCACATTAAAAGTGGAGCGCGCATCTGTCCGGAACCGGCGCATGGCTGTGGCGACTTATGCGAATGTAGCAGATGCCTTGGGAGACGGGATGGAGAACGTGGATATCGATGACAAAGGCAGAATTGTGTTCACAACCGACGGTATGGGGCTTACCGAGGGTTCTGTGTCCGCCACGCTTGAAATGGTAAAGAAAAACCTCATGGGAGACAGTACCCTCGTGGATGAGGAACGGCTCCATATAACCTATGAGGACCGCCTTGACCTGGAATTTAGTCAGGATGATAAGGGCGTACTTTATGCGCGGTCTACAAATGTGGAAGAGTAGTTTTAGAACTTTATAGGGAGGTTTTTATGGCAGAATATATTGGAAAAAGAGTTGTCCCGCGTCACGATGGCGAGTGGAACAGCACGTTAAGTTACGAGGGGTTGGTTATCGTCCTTGACCCGAATACAGGTGACAGTTACACCAGCAGGAAAGCGGTGCCCGCTGGTATACCGCTTACAAACACAGAATACTGGGCAAGGAGTGGTGTGTTTAACGCCCAGTTAAAGGAAACCTATGATGGCATTGTGGCCGACAACAATGCAACGGAAAACGCGATCAAGACAGATAATGACGCCACCGAGAAGGCAATCAAGGCGGACAATGATGCGACGGAAAATGCGATTAAAGCGGACAATGACGCTACCGAGGCCGCCGTCAAAGAGGATAACGCCGCTACGAAGCAGCATGTGAATGACAGCGTAGCGCATATGGAAAAGATCGTCGAGACGGCGAGGCAGGAATACAAATCCGGAAATGCGGCTTTCCAGGAGACGGCTGAGAACCTGAACACCCGGATGGACAGCATTGTCGGAGGGGCGACTACGGACACAGAAATACTGGACGCGAGAGTGGACTATGCAGGGAGCAGCCATGAGAACCTTGGTGCCCACATCCGCAGCATTACAGAAAGAAAGCTGGACTGTGCCTATGACGCCACGGGAGAGATTACCAAAGGTATCACGGTGAACACCAACACCGGCCAAACACAGGATTTTGAGAATGCGTATACCACGGGATTGATTCCGGTTGACCGTAAGTACCAGAAGGTGTACTACACCGGGAGAGTCTTCAATTGGATCGGGGTTGCCGGGTATGACCGGGATGGGGAGTTCGTTTGCTCCATACTGGATCTGACGGAGGACGGATCTTCGGAAAAGTATACGGGGAGGATGCTTACAATCCCGGAAGGCGTGGCGCAAATCCGCGCAAGCTCTTATAACGAAAGTGGCCTTTCCATAAAGATTGTTGCGGAGCCGATACCGTTCTGGGAGCAGGCAGTTGATTCCCAACACCGCATAGAGGGTGCGGAAGAGGATATCGCGGCCCTCTATAATGCGGATATAAACCTTGTGGAAGAAGCGCTGAACCTGTGGGAGTTTACGTTAAGGTATTCCGATTCCTACGGTTGGACAACGTCAAGCCCGTACCTGGATCTGTTTTATGTGCCGATCACCATCATAAAGGATGTGTATATCGAGTCCATCCGGTGGAGACAGACCTTTATCGGGGACACATCCGTTACAGTGACGCTGGAGCTTGGAGGAAAAGTAGTGTACAGCGAGACTGAGGATGCCACAGAAGGCGCGGAGATAGAAGTGGGTATCACACCAAAACGGGTTTTTACAGCGGGGGCGTATATCATGCGGCTGAAGGCAACAGAAACCGTGATGTGCTATCCGACCAGGAATCCGGACGCCGGGTTTATTTCCAATGATTATGTCAGCAATGAGCCGTCCGGGAACGTGACATTTTCCCATAGCAATGAGAGGATTGTATTCCAAGGGATAGTAGCAGTGCGTACAGGCGGTGTGGATAGCACCCTGTCCATTGCGGGAATGCCAGCGGATGCGGTGGCAGCTGGAAAAGCGCTGGGGGCAAAACTGGACAAGGTGATGGGGCGCAACCTCTTAGACCCTGCCTCTTACCGTCCCGGCTGGTTTGCGTATAAAGGAAGCGGCTCCGTCACCTTCCACGAGGATAACCTGCGCTATGGATCCTCCAGCTATCTCCCGGTAAGCAAGGCGGGCCTTGTTACCAGCGGCTCAGGCATCAACGGCGTCACGAGCCAAATAGTCTATGACGCGAATCACAATGTCCTGCGCTATGTGGATGGGAACGACCAGTACACCTATGAGGAAGGGGACGCCTATGTGGTATTCTGCTACCATGCATCCTCCGGCGAAAATCTGTGCGTACTGGAGGGGACGGAGTATTTCTTTGAGGAATATACGGACTACCTTCCCCTGACAGGATTGGAGGGGCGTGTGGAAGAGCTGGAGGGGAAAGCAAGCCTTGCGGATGTAAAGATGGGATCGTTGTATGAATCGGACAGCTACCTGATTGAGAATGCCCTGCCTTTGGAAACAGTCCCGATGCTCTATCCCAGCAATAATGTCTGGACGAACAGCTCACCACTGCTTGCAGATTACTGGAACCCGCTGACCGTGCTCAAGGGCGTGTATATCGAATCCATCAGCTGGACACAGCGGTTTTACGGAACGGACAGCATGGCAGTCACTTTGGAGGATGCGGACGGGAACATCCTTTACAGTGAAACAGTACCGGTTGATGTGGCCGTGGATGATGAAACTGCCTACGGTGACCTTGAGATTACCGTGACCCCGAAGATGTTTGTCCCGGCCGGCTCCTACAGGATACGCTACAGGACGGCTGGAAAGGTGCAGTGTTATACGTCGAAGGCAGATTCTGCGGAATACCTGACGAATGAATATTTCTGCGGAGAGGCATCCGGAGGGATCACCTACCTCTATAACAATAATGTCCTGGTATTCAAAGGGACCATCCAGGTCAGGGCGGCTTCCGAAGAGGTACTGGATGCCCGGACGGATTATGACGGGAACACCTACGGATCCCTCGGTGAGCATATCCGAACGGTGACGCAGAAGAAGATGGACACGGCCTACAACGCCACCGGCGAGATAACAGCGGGCATTTCGGTCAATACCGAAAACGGGAAGATCGTAAATTTTAGTGCCGGGTATACCACGGGCCTGATCCCGGTTGACAGGGAAACACAGAAGGTCTATTACACTGGCCGGGTCTTCAACTGGGTTGGCGTGGCCGGATATGACAGGGAAGGGAACTTTGTCTGCTCTATTCTGGATACTGTGGACTCGGGGACGGCAGTTGTGTATGAAAATGAGGAGCTGCATATCCCGGAGGGGATATACCAGATCCGGGCGAGCTCTTACACTTATAGCCCTGTGATTATTATTGAAGGCACGGCGGCAGCACTGTGGAACACGGCCATGGAATCGCAGATGCGGCTGGATGTACTCAGCGGGGAGAACAAAGTGGAGATCGGGCTTTCAATGCCCATGCCGATCTATACGGTGTGCAATGACCTGAACACCGGGCGGAACTACTATGCTTCTATATGGATCGACCATCTGATCCAAAAGAGAGGATGGAAGGACATTGGCTCCGGTTTCGGGAAGGAAATGGACCAACACTTTAACCTCTATTCGCCTTTTTCCAGGGATGGGGCCAACGGCGGGGAGGATGTGCTGGAGCAGACGGTCACAAGGGAGTTCCATTCGGAAGGCTTCCAGACGAGAGAAATTGCCTTCACGCACAGGAGTACCCTGGCAAGCATGGGGAGAAGCGAGTTTCCTAAAATATTGACCATCGGGGACAGCGTGACTGTGGGATACCTGGCAAATGCCAATAAGAGCGACAGCAGCCTTCCGAACCCCTATTGGGCGTGGGTGAAATACCTGTTTGAACTTGACCGTGCGGATGCCGGGGGAAGCGATGGCGACTTCAACTGTCTGATGGTAGGCGTACCGTCCATAGGAGGGATAAGCTACGGAACATCTTCCGCCTTCACCCTGAATGGAACGAGGTTCAATAACTATGCCGTGGGCAAGGGCGGCTGGTCGGCGGAGGATCTGGATCTTGAGACGTTCGAGAGTGATACCAACCGCAACCCGTTCTATGATGCGGATACCGGGGCATTTTCACTGAAAACCTTCCTGGACAATTTCCGCACCCTTGCGGATGACGGCGTGACAAGGCTTGTCCCAGGGGAGACAGCAGGGACAATGGTAACGGACGCATCGGCCTATGACCTCTGCACACCTACCCATGTGGTCATCAACTTAAACCACAACAGTTCCCTGGCGGAGTACCAGAAAACCATCCCTGCTATTGTGGGGACAATCAAGGCTGAGTACCCGGACATGATTGTGATCCTTATGTCCATTGACGAGACAGGGACCTATTTCCCGGCAAAATATCCGCAGTATGCGGCGGATGACATTACCATCGGGGCGCTCCACGAAAAGAATGTGAGCATTTACGAGTATTTCTGCGAGGAACTGCAGGATGAGAGCAGAGGCATTTATGTATGCAGTGGCCATCTTGTCCAGCCGCCTGTGGAGAGTTACCCCTGCTTCGTCTACATTTCGGCGGACTCAGCCGGGCGGGACGCGGAGAACACGCTGGGGAGGTTCCACGGATTCGGAAAAGGCTATGGCGGCCCGAACTGGCATCCGAACAACTATGCGCATGCGGCATGGGGATACCAGCTGTATGCGCTTATCAAGTATACGCTGGCTCTTAAGGGAATGGAGTAAAAATAATATCCCACAGCACAGCGGGACCAACCCACCCGTATAGCTGTGTTTATATATATATATCCAATTACACAGGGCAACTCCTACATACGGAGCTGTCCATTTTTTATGCCCTGAAATGGGCAGGAAAGGAAAAGGTAACGTTATGCAGAATGTAATTGACAAGATCGAGTTGGCTTTTGCCGCGTTCGGCGGCTTCCTCGGATGGTTCTTCGGCGGCTTTGACGGTTTCCTTTATGCGCTGATCATCTTTGTGGTCATGGACTATTTCACCGGAGTGCTGGCGGCGGGGGTAAGGAAAGAACTGTCCTCTGAGGTCGGATTTAAGGGGATAGCCAAGAAGGTGGTCATCTTTGTGCTGGTGGGAATCGCAAATATCATCGACACGCAGATCATCCAGAATGGTTCCGCCATCCGCACCGCTGTGATTTTCTTCTACCTCTCTAACGAGGGACTGTCCATTCTGGAGAACAGCGCCGTCATCGGGCTTCCGATTCCGGAGAAACTCCAGGAGATGCTGAAGCAGCTGGCGGACGAGAAAATCGAAAATAAAGATGAGTGATAACACGGGGCGGGAGACTATAAATCTCCTGCCCTTCATTTTTCGAGGAGGAAGATTATGAATATTGAAAATTACCCGGCAAGGCTGACCACAGGATATTACCGTGTGCGTGAGACCTGGGAGGAGGCCGCAAGCCAGCTTGGCGCATACCGCCTGCTTTCCAACGCAATGGCGAAAGCGGATGAAAACCCTGGATACCATGTTTTCACCGATGACGGCGTGGCAATCTACCCGGAGGAAGAGACAGGTGTGGAGGAAGAAGGCGGTGTTGAAGAGGACACTGGCAAGACAGGGACCGTTGTGTCTGACGGAGATGAAGGATCCAGCGGTGATGATGACACAGATGAGCCGACCGACGAGGCAGACGAAGAAACGGAATACGGTGATGACAGAGTAGAAGAAGGCCATGAACAGAATACCGCCGATGAGGTTCCTTCCAATGATGAGTTTCCGGCCGCAACAGAATATGAGACGGATGATAATGAAAAGACGATTGCTTATGCGCGTCTAAAAACGCTGATGAATATCCGTGAGGGAAATTCGTTGGAGGCAGATATTCTCACCACATGCAAGAAAGACACGATTCTGGAAGTCCTCCAGTTCTGCGCTGGAGGTTGGCTGCGTGTCAGAAGTGCCGTATCGGGTACTGGTTATGCCTACGTCAGTAATGAGGAAGGCCAGTATGCTGATATCGGCTATGGGCTGTATACCGTCAAGCGTGGGGATAATTTGTGGATGATCGCTGAGGAGCAGCTCGGTGACGGTACTAGATACACGGATCTGAGGGCTTTAAATGGCCTGACCAGCAACGCGACCCGTGTGGGTATGCAGCTGATCCTGCCGGAGAAGTGACCCACAGCAGCTAAAACAGTATACCAATCAACCGGGAGGAGGGATGCAGTGATGTGTCTCTCTTCCTTATTAATATGTATTTTTAATTGCGCCATAGGGCGCGGAATGGGAGGAATTTATGGCTTATACGAACAGCAGTTTAGTAGTTTATACGAAACTCAGCCCGAACCACTCCGGGCAGAGGACACACAGCATCGACCGTATCACGCCGCATTGTGTGGTTGGTCAGCTGTCGGCAGAGAGCATTTGCGGATGCTTTACCAGCACGGACAGGCAGGCGAGCTGCAACTATGGTATCGGCACGGACGGCAGGGTATCTCTTTGCGTGGAAGAGAAGAACCGTTCATGGTGCTCTTCATCCAGTGCCAACGACCAGAGGGCTGTGACAATTGAGTGTGCCAGTGATAAGACAGACCCATATGCAATGAACGACGCGGTTTATTTGACATTGATTAAACTGTGTATGGATATCTGCCAGAGAAACGGGAAGTCAAAGCTGATCTGGCTTGCAGATAAGGATAAAACGCTTAATTATACTCCGGCAGCGGACGAGATGGTGCTCACAGTTCACCGTTGGTTCGCAAATAAAAGCTGCCCTGGAGATTGGCTGTATAGCAGACTCGGAGATTTGGCTGCGAAAGTAACGGCGGCACTGGGTGGAAGCACCTCCACTGCCAAAGGCACACAGGCCACAGAGTTTGCTAATCTCACCGAAGCACAGGTGATCGCTAAAGTAGGACCGTTGTTCACGGCAGAACAAAAATCCTCTGGTATCCTGGCCTCTATCTCTCTGGCACAGTTTATTCTGGAAAGTGGATACGGCAAGACAGAACTTTCCCAGAACGCCAACAACTGCTTTGGGATGAAGAAGTCTCTGTCCGGCAACACATGGTCCGGCTCGACTTGGGACGGAGTATCCGTCTATACCCAGAAAACGCAGGAGCAGAACAGTGATGGAACGGAATATACCATCACAGCGGATTTCCGTAAGTACCCATGTGTGGAGGACTCCATCGCTGACCATTCCGCTTATCTGCTTGGCGCGAAGAATGGCAGCAACCTGCGCTACGCGGGTATCGCCAGGATGACGGATTATAGGGCCGTGGCGGAGCTCATCAAGGATGGCGGATATGCGACCGATGTGAGTTACGTGGACAAGCTCTGCAATATCATCCAGAAGTGGGATCTGACGCAGTACGATGTGGCGGCCACAGCGGAGAGCACAGGAGGCACGAACAGCACAGAAACCGCAAATAACGTGTCTGCGCTCCCCGCCGTGCCATTTACAGTGAAGGTACTGATTAGCGACCTGAACTACCGTTCTGAGCCGTCCATGGGCGGCACTGTGAAAGGACAGACAGGCAAGGGAACGTTTACCATTACTGAAGTTTCTGGCGGATGGGGTAGGCTGAAATCCGGCGCGGGGTGGATTTACCTGCTCAACAGCAGCTACTGTACAGTTGGCAAAACCGTATCAGATGGTGGGAACGCTGGGGCTGCCTCATCTGTGCCGTATAAGGTAAAGGTCAGCATTACCAACCTGAATATCAGGACCGGCCCTGGGACGGATTTCGCTAAGACAGGGAAATATACGGGCAAAGGTGTGTTCACTATCGTGGAAGAGAGCAACGGGACCGGCTCCGCTAAAGGCTGGGGGCTTTTGAAATCCTATCAGTCCGGGCGGAACGGATGGGTGAGTCTCGACTATTGCGAGAGGCAGTGATACTGCGGGGAACAGAGATACTGTAGTATGCATTTGGGGAAAGGCTGTGTGGCCGGACGGCTGCACAGCCGCCTTTTTTTACAAGGAAGGGCAACGCACCTCAGTTGTGCTTTATTCACAATTTAAGACGCCTGTTTTCTCCGATATTTCTGAGCAGAACCTACCACAATTTGCTTGCTATTTCGGGACAGGACGGTAATATAGGACTACCCCAAGGGGGAACCCACGGGGAATCTGGAAGGAAAGGAGCCACACTTATGGGGACAAAGAATGAAAACATATCGGCGCAGGCGTTCCTGGAAAGGCTGTCACGGACGACGGTGAAACCCAGGGCGGAAAAAGCCCCGGGCAGGAAGCCGGACGTGAACGCGGTGCTGTCGGCGCTTGGGATACCGGTTGGTTCGCAGGACGCGCCGGGGAAAGTATCTGGAAAACCAGCGCCGCAGGCGGGCGCAAATCCAGAGGCAAAACTAGGCGAAAAGCCTGCCGCCCAGACAGAAATTGCGGCACTGATCAGCCGGGCAAAGGCGATGAAACAGAAAACCGCGCCGGAAAGTACCCCCATGCAGCAGGTGCTGGAGGAACGCATGCTTGAGTTGGAGCCACTGCTGGCTGTTGGGCCTCTGGGGAAAGCGAGCCCCTTTGAGATATCCGTCATCCGGAACACGCAGTCGGACACTGGTATCTTTGGCAAAGGGCAGTTCATTTCTTCGGAAGATATGGGGCGCCGCATGCCCGAAGGACACGAAGGCCCGCTGCGCGTCGCCGCATACATCCGGGTATCCTCGGACAGCGCCGCCCAAGAGGACTCTTACGAGATACAGGAGCAGTACTTTTCCCAACTGTTGGCGCAAAACGGGAATTGGATATCGGCTGGGGTGTATTCGGATTATGGGGTTTCCGCCACATCCGGCGATAAACGGACTGGGTATAAACGTCTCCTGCGTCACTGCAGGGAGGGCAAGGTGGACCGTATCGTGTGCAAATCCATTTCCCGTTTCTCCCGCAACACAAACGATTTCCTGATGGCCATGAAGCTACTGAAGCAGTGCGGCGTGACGATCCTGTTCGAGAGGGAGGCGCTGGATACCGCGGAGCAGTACAGCGAATTCATTGTGACGACGCTGGCGGCGATTGCCCAGGAGGAAAGCCGGAGCATCTCTACGAACCTCCTGTGGGGGAACAGCAAGCGGTTCCCCGAAGGGAAGGTGCGGAATATAGATGTTTACGGATACCGTTTCCCTGAAGGGGAGGACGCCTACATGGTGACGGCGGACGGTTACCGGTTGCGTCGGGTAGAGATTGTAGAGGAAGAAGCAGAGGTTGTCCGAAGGGTTTTCCAAGAATTTGTGGACGGATCGTCCCCCGCGCAGATAGCGAGGGGTTTAAACCGCGACCATATCCCATCCCCGGTCTATGAGCCGTTCAGCAAGAATACCAGCGGCGGCAGGAAGATGCCGGACGGCAAACTGAAGGAAGGCCTCAATGAAGGGTGGACCACCCGCAATGTCAGGATGATACTGGAAAAGGAACGTTATACGGGAGACGTGCTTGTCCAGAAGTCCATTACCACGGACCACCTGACCCACACGCAGAAAGTGAATGAAGGCGAGATGCCGCAGTACCTTGTGAGGGACCACCACCCTGCGATCATCAGCCGGGAGCTTTTTGAGGAAGCAAAGCGGATAAGGGGGATGGGGAAAAGGCCAGGGCAGGGGGAACGTCGGCAGTACGCTTTCGCCGGGCGGCTCGTCTGCGCCTCATGCGGACGGCATTACCACGTCAACGGCGGCAGGGCCAACAATATCTGGAAGTGCGCATCGACAACGCTGAACAACGGGAAGACCATCTGCCATGCGGAGAAGGTCTATGAGGAGCAGCTTATCCGCATGTTCCGCAAGGCGGTGACGGAGAGGTTCCAGCTCATCGAGGGGAATATACGGGATGACGTGGCCGTGGCAGACATCATGAGCGGCCGGTACATGGGGGATTCCGTGCAGTTTACCGACAGCGCCACGCAGTTCGTAAGGCAGATGCGGGAACGTTTGGAGAGGATGCAGCAGGCGGATTTCATTGAGCGCGACCGTTCCTTTATGAAGCAGCAGATGCTCGCCCTACAGGTATCCATCGACAACGGCGGTAAGGCATTGCGCCGGCTGCGCACCCAGGCGGAAACCATGGAAGTAAGGCGGTCACTTTTGGGCGAGGAGATCGACACGGCTCTGCTCGCCGGACTGAGAGGGCAGATCGGGGAAGCCACGGAAAAGCTGGAAGAGGATGAGGCGGAGTTTAAAACGCTCAGTGACCGGCTCTCCTACATGGAGGAATATTGGGATGCACTGGAAGATGATTACGAATGGAGGGAGAAAGCCATTGCTTGGATGGAGGGGCTTCCCCTGGGGCCGGAGGGCATGGTCGAGTTCCTCAACGGCATGACATCCGAGTATGTGAAGGCATTCGCAATTTCCATCACCATCCATGACCCGCTTCATTACACCGTCCATTGGTTTGATGACACGAGGACAGATGTGGAGATGTATAGCAACATCGAGGATTATCGCTATACTGCCGCGTATTTCAATGGCCATAAGATGGTACAGAAGAGGGAGAGGCGCAGGAAGAAGATAAACAGGAAGGTGGAATGAGGCTGCAGGTAACTGCGGCCCTTTTTATACCCATTGGTACAGACATGATTTCAGAGGGAAATCCGGAAAGGAAGGATGACATATGTTGAATACACAGTCAATAGCAGCGCCCACGGTATCTGTCATACCGGCGACTAAACGGAGCGTACAGAACGGCGGGCAGCTGAAAGAGCAGAAGGAGGTCCGCGTGGCCGCATATTGCCGCGTTTCCACAGGGGACGAGAGCCAGAAAACCTCCTATACGGAGCAAAACAAGTTCTACACGGACCTGATCGACCGCACGGAGGGGTGGACGAAAGCAGGGGTATACGCGGACGAGGCCATCACCGGCACCTCAAGAATACGGAGAAAGGAATTTAACCGCATGATGGGGGACGCCCTGGATGGGAAGATAGATTACATCATCACCAAGTCGATCTCCCGTTTTGCGAGGAACACTGTGGATACCTTGAGCTGCATCCGGGAGTTACGGAGTCAGGACCCGCCGGTGGGGGTCTATTTTGAAAAAGAGCATATCGACACGCTGGACGCGAAAGGGGAACTAATCCTTACGATCCTGTCCGCGCTGGCGCAGGACGAGAGTCGGTCGATCTCGGACAACATCCGCTGGTCATTCCAGAAACGGTTCCAGGCGGGCAGGCCGCACGTCAATCTGCAGAGGATGATCGGCTATGAGAAAGGGCCGGACGGGGAATGGGTGATCGTGCCCGAGCAGGCGCAGACTGTCCGGTTCATCTTTGAGCAGTTCCTTTTAGGAAAATCCGCGAACAGCATCGCAAAGGCGCTGAACGGGCAGGGGAAGCGTTCGGTCAACGGGAAACTGTGGACACACTGCACCGTCTACCATGTGCTGAAAAATGAGAAGTTTGTTGGGGACTGCGAGATGCAGAAGTATGTGACAAAAGACTTCCTGACCCATTACTCCACACAGAATATGGGGGAAGCGCCGAGGTATTATGTAAAGGACCACCATGTCGGCATCATCGACCGGGACACATGGGACAGGACGCAGATGCTCCTAAACGAGCGTGGGAACCGCACGTCAAGGAAGAAAGCGGCGGCCGACGGGCGCTCCCTTCCCAATAAATCGCCGTTCGGGAACCTGTTCTGCGGCACCATCCGGGACGGAAAGCCCTGTGGGGCCCCCTATTACCGGGCGGATTACCAGGCTGCGGCGAAGAATTATACAGATGAACGGAGCTGCGCCGGCGAGGCTGGGTTTAGGGATAAGTACCGCTTCACTTATATCATCTGGAGGTGTTCCAGCAAGAGGGGCAAGGCGCCCGACGGGACGGATAATGTGCTGGGATCCCGGTATGAACTGAAAGTGCAGGATGACGGCAGGTGTCCGTCCTCCGGGGTGTATGAGGTTGCTGTTGAGCAGAGCTTCATGGAGATGCTCTACCGGCTGAAGCGGGATTACGACGCCAATGGCGATAATTCATGGCTTATGCGGCAATACGCGCAAGCCTACAATGCCGCCTACAAACGTTCCAAAGGCGGAGGATATTCGGCAGAACGGATGGCGCTGTTGGATGACCGTATCCGGGATCTGGAGGAGAACCTCCGCAAGACCACATCCCGTCAGATGGAAGCCATGCGCAGCGCGGCAATTGAGCAGAGCGTGGAACTGAGGCAGGCCCTCGACGCAGGAGAGGTCACGCTGGATGAGATTGAGGTGGACATCCGCAAGGGTATCCGGGGCGGCGACATGCGGCAGCCTGTGTGGAGCGGCGGGCAGGAAGAGGCGGAGGTCTACGCAAACCTCGCAAGGGATATCAGCAAGCGGCTGGAGGAGTGCCGGGCGGAAAAAGCATCGCTGGAGGCGGAACTCGGTTCCACGGCCACCATGAGAAAAAACTTCGATTTCTTTCTCCGCTGCCTTGCAGAACTGCCGGAGACCAACTCGGACGGCGGGAAGATCAACGTGAACGGGTTGGACACAGAGGGGACTTTCCTGCGGACCGCTGACGGACAGGCAAGGCCGTATGTCCGGGGGAACATCAGCTCAGGCAAGAGCCACATCACGCCGGAGAAAGTACAGGCTGCGCCGGATTTCCTGAAATTTGAGAGGGGCATCTATGTGGCTTTTATCGAGAAAGGGTTTGTGGGGGATGACAGCATTGAGTTCCAGACGAATTTTGGAGTGAAGTTTACCTGCTGCGGTACAGGCCGGACACTGGCTGCGTTCCAGGGCTACCGTAGGTACAGGGAGGATGGCACGGTCGAGGTACTCCTTGAAAACTGGCAGGTCAATGGCAAGCCAGTCAACCACAGCAAGGTGCCCGTTGGGAACGGCAAAACAGGACGCAGGAAGAAAGACACTGCGGCTGTGGGGCCGATGGCAGTACAGGAAGATGCAAAAGAAGAATAAGAGTAAAACGGCGCCCTGTCGGGCCTGTGGACTGGATTTGTCTGCGGGCCTGTCGGGGCGCTTTTTTGCGTTTAATATCCATTAAAACTTGTTGCTATGTGCAGAATTTTCATATATGGTGAGGTTGCCATAATGCTATATGGAAAAATGGCAAGCCAGTCAGAAGAAAAATACAAGGGAGGTATTGTACATGGGTAGAAATAGAATTGATGGGATTAGAGTGAAGGATTACGGATTGGACACGCTGGAGACGGTTACAGCTCTGCAAGTGCAACGGTATCTCGGACGCCTTGACGTGACATCTGCGCGGAAACTGTTACGAGCTATAATAGGCGGGAGGATGAACAAAAACACCACTATAGTCAATGGACAGCAACTCGTCGAACTGATCAATCTTGCGGCCGGAAGTTTCCGGGATCAGATGGAGGAACGGATTCTGATAGCAGGATTGGGAGAAGATGCGGCACGCATTGGTAAGGCTTTAGAGGGGATGGAGCGCATTGACGGGGAGTTGGCTGTGCAGAATATCACAGTAGGATTTCTCGAATTCCTGGCAGACTGTTATGAGGTATTGGAGTGAAAACTACGGAAGACGTGTCCCCTGCCAGGGAATAGGATACATATATACGCAGCTAAGACTTCGAATTAATGGAAGTCTCGATGACCGTCATTTATTCCTGCCCGACATAGCACAGACGGCACCCTGAATAGTATACAGAGTGCGCCAGTGGCTTATGCGGGCAGTTTTTTGTTATGTTAGATTCCCAATCCGTACAGGATGGATTTTAGTTCTTTTGCTGTCCGGGTAATGATCTCCTCTTCGGTGGGAGTACAGTCCAGCAACAACCGGTGGAGTTCTGAGTCTGCCGTGGATACGGAGTTTTCCAGGCTGTCCACTAAAAGGTCATCTGTCGATACATTCAATGTGTTTGCTATTTCCACAATGGTTTTCAGGGCGGGCTTTCGTTTCCCTGTCTCCATATAGCTGACATACTCCCGCGTGACATGAAGCGTCTCGCTCAAGTCTTCCTGTGAAAGATTTCTTTTGTTTCGGAAATGGCTGATGCGTTTTCCGAGTTCGCCATAGTTTATATCCATAAGTACCTCGCTTTCGAGTGCTCCACATAAGCATGACATTATTACCTCTTTATTTTGCACATAGCAAGTCAACCTCTTCATTTTGGCATCGTTAAGACGTAATCATCCCCTTTTGATATGCTGCCGTCTTAGCCTGGTACATGACCACGCGGATTATAAAAAAAGCCTGATGGGCAGGAAAAGAATAAGACCGCAGAAAATCTCACGCCCTCTGGTAAGCTGTTGTCTTAGGCTTTTTTGTAAACAGTCTGTCTACAATTCTGGAAATGCGTAAACAGGCTGTTTACAGAAAAAATGGTTGGAAACAGTTATAATAAAAGTGTGAATTTGAGTGATTTGGGATAAAAGCACAGTCGGGAGGTGTTGAACATGGCAGAGAAAGAGGATCTGATCACGCTGTACAGCAAAGTGAGAAGTGAACCGGTTCGCTGGCTTTGGTATCCTTACATTGCCTGTGGAAAGATTACTCTCCTTCAAGGCGACCCCGGAGATGGGAAATCAACTATGATGATCCAGCTGATCTCAGAAATATCAAAGGGCGGGAAAAGCCCTGATGGGGTTTCACTTGGACTGGCAAAGCACGTGATTTATCAGTGCTCTGAGGACGGATTGGCAGACACAATAAAGCCCCGGCTTGAAAAAAGCGGAGCAGACTGTAGTAATATCGCCTTCATAAATGAAGAAGTCTATGAAGGCCTTACATTGGATGATGAACGAATCCGGCAGGCAATTATAGCATTCCGCCCAGCCTTAGTTGTGATCGACCCTATACAGGCTTATCTCGGAAGCGATTCTGATCTGCAGATGGCGGGAAAGGCGAGAAGGCTTATGCGCAGACTCGGTATGTGGGCAACTGTGTATGATTGTGCGATTGTACTGATTGGGCATCTTAATAAGCGAGAAGGGACGAAAGGCCTATATAGGAGCCTTGGCAGCATCGATGTTGTTGCGGCGGCACGGAGCGTCCTGCAGGTAGATCGGGCTGAAGACGACCCGGATATCAGGATAGTTCGTCAGATAAAAAATAGCCTCGCACCGGTCGGGGGAGATATTAAATTTCAAATACTGGAAGAAACGGGTTTCCAATGGTTGCAGTGCAAGACTGCAGATAAGCCTGTACAGGGGGAACCCGTACAATTCAAGCCGGGCACAAAAATGGAAAAAGCTGCATCCCTGATCGCCAGATTGCTTGCGGACGGAGATAAGACATCGAAGGATATATACATGCGCTTGGGAGAAGAAGGCATCAGCCAGAGGACTGCGGAAGAAACAAAAAAAGCTATCGGAGTACGTTGTTACCGTAGAAGGTACCAATGGTACTGGAGCCTTAAGCCAGAAGAGGAAGAACAAAATGACAGAAAATGAGAAGCATATGAAGTCAGATGAGCGAAAAAAGAAAATCCGTGAGCGCTATCGTGGCATAGACAAGGATGAACTGGAACTGATCCCGGCAAGGGAGATCGTGAGCCTAAAAGAGGATACCTCCCACAAGCGTGTGGCGGCATACTGCCGCGTCTCCACGGATGATCCAAATCAGACGACTTCCTATGAGCTTCAGAAAAACCATTATGAGGACTATATCCGGGAGCAGCCTGGCTGGGAACTGGTTGACATTTATGCGGATGAAGGCATCTCTGGCACTTCCCTGGCACACAGGGAGGAATTTGGGCGAATGCTGGCGGACTGTTATGCCGGGAAGATTGATCTTATCATCACCAAATCCATCTCAAGATTTGCGAGGAATACTGTAGATGCAATCGGTACGGTCCGAAAACTGGCGCAGCTTAGGAATCCGGTCGGGGTGCTTTTTGAAACGGAAAATCTTTATACCTTGAGCCAGACCAGCGAAATGATACTGACGGTTCTGTCTGCTGCGGCGCAAGAAGAATCCCATACGAAAAGCGAGATTATGAATTTTTCTATCGAGCATCGCTTCTCCAGGGGGATTTTCCTGACGCCGGAGCTGCTTGGCTACGATAAGGACGAGGAGGGCAATCTTGTCATCAATCCGGTAGAAGCGGAGACTGTGAAGGTAATCTATTACCTTTACCTGAACGGATTCTCCTGCGTAGATATTGCTGATATCCTGACGGAATACGGGCGGGAGACAAAGATTGGGAATACCGAATGGAGCCCAAGATCGATTATCGGTGTTATTCAGAATGAACGCCACTGTGGGGACGTGCTTGCAAGAAAGACGTGGACACCGAGCTATTTGGATCATAAGTCGAGGAGAAACAATAACGACCGGAACCAGTACCGCCAGCGTGACCATCATGAGCCGATTGTGTCAAGGGAGGTTTACAATGCCGCGAACAGTATGCAGGCTTTGAAAGGCTATGCCTCAAAGAACCGCCCCCTGCCTGTCCTGAGCGTTGTGGATGATGGTGTCCTGAAAGGGTATGTGCCAATAGATAAGGATTGGACAGGTTTTTCCGCGGAAGAATATCAGGCTGCTTCAGAAAGCGTATACAGAGATGGCGGGGTTGAAACGGATTATGGGGAATCCGGAAGCCGACTTGACCTTTCAGGTTATGAGTTTGTCAGGGCGCAGTTCTTTTCTACAATGGGTAATCCTGCCATGACGATCTCAGGCGGGAAACTCAGGTTCAATACGTCCTGCCTGAGAAAGTTCGGGAATGTGGAGTATGTAGAGCTTTTGCTGAACACAGTGAACCGCTGCATCGCTATCCGTCCTTGTGGGAAGGAAAACCCAAATGCAATTCACTGGGGAAGGCTCAAGGATTCCAGATGGAGCGTGAACCCGGTTGCCTGCCGGGGGCTGGCAAGGACCTTGTTTGATATCATGGAGTGGGAAGAGAATGTCCGATACCGATTCCGTGGGGAATTCATTGAGGATGGGAGTCACAGACTGATGCTCTTTGAACTGGATGAACCGGAAATGATAAAGATTGAGGAGATCATCCTCCCTCCACAGGAACCGGATGAGACAGAGCATCAGGAGGAAAACAGAGCGCAAGAAGAAATCGTCATCAAGAAAAAGATGATGGTTTTTCCGCCGGCATGGGCTGACAGTTTCGGCCGCCCGGTCACAAGCCTTGCATGTGTCAGCTTTCTTGACCAGGAGCGATATTCTGGAAACTGGGACGTGCTCCGGCCTGCGAAAGAACTGGAAAATTACAACGTCTTTACGACTGAAAAACTGGATGCGTTAATGCGCGAGGCGGAGAAGATTATGGACGGCTGGGATGCCGGAACGGGAGAGGACAGGTCTGAGCAGAGGATTGCAGAAGTGAACCAAAGGAAAGAAGAATTGGAACAGGTTTTCTCTTTAGACGGTTACGAGGTAGTTCCAGGAAACTTGTTTGAAGCGCTGGAAAAAAATAAGGGCCGCCGAAAACAATAACGGGAGGGAGTAACATATGGAACAGGTGATTGAGGGCACAGTTATGGCTGAGAACATGGATGCCTCTGAAAACACAGAACAGCAAAAACTATCAGCCAAACGGTTAAGGGCCATTGAGCGTGAAAAGCGGGAGGCTGAACTGGAGAAGCGGACAGAAGAATTCAGGCGCACTTTCTCTTATGATGGCTACCAGGTAGTCCGAAAGGAGCTTTTTGCTCATTTGAGAGACCCGGCAATCACAATACGGAATGATAGCGTAACCTTCAATTCTGCCTGTATCAGCGGGCTTGAGGGCGTTGTCTATATTCACATGATGTTTAATAGGGAGCTGAAACGCATTGTGGTAGAGGGCTGCGGTGAAAACGACAAAGATTCCTTGCGGTGGTGCATCGTGAAACCAGATAAGCGCAAAAGCCGTAAGATGAAAGGAAGGCCGTTCTCGGAGCTGGTCTACCGCGTAATGGGCTGGGATATCAGATGTCGATACAAGATTCTTGGCTATCTGATTACATTCGAGGGAAGGGCGTTGTATGTGTTTGACCTTACTATAGCAGAGGAATTCTATGAAAATCCGAAGCGCAGAAAGAGCGATGAGGCATCGGCACCGGTCAGCGCAGAAACGCAGGAAGCGGCAATAGACACCCGTAAAGGCTACTACCCGGATGATGTCATGAATACATTCGGTGTTCCGGTAGAGCAGCATCGGGAGGATTCCGAGTTCCGCCAGATGGACGGATATGTTTCGATTGGAATGCTGACGGGGAAGAGAGTAGAGCCTGGAGCCGAAGGAGAAAGAGCCGCTGCTGATGGAAGTGTGGATGTGTTTGCAGATAAAAGCCTTTTTTTATAAAAATCCATCATAATACCAAGGGAGAAGTGCGCCCTTTTAAGGAGGTGAGCATGTGAAAGAGGAAACATATAAACCGTGGGACGTTAAGAAACCGGGAATATCGTTCAATCCTGATTCCGGACGGATATCGATTTACAGGACTACGCTGGATGTGATGAAATATCCGGAGTTCTATCGTTTTCTTCTGAATCTGGAAAAGAAGCAGCTGGCAATACAGTCTTGTGGGATTGATGACAGCGGCGCCCACAGGCTGCCGGAGATCAAGGACCGGGAAACCTGCGATGTGAGCAGCATGGATCTGGTCAGGCTGCTTTACCGAGTCTGCTCCTGGGACAGGAACTTGTCATACCGGGTTCAGGGAGTGGATTATCCGGCCCAGAGCACTGTCACATTTGACCTTGGCGAGGCCCAAAAGCTGAATGTGATAAAACAGAGAGAAATAGTGTGGTCTTCGGGATAATGTTACTATCTATGCTATGGCATAGGGGCTCCACGGCAATTTTCAATCGAAAATATGTAAATGTTCATTTTGGACTCGATGTTTCAATGGAAAATATGTAATTTACATTTTCAGCAGAGTTCAATTCAATAAAGAAAATGTAAATGTTCATTCGTGCAAGAAGTTAATCCAAGAAAAAATGTAAATGTTCATTCGGAGGCTATTCAGACTCTGAATCTGATTTCAATAATAAAATATGTAAATGTACATTTTCCGCAAGATAATGTAAGTGACCGTTTGGGCGGGGGAGTAGCTGTTTGTTTGCAGTCGCTTCCCCGCTTTTTTTGATTTTCCGCCCATGTAGGGGCGGCTTTTCTGTTTTTTAGGGCAGATTTTTACTTTATGTTCTTAACATTAAATCTTCTTAATCCCCCACTTTTTACATGATTTTTAGCATTTTTGCACAATTTACTCGTGATCTTTTAGGTATGTAGGTACATTTTGTGGGTAATGTACTCCACCCACCCCAAAAAGCTATTTTAACACGAAAATGTTAGCGGACAAACTTCAACTACCAGCTGACCCCTTCGATCATCTTGGAGATTGTGAAGTGGCAGAAAGAGACCGGAAAGGATTGTAAGATCGTTTTCACGGCACATGACTACCAGCTGGTCTGTCCGAACCACCAATTAAAGAATCCGATTACACATGAGAATTGCGAAAAATGTTTGGGCGGACATTTTATGAACTGTGTAAAAGGAAATTGTATTCATGGCTCTACTGCAAAGTCCGTTATCGGCACGATGGAAGCAGAGTTTTGGAAACTGAACGGAGCGTACAAATATATCGATAAGATTATTTGCTGCTCTGAATTCCTGAAAACAAAAATGGATACGAATCCATTGTTCAGAGAGAAAACGATTGCTCTCCATAACTTTGTGGAGAGGGTTGAACCTAAGGTAGTCGAGAAAAAGGACTATGTTCTCTATTTTGGTCGCTTCTCGGAGGAAAAAGGTATCAACACGCTAGTGGAAACCTGCAATTTGCTGCCGGACATCCAGTTTGTGTTTGCCGGTTCTGGTCCGCTGGAAGACAAAGTTAATCAGCTGAAAAATGTAAAGAATGTTGGTTTCCAGACGGGCGAAGTATTAGACACATTGATTCGGGAGGCGAAGTTCTCTATTTGCCCGTCTGAGGTGTATGAGAACTGTCCGTTCTCTGTGATGGAGAGCCAGCAGAGGGGAACGCCTGCCATTGGCGCAAATATTGGCGGCATCCCGGAACTGATAACAGATGGAGTAGATGGCCGCCTGTTCACCAGCAAGGATTCCAAGCAGTTGGCAGCTATCATCAGAGAATTGTGGAATGATCCCGATAAGCTTGAGGAATATGCAAAAGCCTGCCTGAATCTTGAGAGAGATGACCTTGATTCTTACTATGAGAAGCTTGTCCCGATTTATCTAGGAGAAAAAGATAGTACATTATGAGTGCTTATACAAGAAGCATATATGTCGATATTGCATTTCTCTGAAGAAGAAATCAGTAGGCGAAGAGGGCGTATAGATGGAAAGAAAACATAATAATATAAAGCGGATTATACATCGTGCTGCGGAAGAGTTGAATTCAACACTTAAGATCTCACGCGAAACAGCGATAACAAACTTTACAAAAATTATATCTGCAAAGGTATTGAATTACAAACTTAATCGGTCTGGAAATTTTGAAAATAAAGATGATATAAAATGCTTGATGAGAAAACATAGCATTTTAATGCAGTATTTTGAAAAACGGTATGGAAATTTTATAGGAACATATAGCTTCAATGAAAAGAGTATACCGGAAGACTCAAACTTCAAAAATAAAATATGGGTTTGCTGGTGGCAAGGAATTGATAATGCACCAGATATAGTGAAAAAATGTGTTCATTCGATAGAAGTCAATGCGATGCCATACGAAGTTATTGTCTTAGATGACACAAATTACAGAAATTATGTAAATGTTCCAGATTGGATGGAATTGAAAAGAAATCAAGGAATTATAACTCGCACACATTTTTCGGATTTTTTGAGACTTGAATTGCTTGCAGAGCATGGAGGAATTTGGCTTGATTCAACTTTCTTTGCTAGCAATTTTAATGCTGAAGAAATAATTAAATTGCCAGTTTGGTCAATAAAAAGACCGGGGTATGCGCATCTTTCGGTTGCTTGTGGCAGGTTTGCAAACTATTCTTTTGGATGTAACTTTGAAAATAGAAAGGTGTTTGCAATTATCAGAGATTATTTGTTGGAATATTGGAAGACAAATGATAGTATGGTTGACTATCTGTTTTTAGATTATTTGATTGAGCTGGCTCTACGGCACAATAGCTATCTCCAAAAAATGCTTGATGGTATTCCTGATAATAATCCAGAATGCGACGAGTTTCAGAAAATTCTTGGAAAAGAGTATAGTGAGAAAAAATGGAAAGAACTTACAGAGCATACACAGTTGTTTAAATTGAGTTGGAAACAGAGTTATCCGATGAAGGTAAATGGGCAAGATACTTTCTATGGAATGATGATGAATAACAATCTTTAAGGAATATAGGAGATAAGAAAGAATGTCTAATAATAGCGAAAAAAAGTTAAATGGTACGGTCATCGTCACTTACCGCTGCAACGCTCGTTGCTCCATGTGCAACCGTTATAAAGCCCCTTCCAAGCCGGAAGAAGAAATCAGCATCGAAACCATTAAGAAGCTGCCGAAGATGTACTTCACGAACATCACCGGCGGTGAGCCTTTTATCCGTACTGATCTAAAGGATATCGTGCGCGAGCTGTACAAGAAGTCTGACCGTATCGTTATTTCGACAAACGGTTTCTTCACAGATCGTATTGTTGATCTGTGTAAGGAATTCCCACAGATCGGTATTCGTATTTCCATCGAGGGTCTGGAGCAGACCAACAACGAGATTCGTGGTCTGCAGAACGGCTACCAGCGTGGTTACGGTACGCTGAAGAAGCTGCGTGAGATGGGCATGAAGGACGTTGGCTTCGGCATGACTGTTCAGGATAAGAACGCTCCTGACCTCGTACCTCTGTACAAGATCTCCAATGAGATGGGCATGGAGTTTGCGACTGCTTGTGCTAAGCACAGCTGTATATATGGCCGGTGTTCAGAGTTTATCGGTAGCGTTTGCATTAGGCTTGATGGCTTGCGCCGCAGTAATTCTTTTAGCGGCTGCATATGAAGAAAAATCTGGAAATGCTATGGGATTTCTTGCAAAGTACACCATGCCGATTTTCTTGATGCACACACTGTTTGCGGCACCACTGAGATCTATTCTGCTGAAAGTTGGCATCACAGATGCTGTAGTTCATGTGGTATTAGGACTTGGAATCAGTTTTGTAGGCCCGATTATAGCCGCTTGGATTATGAAGAGAACGAAATGGTTGGAGTTCTTCATATATCCGAAAATCATTTTAAAAAGGAATGAAAAAATATGATTGATAAATTAGTTAGCATTGTGTTGCCAATATATAATGTTGAAAAATACTTGGATAGATGTATTAAAAGCATCGTTGAGCAAACCTATCAAAATTTGGAGATAATATTAGTTGATGATGGCTCGCCTGACAACTGTCCACAAATCTGTGAAAAATGGCGTAATCTGGATTCTAGAGTGAAAGTGATTTATAAAGATAATGCTGGATTAGGTATGGCTCGAAATACGGGAATTGAGAATGCAACTGGAGAGTATATATGCTTTTTTGATAGCGATGATTATTTAAAGCCGAATCTTATTGCAGAGTGTGTGGATAAGATGACGCATAATAAAGCGGACTATGTCGTTTACGGATTTTGTGATGTTACAGAAGATGAGCAGTTATTATGTGAGTATTTGCCAACTGCAAGTAAAACTGTATTTACCGGAAATGAGGTGCAGCAATACTTTGTTAAACATGTTTTGTCACCTTATAAATATAATGGAGAATGTTGGAATTTAAAGATTAGTGCATGGAATTGTATGTATGCAATGTCCATGATAAAAAATAGTAATTTTAGGTTTGTATCCGAACGTGAGATAATTTCAGAAGATGTATATTCGTTATTGAATCTGTATTCAAAGATGAATAGAGTGGTAATCATTAACGAGATTTTATATTATCATCGTGTGAATTCAAAATCACTGACACATGTATATCGAAAGGATAGAATAGAGAAACTTAACTATTTATATTATCGGTTGAAAGAGCTGTGTGAAAAATGTAATTATGACAACGAAATTAAACGCTTGGTGGCGAATCCTTACATAAATGGAATGATCGGTGCAATGAAAATGATAACCAATTCAGAAAATTTGACTAATAAAGAGCGTAAGGAAATTCTTACAACTACTTTGAATGATACAGTATTTCAAAGCGCTCTTAGAAAAGTTGACTTGCCAAGCGAAAGGATAACAAGACGAATTTTAATTATAGTATTCAAGGCAAAACTAGTTGGAGTAAGCTGCTTTTTGCTTAGAAGTCGTCGAAAATAATAAGGAGCGGTAATGTCGAGTATGCGTATAAGAGTAAGCACAATCGTTTACTTCCTAATATTTGTTGTGACTTTTTTAACAATACCATATTTGGAAAACTATAATACAATTAAATATATTTTTTTACTGTTGGCCGGAGTATACTGCATTAGATATATAAAAGCGATTTTTAATGAAAAAAAGTTTCTGATAACTAATGTGTTAGTTACAACTACTGCAATATGGGTAATAGGCTCTGCAGCATTCTTAAATGGAAATGTTGAAAGAAATACATTTTTGGCAGCAATTGTATATTATGGTGCATTGCTTGAAATGGTTTATATTATTGAGATTTCTATTATAAAAAATGACTTTGATAGATTTTTAAAGGTTATTCTAATTTTATTTGGATTAGCAGTAGCAATTGTTGATACACAGGTTATAGTTGAGTTGTTTTTGGGAATGGGACATGATTTCAAAACGTATATATTTGGTATAAAATTTAATGTTGGCATTTTAAATGTCCAATACATTGTTTTCTATTGGATGTATATGGAAAGATTTAAGAAACTCAAAAGAAGCCGGATTATAGCATTAGCGCTATTGGAGATCACAGTATCCTGGCTGGCATATACTTCAACCCTTGTAGTTATTGGCGTAATACTGTTGCTTGGCTTTATTTTTGAGGATAAACTAAAAAAAGTTATAACAAATCCTGCCTTTTTTGTGGTTATATATATATTGAGCGCAACTTTTATCTATTGGTATCCAATTTTGCTAAAGAGCAGACCTATTGTAGAACTATCAAATTATATGGGTGAAAATATATCGGATATGTCTGGCAGAACCACAGTGTTTAAAATGATTCCAATAATTTGTTCAAGCCATTTGTGGACGGGATATGGATATGGAACATCGTACGAGGTGATTTGGGGAAGGATACGGGTAGCAGATGCGCAGAATGGATTCTGGGAACTGATGGTTAATATAGGATTGGTTGGAGCATTGCTGTACACAGTAACACTTGCTTTACCTTATTTTCAGGCTAGAAAAAAGAGAGAAACCTTCCCGTTGTATTTTTATATAACAATTATCGTCTTGTTGGCTTGCGTAGAAGTGCCTTATGGTAACTCGTTACTGTTTTTTGCTTTCATAGCAATGTATATTAACCAAGATAAAAGTTGTGATTTAGAAACTGGAGAGTCCAGTATAATGCGCTAATAATGGGTGGACATATGAAGAGAGGAAAAGCAATGCAAAAAAAGAAAATTTGTTTTATTGCACCTGGAATATTGCCTATTCCGACCGTTAAAGGCGGAGCAGTAGAAACCTTGATGGAATATTTAGTGGTTGAAAATGAACGGAGAGAATTGTTTGAGTTTACAGTTTATACTGCTGCCGATTCAGCTGCAATTAGCAAGGAAAAGGAGTTTAAACACACAAGGTTTGTTCATTTCCGTGTTTATCCAAAGTGGTTGAACAAGGCATACTCGTATATTTATCGATTTCTAAAACAAACAATTAGAATTTATATTCCCTATTGCCTAGAGTATTACAAGGTTCTAAGAATATTGAAACAAGAACAAGATGAGTATGATTATGTAGTATATGAAGCAGGAGAAACTTCACAAATTCCGCTTATTAGTAAATGTGTAAGCAAGGAAAAACTACTGGTTCATTTGCACTGGCAGGGTTACTGGAATCGTGCGAATATGGGGCGCATAGATGGAGCGTTTGCAACTTTGATTCCTGTAAGTGAGTTTATTGGTAATGGATGGAAGGCAGAATGTCGAGACAATAGAAGAAATGTGAAGGTTTTAAAGAATTGCGCAAATATTGAACGCTTTATGAAAGTGTGTTCAGAAGAAGAAAAGTTTGAATTAAAGAGAAAGTTAAATATTGCACCTAATAACTATGTGGTTATATTTACTGGGAGAATTGTCGAAGAAAAGGGAATAAAGGAGTTGCTGAAAGCGTTCGATTTGGTGAAAAATGAGAACGTTACATTGCTTATAATAGGTAGTGCTAATTTTGGGAGTAAAACCAATACGCCATACGAGCAGGAAATAAGTAAGTTGATAAAAGAGGCGAAAAAACCTGTCGTTTTTACAGGCTTTGTTCATCAAACGGAACTTTACAAATATTATAGCATTGCAGATGTTGCTGTTATGCCGAGTATGTTTGAGGATCCAGCACCGCTAGTTAGCATAGAGACTCAGGCAACAGGAACACCGCTTATAGCAACAAATGTCGGAGGAATTAAGGAATATACAAATTCGCCGGGGGTTATTTTAATCGATAAAACCGAAAATCTCGTGGTGGATATTGCAAGAAATATCGATTATGTTTTGAACGATAAAAATATGCGCATAAAGATGGGAAAAGCAAATAGGCTGAATGCTCAAAAATACACTACGGAAAAGTATTATGCTGATTTTGCCGAGATAATCGAAGAACAGGGAAAGTATGAACAAAAGAACGACGATTAAAAAGAATTTGGTGAGCGTTGTTGTTCCGGTCTATAACACAGAAAAATATTTATCTAAATGCGTTATTGAACTGGTGAATCAAAGCTATCCAAACAAAGAGATAATATTGGTAGATGATGGATCGGAAAAAAAGTGTGCCGATTTATGTGACAGTATTGCTGATGAATATGATATCGTGCGTGTTATACATAAAAAAAACGGTGGCGTAAGTAGCGCACGCAATGCTGGAGTTGAAAAAGCTATTGGCAAGTACCTTTACTTTTGTGATAGTGATGACATACCGGCATCAAATCTATTAGAAGAACTAGTAAGTAATATAGAAGATTCTAATTGTGATCTGTGCGCATGTAATTATATTCGCTTCAAAAATGATAAAGAGATTTTTTTTACAAATGGAAAAGAAAGAAAAACTATATATGGAAATGAGCGAATGGATGCGATTATATGTGATAATAGATATGGAGGATATCTGTGGAATAAAATATTTAGTAAAGAAATCATAGATAAATATAATTTGCGTTTCGATGAAACATTGGATATTATTGAGGATGCGCTATTTGTTTTACAGTACATTAGTAAGACCTATTCGATGGTAATACTGGATGAATGCTTGTATGCTTACAGAGATAATGAATTCAGCGTAACAAATAGCAGCATTTCAAAAAAAACAATAACGGCAACAAAAGGGCAAGAGAAGGTTTTTGAACTTCTGGTTAGTGTGAATGCACCGATGCATCTGCAAAAATGGGTATGGAAAAGGCTGATGCAAGCAATAGTTGTTTCCTATAAAAAAATATTTTTTTCTAGAATGGAAATACGTGACAAGTGGTTGGTAATATTAAAAGATATGTTCAAAAATTATAAAAGCAGGTTTAATATTTGGAGAGAATTTTCAAATAAAGAAATATTGTATTGCTTTTTTCTTGAAATTACCTAGAGGAGAAGATACGCTAAGCATATGAATAAATTGAAATGGATATTGGTGTATACAAATCTTTGGAGGATTTTTCCAGTATATCTGTTTTCAAGGATTTGTTTTCATAAAGACAAGATCAATAAAGATATAGATGTATGGATACATAATCTCGTTCCACCAGAGTATCAGTCCAAAAGCAGAATGCTAAAAATGGGTTACTGCATTTTTGCCGAAAGAGCATTTGTAAATGTACTTCAAAATAGACTGCATCGTAATCCGGTACTGTGGGGAATATCACGAATTTTATTTAAACCGTTGGAATCTCTGTATATTAATATGCCTCCAGAAAATATCGGGGGGGGGTTATACTTTCAGCATGGATTTTCAACGGTTGTGGCTGCAAAAAGGATAGGCTCCTGTTGTCACATTAATCAGCAGGTTACAATTGGCTATTCTGGAAGTGATGCTCCAATCATTGAAGACAATGTTGTTGTGGCAGCAGGGGCAATTATTATTGGGAAAGTACATGTTGGCTCGGATTCGGTTGTAGGCGCAGGTTCAGTTGTTACGAAAGATGTACCTGAACAAACGGTTGTTGCAGGCGTTCCCGCACGTGTTTTACGAGGAAAAGTTGATGAAGAAAATAGGAATACTAACATTTCATTGGGCGGATAATTATGGCGCTGTTTTGCAGGCATACGCATTGCGAACATATTTATCACAAAGTGGATACAATGCGGAAGTTGTGAATTATAGATGTAAATATCCGGCAAGAATATACAGACCTTTTTATTTCCAATCAAATAGTGTTAGCCAATCGATAAAAGGGCTGTTGAGGTGCATATATAATTTTCCTGATTGGGCATTGAAAAGATATGCATTTAATAAATTCCGAAAAAATATTGGGCTTTCAGAGCATATTTATACGAAACAGGAATTGTCGGATGAACAATATGATTATGATGTACTTATTGCTGGAAGTGACCAGGTTTGGAATGCGGAAATTGTTGGAGATGATATAGATATTTACTCCCTGTCTTTTGTGAAAAAAGCAAGCGCAATTTCGTATGCGGCAAGTTCGGGAAAACTTGATATTCAGCGCAATGAAATAGATCGTCGCCTTGTAGATAGTCTGGCAAGACTTGATGCGATATCTGTTAGAGAGAAGAGTACAAAAGAATATTTGAAAACAAATTTAGGAAAGCCGATTTGTTTGTCTGCTGATCCTACAATGCTTTTGACAAAAAACGAATGGGAACAGCTTTCTGAAGGCGTACATAGAGTAGACGGAAAGTATCTTTTTGTGTATTGCATATCTTATGACAAGCATTTAATAGATACTGTAAGGAAAATCTCAAGAGAGAAAAATTTAAAGATAGTCGTTTGCGGAAAAATAAAGGAGTTAAAAGGAGAATCGATACAATTTACACATGCTTCTCCAGAACAGTTCCTTAATTTAGTGAAATATGCGAACTTTATAGTTGCAACTTCATATCATGCCACAGTGTTTTCAACAATTTTTCAAAAACAGTTTGTGGTTTTGCTTCCATCATATGCATCTAATAGGGTGAGCGATTTTTGCGAATCTTTCGGATTGAGCAATCGGTGCATTCATGATGCTTCTGAAGCAGATGCCCTACTGGAACAGGAAATCGTATATGATGAAATAATCCATAATAAGATGGACATCGTTGCGGAGTCGAAATACTATTTACAGAAAGCTTTAGAGGAAACACAGTTTGAAAGAGAATAAATTTATAAAGAACGTTGTATTTGGCTTTGGCGGACAAATTATCGTCATGGTCCTGGGAATTATCATTCCTAGAATTATGATTACTAGCTATGGTTCAGATGTGAATGGTATTATTAGTACTGTTACACAGATTTTTTCCTATATGGCTCTTTTGGAAGCCGGAATAAGCCAAGCTGCAAGAAATGCATTATATAAACATATTGCGAATAAAGATCAAGATGGAATTTCATATGTGATTTCGTTATCCAGAAGATATTTTAGGAGGGTGACGGTTGTCTACGGTATAGGAGTAATGCTTTTATCCTGCATCACTCCTATCATTCTCAAGTCGAATGTGGATAAGATGACAATCTTCTTTATTGTCTTCTGGGAAGGTCTTTCCGGTGTACTCTCTTTTTATTTTATAGAAACCGACATAGCTTTATTAACTGCAGATGGAAGAGGTTATGTTAATAACGGAATCAATGTTGTTAATAAGACAATAAGTTATGCTGTTAAAATTGTCATGGCGTATTTTGGAATGAATATTGCGCTATTACAGTTCGTGTATTTCATTATAACAATTATTAGGGTTGTATTTTACAGAGGATATGTCAATAAAGAGTACCCGTGGCTACGCTACGATACAGCACCGAAGACAGCAAAGCTTCCAGACAGAAATGCATATATTGTTACAGAAATCGCATGGACCATCTTTTCTTCGACAGATATGATTGTCTTGTCTACTTTTGTAAGTACGCAGCTTGCAAGTGTATATTCCATCTATAATTTGGTCTTTGCGAATATAAACAATTTGCTTAGTACGGTCTTTTATAGCATAAATTATTTACTTGGACAGACATATCATGAAAACACTGAACGATATAAAAAAATACATGATGCATTTAATTCGCTGTTTTTTGGCATCATGACGGTTTTGATGTGTATAACGTATATTCTTATAATACCATTTATAAAACTGTATACAAACGGGGTGACAGACGTCGATTATATTAATCAGGAACTTCCACTCTTGTTTTGTCTTGTGCAATTGTTTTCGTGGAGCAGATATGTTACAGGAGCATTATCGAGTATCGCTGGTTATGCAAAGCGTGTAAGCTATATATCCTTGATTGAAGCAATTACAAACATAACGTTGTCGGTTGTGTTAGTTCATAAATACTCTATCGTAGGTGTACTGATTGCTACGGTTGTGGCGCTTCCTTTGAAAGTAATATATTTGACATGGCTTTCTGATAAGAAAATACTGCACAGATCGTTTTATAAAACATTTGCAATATTGGGAGTTAATGCAGCATTGTTCATTGGGACTGTGATAGTAAAGGAGTATATTGGAATTGACCCGACTACTTATGGTCAATTTGTTGTGGATGGAGTTGCTCTAACATTAATTTATTTGATTTTGGGATCCGTATTGAATACAATTGCCAATCCAGATGTTTTTTCGTTTGTCCGAACAAAACTGAATAGGACATGACATACTGATAGAAAAATCGTATGAAGGAGTGATGATATGGCTGATTTGATTGATACAGTTGTGTATGCGGCGAGAATTAAGGACCGTGATGTACTAAATAGTAGTTCTTCCGGTGGAGCATTTACAGCACTATCTGATTTCTTTTTAGAGCACGGAGACGCTGTAGTTGCATCGGCTTATGACTATTATGAACACGCTGTCAAATATCAATTGATGCAAAGCAAAGAGCAAAGAGATCAGGCAAAAGGATCAAAATATATACAAAGTAAACCATGTGATATTTTTCAACAGGCATATCAATGGTTAGTTGATCATCCACATGGTCGATTACTTTTTGTTGGAACAGGATGTCAGGCCGAAGGCTTTCGTCAATATGTGGATATAAAAAAAGTTAGAGATAGAGTATGGATTGTTGATATCGTGTGTCATGGTTCTCCTAGCCCAAAACTATGGCGAGAATATGCACAGCAAATTCAAAATAGAAATAAAGGAACAATCACATATTTAACATTTAAAGATAAAAGAAATGGATGGATATCACCAACAGCTTATGCTGAAATCAATGGCGAGGAAGTCGGCATTGAAGAGTATGTTCGTATTTTTTATAATCAGTGTGTGTTGAGACCCTCGTGCTATGAATGCCCATATGCGACAGCTGAGAGGAAAACAGACATAACTATTGGTGATTTCTGGCATATTGAAGAAACGATTCCTGATTTCTATGATAAATACGGCAATTCACTTTTTTTGATTCATACAAATCAAGGCGAGAAGCTCTTTAATGCTATCAAAGTGAATTTGGAGTATCGATTAAGCGATACAAAACAATGTTGGCAGGAAAACTTGGAAGCTCCAACTAAGAGATCAGAACAGAGAGATAAGTTTTGGAATGATTACCAAAAGAAAGGAGTTTATTTCATCATGAAAAAGTATGGAACGACTCCGTTGAAGTCAAAAATCAAAAATAAAATTGTCAAACTGATATCAATCGGGGGGGGCAAAACCTAAATTCTGATCTGATTTATTATGCTGATTACTCTGAGAGGAGGGCAGCATAATGAATTGGAAAAAACCTGAAGTATATGCAGTCAAGCATAAAGATGAAAATGTACGGGCTGCATCCAGATCCGGCGGTGTTTTTACAGCTTTGTCGGACTTAATCTTGGCAGACGGCGGTGTTGTTTATGGATGTGTTTTGACAGAAGATTTTACGGCAGTACACATTAGGGCAGAGAGTGCAGCAGAACGAGATCGAATGCGAGGCTCTAAATACATTCAAAGCGAATTAGGCAACACATTTCAGAACATCCAAAAAGATTTGAATGCTGGAAAACGTGTGCTATTTTCAGGCACATCCTGTCAAGTGGCTGGATTGAGGCAATTCCTCAGAAAAGAGTATAGTGGTTTGCTGTGTGTTGATATTGTATGCCACGGTGTGCCGAGTACTGTAGTGTGGAAAAAATACGTTCAGTGGCAAGAACAAGAAAATCGCAGTAGAGTCATAAAAGTTGATTTTAGGAATAAAGAGGACTTTGGCTGGTGCGATCATGTGGAAACCCTATGGTTTGTTAATGGGAAGAGGGCTAACAGCGCAATCTTTAAAAATCTCTTTTATGGGCACACGATTCTGAGACCAAGTTGCTATGAATGCCCATATAAGGCTGTTATGCATCCGGGAGATATTACAATTGCCGATTATTGGGGGATTGAAAAGGCTGCGCCAGAGTTTGATGATAACAAGGGCGTCTCATTAGTACTGCTAAATAATGAAGCGGGCAAACGTGTTTTTGAACAAACAAAAGAAAAGCTTGTTTGGAAGAAAACAAGATTGGAAGATAGTATGCAACCTCCATTGAAAGCACCTTTTCCTAGACCGAATAATCGTGAACAGTTTTGGAGTGACTTCCAAAACAAATCTTTCAAGTATATTGCGAAAAAATATGGAAATTTTGGAATGAAAAAAGACATAAAAACATTACTTGGAAGAATCAAAAGAAAGATAAGGACAACAGTTGGTGGTTAGTTGTGGAAAGAAAAATGCCGGTATTATATAAAAGAAAAGAAGAATGTTGTGGATGTACCGCCTGCTATGCAATTTACCCAATGAAAGCAATTTCTATGGTAGAGGATGAAGAAGGGTTTGAGTATCCGGAAATTGATGACAGTAAATGCGTTTGTTGCTATCAGTGTTTGAGAGTGTGTCCTTTAAAAGGTAGGTGATTTGAAATGGGCGGAATAAAATTGAAAAATACAACAAGGATAGAGTGGGTGGACTGTACAAAAGGAATTGCAATAGTACTTGTAGTTTTGGGGCATGCCCTAACCTATTTTTCACCTAATCTGGATATTGGAGTTAGAATAATTTACTCATTTCATATGCCACTTTTTTTTATAATGACAGGATTTGTTTCGACATCATCGTATGGCAATCCAAATTACCTAGAATTTGTCAAAAAAAAGCGACTAGATTGATGAAGCCATATTGCTTATATGGTGCAATTCTTTTAATGTTTAAAATTGCAAAAAGTGTGTTATCTGAGTTCGGTAGTACACTTAATTTGAATACATTTTTGAATACCCTCTTAGTCACGAGAAAATCATTTATTTCTGAATTGTGGTTTTTACCATGCTTATTTGTAACCCATTGTTTGATTTACTGGATGCTAAGAATAAAGAGGCGTGAATTAAAGTGGGTGATATCATTGATATTTTCATGGGGTGTCGTAATTTTGAGAAATAAAATTAATGTCGCCTTTCTTATGAATTTGGATAATGCTTTGCTGGCGATTCCGTTTGTCTTATTTGGCATGGAACTGAGAAAGTGGAATAGTAAGTGTGAGGAATATTTAGCCAATAGGAAAATAGCTTTTGTCATTTGGATTTTATTTTTTGCCATGTGCTGGTATGAAATTGAAACTATTGATCACATTGTTTATTTTTCTGATTTGCTGGTAGGAAATATTGTCCTTCTTTGGGGGACAGCGATAATAGGAACAGCAATGGTTGTTGCCACTGCGCAACTTTTAATAAAATGCAAGAACTCTTTTCTAGAAAAACTTGGAAAGGATAGTTTGACGATTTATGGCTTGCATTATTGTGTGTTAGCGGTAGTATTTCAAATCCTAAAACCCTTCATCCAAAACTATCGGGGGGCAGAAATACTATTATTTGCTGTAGTTGAAACAATAATTGTGATTTGTTTGATTGAGTTTGCAGATATAGTAATCAGGAATAAGAGTAAGAAAATATTTTAGGGACGAAATTAAAGCAGTAAACCAATATCAAGCAATGAGGACATACTAATGGGAAAATACTTTGGAACAGACGGCTTCCGTGGTGAAGCCGGAATCACTTTAACAGCCGATCATGCCTACAAGGTTGGTCGTTTCCTCGACTGATATTACAATGCTCTCCATGAGCGTAACGGAGATACGGAACCTGCTCGTATTGTTATTGGTAAGGACACGCGCCGCAGTTCCTATATGTTTGAATACAGTCTTGTGACTGGTCTGACGGCCTCTGGTGCAGATGCTTATTTGTTCCATGTCACTATCACTTCGTCTATGGCATGCATTGCTCGCGTGGATGACTTTGACTGTGGTATCATGATCTCTGCAAGCCATAATCCGTACTATGACAACGGCATCAAGCTGATCGACTGCTACGGTGAGAAAATGTCGGAAGAAACTCTGTTGCTGGTGGAGGATTACATTGACGGCAAGCTCCATGTGTTCGATCAGGGCTGGATGGAACTTCCCTTTGCGCACCGTGAGCATATCGGTTGCACAGTGGACTATGTAGCAGGCCGTAACTGCTACATGGGTTACCTGATCTCTCTTGGAATTTATTCTTTTAAGGATGTAAAGGTTGGCCTGGATTGTGCCAACGATTCCAGCTGGAATATCACAAAGTCTGTCTGTGATGCGCTTGGGGAAGATACCTATGTGATCAATAATAAGCCGAATGGATTGAATATCAACAACAATGCGGGTTCTACTCATATCAAGGGCTTGCAGAAGCTTGTTGTGGAAAAAGGCCTGGATGTTGGTTTTGCCTATGATGGCGATGCTGACCGCTGCCTCTGTGTTGACGAGAAGGGCAATGTCATCACGGGTGACCATATTCTGTACATTTATGGATGCTACATGAAAGAACGCGGAAAACTGCTGAATAATACTGTCGTGACTACCGTCATGTCCAACTTTGGCCTGTACAAGGCATTTGACGAGCAGGGCATCGGCTATGCCAAGACCGCCGTTGGTGATAAGTATGTCTACGAGTACATGGCTAAGAACGGCTGCCGCATCGGTGGTGAGCAGAGTGGGCATATCATTTTCAGCAAGTACGCAAGTACCGGCGACGGTATCCTTACCAGCCTGAAGATGATGGAAGTCATGCTGGCCAAGAAGAAGCCGATGAGCGAGCTGGCAGCACCGCTGAAGATCTATCCGCAGGTGCTGGAAAATGTCCGTGTGACGGATAAGAAGGCCGCACAGAACGACCGACTGTGCAGGAAGCAGTAAGTCGCGTAGCAGAAGCACTGGTCGTATTCTGGTGCGTGAATCCGGTACTGAGCCGGTTGTGCGTGTCATGGTGGAAGCACCTGACCACGATACCTGCCAGAAGTATGTGGACGAAGTAGTCAACGTGATTTGCGAAAAAGGCTACAAAGCGTAAAGTCGATGATGACTCTTGGAGGTTAAATCCAGAGTCATTTTCCGTAATAGAGGGTAAGTATAAGAAGAGAAAACCGGGAGGAGTAAACTATGTGTGGAATCGTTGGTTTTACAGGAAACCGACAGGCAGCACCGATCCTGGTGGATGGTCTGTCGAAACTGGAATATAGAGGATATGATTCGGCTGGACTGGCTGTCCGAGATGGCGAGACTCTGGCGCAGGTCGTCAAGGCAAAAGGCCGTCTGTCTAACTTGATCGAGAAAACGGATGCAGGCAATGCTCTGAAAGGAACCTGTGGTATTGGTCATACCCGCTGGGCAACGCATGGTGAGCCGAGCCAAACCAATGCTCATCCGCACGTTTCCGGCAACTGCAGCCGTTCCGGTTCTGGTGCAGTGGAATCAGAAGTTGTGGGTGTCCATAACGGCATTATCGAAAACTACACAGAGCTGAAGGAAAAACTTCTGAAACATGGTTATACTTTTTACAGTCAGACAGATACGGAAGTAGTGATTAAGCTTGTGGAGTATTACTACAAAAAGTACAACCTGGGACCGGTTGATGCCATTGCAAAAACCATGGTCCGTGTGCGTGGTTCTTATGCCCTGGAGCTGATGTTTAAGGATCATCCGGGAGAGATCTGGGTGGCCAGAAAAGACAGTCCTATGATCATCGGTATCACAGACGGAGAAACCTATGTGGCTTCGGATGTACCGGCGATCCTGAAATATACAAGAAATGTTTACTATATCGGAAATCTAGAATTTGCAAAGCTTATTGCAGGGGAAGCACATTTCTATAATTTGGACGGAGATGAGATTCAGAAGGAAACAACAGAGATTAAGTGGGATGCGGAAGCGGCAGAAAAAGCGGGCTTCGAGCATTTTATGATAAAAGAGATCCATGAGCAGCCGAAAGCCGTGCAGGATACTCTGAACTCTGTCATCAAGGACGGAAAAATCGATCTGTTCAGTGTGGAAATCACAGAGGATGAGATCAAGAGCTTTGAGCAGATCTACATCGTTGCCTGTGGTTCGGCATGGCATGTTGGTATGGCTGCTCAGTATGTGTTTGAAGATCTGGCAGATACCCCGGTGCGTGTAGAGCTTGCATCGGAATTCCGTTATCGAAAGATGCCAGTCAATCAGAAGGCATTGGTGATTGTAGTCAGCCAGTCCGGTGAAACAGCGGATACACTGGCGGCATTACGACTTGCAAAAGAAAAAGGCATCACCACGCTGGCGGTCGTCAATGTGGTCGGCAGCAGTATTGCCCGTGAAGCGGACAAGGTGTTCTACATCCTTGCCGGCCCGGAAATTTCGGTTGCAACCACGAAGGCATACAGTGCACAGCTTGCAGCAATGTACTGTCTGGCCGTCCAGTTTGCAAAAGTAAGAGAGAAGATCACAGAGAAGCAGTACAGCTACTACACATCTGAACTGCTGACTATCTCGGAGAAAATGCAGAAGGTGCTGGAGGATAAAGAGCGCATTCAGTGGTTTGCTGCGAAATATGCCAATGCGCACGATGTGTTCTTTGTGGGCCGTGGCATTGATTATGCGGTCTGTCTGGAAGGAAGCCTGAAGCTGAAAGAAATCAGCTACATCCATTCCGAAGCATACGCAGCGGGTGAACTGAAGCACGGTACGATCAGCCTGATTGAGCAGGGAACGCTGGTCATCGGTGTGCTGACCCAAAGCGAGCTGTACGAAAAGACTATCAGCAATATGCTGGAGTGCAAGAGCCGTGGTGCGTACCTGATGGGCCTGACTACATACGGAAAATATGAGACGGAAGATCAGGTGAACTTCACAGTCTATGTGCCGAAAGTTGACGAACACTTTGTTGGCAGTCTGGCTGTGATCCCGCTTCAGCTGCTGGGTTACTATGTATCTGTGGCGAAGGGCCTGGATGTGGATAAGCCAAGAAACTTGGCTAAGAGCGTTACGGTGGAATAAGGAAAGATGTCTGGAGTAATCAAAGTATTGACCAAAATTTTCACGAACACGAGGCTGTGAAGAAAAGTCTGTAAATAAGATTCTTCTATGATAAGAATGGGTGAAAGGCTTGAAGAATGAGCTTTTCACCTTTGTTTTATATATACCATCTAGTTGATGGCATGTCAATAACAGGCGGCTTTCCCGCCTGTCTTAACCGGAATATTTTTAGTCCGGCAGTCTGCCATCATACATAATATTCAGTTCGCCATAGACTTGAGCCCAGTTGCGGATGGTAGTAGTCCATCTTTTGGTGGCTTCGAAAGTAGCCAGATACAGCGCTTTCAGCAGCGCCGTATAGCTCGGAAAAACACTTCTTTGCTGGTTTAGCCTCCGATAGATGGAATTTAACGATTCTATCGCATTTGTCGTGTATATGACCTTCCGGACAGCCGCCGAAAACTTGAAAATTGGTGAGATCGCATCCCAGTTATCTTTCCAACGTTTCATGGAATTCGGATATTTTGGTGTTCATTTCTCTGTTACCCAGTTAAGGGCTTCCAGGGCTTTCTCTTCATCTAGGACCTGATAGATGGTTTTCAGGTCCGCCGTAAAGGCCTTCCTGTCTTTATCTGGAACATACTTCAGAGTGTTTCTTACCTGATGGACAATGCAGCGCTGGTATTCTGTTTTCGGAAAGGCCGTTGCAATGTCTTCTTTGATCCCGGTCAGACCATCAGCGCAAAGGATCAGGATATCTTTTACACCATGGTTTTTCAGCGCATTCAGGACAGACAGTATTTAGAACTTTCATTATCGCCAACCTGAATTGTGAGAACTTCTTTCTTCACTTTTGTATTAATCCCCAAGATCACGTATGCCGCCAGTTTTCGTGTCACACCATTGTCCTGCACGGAATAGTGTATCGCATCAATAAAGAGGATCGGATATACTTCATCCAGTGGTCGGTTCTGCCAATCCTCTATCTGTGGCGGGATCTTATCCGTCACATCAAAAATAAAGCCCTCTAAAGTTTCAAATCCATAAATATCCTCTATGGTTTCAGAGATTTGTCTGGTCGTCATTCCTTTGGCATGTATGGATATGATTTTCTGATCAATATCAGAGATATCTTTCTGGCGTTTTTTGACTACCTGCAGCTAGAAAGTTGATTTACGATTCTGTGGGACCTCGATCTCCATAGAACCGTAGCTGATGTTTACCCGTTTACGTTTGTAACCATTCCGGTAATCGTCATTATCTGAACGTTGAGATTTTTCGTATCCAAGATGATCATCTATTTCTGCTTCCATCATTTCTTTGATTGTTCCGTCAAGCGGATCCTTGAGTGCATCTTGAATGTCTTCAGCTGTCTGAATATCGTATTCTTCCAGTAGCTGATGAATAATGTTGCGTTTTCCTTCTGTCATTTGTACTCGATGTACAGGCTTCTTTTGTCTTGGCATAAAAAGAGTCCTCCTATGAATTAGATTTTATCATAGAAGAACCCTTCAATTACATATTTACAGAAAAAGTTTCACACTCTCACAAGTCATCTTTGAAACAGTCTCTTTCCTTTTTGTGCTAGTCTCCCTCAAAGCGCCAAGTATCCCATATATATAGGATATAAAGTACCTCCAAAACATTTTTTAAAATCGCTGATTCTTCTTCTTTTGTCGATAGTCGGAAGATAAGGGTATGCTCCTCCGATTTCTATATAATCTATTCCACTTGATTTTAGTTCTATCATAACTTTATAAATTAAAAACTTGACAATATCTTTATCTTTTACATTGCTGGATACAACCCAAGTGATTCTGGCTGTGCTATTGTATAAGTGAACCATCATGGCTGCTTCAGGTGCCCCGCCTTCGAACTTTTCCAAAAAAAAGATTCTCCGCTTATTGCTACTGACATAATGGAATTGGTTCCAGTAATACTGTTTGCTTTTTGATATAAGTCCGTTTCTGTGGTATGTTTCGTCACTAAGTGACACAAACATTTCAAAATCATTGTTTATGTCATTTGAAAAAGATTCTCTAATATAAACGATAGATTGGGAAGAAATACGTTTTATAGACTTTCTTGTAGTCCGATTTAAATTACTAAATAACGTGTTTTCATCTTTAGATAAATCAACAATCCAGGTGTATCTGACTCTTGGTTCGAATCCCCAAAAGATTAATGGATTAACGGCATTATAATTTGGAAAGCCATGGGAACATAGGGCAGCTAATTCGACATACAGTTCAGTTTGATTGTGAAGCTTTAGCAAACGTGTCAAATTTTGCAGAAATATGTCCTTAACTTCCTTTTTTTCTTTCTTGCTTAATCCATTTCTGATTATAGGCCCATATCTACAATAAAAATCATGTGATTGTTCAGTATTATCAATCAATATACTTCTTCTGTTGAAGAGTGGCATTATTAATATAATAATATTCTTTTTAAGATCTTTAATGGCGAAAGTTAAATTACAGGACTGTTCATACTCACATTCAATAACGATCTCATAAAAATCATAAACGTAACCTAAATCACTATTTAGTACACAATCATCCCATTCGTATCGGTCTGCTTGATATAAATGCAGAATTTTATATTTACTTAATTCCAAAATGAATCCTCTTAAAATATCGTAAGTTTCAATAAACGGCATCCCACGTCCCATTCAGTCTTGTCCAACAAGTAATAATACTTATTTTCCCAATTATGGGATATGATGTCACGTTTAAGTTTATTAAGTCCATCATTAAAAGATTTATCATCCATAGAGCTGAAAATTGACATTGAATATCTTAAATCGTCATGTTCCAATAATAGATGTGGCCTTTTCCATAAAGATGCAGCAAAAGTATCTTCAAAATCATATGGTAATTTATATATGTATTCTTCCAGTTTTCCTCCGGTAGCAGCAATGATACATTGTTTTAATACATCAAAATCTAAATAATGAGAATATTCATATTTGACTAGCTCGGGCCAATAATCGAATACCCACTGTTTGCAAGCAATATTAGGATCAAATGTGATAATAACTATTGGTCCTTTTCCAGCAACTCTTTTTAATTCTTGAAATGCTCCCTTTATATCCTTAAAATGATGAATAGCATTAACAATAATAGCACCGTCTATTGAATTATTAGGTAATGGAATGTGGTCAACTGATGAATTGATCCATTTTATTCTATTATCAGAGCATTGTTCAATCATCTTCTTTTCAGGTTCCAGTGCTATTACATTGTATCCCATATTCAGCATTGAAATCGAATAGTTTCCGGTTCCTGCGCCAACATCTAGTAAAGTCGAATTAGGTTCCATATCTAATAATTCAATCACTTTTTTTGTTAAACGAATATCTGCTTTTCTATAATAGTTATAGTATTTTGCACGGACATCAAAATTCATATTATAATTTACAATTATTTCATAAAGAAATAAAGATTATCCTTTCAGGTTAGTTTGTTTGACTACACATTCAATGGGAAGATAAATTTTTACTATCTCATCATGGAGTAATTTTTCTCTTAAATATGTAATTTCAGACATTGTTAATCCCTGATTATGGTCATAAAAACCTGTTTCAAAATCAGGTAAAAACAATGCACTTCCATACGGCTGATTCTTGGATTGTTTTGCCCTTCCGTACAGATGCATATGGACGGGGTCACGAACGTTATTTAAAGCGGACCAATTGCCGTTTACCTGGTAATTGATAATACCGATATCGATATGTTCGTTGGAAAACATATCCTTCATATATTTCCCACAAATTGAGGCTATATCCATCAATTCATGTAAAACATCTCGCGGCATTTCTTCTATAGTAGTGTACTTATTAGTATTGCAAGCAACAACTATATGTCCGCCTTCTTCCCGATCAATATGCGGTTTTTTTATTGTGCATATAATGAAATTTTTTGTTTTAATAATGACATTTTCAATATTCAACATTTTCTTTTTTCTCAATATGGTTAATGGAAAGTAACCATTTGTCATAATTTTCCGGTATGGTTTGCAGGGTCAAGGAATCTTTATTATGCTGATTTTGATATATTTCATTGATATCTGAATTTACATCTACAGGAGTAGCAGTATCCCAAACAGTATCAAAGTGTTCGACATATGCATCATATAAATTATTATGAAATTCATTTTTCTTTGCAATATAATATGGGCTGGAGCCACCTATTTCAATAACCATAAAAGGTGCGACAATTGCATATTCGGTTCCGATTACCATTGATAAAGACGGTATGTCATCATACAACCTTAATTGTATTCTAGGGTCTCCATAGCCTTTATTTGACCAACTGTTGTTAAATTCTTGAATGTCACGAAATACAGCATGTGTTTTGGTGATACCTTCGTATTTTGTTTGGTAACCCTTGGCACGAGATCTGGTAATCGCGGTAAAAGACCACGGAGACAGTAATAAAACCTGAACGGATAAATCTTTGTTTTCAAGTAATCTTTGTTTGATTAAAGGAAAATTTGCAGAGGCCAGTACGTCATTTGAACTGATGCCGATTATTTTAATGGTGCCGGTAGCTTTTTTCCAAAAATCTTTAAAATCAATATTTTTTCGGTCTGCATAAAATTCTGTTATTCCGACATCGCTTTTTATTTCTTCTGGCATCACACTAAGCATTCGTTGACTCATGAAATCAACTATATCCATTTTCATAAATACCTCAGAAATAATAGAAACTGTAGAAGATGTTAAAAAAGTAATACCCAGTGCCGTGAATATTTCAGTTGCTGCCTGTCCAAAAAGACTCGGTGTCATATAACCTAAGAACAAGAATATGAGGCCGATAAATATAAGAATCAGAGTGAGATAAAAAGTTTTAAATTCAACAATTTTTTTCAAGTCATCCCATTCAAGCCTGCGTTTTTTCATGTTATTATCTGTTTTCATATTACAGCCCCTTTATTATGGTATATTCTTCGAATTTATCCGTTTGCTACATAGAATTCTGCTTTTGTAATACATTATGTCCTTAAAATTATGTAATTTTGTTTTTAGTCTACCATAAATCGGTTGACAATTCAATGTTTGGCTTTGAATAGATTAATTTCTTAGGAAGAACAGTTTTGAATAGATCTATCTTGGCGCAACATGAAATCTACTATATAATAGATAATATTGGTGTTTCACAAATGTAAAATCATGACTATGAAGGAGCAGTAAAAATGGCGGCTGAATCTTATTATTACAACCAACTAAACAAGGCGCAGCAGGCGGCATATCATGCAATAAGGGCAGGGCTTTTGGCTTTAGCACCGAGTTTTCAGGTGCCGCTTTTGAGTGGCCGGGAGTTATCGGATCTTTATTTTATGCTGCGCCTGGATTGTCCGGAGATTTTTTGGTCGGTAAAGTTTAAGTATCGATATTATCAGGATTCGGGAAATGCGGAAATCATACCGGAATATTTGTTTGACAAAAATAAAATCAGGGACCATCAAAAAGCGATGCGGTCAAGGGTTGAAAAGTTGGCCCGGCCGGCGATGAAGTTCAGTGAAGTAGAAAAGGAGCAGTACATACATGATTTTATTTGTCAGAACGTTCGCTATGATAAGCTGAAGAAACCTTATTCCCATGAGATTATTGGGCCGCTGGGCCAGGGCGTCGGTGTATGTGAGGGAATTGCAAAGTCAGTGAAGATTCTCTGCGATGCGTTGGGGATATGGTGTATGATTGCATTGTCGGAGGCAAATCCGGAGAAGGGAATCAAGTATCGTCATGCCTGGAATGTGTTGCGGATTGGCGGACAGTATTATCATCTGGATGCCACTTTTGACAATACGCTGGGCGGCGGAGAGCGGCTGCGGTATGATTATTTTAATCTCAGTGATAAGCAGATTTTTAGGGACCATGAGCCGATTTTATGGAAAGCTCCTATATGTGAAAATGGAGACCATTTTTATTATAAAGAGAAGAAGCTGTCCTTTACTAAAATAGAAGATGTGCGGAAACGCTCAGCCCAGGCCGTGAAAAAAGGAAAAATGCTTATTTTTCATTGGCGGGGCGGATATCTGACAAGAGAAGTGTTGATGGAGCTTCTTCAAATCATGGAAGAGGAAGCTGTGAAAAAGGAACGGCATGCGAGGATTTCATTGAATTGGCCGCAGGCCGTGATGCAGGTGTTTTTTGAGAAAGATATGCAGGATGTGCCAGTGACGATGGAAGAGGCTAACGAAGGCGAGCAGGAAAGCTAGCCGGAGCAGTGATACGAATATAGACGAATAGACAGGATGTGACAGGAATGGCTGAAAGAAAGGCCGTATTTTTTGATATAGATGGAACGATATGGAATATGAAAAATGAAATCCCGGAGAGTACGATTCAGGCGATTCGGGGACTGCGTAAAAATGGACATTTAGCATTTTTGTGCAGTGGGCGGAGTCGGGCATTTATACAGGAACCAAAGTTATTTGATATTGGCTTTGACGGTGTAGTTTCCGGCTGTGGTACGATGATCGAATATGGCGGCCAGACAGTTTTTTATAAGGAACTGGATGTGGAACTGGTGGAGTATACACTTCATACGGTCAGAAAATATGGCATGCGTCCGATACTGGAAGGGCGTAAGTATCTTTATATGGATGATAAGGAGTTTGAAGAAGACAACTACGGAAAGAAGCTGAAGGCGGAACTGGGAGACAGGCTTTTGACCATTGCCGGAGAATGGGGACGATGGGAAGTATCCAAATTATCCTGTGCAACAGAAGATTCTGACAGGGAAAAGTGTCTTTTTGAGTTGGAGGCATATTATGATTTTATGATACATGATGTTCCGGTGGTCGAGTTTGTTCCGAAAGGGTTTCATAAAGGAACGGGAATTGCTAAAGTCTGTGAAATGTTAAAGATGGATATTTCGGATACATTTGCTTTCGGAGACAGCGCCAATGATATTGGCATGATTCAGGATGCGGGCATTGGTGTGGCCATGGGAAATGGTTCGGATGCGGTTAAAAGTGCTGCCGATTACGTGACAACATCGATGATGGAAGATGGTATATGGAAGGCATGCAGGTATTTTGAATTGATTTGAGGATTTGAAAAGGCCGGTAAATTTACTGGCCTTGTTTTTTGCGAAAAAGATAAAATAATTAATGATAAACGTTAAATATTAGTTAACAATCATAAATCTGAAGCATATAATCTGAATTGAGAAAGGTGGTATGCTTGATGTTTAATTCTTCCAGAAATGTTTTGAAGGCCCGTTGCGATAATTTGAGTGTTGTAGTAAAGTTGATTTTTTGGATATATGCCATATATCTTATTATTTTTCTGGGAATTGGTGTATGGATGCTTTTTCAGTCCCAGGGGAATTTTGAAATTAATCTTTTAGATACGGGAAATGGTGTGGCTGGCTATGGTTTCTTTAAGGGAAATATGGAGGTCGATTTCACAAGAAATTTGTTAAATGAAAAAGCAATGGAAAGTCCTAAAATCGTATATCTGACCGGATATTTTGGGGGATTTGTGATTAAGTTGATGACATTGGCTATTTTATGGAATATAAAGAATATATTTAAAAGAGTCGATGAGGATTATAGTCCGTTTATAAAGCAATGCTGTAAATCTATTTTTTCTATCGGGGTATTGGTCATTGTTTCGGCCGTTGTCAAATCGGTGTTGGTGTCGACGGTCCTCGGCATTGCCGGATATTTTAACGCTTCCAGTGGATCGGCTTCCGGCTTTTGGTATAGTTTGATTATGGGCGGTATAATTATTTGTCTTTCTTATATTTTTGAATACGGAATGTCGCTTCAGATTGAGTCGGATGAAACGTTGTAAGGGGTGATAAGATGGCTATTATATTGCGATTAGACCGGGTGATGGCCGACCGGAAAATGTCGTTAAAGGAATTATCGGAGAGGGTCGGCGTTGCCAACGTGAATTTATCGAAAATGAAAACCGGAAAGATTAGTGCCATCCGTTTTTCGACCCTGAATGCCATATGTGATGTTTTGGATTGTCAGCCCGGAGATATCCTGGAGTTTCAGCGGGATGAGGATATGGAAAGCGGGGAAAAACTATGAAAAAAGAGGAATTTTATTATCCTTCGGCCGATGGAAAGACGCGTATCCATGGGATGGCCTGGCTGCCGGAGGATGAACCTGTGGGAGTCATACAGATTGCCCATGGTGTGACGGAATATATCGGAAGGTATGAAGCCTTTGCCGAATATTTTACAGATAGAGGTTTTGTTGTTGCAGGAAATGACCATCTGGGGCATGGCGAATCTGTAGCGGAGGGCGCCGAACCGATGTACTTCGGGCCGGAAGGAAGCTGGCATTGGGCCGTAAAAGATATTCGCACATGCAGGCGTCTGATGGGAAAAAGATACCCGAAGCTTCCCTATTGTATGCTTGGTTTTTCCCTTGGCTCTTTTCTTGTAAGGACTTATTTGATTGATTATTCGGGAACGGTAGATGGGGTGATTTTGGCAGGAACGGGACAGATTCCCCATTCGCAGATTGCTTTTGCGAAAATGATTGCAAAGCGTGAAGTAGGAAAAGTCGGGGAAGACCACACAAGTCCGCTGATTAAAAAATTGACCTTTGAAAGTTATAATAAAATGTTTGCGCCGAACCGGACGGATTATGACTGGCTTTGCGCCAGTGAGCGAAGTTTAGATGCTTACATAGAAGATTCGCGCCGGGGAGAAAATTATTCTGCCGGGTTGTTCCGAGAGCTGCTCAGCGGAATGGATTATTCTGTGAATATGAAAAATATCCGAAAAATGAAAAAGGAAACGCCGGTTTACTTTATTTCCGGGGATAAAGACCCGGTGGGCGATTGCGGCAAGGGTGTAAGGCGGGCCTGTCAGGCCTTTCAAAAAGCAGGATGTCGGGATGTTGAACTAAAGTTATATCCGGGACTGCGGCATGATATTTTGCATGAGGATTGTCATGAAAAAATTCAGGAAGATATTTACCAATGGCTGCAAAGATGGGTGAAAGCCGGTGTGAATCGGTGACAATTTTGTCACGAAAGGATTCACGGAAGAGTCATGTTGCTCATTTATACTAGAAGAAAAATAAGGAGGAATGTGACGTGGAAATACTTAGATGTGAAAATTTGACAAAGATATATGGGGAAGGCAACACGGCCATCAAAGCGTTGGATGATGTGTCATTTTCGGTGGAAAAGGGCGAATTTGTTTCCATCGTTGGGCCGTCGGGCAGTGGAAAGTCGACGCTTTTGCATATTCTTGGAGGTGTGGATAAGCCGACGTCAGGGAAGGTGTTTATCAATGGAACGGATATTCATGGATTAAGCGAAGATAAGCTGGCGATTTTTAGGCGGCGTCAGATTGGATTAATTTATCAGTTTTACAATCTTCTGCCGGTATTGAATGTGGATGAAAATATTGTGCTTCCTCATTTGTTAGACGGACGGAAACTGGATAAGGAGCGGCTGGACGATATAGTTGAACGGATGGGCTTAACAGATAGGAGAAATAATCTGCCGAGCCAGTTATCCGGCGGCCAGCAGCAGCGGGTGTCCATCGGGCGGGCCTTATTTAATCATCCGACCATTGTCCTGGCCGATGAACCGACAGGAAATCTGGATAGAAGTACGGGCGCGGAGATTATTCGTCTTTTAAAAGAGTCGAATCGGAGCCAGAAACAGACGCTTTTGCTCATTACCCATGACGAGCGTATTGCCCTCCAGGCGGATCGGATGCTCTGTATTGAAGATGGGAAAATTACCAGAGACGAGCGGATTCGTGTGCTGGGAGGTGGGGCCGTATGAAAAATTCTATCGTACATTACGTCACCCGTCAGTATATGAAACAGAATCGCAAACGTACGATGACAGCCTTTTTTGGAATTGTTTTTATGGTTCTTTTGATGACCTGTGTGTTTGTGGGAAAGGATACGGCCATTTCCTATCTGGAACAGGTGGGAGCAGCGAAAGATGGCAAATGGCATGCCAGTATTTATGATGTTAATGGGGAGGAATTTTCGGAAATAGAGGCTATGGAACATATATCTGAGGCGGCTGTTTCAAAAAGTATAGGGATGACTAATTTTGAGTTGTCCAATAATCCTCAGAGACCCTATCTTAATGTCCGAGCTTATTCGGAGCAATGCTTTGATTGGATGAATATTGAACTTTCGGAGGGGCGTTTTCCGACAGCCACAGATGAGATTATACTCAGCGACAGTGTCAGAGAAGATGGTTCTTCGATAAAAATCGGTGATGAAATTCCGGCGGCATATTTTACACGGAGTATTACGGGAATTGCCGAGGGTGTGAATTCAATATTTCCCTTTTATGATATTACAATCGAGTATGGGAAGACGGTGGAAGTGTCCAAGGATTTTCCTTATTATGGGGAAAATGACAGCTTTCGGGAAGATATAAATTATACGGGAGAAACACAGAATTACCGGGTTGTTGGATTTATGAAAGTACCCGGTTTCGAGAGTGGGGGAGCGGCCTGCTATGAGGCGTTGACCTGGATTAGTCCGGAAATAACGACGGCAAACGGCGGAAAGTTTAATGTTTCTTTAATGTTTGATTTGAAAGATTCGATGACGGCGCCGTCCTGGGAGCTGAGGGAGTTTTCCGAGGAAAAGAATGTTGTATTTAATGATTATGTACTGGTTTTTTCGGGGAATTCCGGGGACTCGACTTTAAATCTGATTGTTAATGTGATGACCTTATTTTTCCTTGCCATTATAGTTGTGGCATCGGTGATTCTCATTTATAATTTATTTAATATGTCCTTTGAGGAGAGAAGCCGGTATTTGGGGATGCTTTGTTCGGTTGGAGCTACAGGAAGGCAGAAGCGGAGCAGTGTTTATTACGAAGCATTTTATTTGCTTTTACTTGCATTGCCGGCAGGATTTATTCTGGGATTGGCTGTGGTGCAGGGTGGGATGCTGCTGCTTCAGCCTTTTGTTGAAAATGTGGTCGGTATTTATGGAAGCGTCCGTAGTGTGCCGGTGTCACTGAATATTTCTCCGGCGGGTGTTGCGGGCGTTGTGGTTGTTAGTGTATGTACCGTGTTTATTTCGGCTTACCTTCCGGCGCGGAAAATCAGTAAAATCGGGCTTTTTGAGTGTATTCGGGGCAATGAAAATTTAAAAGCAAAATCTCATCGGATGGATATCCGGCAGATTCGGCAGCGTGGCGCGGAAGGAATGTTAGCCCGGAATTCTCTGCGGGTTCAGCAGAAAAAAACGCGGGGAATTATACGTTCGGCCGTTGTCTTTATGGTCATTCTGATTGTTACGGTTTTTGGCGTTCAAAATATTACCCGAATCGTATCCTACCGCATGACGGATGATGGAGTTATCAATTATGAAATGAAAAGCTGGGATTATATTTTCGGAACGATAGACGGCCATTTTTCCGATTATGAAGCGGTTAAAAAACAGGTTATAGAAGATGAAGGCGTGGATTCTGTATGCGAATGGTATGAAGGTATATTTGTTGGAAATGTTCCAAACGAAGTATTTAGTCAGGAATACCAGGAAGCTCTTCACAAAGTATTCAACCTGTATTATCATAGAGAATTGACCGATGAAGAATTTAAAGAGCATTTTTCAGGCGGAACCCGTATTATCAATGTGCTTGCCGTGGATGACGCGACATTTGAGCAGATTGCAGGGAAAGCCGATGTGGATGAGGAAATCATTACTTCGGCAGCGTATCCGGCCATTGTGGTACAGGATGGAGAGGTCTCCACAGAAAACTGGAGTGTCGGCGCACTTGAAGCAGAAAAATACCAGTTTTATCAGATTGAGCGAATGACGGATTTAGAAAAGGGCGAAATCATTCCGATGGATATTTATTGTCCGGATAATGAGGAGCGGGTGGATTTTCCTTTGGTGGTGGCAGGCTATGCAACGAATGAACAGTTAAAGGGTTTTATGTCTTTTCATACGGAGCAAATGTGGGTCATTGTTCAGATGGATACGGGGGATGTTATGAATCAAATTCTTGCATCTGAGAATGAGGAAGAGAGTAATTACAATGCCATGCAGAAACAGCTTCGTATAAAAATGAATGGGAAGGAAACGGAAATTATTGAGAAGATTAAAAACATGCCGGAGGTTATCAGTGGGAAATATTTCTGCATTCAGGCGAATTATACAAAGACCCTGGCGGATTCACTCAATGCTATGATACGTATTTTGCTGTATTGCTTTGCACTTTTGGCATCCATGATATGTCTGTTAAGTCTGTTTAACTCTATCCGGGGACGGCTCCTTGGGAGACGCCAGGAATTTGCCATGATGAAGTCCGTGGGGGCTACGACAGGCCAGATGCGAAAAGTACTTAATTATGAATGTCAGGCGATTGTGCTCCGAAGTGTTTTATGGTCCATCGTGATTGCCACACCGCTGGTCTTGTTCATCCGGGCGTTTTTGGCAAATGTTTTTGGATATGTCCGGATTCTGTTTCCATGGACGATTTATGCGGCGGCCGCAGTAATGACGGCAGTAATTATTGTGGCATTGACACAGAGCTGCTTTACACGAATGGGTAAAGGCAATATACTGGAAGATATCCGGGAGGAAAGAGGATAAATTTATGAAAGTTTTACTCGTCGAAGATGATGCCATAATTTCAGAAGGTTTACAGTATTCCCTACGTCAGGAAGGATATGAGGTGGTGACGGCGGCTACTCAGAAGGCGGCATTGGATTTAATTCAGTCAGACAGCATGTGGGATTTTTGCCTGCTGGATGTGATGCTACCCGATGGAGACGGATATGTTGTCTGCCGGGAAATCCGTAAAAGCAGTCAGGTGCCGATTTTATTTCTCACGGCCTGTGACGATGAGGTGCATACGGTGATGGCTTTGGAACAGGGAGCCGATGATTATATTACGAAACCCTTCCGTATCCGGGAACTGATGGCGCGGATGAAGGCTATCCTGCGCCGCACGGAGCAGAGCGGACGGGCAGATGCGAGTCTCATTTCCGTCGGAGCCAATCAGGTAAATCTGCAGACCGGAAAGGTTTATTGCGGAAATGAAGAAATTATTCTTACGGCGATGGAGTACAAACTTTTGCTTATTTTTCTGAATCACCGGGGACAGACACTGACCCGCCAGCAGATTTTGAATGATATTTGGGATGCGGTGGGTGATTATGTCAACGATAATACACTCAGTGTTTATATTAAGCGGCTTCGGAAAAAACTGGGAGACCGTTCGGAAGGTCAGCTCATTAAAACAGTGAGAGGTATTGGATATCGAATGGAAAAATAGGGGAGGAACATATGACGGAGATAATTTTTCCGGCCCTGCTTGGCGGGGCCCTTCTCCTGGTGATTGTTATTTTTATTTTTTACCGAAGAAAACGGGAAAAACAACTGGAAGAATTGATTATGTATCTGATGCGGATTCAGGATGGTCCAGAGCTGCCGGAATGGAAAAGCTACAGTGAAGGGCAGATTGGTATTTTGCAAAGTGAGATTTATAAATTGGTTATGCTTCTTGATGAGAAATCCAATCAGGCGGTGAAGGAAAAGGAGTATCTTTCAAAAATGCTGTCGGATATTTCCCATCAGGTAAAAACACCGCTGACTTCGATTACCATTATGGCGGATTTGCTGAAAGAACCGGACTTGCCGGAGGCAAAGCGGATAGAATTTGCCGGGCGGATTGATCAGCAGGTCAGCCGAATGACCTGGCTGGTGCGAAATCTTCTGACTTTGTCCCAGTTGGAAGCGGACATGTTGAAGCTGAAAAAGGAAGATGTACGCATCAGCAGTTTGGTTGAAAAGGCCATAGAGCCTTTGGAGCTGATGGCGGATGTTAGGAATGTGGAACTTTGTGTAGAGGTGGATTCAAATATCCATTTGATTTGTGATGAACATTGGACTGTGGAAGCCATTTCCAACATTATAAAAAATTGTCTGGAACATACGCCGGACGGCGGGCAGGTCGTAATCACCGGCGAGCAGAATAATTTTTCAACGAATCTTTATATTTGTGACAATGGCGAAGGTATTGAAAAGGAAGAAATTGGCCGTATTTTTGAGCGTTTTTACAAAGGAAAAAATGCGTCGGAAAACAGCGTAGGCATTGGCCTTGCCCTGGCTCGTCAGATTGTAATGCAGCAAAACGGGACGATTGAAGTAAAAAGCGAGCTGGGAAATGGTACAGAATTCCATTTGAAATTTTATTGATTCTAATGAAAAGAGGGAAAGTGTTATGATGAAGGAGAAAGCAAAACGGTTGTTTTTAACAGCGATTATTTTGCTGACGGTGGCCCAGGGGTTAAGCTCTTCGGTCTTTTCAAATTACTTTAAAGAAGTATATCAGGTCGATTCGGTGCAAAGGGGATTTTTAGAGATTCCCCGGGAAATGCCGGGCGTTTTATGCGTTGTTGTCATATCACTTCTTGGCAGTATGGGAAATGTTTCCATGGCGTTTATTGCCTATGGGTTGTCCTGCCTTGGTCTGCTTGTTTTGGGATTGCTTTCCCCATCCTACGGCATGATGATGGTCTTTTTATTTATCTGTTCTCTCGGCGAACATATGATGATGCCGCTGCGGGACAGTATTGCCATTGATTTATCTCAGGAAGGAAAAACAGGAACCTTTCTGGGAAAGCTGAAAGGACGTATGCTTTTTTCATCGATGATGACGTCGCTGGCCGTGTTTATCGGTTTTCGTGTCGGTCTTTTCTGGTTTGGGGAAGGCGTGATTCCTTCATTTTGCCTGGCGCTGGTCATCACGGCCGTGGGTGCAGGGTTTATCTGGAAACTGAAAAAGGAATGTCCGGAGCTGAATGTGCCGCAGCGTCATAAACAAACCTCGGAAAAGAAAGAAAAACATTCATTTAAGAAAAAATATCTGCCCTATTATGTGGTGACGGCTGTCTATGGCTGTCAGAAGCGGGTGCGGATTGTGTTTGGTCCATGGATTATTATTGAGCTGCTGGCAAAGGGCGCGGACACACTGGCTCTGCTTGGCATTGCCGCCCATTTTGCAGGAAGTCTTTTTGCCCCGTTGATTGGAAGATTTTTGGATAGATATGGAGTGAAAAAGGCGCTTGTGCTGGAAGGATGCGGAATTGCGGCTATTTTTGTGTTTTCAGGCTGGGTGGCCGGCGGCATCGCCGGCGGAACCTTTGGAACGGTTGGCGCTCCTTTATTGGTGGCCTATCTTGTCTATGTGTTAATTAATATTACCGATCATTTCAGTACGGTACATACATTTTTAATGAAGCAGCTGGCGGATGACCCGTCGGATGTTATGGAAAATCTGTCCTTTGGACTCAGTGTTGACCATGTAATTGCAGTGGTTTTATCCGGCGTTCTCGGGATTATCTGGCAGGTCTGGGGACCTCAATATGTGTTTTATATAGCGGCGGCCGCATCTCTGGTTCAGGTTTGTGTGGCGGGATGGCTGAAAAGGATTGGAGAGTAAGAGATGAATACACCGGTTTTAGAAACGAAGAGATTGTTATTAAGGCCATTTTGTAAAGATGATGTCCGGAATGTATTTGAATGCTGGGAGAGCGACCCGGAGGTGGCAAAGTATATGTTCTGGTGCAGTCATGATGATATTGAAAAAACGAAGGAATGGATAGATTTTGAGATTGGACAGATACCTTCGGACGAATGGTTTCGTTGGGCAGTGATTCTTAAAAGTTCCAATGAATTAATCGGAACCGGACTTATTTATTTTGAAGAGGAATATCAAATGTTTGAGGTGGGATACAATTTTGGACGTAAGTACTGGGGCCAGGGATATGCCACGGAGACGATGAAGGAAATTATAAATTATGGGAGAAATATTTTAAAGCTTGAAGAATTGGTGGGAAGATATGCAAAGGAGAATCCGGCGTCCGGTAAAGTGATGGAAAAATTGGGATTCCGATATTGTAAAGATATACCTTATGAAGCCAATGAGGGAAAGAATCATTATGAAGGAATTGAATGTCGGTTAAAATTTTATTGACATAGAGCGGCAAAAGAAATATAATCGAGTTATATAAATGATTTATATAACTCGATTATATTTTTGGGGGATTAAATAATGCCAAAACAGAAAATAACGAAAGAAATGGTCGTAGAAGCTGCTTTTGAGTTGGCGCGAAGCGGCGGCATGGATGCGGTGATGGTCAAGAATATTGCGGAAAAATTAGGATGTTCTGTTCAGCCGATTTATAGTTATTGTAAGAACATGGATGGGCTTCGTCAGGATGTTATGCGGCGGACCGAACAATTTATGAAGGCGTATTTGTCAGCAAATATTAATCCGGAGGATTTTTTCAGAAGTACGGGACATGCCTATATAAAACTGTCAAAGGACGAGCCCAATATTTTTCAAATGTTTGTTTTACATAAAAGGGATGCAATTTCTTCTCTGGAGGATTTGTACCAGTCAGAAACAAATTCTGAGGTAGCAGGATATATTGCTGAAGGCTTGAATATCAGTATGGAAAAGGCGAAAATGCTTCATATGAATATGTTGATTTATACGGTGGGGATTGGAACTATTCTTGCGACTGCAACACCCGGAATTTCGATGGATGAAATATTGGCCCAATTGGAAATTGCCTATCAAGCATTTTTAAAGCAGGCGTTGGAGGCGTAAGAGGGATGAAAAATAGGGTATTGGTTATATATAAAAGTAAAACAGGATTTACAGAGCAGTATGCCCGGTGGATTTGTGAGGCATTGAATGGCGACCGGGTTTCTTATGAGAAGCGCAATAGCATTTCCTGGAAAGACTATGATACGATTATTTATGGCGGCGGATTTCATGCAGGGCAGATTGGCGGTCTGGCATGGTTTAAATCGAGATGGCCTGAATTGGAAGGAAAAACAAAAATTGTTTTTGCAACAGGGGCAACGCCGGCAAAAGCGCCGGCAGTGGAAGAAGCTTTGAAACAAAATTTTACGGATGAAGAATGGAACCAGGTTCAGGTATTTTATATGCAAAGTGGTTTGTCCTATGAAAAAATGGGGATAGGCGATAGACTTATGATGGCTGCGTTTCGGAAAATGCTGAAGAAAAAGGAAGGCGAAAGTGAAGCTTATAAAATGGTGCAGAACTCTTATGATTATTCATCGGAGGCATTTATTCAGCCGCTGGTAGATTATTGCAGGAAAATGGAGTGATACATCCGATGATTAGGAAACAAATCGATAATTTTAGTCTTGAGCAGATTTGCCTGTCGGGTCAGTGCTTTCGCATGAAGCGGGAGGATGAAGGCGAAATGGCGGTCAAATACAGCTTGATTGCCGGGGATAAATATCTGGAAATCAGGCAGCGGGGGAGAGAATGTGTCTTTGATTGTGACGAAGAAACCTTTGAAAGCTTCTGGAAGGAATATTTTGATTTGGAAAGGGATTACGGGGAATGTATTGCCCGGATTAACCCAAGAGATAAATATCTGGTGAATGCGGCGGCCTTTGGTTCAGGTATACGGATTCTGAAACAGGATTTATGGGAAATGATTGTCACCTTTTTGATCTCTCAGCAGAATAATATTGTAAGAATTCGCAGGTGTATTCAAAATATCTGTGAGGCTTATGGTGAAGAGAAAACAGATAATCATGGAAGAGTTTATTATGCTTTTCCCAGGTCGGAGGCATTGGCCGGACTGGATGAGGATGCTTTAAAAGCCAGCAATCTTGGTTATCGCAGTAAATATATAATTCGGGCAGCCCGAAGCGTTGTTTCTGGAGAAATTGATTTGGAGGCGGTGCGGCAAATGTCCTACAAAAAGGCCAGAGAAGAACTGCTGAAATTGTTTGGTGTGGGTGAGAAGGTCGCAGATTGCATCTGTCTCTTTGCTCTTCATCATCTGCAGGCATTCCCGATGGATACCCATATGATTCAGGCCATGAACGCACATTATAAAAGAGGATTTCCAAATCAGCGGTATAAGGATGTACGTGGAATCATGCAGCAATACATATTTTATTTTGAGTTGTTTGGAGAAAAATAGTTGTTTTATTCAGGGGCAAAGCCGGAAGATGGTTTTGCCCCTGAGTTTTTGTCTCTGGGCCTTTTAAAGCGTTCGGAGAAATGCTTACAGATAGCAGCGTAGGTCCTGACGCAGTGTTTCTTCAATAGATATGAGCCGTTTGCATATATCCTTTGATGTGTCATCGGCGGAAGTATATTGGTTTAAATATTTGTAGAGATATTTAATACCCATATCGCATCCGTCGGTCATCAAATCGGCAACGGTGGCGTCACTTTTGTCCATGCCCATCTTCATATTGGTTTTCAGCCAGGACATGCCTTTAGCCATGGGCGTCGGTTCCTGGTCTTTACTTCCTGATTTAATAAGCAGGGAATGAATTTCATTGCCCAGTTTTTCGTGGTGGTCTTTTGTTTCGGATAATAATTGTTTTAATTTGGAATCTTCGGTTTTGTCCAGTATTTCATCAATGGAGGACACGGCCATTTTTGTACCGGAGTCACATTCTTTCAATAGGCAGAGTGTATCTTTATTTGTCATAAAAAAACCTCCTTAAAATTTTTGTTATTAGTCTTTGATGATTTTCTGAATAATATTCTTTACTTGACAAAGCGACACATATGTCGCATAATAGATATATAAAAACGACATTTGTGTCGCAAAAACGACACAAGTAGTGCAATCCACGAAAGGAGTCAACGGAGAGGCTGTGGGCAGTAAAGGTGTACAGACAAAAGAATTTATAAAAAGCAAGGCTTATCGTATATTCGCAGATGAAGGATTTTCAAAAGTGACCATGAAGGATATATGCGAGGTCTGTGGTCTCAGCCGGGGTGGCCTTTACCGGCATTATGGGAGTACGCAGGAAATTTTTGAAGCAATCTTAGATGGTGTTACGGGTGAAGTAAATGATTTTGTCCGGGAAGGAATTCGGGAAGGTGTTTCTGCAGTGGAGCTTCTGGATAATTTACTGGAACGGATGCGTCAGGAAATGCTGGATAAAGAGCATTCATTAAGTTACGCCATTTATGAATATTCCTGTACATGCGAAAATGATTTTATGATGCGGATGAACCGGGAAGCAGAGCAGAAATGGCAATCGTTGATTGAATATGGTATCCGGCGCGGAGAATTTACTTCAGTGGATGCTGAAACGATGACAGATATGATTTTATACGTGTATCAGGGCGTCCGAATGTGGAGCAGGGTTATACCGATGGAAGAGAAAACTGTTGATAATATTATTAAAAAGATTCGTAAGGACTTGGTGATAAAAAATGAAGAAATTTGAATTAAGAAAATGGCGGTTGGAGGATGTGCAGGATGTGGCCCATTATGCAAATAATGAGCATATCGCAGCAAATTTGAGGAATGTTTTTCCATATCCTTATACATTGGAAGATGCAAAGGCTTATGTCAGTTCCTGTGTAGAAAATGATGAAGAACGCCAGATTTGCAGGGCCATTATTGTGGATGACCATGCTGTAGGAAGTATCGGTATTTTCTGCGGTTCGGATGTTTATGAGAAAAGCGGTGAACTGGGTTATTGGCTGGCGGAAGAATACTGGGGACAGGGAATCATGACGGAAGCGGTGAAACAAATTTGCCGGGAGGCTTTTGAGAAATTTGATATTGTGCGGATCTACGCGGAGCCTTTTGCTTACAATGCCGGTTCCAGGAAGGTGCTTAAAAAAGCCGGATTTTCTTTGGAAGGTATTATGCGAAAGGGCGTGTATAAATGGGGGAAAATACATGATTACTGTATCTATGGGCTGCTCAGGGAATAGCGGAGCGACAGGCAACCGCACAAAAAGTCAGGAAAACAGGTTCTGATTTCGATATACTGAGTTTACGGAAGGAGGGAAAAGTATGGAGTGGGTAAAGGGGCTCCAGCGGGCAATTGATTATATGGAGGAACATTTGGAAGATGAGGTTGATTACGAAGAAATTGCCAGACAGGCTTATTCATCCAGCTTTCATTTTCAGCGGGTGTTTCATATTATCAGCGGTTATTCCGTCGGAGAATATATCCGCAATCGCAGGCTGACGCTGGCCGGTGTGGAACTATCGACGGAAAACGCGAAGGTCATCGATGTTGCGCTGAAATATGGATATAACAGCCCGGAGAGTTTCAGCAGAGCATTTACAAAGTTTCATGGGATTACGCCTGCGCAGGCAAAGAATGGAAATGTCAATCTGAAATCCTTTTCCAGAATTTCCGTAAAACTTATATTAGAAGGAGGAACAGCAATGGATTATCGGATTGAGAAGCGGGAAGCTTTTCAGGTGATTGCAAAGCGGGCGCGTTATGAGGGCGGCGGTGAAATTGCTTCTAAAAATATTCACAGTACGTGGGAGGCCTGCATTAAAGACGGAACGATTCAGACACTGGCTGGCTATGTAAATCCAGTCAATGTCTTTGGAGGAGCGATTGTAGGGATTACTTTTGCCGATTGTAAAGGAGGAGACTTTGATTATGCCATTGCGGCGGCTTATACGGGCGGACCGGTGGCGGAAGGTTTGACAATCGAAGAAATCCCGGCGAATACATGGGCAATCTTCCCGTGTACAGGAAAGATGCCGGAAGCTTTTACAGATCTCTGGAAAAAGATTTACACCGAATTTTTCCCGGCCAGCAAATATCAGCCGGCGGGCGGTTTGTGTGTTGAAGTCTATCCGAGCGCTGACGTTAGCAGGAGTGACTTTTATTGTGAAATCTGGATTTCTGTGGAAGAAAAATAAAAATCTGGGAGAGAAATAGAAATCTATAAGGGCCTATAATAAGGGCGGCGGTGAAATATCAAATAGGATATGGAGCGCCGTTCTTTTTTTGATATAATCAGCAAAAGGGGAATGACACACTTGCTCTTTATTCTAGCTTATATATTTATTTGAGGAATTGTGTTATAATTAAGCAAATTGAGTATATTTGGTAATCGGTAAAAATAAATTAGAAAAAGATTATGACAGTGCATTATATCGTGCCAGAAATAATGATACGTTTAATTGGCGGTTATGTGGATGAATGTTTAGACAGATATATTAATATTAAAACTTTAGAGAGGTAATAAAAATTATGACAAAAGAGGAATTGACCTTAGAGGTCATTGAGCGGCTCAGGAAGGAATATCCGGATGCGGGGTGTACGCTGGATTATGACCAGGCATGGAAGCTTTTGGTGAGTGTCCGGCTGGCGGCCCAATGTACGGATGCCAGGGTCAATGTGGTGGTAGAAGATTTATATGCGAAATACCCGGATATCGATGCATTGGCCGAGGCAGATGTAGAGGATATTGAACGGATTGTTCGTCCGTGCGGGCTTGGTAAAAGTAAGGCGAGAGACATAAGCGCCTGTATGAAAATGCTGAGAGATACTTATGGCGGCAAGATTCCGAAGGATTTTGATGCCATCTTGAAATTGCCGGGGGTTGGTCGGAAAAGCGCCAATCTGATTATGGGTGATGTTTTCGGCGAACCGGCTATTGTTACAGATACCCATTGTATACGGCTGGTCAACCGAATCGGTCTGGTAGATGGCATCAAAGAACCGAAAAAGGTGGAAATGGCCCTGTGGAAACTGGTTCCGCCGGAAGAGGGCAGTGATTTCTGCCATCGTCTTGTATTCCATGGGCGGGACGTGTGTACGGCCCGGACAAAACCCCATTGCGATAAATGTTGCCTGCAGGATATTTGCGGAAAACATGGTGTTGAATAAATTGTTGAAGGAGAATTAAATATGTTAGAAATTGGAACAAAGGCGCCGGCATTTGAATTGCCGGATCAGAATGGACAGATGCATACATTGGAAGAGTATAAAGGAAAAAAGATAGTGTTATATTTTTATCCGAAGGATAATACGGCCGGATGCACAAAGCAGGCCTGCGGTTTTGGAGAATTGTACCCGCATTTTGAAGAAAAGGGTGCGGTTGTCATCGGTATCAGTAAAGACAGTGTAGCGTCCCATAAGAAATTTGAAGCAAAATACAATCTGCCGTTTACTCTGCTGTCGGATACGGAATTGACTGCGATTCAGGCCTACGATGTGTGGAAAGAGAAAAATATGTACGGCAAAAAAACGATGGGCGTAGTGCGGACAACCTATTTAATTGATGAAGAAGGCGTCATTGTTAAAGCCTTCGGAAAGGTTAAGGCGGTGGATAATCCGCAGCAGATGTTGGAGCTTTTGTGAATAGAAGTTAATAAAATTGAAAAATAGTTAATCACCGCTCAATTGTGGACAGACCGGGGATTTGGTATGATGAAAGCAGCAGAGGCCAATGCGTAAAAATACGATTGGAGGATTCACGGATGGAAATAGGTGAAGTCATACGAAAATACAGAAAAGAGAAGCATTTAACTCAGGAAGAAATGGCAAATTGTCTGGGAGTGACGGTGCCTGCTGTGAGTAAGTGGGAAAATGGAGTTTCCCATAGTTAAAGATACCACACCAAATATGATGAACCCACGCTTATACACTACCAGCTATAATAAGCCGTAAGGACAGCAATTTGACACTGCTGTCCTTTCTTTATATAAAATTGCAGTACACAGAAAAAAGCTGTAAAATAATAAATATATTTGTCCTTGTAACAATTCTCGGACATTTGCCTGTTATACTATCTGCAAAAAGAAAAGGAAGTGACAATATGAAGCAGATTTTAATTGTCGAAGACGATAATCTTTTGAATAAAACGCTTACTTATAATTTGGAATTGGACGGTTACACAATAACTTCTGTTCTGAATGCAAGGACAGCCGCTGAATCATTAAAAACAAACATTTTTGATTTGGTATTGCTGGATATAAATTTACCAGACGGAAATGGTTATGACCTATGCCGTCTTATCAAGCCAGAGCATCCTGATACAGTAGTTATATTTCTAACTGCCAACGATCAGGAAAGCGATCAGATACGAGGATATGAAGCTGGTGCAGTGGATTATATCACGAAACCTTTTTCGATTAGTGCTTTGCAGCGAAAGATCAAAGCCATGTTCGCTATGTTGGAACATCACAAACCAGCTAAGGATATTTACGAGGATGGTAGCCTGTTTCTGGATTTTTCGGAACAATTTGCAAGTTTGAACGGGAAACCATTAGCGCTTTCTGCGATGGAATATAAAATGCTGAACCTATTTCTTAAAAATCCGAAGCAGGTACTTACCCGCCAACAACTTTTGGAAAGGCTGTGGGACATTGATGAAAAATATGTAGATGAACATACCCTTACTACTTCTATCAGCCGCATTCGCAGTAAGATTGAAGCGGATGGCGACACATATATCAAAACGGTTTACGGTATGGGGTATCAATGGACAGGAGGCGAAAAGAAATGAAACTGAATAACCTTTCTGCTAAGAAAATTTGTAGACTGATTAGTGCTGGCATGGTTTTCTCTATGCTGGTAATTACCGGTATTCTCGGCGGTATAATGCAGGATATACGAATTTTCATAGCAGGTGGAACATTGACACTCTGTGCATTTTTCTGGATTTGGCTATTGGTGCTGTCTTTTGGAAAACGCCTTTCTCATTTTACTTCTAATTTGTGCCGGACGCTGGACAACATGATTGATGGAAACGAGGAATTACAAAAGTCAAATGATAGTGAAACTCTTTTTGCCCGTATCAACCACCGCTTAATCCGGTTGTATGAGATTATGCAGGAAAATCGGCACAAGGTAGACATGGAACGACAGGAGCTTCAAATGCTGATTTCTGATATTTCGCATCAAGTCAAAACGCCTGTCAGCAATTTGCAAATGGTAACGGACACACTTTTAACAAAGCCTGTTTCAGAAGAAGAACGGATGGACTTTTTGCAAGGCATACGCAGTCAGACTGATAAACTGGATTTTCTGTTCCAAGCACTGGTTAAAACATCCCGGTTAGAAACCGGAGCAATACGATTAGAAAAGAAAGACAGCAGCTTATTCCATACGCTTGCACAAGCTATGAGCAGTATTGTATATGCCGCAGAGAAAAAAGAAATTGCTGTATCCGTGGATTGCCCGGAAAATTTGATAATCTCCCATGACAGCAAGTGGACAAGCGAAGCCCTTTTCAATCTGCTGGACAATGCAGTAAAATACACTCCGTCAGGTGGAAAGATTTCTGTATCAGTGGTTCAGTGGGAAATGTACGTAGAGGTCAAAGTGACCGACACCGGCAGGGGCATTTCAGAAAGCAATCAGGCTGCCATCTTTCGGCGCTTCTATCGTGAGGAAGAAGTACACGATCAACAGGGTGTGGGAATAGGTTTGTATTTGGCTCGTGAGATTGTAACAAGGCAAGGGGGCTATATCAAGGTCGTTTCAGAGCTGGGGCAAGGCTCAGAAATTTCTATTATGCTTCCTGTAAGGTAAGATACAGCCACTTTTTTTGAAATGTCCGAGCGTTGTAACATTTCATCTCGATTTTCGATAAAAATTTTTCCTACCTCGGACATTTGTGTAACATTTGTGGTTTACAATGACTTCATCAACAGGTAGAAAGCCTTGAAAGGAGCATTTGAATATGAGCATTTTACAAACAATCGACTTAAAGAAGTATTACGGCACAGAACCAAACATCACTCGTGCCCTTGATGGTGTAAATTTTACTGTGGAACAGGGAGAATTTGTTGCCGTAGTTGGAACTTCCGGCAGCGGCAAGTCTACGTTACTCCACATGATGGGAGGACTTGATACCCCCACTTCCGGCAGCGTGATTGTACGGGGGGAAGAACTTGCGAAAAAGAATGATGATGAATTGACAATTTTCCGCCGTCGTAACATAGGGTTTATTTTCCAAAACTACAATCTGGTTCCGATTTTGAATGTATATGAAAACATCGCCCTGCCTGTGGAATTGGATGGTGATACCGTAGATAAGAAATTTATGGACGAAGTTGTGTATATGCTGGCTTTAGAAGATAAGCTGGAAAATATGCCAAACAATCTTTCAGGCGGTCAACAGCAGCGTGTAGCGATTGCACGAGCTTTAATTACAAAGCCGGCGATTGTCCTTGCTGACGAACCGACTGGAAATCTCGACAGCAAGACCAGTGCAGATGTGTTAGGGCTTTTGAAACGTACCAGCGGAGAATTTAATCAGACCATTGTAATGATTACTCACAATAACGAGATTGCCCAGCTCGCAGACCGCATTGTGCGGATTGAGGATGGCAAAATTGTAGGTTAAAGGAGGTGGGAATTATGAATTATCCTTTTGAAAATGATACAGAGAGAATAGAGAAAAGGATTGCTGAAAAGAGTGTATTCTCTGAAAAGAATAGGACATTTCTAATCAGAGTTATCATCTTGATTGCGGCATTTCTGTTGAGCTTTTCTGGTATTCTTTTGTGCAATGCAACGCTTAGTACGCAGCAGATCGCCCATGTAAATAATACAACTGAAGCAGTAGGAACTGTTTTAGGAATTGTTATTGTACTTCTTTGTACGGCAGGGCTGGCTGTCAAAAATATTCTTTATGTATCTGTACTGCAACGAGTACATGAATTTGCACAATTACGGGCAATCGGCGCAACATACCAGCAAATTAAATCAGTGGTCAAGAAAGAACGTGACAAAATAGCAAAACCTTGCATTGTGTTGGGAACAGTCATCGGTTTTCTGGTAAACATAGTTTTACCACTTCATTTTTACTGGATACCAAGCATTGTATGTGCGGTAATCTCCGGCATATTTATTTGGATTATCACAGCTTTGGCTTTTCAAGCACCAGCGAAAATGGCTGCATCTACATCACCAATAGAAGCACAACATACACAGGCAACAAACTATTTTAGAAGTGTTGGGGCAAAGCGTAAACTTACGCCTATAAGAATCGGGTGGATGTATTGTAGAGCCAATAGAAAGAAAGCTGCCTATACATTTTTATCTCTCATTATGAGTGGGATTTTAATGTTCGGTGTTTTTTCAATATTGAATGCGATAAATCCCGAAAGACTTGCGTCACAACCTTACCAGGGAAATAGTGATGTATTTGTACTACTAAATTCAACGGCTGATGAAGAATCCACCTATGATTTAATGAAATCTACACCATTTACAGAAGAAAAAAAGCAAAAATTGTATAACATTTCAGGTGTAAAAGATGTTTATGAATTGTATATGCTGGACGGCATTCTGACAAATTCAGAGGGGGAAAAATTTGAACTGTCCATTGAAAATGCTGTAAATCCAGAAACATTTAAAAATGAAATTGTTGAGGGTATGCAACCAAGTCATGAATTACAGAATGGAGCAATTCCTGTTGCTATCAATAGACAGTCTCCTTATTATCAGAAACTGAATATGCAGCTTCAAGTTGGAGATTATCTGCCATATATCATAGATACAGGATATGGTCAAAAAGAAGTGGAGTTAGTTGTAAGCGGATTTGTAGAAAACAGCGATACTGGGCTTGTTATTTATACAAGTGGTGAAAATATGAAATCACTGTCAGAAATGAATTGTACGCTTGCATGGTATATTTGTTTGGATGATAACGGAAAAGACGTAGCAACAGAGATAATCAAAGAAATTTTTATAGATGACGACAGAGTTGATGTGTCTGTTTTGGCTGATGATGTTATGGCATTGGAAGATTACTTCCATAATGCGAAAGTCATCATTACAGTTTTGGTGGTGCTTATTAGTCTGTTTTCATTTATAAATATGCTGAATACCAGCATTACAAATGCCATTGCCAGAAGACACGACTATGCACTACTGGAAGCTACAGGTATGACAAAATTGCAGTTGCGAAAAGTACAGCAGTCGGAAAGTTTCATCTATCTGGTTGGAAGTTTTATAGGAAGCTGCATTTTAGGCATACCAATCGGATTGCTGCTTTGTACCCAAATATCAAAAATTCCCGGACTTTCATACTTTGAATATCACTTCCCAGTTCTTTTTGTGCTTTTATACTTTGCTGCGGTTGTGATGGTCTATCATGTAGTATCAGTATATCAAAAGAAATCTTTGCAACAGCACTCAATTATAGAGCGCATTAGAACGATAGGCTAAGTTTTAATAATCCGTCAGCTCCACAATTACATTACTCTGCTGATACAGCCAGTCCGTAAATTCTTTCGGGCTGGCTGTTCCTGTTTTTACAGCCTTTTTTCTCTGCAAGGCTTCTTTCTTAAAGTCGGAAAAGGCAGCCTGTATTTTTTCCAGACGGTCAGCCGGAAAGCCTGCGGTATTTTTTGCCCG